>WNFR01001145.1_pt1 | contig 27463 bp, 28 predicted proteins | sample 5400221 | NCBI WGS metagenome assembly WNFR01 (sample SAMN13153357, study PRJNA577476) | soil metagenome | isolation source: 40 cm soil under Madrone tree | place: USA:California | collected 2016-06-14
TCCGGATCAGACACTTACACGGTCTCAACTTTTCCACTGTGGCATCGACCTCGCCGCTCCGGGCCGTTGCGATCTTACCTCTGAATCATTTTCATGAGGTTTCGCGGGCCGCAGGCCCTAAATGACACTTATGAAAAACAGGGGGAGGGGGTGCCTGCCGAAAGCTTCAGCGCAGGCGGACGGAGCCGCCGCCCTTTACAGACGTGTCTGGTTTCTTTAGTCTGTGTGGACCATGTGGAATGTCGAAGAGCGGTTTTCGCAAAAGGCAATCGAGAGTCTAGCGGCGCTGGGATTCACGGTGGGCAGTACCCGCGGCGTCGTGCGCGTCGAAAAGTATGGCAGCGGCGCGGAATTTCGTCAGGATACCGACGGCAAATATCAACTGACGATTTTGCCGACGATTATGGTCAAAGGACAGTTCTCCCGCCTTTGGGACGCCGGCTATCAGAAGTTCCTGCTGACCGATGAAGGCATCAAGCTGCCGGCGCTGGCCACCCATCTCGAGAGTCTGCGCAAGTTCAACGAAGAATTGCGGACCGCGCTCGGCGTGCCGACCTTCTACAACGAAGCGCTCGGTTCGGTAAGCCTGCTCTCCGTTTACGATCGCGTAAAGGGCCGCGAAGGCGATGTGCCCGACAAAACCGTCGGCGCACACAGCCCCGGCTCCGACCCATTAAGCTAAGAAATTTCCACCTTTAGCTTCATGCAAAAAAGCGCTTACGTTCTCTTCACGCTTGCCGGTGTCGCTCTGCTTTACTTCAGCTGGCGGCATCGCGTGCCCGTCTCCAAGACAGAAACGCTCGGCTTCCTGACCGGCGCTGTCTGCGTTTGGCTCATTGTCAAAGAAAATGTCTGGAACTGGCCGGTCGGAATCGCGAATAACATTTTCTACGTCGTCGTGTTTTGGCGCGCGCGCTTATTTGCGGACATGTCGCTCCAATTTGTTTATATCGCGCTCGGTTTCCTGGGTTTGTACCGCTGGCTTTACGGCGGGAAAAAACATGATGCGCTTCGCATAACCCGGATTAACGCAAAGACGACACTTTATCTCTTGATTTTTATCGCCGCAGCGGTTAGCTCGCTCACGATGTACTTGCGGCGTGTGCAGGATGCTGCGCCCTTTTTGGACGCATGCACCGCGGTGCTCAGCATTTGCGCCCAATATCTTCTGACAAAAAAGATTTTGGAGAATTGGTGGCTCTGGATTGTTACGGATACGATTTCCGTTGGCCTGTATCTTTACAAGTCTCTGACGCTTACCGCGGTGCTCTATCTTGTTTTCCTCGCGATGTGCATCACTGGGCTCATGCAATGGAGCCGCACGCTCCGCGCTGCCGAAACATCCGCGGCTCAGCCCGGAGAGTCGGCCGCGCTCTAATGCCAGGGTTTCTAAGTTGACGCCCGACGCATTTCTTGCATCCGAATTATTTAGGCATACTTGTATCAGCGAAGTTGAGGAGCCGAATCGCATGGCGCGCGTCGTAGCCTACATGGACGATCTGTTTTTCCAAATGAAGCTGGCCGAAACAGCCAAACACCTTCACGTCGAAGTAAAGGTTGCGACTAATCCCGCCGCGCTTCTGCAACTGATGGACCCGCTTCCCAAGTTTGTGATTGTGGATTTGAATGCCAGCAACGCACCACTGCAAGCGGTTCAACAACTCCGCGAACAACAGCCGACCTTGCCGATCATTGGATTTCTCTCTCACGTGCAGACCGATCTTGCGGCGCAAGCAAAAGCCGCTGGCTTTCAGCAAGTGATGCCGCGCTCACAATTCACCACGCAGCTCCCCCAAATTCTTGCCATGGCTAAAGATTGAAATGCGCGGACTCCTCCCAGCCTGTTTTGTTTTCTTTTGCGCTTTTGGTGGCGGCATCAGCGCAGCACAGGAATCCAGTTCGCGTGGCGATGTTTCCGCTACTCCTTCCGGCCCCGCCACTGCGCTGCGAGACGTCCTCGTCGCCGCTTGTTCGCACGATGAAACCGCCTTCAAGAAATTCCTCACCTCGCGCAACACCGAATCGTTTTCCCGGCTCACAGTGGCCGCTCGCACGGAGTTGATGAAACGCTTCGTCCTCCTGAGCGATCCTGGCAAGCCCACGAAATCCTCAAATGCCGTCGGCCGCCCGATCGTCAGTTGCACCACTCCATACGGCACCGCTGAAATTCAAATTGGCGGAGCCGATCTGCACGACGCCGTCGCCTTTTTGCCGGTGGATTTGCGCGAAGCTTCCGATCCGGAGTCCGGCGCAGCGCACCACATCCTGTTTGGCATGGTTCGCGAAGAGGGCGAGTGGAAGGTTTTGTCCGTCGGGCTCTTGCTTTTGGATCTGCCGTCGCTCGAAGTCGAATGGGATCGCGCGGAGATTTCCTCGAGCGAGCAGCAAGCCCTTGAATCCCTGAGCGCTGTTTCGAGAGCCATCGAAAATTACCGCCGTAGCTATTCGCGCTTGCCGGAGTCTCTTGCAAAACTGACCGCACCTAAGAAGGGCGCGCCGACCGCAGAATCCGCGGGACTCTTGGATATCGAATTGGCCGCAGGTAAGAAAAACGGCTACTCCTTTCGCTACGTCATCGTCGGCGCCAACGACCTCGGTGCGCCTGCCCAATACGAACTTTCCGCTACTCCCTCCATTTACGGCCGAACGGGTAACACCTCATATTTCCGCGACACTTCCGGCGCGATTCACGCAGGCGATCATCAGGGCGCAATCGGAAACGCCAACGATCCCAAAATAAAGTAGCCGCGCGGCGATTCCGTGGTGACAGTTTCGTGCCATTCGCGCGCGTGCCTTGTGCGCAGTGCCTTCAAATCTGTCAAAATAAATTTGGGTCAACCGTCCGGCGCGAACCGTCTCGATGAGATCGTTCATAATCTTCCGTCTCCTGGCAGCATAGGGAGACCCGCTTATGCCAGACGTAATGGTCGACCGCCGCAAATCGCCGCGTTTTGCGCTCATTCTTGTCGCGACTCTCAAGGAACAAGGCACCGATGTAAAATTGGCGGCGCGCACCAGCGACGTCGGCCGCGCCGGCTGTTACGTGGATACGCTGACGCCTATTCCCAAAGGCAAATCAGTGCATCTTGTCCTTACGGCCGATAATGAAGCATTTGAAACAACGGGCAAGGTGATTTACACGAGTCCCGGCCTGGGCATGGGTATTCAAATTCGATCAGCCCATCGATCCGCGGCAATTGGCGGTTCTTGATCGCTGGCTGGAAAAAGCGACCGCACTTCGTCTCTGATGGGGTCTCTGATAGCGTTTGTTCCTTCGCGCCATTGACGATACCATCTGGTTCGGCCCATGCGCGCCACGCCCGCTATCAAACTGTCTCTATTCTTCGCAATTTCATTTCTGGTTCCCTCCAATCTTTTTGCTCAAGCCGACCCGTCCATCTCTCCCCTGCCCGTGTTCGAATTTCATAGCGGCTTCTGGCTGAATCTGCACCACACGCTCTATCGCCAGGCGCGTCTGCAGCGTAATCCTGGTTCATCTACCGTCGTGCCAATGTCGAACTTGTCCGCCTCGGAACAGAAAGCATGGGACGCTGCCGTCGGCTATTACGTGGAAACCTACGCCGGAAAGGATCTGCTTTTCAGCCTCGACCTGGTCTTGATCAAGAACCAGCTCGGCGATTTTGAGACTTGCGATGATCTCGCGGGATTGAAAAAGCGGACCTGCGACGCGGGGCTTCCAAAACGGCTCACGGAAGTGCTCAACAGCGCTGCTCCGGTTTATCGCTCGCATTTGTGGGCGGAGCATGACCGCGGCAATCGCCGCTGGATTTCGGCTGTCGCCCCGTTAGTGCGGCGCAGCGGGGTAGGCCTCTCGCATCGCCTTGCGGAAATCTACGAAACCAGCTGGCCGAGAGAACGGATTCGCGTTGACGTGACTGCCTATGCAAACGCGGCTGGCGCGTACACCACGCTTGATCCACTACGGGTTACTGTCGCCAGCACCGATGCGCGAAATCAGGGACCGGAAGCGTTGGAAATCCTTTTTCACGAAGCATCGCACGGTATCTCCGACAATGTGCAGGACGCAATCCTTCGCGAATGTCGCCAACGCGACAAGCCCGTCCCGCGCGATCTTTGGCATGCTCTGCTCTTCTACACCACCGGCGAGATTATTCGCCCCGCAGTTTTCTCCCCCGACAAGGAGGCGCCAAAAACCGGCTATGTGCCCTACGCCGTTCGCGAAGGACTCTACAAGCGAGGCTGGGAGGATTATCTGCGGGTGCTTACCGACTACTGGCAACCTTATCTTGACGGCAAGACGAGCTTCGACGACGCCATCGCCCACATGGTTTCGGCACTTTAGTTTTTGGATTTAAGCGCTGCGATTGATAAGAATGACTATGCTTTGACAAGCGCTTTCAGCTTGGCCTGTCCGCCGACCACTTCCACAACGTATTCGACTTCCGTGCAGTTTTTCTCTTTTTGCAAATCTTTCGTTTTCTTGCGCACAAATTCCGCAAAATTCGCGGGCGTCAGTTTTCCAATGTCTTCACCCGCTTGTTGCTTCGCACTCAAAAGCGCCTGATAGAGTTGCTGCACTTTGTCGGCTTCGCGGTCCGGTTCGGAGCAAGTCATTCGAAATGCCCCTGCATCCGCGGCTTGAGGTGAAGTGCGTTTCGCTCCTCCGGCCTCCGCTGCCTGGCGCGCGCGCTCGGCCTCAATAGCCTTGGCCGCGGCTCCGAAATGTCGCTGCACCGTTCCTTCTTCTTTTTGCTTGAGCTTCTTGCGGAAAATGTCTTTGTATTTCGCGTAGGTCTGGCTGAGGTTCGTGAACCGGAATCGCTGTGCCGATTTTAATTCACCGCCGCGCTCTGCATAGCGCTTCATCAGCAGATCTATGCGCCATTCGATTTCCGTCGGCGGACGCTTCCGCCCGCCCCCGAAATATTGGTCGTATTCGATCTTCAGTTGCCGGATATCTTTTTCGATTTGGCCGAGATCTTCGTCAATGGTGGCCATGGGGGACGCCGCCTCGTCTAATTATGCTAAGGCCGTGCTTAAGGAGCGTCAACGGCCAGCATTTCCCAAGATGCAAAACCTATACCTGAGCACTGGCGACCGCTACCTGTACCGAAGTACAGGTCCGCGATTGCCTCGCTATTCTCCCTGTGCTCCAATAACGCCATGGACGCACGTCCCAAACGCGACATTACCGCCGAAAAAGCGGAGCTTCTTCGACAGATTCCGAGTGTGGACGAACTCCTTGCGGGCCCGCGGCTAGGCGCACTCCTCCGTCGGGTTGACCGTCAGCTTGTTCTCGAAGTGATCCGAGCGGCCCTCGCCGAAATGCGCGAGCGCATTACCGGTACGCATCCGATTCGCGTCTTGCCCTTGCGCCGCGAAGAAATTGAATCCGCAATCGCCGACGAAGTCGAGCGCATCCTCTCCCGTTCGTTGGTGCCGGTGATTAACGCCACCGGCGTCATTCTGCACACGAATCTCGGCCGCGCGCCTTTGCTTCCTGCTGCAGCAGAGGAGATTCGGCGCGCCGCTACGCGCTATTCGAATCTCGAATACGACCTCGAAGCCGGCGCGCGCGGCAAACGCGACGTTCACACCTCGCGCCTCATCGAACGTCTCACTGGCGCGGAGGCCGCCATCGTTGTGAACAATTGTGCCGCCGCCGTGTTGCTCGTGCTGTCCGCGCTTGCCAAAGGTGGCGAGGCGGTCGTTTCGCGCGGAGAGTTGATTGAAATCGGCGACGGCTTTCGCATCCCGGAAATCATGGCGGAAAGCGGCGCTATTCTGCGCGAAGTAGGCACCACGAATCGCACCAGGACCGAAGACTACGAACGCGCTGTCAACGAGAAGACGCGCGTTCTGTTGCGGGTACATCCTTCCAATTTCCAAATGAGCGGCTTCACGGATAAGCCGGAACTCGACGAACTCGTCGCGCTCAGCAAGAAAACAAACATTCCGCTCATTGAAGATCTCGGCTCCGGCTGCCTTCTCGATTTATCTTCCTTCGGCATTCACGAGCCGACCGTCCGCCAAAGCGTTGAATCCGGAGTTTCGCTCGTTGTTTTTAGCGGCGATAAACTCCTCGGCGGCCCGCAAGCCGGCATTATCGCCGGCAAGAAAGATTTGGTTGAGAAAGTTCGGCGGCACCCGTTGTTCCGCGCTTTGCGTGTGGACAAGCTCACTATCTGTGCTTTGGAGGCGACGCTCGGCGCATATCTGCGGGGCGCTTCAGAAGAAATCCCGGCAGTGCGCATGCTTCGAGCGAGTCCAACGGATCTCGCGCGGCGGGCTGACAATTTCCTGAAGGGACTGAAGGCGCAGCTTCCTGCCTCTGGAACGAAGATAGAACTCGTCGAAGGAGAATCTCTTGCCGGCGGAGGCTCGACGCCAACGCAGAGTCTTCGCTCGCCGGTATTTCACATTCGCGGCGAACACCACTCGGCTGCTGATCTTGAGCGCCGCCTTCGCCGTGGCGTTGGCGGGAGCTCTGTCATCGCTCGCATCGACGACGACCACGTGGTCGTCGATCTCCGCACCGTTTTCGCAGACCAGGAACCCGAACTTGCGGCCGCTTTGGTTGCCGCACTCCGCTGAAGCTCATCTGCTTTATCTTTATGATATGAAAGAAGCCGAGCCTGTTATCTAGGAGATCGTTCTGCTCGCATTCATCTCTTCAAATGGAAAACTAGTCCGCAAAGAAAAGTCTTTGCCCCGCCTTCGTTCCGGGTGGATGCGGGTAAAAGTTCGTCTTGCCGGAATCTGCAACACGGATGTGGAAATCCTTCGCGGCTATCACGGCTTTCGCGGCACGCCGGGCCACGAATTCGTCGGCGATGTCGTGGGAGTTGCAGGTGTCTCCTCCGCAAAAGAACAAATATGGCTTGGCCGCCGCGTGGTAGGCGAAATCAATATTTCTTGCGCCGCACATGGTTTCCGGCCAGTCTGCCGTTTTTGCAAGCGAGGTCTGAAAACACACTGCGCACGCCGCACGGTTCTTGGAATCCTGGGCCACGACGGCGCCTTCGCCGAATATCTATCGCTCCCACTCGAAAGCCTTCACCGCGTTCCGAGCAATGTCAGCGATGAACAAGCGGTCTTTGCTGAGCCTCTCGCGGCCGCTTGCGAAATCCTCACACAAATCAAAATTGAGAACTTTCGCGCTGCCGCCGTGCTCGGCGATGGAAAGTTGGCTCAATTGATTGCTCGCGTCCTGCGAACGAGACTTCCTCGGGTCGTGATGTATGGAAAGCACAGGGAAAAACTTCGATTGGCGCGAGTCGCAAAAATCGACACAGAAATGGTTCACGGTGACGAACGGGATCACGAGAAATTGCGCGATTCCTACTCACTGATAGTCGAAGCCACCGGCTCTCCGACCGGCCTCCGTCTCGCGCAGGAAATGACCGAGCCGCGCGGCACACTCATCTCGAAGTCCACCTTCCACGGGGCCGCTCCCGTTGAAACCTGGCCCACGGTGGTGAAGGAATTAAACATCCTCGGGTCGCGCTGCGGCCCGTTTGATCAAGCGATCGCGCTGCTGCGTTCCCGCAAAGTGGACCCTACGCCGCTTATCACAAAGACGTTCCCGCTTGCGCAAGCGCCTGAGGCAATTCAATTCGCACAAAAAAGTGGTGTGATGAAAGTTTTGCTGAAGCCCTAAGAACTTGTGGGAATACTTTCTAGAGCCGATTGATGCAAGACGCCACGCAAGCGGCCCCAAATCCATTATCAATATTCACGACAGTCACATTGGAGGCGCACGAATTGAGCATTCCGATCAGCGCCGCCACTCCGCCAAAACTTGCGCCGTAACCGACACTGGTCGGCACTGCGATCACCGGCACTCCTACCAGCCCGCCCACAACGCTTGGCAGCGCTCCTTCCATTCCGGCCACGCAAATAATCACGCGTGCCTGCGCCAATTTTTCCTTGTGTTGTAAGAGCCGGTGAATTCCCGCGACGCCAACGTCATACAGGTGCTCCGCGCGATTTCCCATGGTTCGCGCCGTGAGCAGCGCTTCTTCCGCGACGGGAATGTCGCTCGTCCCCGCCGAAACTACGACAATCGTTCCCTTCCCTCTAATTTCGGTATTCCGCTCGATCGTAATCACGCCCGAGAGCGGATGAAATTTCGCGCTCTTGCTTACGCCTTTTACCGCCGCAAACGCCTTCGCATCCGCGCGCGTAATCAAAACATTGTGCTTCGATCCTTTTTTCTGGAGCAGGGCCTGCACAATCTCGCGCACCTGCCCCGGCGTCTTCCCTTTTGCGAACACGACCTCCGTAAATCCTTGGCGCAGGGCCCGGTGATGATCCACTTTCGCAAAATCCAAGTCCTCGAACGGCAAATGCTTCACTTGCCGCAGAGCCGCCTCCGGCGAAAGCTTCTTTTCTTTCACTGCTCCCAAAATTTTCAGAAGTTCGCGCGATTCCATCTTCTTTTATCCGAAACAAATTCTATCACCCTCGAAGCACGCGGCCCTTCTTGACTTGACTTGACTTGACTTGACTTGACTTGACTTGACTTGACTTGACTTGCCTTTCCTCGGCTGCGAGACTGGAATTCTCCGCGCAGCAACATGAGCGAAACCAAGGGACAAATCGTAACTCTGGGTGTGACCGGCGCCAGCGGCGCTTTGCTCGCGCAAAAAGCGCTGCAATTGCTGTCGGAAGACACGCGCGTTGAGAAAATTCATCTCGTCGCTACCGAAACCGGCCAACGCATTTTCGCAGAAGAATTGAACATTGCGAGCGGCGATCTAAAGCAACTCCCCGCGCGCCTGCTCGGCAAATCGTCCGGAAAAATCGAAGCCCTCCCCAATAAGGACGTCGGCGCTTCCATCGCCTCGGGCAGTTACGAAGTGGACTCGATGCTCGTCATCCCTTGTTCGATGGGCTGCCTCTCGGCCATCGCTAGCGGTTCCTGCGATGACCTCGTCTCGCGCTCCGCGGACGTCATGCTCAAAGAGGGTCGCAAGCTTGTGCTCTGTATTCGTGACACGCCATTCAGCCGCATTCATTTGGAAAACATGATCCGCGCGCAATCCGCCGGAGCCGTCATCATGCCCGCCGTTCCATCCTTTTATCACTACCCCAAGACGATTGACGACCTCGTGACACAGTACGCGTGCCGCGTGCTTGCACAAATCGGTCTTCCGCAAGAGCAGATGTATCGCTGGACGGGCTCGCACACTGAAGCGAAGAAAGCCGAGGCTTGAGCGACGATGGCTGGCCGCATCCGCACCGTGCTCGAAATGATTAAGTTTGAGCACTCCGTCTTCGCGCTTCCTTTTGCGCTTACGGGCGCGCTGCTTGCCGCGCGTTTCACCTCGCACGGCTGGCCAACGCTTCGCCAGATTCTTTGGATCATTGTCGCCATGGTTTCCGCGCGATCCTCCGCCATGACCATCAATCGCATTGTAGACCTTCGCTTCGACAAGGAGAATCCGCGCACGAGAATGCGCGCTCTCGCCACGGGCGCGCTCAGCGTAAGTTTTGCGTGGATTTTCACACTCGTCGCGGTCGCTGTGTTCGTTGTCGCAGCCTGGCAACTGAATCCCCTCGCGCTCAAACTCTCTCCCGTCGCGCTCGCAATTCTTTTTTCCTACTCATTCACCAAGCGCTTCACGAACTGGTCGCACCTTTTTCTCGGTTTCGCGCTGGGAATTTCCCCTGCCGCAGCCTGGATTGCCGTAACGGGCAATCTCGATTTGCGCATGTTGATTCTGTGCGGCGCCGTAACGCTTTGGGTCGGTGGCTTCGATGTGCTCTACGCCTGCCAGGACGTGGACTTCGACCAACAAACCGGCTTGTTCTCAATCCCCAAGCGATTCGGCATCGCCGCCGCGCTCTGGATCGCGCGCGTCATGCACGTCGGCGTCATCGCTCTGCTTGCGTGGCTCGCTGCAAGTTTCGCCCTGCCCTGGCCCGCATGGGCTGGAATCGCGGTAGTCGCGGCGCTGCTCGCCTATGAACATTCTCTTGTCAAAGCGAATGATTTGAGCAAGCTCGACGCTGCGTTTTTCACCATGAACGGTTATATTAGTATTTCGTTCCTTTTGTTCTGGGGCGCGGCTGCCGCGCTCTGGCGCGTGTGAAACGCGCGAAACTTTCGACGGATTTGAAATGAGTGAACTGCTTCTAACCGACCAATCTCTGAAGCCGATCGCGGACAAGGTCCTCGCCGGCGAACGCCTTTCTTTTGACGACGGCGTCCAGCTCTATCGTTCGCCGGACCTTCTCGCTGTCGGCTGGCTCGCCAACTACGTCCGCGAGAAAAAGCACGGCAACGTCACCTACTACAACGTCAACCGCCACATCAATCCGACCAACGTTTGCGTCGCGCATTGCAAACTCTGTGCGTTCGGCCGCGATCCCGATTCGCCTGGCGCATACACCTACGCACTCGACGAAATCTACCAACGCGCCGACCAGGGCGTTCGCGAAGGTGCAACCGAATTTCACATTGTCGGCGGCCTGCACCCCGATCTTCCGTTCGACTATTTCCTCGAACTCATCAGCGGCCTGAAAAAACGCCATCCGCACGTGCATCTCAAAGCTTTCACGATGGTCGAGGTTCACTACTTTTCGCGCATTGCCAAGCTTTCTATCGAAGAGACTCTGCAGAAAATGAAAGCTGCCGGCGTGGATTCGTGCCCGGGCGGCGGCGCGGAGATTTTCCATCCTCGTGTGCGTCGCATCATCTGCGATCACAAGGTCAGCGGCCAAATGTGGCTCACCCTCGCGCGCAAAACTCATGAGGCGGGCTTACATTCCAACGCAACGATGCTCTACGGTCACGTCGAGACCGAAGAAGAGCGCGTGGACCATCTCGTCAAGCTGCGTGAATTGCAGGACGTTACGCATGGCTTCGTCGCTTTCATTCCCCTGGCATTTCATCCGGACAACACGCCGCTCTCGCACATCCCGAAGCCCACGGGCTACGACGACCTCCGCAATATCACCGTGTCGCGCCTCTTGCTCGACAACTTCGAGCACATCAAGGCTTATTGGATTATGCTCACGCCCAGCATCGCGCAAATCGCGCTTCGCTTTGGCGCAAACGATCTGGATGGAACGGTTGTCGAAGAAAAGATTTACCACGATGCGGGGGCGAAAACTTCGGAGTTCACACCACGCAACGAACTCGAGCGCCTCATTCGCGCTGCCGGACGCACTCCCGTCGAGCGTGACACGCTCTACAACAGAATCGATCGCTCCAAGCTTCCGCCGCTCCCGCCGGCAACTCCGCCGGGCCTCGTCTCTCTTTCTTTGAATGTCTAGCGGCTTGGTCTGACTTACCTGATCGTCGCCGCTTTTTCTTTCACGCGCGCTAACACCGATGTGGGCAGTGGCGCGTACCCGCGGTCACGCGCAATTTCCTGCCCCTGACCATAAATCCATTGAAGAAATTCCTTCACGGCTTTGCCTCGCTCCGGCTCCGACGCATGTTCCGGCACGTACAACCAAGTAAAGCTCGCAATGGGGTAGCTTTCTTTTCCCGGTGGGTTCGTCAGCGAAGCGCGGAATCCTTGCGCCATCTTGCTTTCCATCTCCGAAGCCGCCTCGCCGATACTCTTCGCGTTTGGCTTCACGAATTCGCCCGTCGCATTTTTTATTGCCACAACGCCGGCTGTAGTCTTGTCCACCCAATTCGATTCTGTGTACCCAATCGCTCCCGGCGTGTTCTTCAATTGCTCCAGCAAATCCTGTGTGCGTACGATGCTGGCACCGACTGGCCACTTCGGCGAAACGCTCTTGCCAACTTTCGCCTGAAACTCCGGGCTCACCTTCGAAAGGTAATCCGAAAAAATATAGTTCGACCCTTTTCCTTCCGTCCGGTGCAGCACCTTGATCGCCAGATCGGGAAGCTTCACGTCGGGATTTAGTTTCGTGATTTCCGGATCGTGCCACGACGTGACTTTTCCCAGAAAAATATTCGCTACGACAGGCCCTGTCAGTCGCAGTCCGCTTTTGCTTCCGGGCACGTTGTATACGACGGCGATCCCGATCAGCACCGTCGGTAGCTCCACAATTTTCTGTTTTGCGGCGCCCAATTGCTTGTCGGAGATTGGAGCTTCTCCACCGCCGAAATCGCCCGTTCCCGCGAGAACGTGCGTCGCGCTTTCCGCAGTTCCCTCCGCCAGATACCGGAGCTGCACGTTCGGCTGCACCTTGTGAAATTCCGCTCCCCACGCCTCATACAACGGTTCGGGCATGCTCGAACCCGTCGCAACCAGCGTGATTCCGTCTTGCCCAAATCCGCTCTCCACAAAAATAAGCGACAACGCGAAAAACAATGCAACGATCGCGTGCAATGTCGGCCGTGTGTTCGCACTCACAGAAAGACTCCTCCCGAGCCTGAATTGAATTAATGTCGTTCGCTTGATAGCACCACTCTACAGAAAACTCAGGCAATCACTCTCGAAAACACGCCGTTCGTGTGCGGAATAGCTAATTGCCATTCTCTAAAATTTCTCTCAAATAAATTTTGACGGCTGGCCTCTCGCCTCGCATCGGAAACGCATAGAATAACCGTGCACCTAAATTCTTCGAAGCGGGGGCGAATCTCCTCGTGCGCACCATTCTTCTTCTCACCGTGTCCAACATCTTTATGACCTTCGCCTGGTACGGTCACCTCAAATACCGCAGCGAAGCTCTCTGGAAAGTCATTCTCGCCAGTTGGGGAATTGCTTTTTTCGAATATTGCTTCCAGGTCCCGGCCAATCGCGTCGGCTCTTATGAATTCACCACCGCCCAACTCAAAACAATTCAGGAAGTTATCACGCTCACTGTTTTCGCCGTCTTCTCCATGACCTATCTCGGAGAAAAACTCCGCTGGAATTACGCCGCCGGCTTTGCCTGCATCTGTCTCGCGGTCTTTTTTGTTTTCCATAAGTGGTAGTCTTGTTATTGCAACTCTCGTTTAGGAAATGAAATGCCGACGCTTCGAATTCGTTCGCTCATTGCAATCTCCACCGCCGTTCTGATCATTCTCTCGCCGGCAATCGCCACATCACCGGACCTCGGTAAGACTCCGCAAGTTCTTTTGCTGGATCGGATTGACTTGCCTGCGGGAAAAGTCGCCGAATTCGCGTCCATAGAAGCAGAAATCGCGAAAGCCTATCGAGACGCTGCCGTTCCTGTTTATTGGGTGGCGCTGCAATCCATCACCGGCCCACCACACATTCTCTATTTTGACGGCTTCGACACCTTCGCGCAGATGGAAGCCGCCGGCGCGGCCATTTCAAAGGCGGAGCAATCTCATCCGGATCTCGCCCGCATGCAATCCGATCTGGCGCAGCTCATGCAATCCAGCCAAGCCATCGTCAATCTCCGGCGGGAAGATCTCAGCCATCGCCTGGATCGCTTTGACATTGCGAAATTCCCTTACGTTCGCTTGACCGTAATCCAACTGCGCTCCGGCTACGAACAAGATTTTGCGGACGTTCTTCGCACGATCCGAAGGGCATTCGAAACAGAAGGCATTGAATCGCCCTGGGCCATTTTCCAGGTTCATTCGGGCATGCCCGCCCCGGCGTTCATCGCAGTTCAACTTCTGACCTCGCTCAAAGAATTTGACGACACACTCGAAGCCCGCAAACGTGAGTACGTGAATCCGTTCGATTTTGGGCGATCGAAGCCACCGCTCTTGCCCAAAGACGCGATCGCGTCCCTGCAATCCGACCTCTATTCCGTAAACTTGAAAATAAGCCAGATCCCCAACGATGGCGCCTCTCGCCTCGTAATGCCAGCTATCCAGAATGATTCTTTGTACCGCTCTATGCTTGGGGTGAATCCAATACCGGGGACTACAAACGAAAGTTACAGACAAGGGAGAAATTAAATGCAACGCAAAGCAACGGCAGTCTGGCAAGGTGATTTGAAATCCGGCAAAGGCGCCATCTCAACCGACAGCGGCGTCCTCAAACAAACGCAATATTCTTTTAGCACGCGTTTCGAAAACGGCGTAGGCACCAATCCCGAAGAGCTTCTCGCCGCTGCCCACGCCGGGTGCTTCACCATGGCTCTTTCCGCACAACTCGGCGGCGCCGGCCTTGTCGCGGATAAGCTCGAAACCACCGCGACCATCTCTCTCGAAAAAGTCGGCGACGGTTTCTCCATCACCAAGAGCCATCTCGATCTTGCCGCCAAAATTCCGGGCGCGACTCAAGCAAAGTTCGACGCCGCCGTCAAAGCCGCCGAAACCGGCTGCCCCGTTTCCAAACTTTTCAAAGCGGAAATCTCCGTCTCCGCAAAGCTCGTTTCTTAAGCGCATTTCCTCCGCGCCCATCGGAACGAGTACAATGCGCACATGATTCCTGCTCCGGGTGCCTTCGCGGCCGGCCTGGCCATCTTTCTCATCGTGATCTGGGACGCGTTCGAAGCGATCATTCTGCCGCGCCGCGTGACGCGTAAATTCCGTCTGACGCGTCTCTTTTTCAAGCTCACCTGGGGAACCTGGCGCGCCATCATTTGCCTCATCACCGCTCGCAAAACACGCGAAGCGCTGCTCGGCTTTTATGGCCCACTCTCTCTTTTGCTTCTCGTTGCTGTCTGGGCTGTCGGCCTGGTCTTCGGTTTCGGTCTCATGCAATACGGAGCTGGCTCCGCCGTCAGCGTCACCGGCGGCCATCCCAGTTTTGCCACGGACGTCTATCTCAGCGGTACGACCTTTTTCACACTTGGTCTCGGCGATGTCGTTCCTCGCACATCTCTCGCGCGCGTTCTCGTCGTCTCCGAAGCCGGATTCGGCTTCGGCTTTCTCGCTGCCGTCATCGGCTATCTTCCTTTTATCTACGGCTCCTTCTCCAAACGCGAAGTGGACATCTCTCTTCTCGATTCTCGCGCCGGCACTCCTCCCACCGCAGGCGAGCTCCTTCGCCGCCATAGCTACAAAAATGGCCAGGCGGCCCTCTACGATCTCCTCAAAGACTGGGAGCGCTGGTGCGCCGAGCTCATGGAGAGTCATCTCTCCTATCCTGTGCTCGCCTACTTTCGCTCTCAGCACGACAATCAATCCTGGATCGCTTCGCTCACCGCCATCCTCGACACATGTGCTCTCGTCCTCGTCGGCGTCGAAGGCGCCTGCGAACGTCAGGCCGAACTCACATTCGCCATCGCCCGCCATGCAGTCGTTGATCTCTCGCAAGTATTCGGCACGCCTCCGCACGCACTTCCACAAGACCGTCTTCCCGCCGCCGACCTTGTCCGCATCCGCGACATCCTCGCGCAGCATGGTCTAAAACTTCACGATGGCGAAGCAGCTGATCGCCGCCTCACCGAGCTTCGCGCCATGTACGAGCCGTACATTTTCGCGCTCGCCAGCTATTTAATGCAGCCTCTGCCGGGATGGATTCCGCAGGCAAAAGGAAAAAAGGATAACTGGCAGACCACTGCATGGGGTCACGCCGCAGGCGTCGTGGAAAAAGAGCACGTTATCGCCGGCGACGATCATTTTTGATTTTCTTGACGTTCCGGAAAATAATCTGCAGCCATCAATCTTAGGAGCGGGCAATGAAAGCCATTCAAGTCCACGCCTTCGGCGGTCCCGAACAGCTCAAGCTGGAAGAAATTCCCACGCCAAAGCCCGCTGCTGGACAAATCCTCGTGCGCGTTCACGCAGCAGGCATCAATCCTTATGACACGTACATGCGCGCCGGAACTTATGCCGTCAAACCGCAATTGCCCTACACGCCCGGTTCCGATGCTGCGGGAATCGTCGAAGCTGTCGGCGACGGCGTCAAAAAAGTAAAACGCGGCGACCGCGTCTTCACCGCAAACACTCTAACCGGCGCCTACGCCGAATACGCTCTCGCTCTCGAAAACCAGGTTCACGCTCTGCCCGAAAAAGTCAGCTTTGCGCAAGGTTCCGGCGTTTACGTCCCCTACGCCACGGCTTATCACGCGATTCACCATGAAGCGCACGCCCGCGCCTCAGAAACGCTCTTGATGCACGGTGCCAGTGGTGGCGTGGGCATCGCCGCAGTACAAATCGCTCGCGCGATGGGTCTTACCGTCTTCGGCACTGCGGGAACCGCAAAAGGCCGAGATCTAGTTTTGCGGGAAGGCGCGGACCAGGTCTTCGACCACACTAAGCCGGGTTACACCGAGGAAATCATGGCAGCCAGCGGCGGCCGTGGCGTTGACGTCATTCTCGAAGTCGCCGCCCACGTGAACCTTGCTGCTGACCTGAAACTCCTTGCAACGCACGGCCGTGTCATCATCATCGGCAACCGCGGAGAACTAACCATCAATCCTCGCGATTTGATGGCGCGCCGCTCTTCTGCCCGCGGCTTCACTCTTTGGGCTTTGACTGAAACCGAGCGCAACACGGCCCTGGCCGGGACATCCGCCGGCCTCGCAAACGGAACCCTCCGTCCCATCGTCGCAAAAGAGCTGCCGCTCAAGGACGCACCGCAAGCCCACATCGACATCCTCACTCCCGGCGCCTCCGGCAAAATCGCCCTTATTCCTTAATTTGAGTGCGGCGGCCAGACGCTTTTACGGTGTAAACGGTTCCTAGACCAAATGGGCGAACCGCATCAAAATTCCTGCCGCCGCTCCCCCTAAAACCACCCACGCCGAATTCACACGAAATCTCATCACCAAAACCGCTGCAATCAACGCGATCGCAATCCCCGGCACATTCAGTAACGTCTCTCGCGCAAATTGCCACTCCACAAACACCATCAATGCCACTGCCGCTGCGTTCACACCGTCAAGAAATGCTCCCGCCATCGGCGACTTCCGCAACTTCGGCAAATATTTCGCCGTCACCGCCACGAACACAAATGCGGGCAAGAACATTCCCACTGTCGCCAGCGCCGCGCCTTTCCATCCCGCGATCACATATCCGACAAAAGTTGCTACCGTAAAAAACGGCCCGGGAGTTCCCTGGCTTACTGCGATCGCATCTAGCAACTGGTTTTCCGTCAACCAATGCAGGCGCTCAACCAAATCGGCTCGCAGCAGCGCCAACAAAACGTATCCGCTGCCAAACAAAACTGCTCCCACTTTCAGAAAATAGAGAAAAACTCCCACAACGCTCGGCAGAGAAACACTCGCTGCAGTTGCTCCGGCCTGCGCCAGAATTCCGCCGGCCGTTTTCGCAACATTCTGCTTTCCACCGAATCGCTCCGCCACAATCCACGCCACTCCTGTCCCTATCAATAGCGCAATCGCCGAAACATGGAACGCCGCCAATCCCAGCACCACTGCAGCCAACACCGCCAGTTCAATCGACTTCACCGCCACTCGGCCCAGCGCCCAGACCGCCTGCGCAATCAACGCCACCACCACCGGCTTCACTCCAAACAGCACTGCCCCAACCTGCGGCACGCTTCCATATTTCTGATATGCCCACGCCAGCACTCCCACCAAGACCGCCGAAGGCAGAATGAACGAGCATCCCGCGACGAGCAGTCCCGCCAATCCTCCGCGCAACTCTCCCAAATAAATCGCCAGTTCCGTCGAGCTCGGCCCGGGAAGCAAACTCACTGCCCCCACGCGATCCACAAAACCCTCGCGCGACAGCCATTTCCTGCGCCGCACAAACTCCTGCTCCATCATCGCGATGTGCGCTGCCGCTCCGCCAAATCCAGTGAAGCCCAAACGCAAGAACGCCCGCGCAATCTCTCCGAGCCTTGACCCGTTCGTCGATTCTTCAGGCATCGCCTCATTCATAGCGCAAGGATTATGCCTGAGTGTCACCGGTCTACTGTAAATTTAGATGGCGCGTCAGTCTCTGGATAGCCGAATCAGCGGCAACTACTCCGATTCGTGGGTACAAGGGCGTTTCGTTAAGAACTGGCAACGAGGTATGCACACGCCGCCATGATCAATTCCCGCCGCAAAGGGTCGTATTGTGTCTCGGGAGCTTCCAATTCGAGCAATATCCTGCTAATGCCGGCCATGGCGCCCTCAAGTATGGAAGCGACCAGCTTCGGATCTTTTTTTAACGGTTCGCGCGATGACGCGAGCATCGCAACGATCGCCTTGTGCGACCGCATCCCCATTTGTTGGACGATCTTCGCTCCATCTACATCGGAGCTTACCGAGTAGAGAGCGACACTTGTCTTGGCACTTTTCATCTTCGCTTCAAAAAACGCAGAGATGAGCGCGGTCCCCATCTCTCGCAGCGTCGCGCCCTCCTGCTCCTTGCAAACTAGTTCAACGGTGCTGGTCACTGCGTCGAGATGCCTTTTCAGCACAGCTTGTAAAAGCGCGCTTTTGTTCGGGAAGTATTGGTATAAAGTCCCGACGGAAACGCCGGCCCGCGAGGCCACTCTGGTCGTGGTCAAGCGTTCCTTTCCCAGCTTGAGCAAAACCTGAATAGTGGCTTCCAGAATCGCGTTCACGCTTGCGGTGGAACGCGCCTGAACGGGCCTTTTACGCGGCTCCAGGACGGCTTGCGAACGTTGGGGCAAATGCGAACTCACAATCTGAAGTTTTCTTCATCTAATCACGGGTGAGCCAAATACTACAAGTAGCGGCAACAAGAGGAGAAGCAAAATGACAAAACAAACGGAACTTGGCGGCACCTTCCGCCTTCCAGGAACTTCATTCACGGTGAACCGTATGGGCTACGGCGCGATGCAGCTTGCCGCCCCGCATGTGTACGGACCGCCGCGAGATGTTGACGCTGCGGTAGCCGTCTTGCGAGAGGCGGTCGCATCCGGCGTAAATCACATTGACACCAGCGACTTCTACGGTCCGCACGTTACCAATCAAATCATCAAGAAAGCTCTTCACCCTTATCCGGATGGCTTGGTGATTATCACCAAGCTCGGTGCCCGTCGTGGTGCAGACAAATCCTGGATTGCCGCTCTTTCGCGTCAGGAACTGATCGATGGCGCGCACGACAATCTCCGAAACCTGGGGCTCGACGTACTCCATGTTGTCAATCTCCGCGTTGGCGGATTTACCGAGCCGACGGAGGGTTCGATCGAAGAACAGGTGACTGTACTTGCACAACTCAAGCGTCAAGGATTGATTCGTCATATCGGCCTGAGCAACGTCACTCCCAAGCAGCTGGCGGAGGGGCAGAAAATTACCGAAATCGTCTGCGTCCAGAACTTTTACAACGTGGCACAGCGCGGCGATGACGGCTTCATCGACGACCTCGCAAAGCAAAGCATCGCCTATGTCCCTTTCTTCCCACTCGGAGGATTCACCCCGTTGCAATCATCAAAGTTAGATGCAGTTGCCGCGTCTCTGCAAGTCGCGCCGATGCAAGTCGCGCTTGCGTGGCTTCTTCAGCGTTCATCGAACATGCTGCTGATTCCCGGCACATCCTCAGTCGAACATCTTCGCGAGAATCTCAAGGCTGCAACGTTGCGGATTCCTTCGGAGTTGCTCGCAGATCTTGACTCAATCGGAAGAGGTTCAGGGCAGGGACTAACGGCAGCATCCCATTCTTAATCCGAGTAGCGCAAAGCCGGCTTGTGTTTTGTCGAATGCTCAGGGCTGGATCGACTATGCGTCACGCTTGGCAGGAAAGTGACGGCTCCGCCGCAGTTTCCATTCGCTTGGCCAGACCTCGCCCACACCGTATAATCTGTTCTTACCTGTGGCGCCTATGGTTCTTCTGACTACCTTTCTCTTCCTATCCCAGAGTGGTGTGAGCCGCTATTGGCATAAGCTCACCGACCGAACCTTTACCGGCGTCTATCACGCCAACGCCTTCGACCTCGCGATGATGATTCCCTACTTCATCATCCTCGTGATCCTCGCCGGCTACGGCCTCCATCGCTATTGGCTCGTCTACGACTACTACAAGTACCGCAAGAACGTCCCCGGGCCGCCGCCTGAAGTAAAGCAGTGGCCCCGCGTCACCGTACAGTTGCCGATCTTCAACGAGCGCTATGTCATCGAACGCCTCGTCGAAGCCGTCTCTCGCTTCGACTATCCGCGCGAACTTCTCGACGTTCAGGTCCTCGACGATTCCACCGACGAAACGCGCGACATCGCCAGAGCCTGCGTCGACCGCCACGCCGCGCAAGGCATGCCCATCACCTACATTCACCGCACGAATCGCGAAGGTTACAAGGCCGGAGCCCTCGAGAACGGATTGAAAACTTCGCAAGGCGAATTCGTCGCCATCTTCGATGCAGACTTCATCCCCGACCCCGATTTCCTCCGGCGCACGATTCCTTATTTCCTCGATCCGGCGGAAGGCAAGAACATCGGCATGGTCCAGACGCGCTGGACCTACCTCAATCGCGACTACTCACTCCTCACGCAAGTCGAAACAATCTTGCTCGACGGCCACTTCGTCGTGGAACACGGCGCCCGCTCGCGCCGCGGCACTTTCTTCAATTTCAATGGCACTGCAGGCGTTTGGCGCCGCGCCGCCATCGAAGCCGCGGGCGGCTGGGAGCACGACACCCTCACGGAAGACACGGACCTCTCCTATCGCGCGCAACTTCGCGGCTGGAAATTTCTTTATCTACCGGATATCGAATGCGCTTCCGAGCTTCCCGTGGACATGAACGGGTTCAAAGCGCAGCAGGCGCGCTGGGCCAAAGGCCTCATGCAAACCGCGAAAAAAATCCTGCCCAAAGTTTTCAAATCGGACGCGCCTTGGCATGTCAAAGCCGAAGCTTTTTTCCATCTCACCGCCAACATCAGCTATCCGTTGATGGTTCTTTTCTCCGTCACACTTCTCCCCGTCATGATCGTTCGTTTTTATCAGGGCTGGTTTCAGATGCTCGTCATTGATCTGCCGCTCTTCCTCGCCTCCACCTGCTCCATCTCGAGCTTCTATCTTGTCGCCCAAAAAGAGCTGCGTCCGAAATCCTGGTGGCGCACCTTTTTCTACATGCCTTTCGTCATGGCTGTCGGCATCGGCATTTCTATCCGCAATGCGCAGGCCGTCATCGAAGCCATCGTCGGCAAGAAAACCGAATTCGCCCGCACGCCTAAATTCAAGATCGAAGGGAAAAAAGACACCTTCGTCGCCAAAAAATACAAAAACAAAGCAGGGTGGATGCCCTTCGCGGAAGTTTTTCTGGGAATTTATTTCGCCGCGACCGTCGTCTACGCCATCACCAACGAAAACTACGCCACCATTCCATTCCTTCTACTTTTCGTCTGGGGCTACCTCTACACCGGCTGCATGTCTCTCGGACAAACCTACTTCGCCCATCTCCGCTTCGGCGTCAATGCCCCCGAAATGCGCCCCGCCGCCTCCGGCGCCCCCGGCTTCTGACGCCCGGCAAGTTTGGGTTTCTAACTCAGGATGCTACTCCCTGATGGCGCTGCCTGCTTTCGTTATCTCCATCAGCTTCGCGCGGGCCGTCTCCACTTCCGGCCGTTCTTCTCTCTTTGCTACTTCCGTCAATTCCCGGAGGTAACGCGCTGCAGAAGCATTATTGCCCGACCGATGCGCCGCCATCGCCGCTCCATACAAGGCATTAAACCGCTTCGGCGTAACCTTCAGCACGGCTTCATACTCTTTCAACGCTTCTTTATCCCGCTGCTGCACCGCAAGCATGTGCGCCAGCATCTCCCGCGCTGGCGTCACCGCTCCGGGCGTCACTGCGTCCTTGTCCATGCTCTCTTCAAGCTCCGCTGCGGCACGCATCCCCGCTATCGCTTCTTCTTTCTTTCCGGTCTCGTCCGCAATCCAGGAGCTCACCTCCCGCCGTTGCACTTCAATCTGTTTCGACCAATAGGAATTTATCTTCGCTGCTTCGTCGTGTAGTTCGGCCAGCTTTGCTTCCGCTTCGTTTGCCCGCCCGAGATTCCCTACCCGCGCGCTTCCTTCTCCAATCGCCTCCCACACGAGTGCCCTTGCCCACGGCACTCCGTCCGGCATCGGTTTCAATTCACTCGCTTCTTTCCACTTTCTCAATTCAATCGAATACCGGGCGGGAATCGCCCCCGTCGCATAATTTCCCGTCAACGTCAGCCCTGCCACCGGCTGAAATCCGGCGAATTCGTCCAGAACAGCCTTCGCTTGCTTGACTTGTCCCGTTTGCAAATAGGCGTACTCCAGATAGTCCATCGCGTGGAGTCTCTGGTCACGCGCTTCTCCGTTCTTTGACTCTTTCTCCTGAGCCGCGGCAATTTCCGCCGACTTTATATTCGATGTGATTGATTCCTCCCACGAACCCACGCGTGTAAAAATGTGCGACGGCATGTGATTCGCGTGCGCCGAAACCGGCGCAATCTTCGCGTACATCCGCGCCGCGCCCAGCCCTTGTTCGGCCAGGACCGGATTGTCGTAGCAATGAATAATGTAATGCGCCACGCCCGGATGATGCGGATGCTGCTTGAAGATCGGCTCCAGAATCTCGCCGCACTTCTTTTCGCTCGAAAACGCCTTGTCCAGCGGCGAAGCCGAAAATTTCAGCGCCAACGCATGGAAAATCTGCGCCTCCGTATCCGCAGGATACGCCGCTGCTAACTCGCCCATCTCCCTTTCAAAAGCCGTTCCGCGCGAGGCATAATCTGCCTTCTCATCCGAATACACCGCCGCCAGCGCCTCGATGTATTGCTTCTCCCTCGCCGAAGTCACCGCGTTCGAATCTGCAATCTCCCGCGCCTTCAAAATTGCCGCTCGCCCGGCCGTTACGTCGCCGCTCTTCCACAGCCCGTGATAATGGGACATCGCGACGCCCCACTCCGCCATCGCGCACTGCGGATTTTTCTTCGCAATCGTTTCGAACGCCCTCCGCGTGTCTTCATATTGGAAAGAATGAAGTAGTGCCACTGCCTTGTTGAAGCTCGCATCGAATTCCGCGCGTGCTGGTTCGCTCATTCCCTCGCCGCATGTCGTCGCAAAATGCACCGACCCCACTTCCTGCTCCGTCAACTCATGGTGATGCCCCTCTTGCGCCTGCGCCGTCCATGCACACACCACCATCACGCCCAAAGCCATTACTCCTCTGCGCATGATTCCGCCTCCGTCGCTTCTCAAGTTTTCCGGGAGAGACTGTCAGCCTAGCCCCCGCTTCTAGCCTCGTCAACGTTTTCGTTCCCAACTTCGGCTCTCACCTTTCTTCGGGTACAATCTTCGTTCGCTTCCGAGGCCGCATATCGGAAGCATTTCATATCGGAGCTTCAGAAAGGTGATTGCATGCCTTTTCAGGTAACTCGTTTCGCCTCGCGCATCTTCTTCGGCTTAATGATTCTTTTCTCCGCGGCTTCCTTCGCCTCCGCACAACAACGCCGCGAGCGCGAACCCAATTCCGTCTACTCCCTCCGCCGCGCCTTGCTCTCCTCGCAAAACACCGACGGCCCCATCATCCTCTGGGGCTTCACTGGTCGCGAAGAAGTCTCACAAACCTACATTTTCGCGCAGGAAGACAATTTCTATTACCTCACCGGCCACAACGAAGAAGGCGCCGGCCTCATCATTCTTCCGCCAAAGAAGAATCCCAACCCCGCCGAAGGCTCGCGCGAAATTCTTTTTCTCCCCGCCAAAAACCCTGGCAAAGAAAAATGGAACGGCGTCCGTCTTTCCCCCAGCGATCCCGGCATTGAAGCCACCACGGGTTTCTCGACCGTAAAGCCATTTTCGGAAATGCGCGAGGTCGTCGAAAATCTCGCCAAGCTTTATTCAACGTTCTACACCGTCCTCCCCTATCACCAGGAAAACGGCGGCTATCCTCACGAAAAAGCCGTCACCGACTGGCTCGCAATGGTCGCTCCGCAAACAAAACTAAAAGACGTCCGCGCGCAAATCGACGCGCTTCGCCAAATCAAATCCTCCGGCGAAATCGCGTTCCTCCAAAAAGCCATTGATCTCTCCCTCGATGGGCATATCGCTGCCATGAAAATGATGCGCCCGGGCCTTTTCGAATATCAGGTCGCTGCAAAAATGGTAGAAGTTCACGCCATGGGCGGCTCCGAATCCGAAGGCTACGCGCCCATCGTCGGCTCCGGCCCCAATTCCACCGCCCTCCATTACGATAAACTCGATCGCAAAATTGCGGACGGCGACATCGTCGTCCTCGACGTCGGCGCGCAATTCTCCGGCTACTCCGCCGATATTACGCGCACACTCCCCGCCGACGGCAAATTCACTCCCCGCCAGCGCGAAATCTACGACATCGTCCTCGGTGCGCAAAACGCGGCCATCGCCGCCATCAAACCCGGCGCCAACTTCTGCCGCGACGACAAGCAATCCCTGTTCAACATCGCTTACAACTACATCAACACGCACGGAAAAGATCTTCACGGCAAGCCGCTCGGCCAATATTTCATTCACGGCCTCGGTCACGGCATCGGTCTCGACGTCCACGATCCCACGGAAAACTGCAAACCGCTCCAGCCCGGCATGGTTGTGACCATCGAACCCGGCATCTACATCCCCGAAGAAAATCTCGGCGTCCGCATCGAGGACGATTTCCTCATCACCGAATCCGGCGCAAAATTCCTCAGCGAAAAACTCCCTCGCGACCCCAACGCCATCGAAAAAATCATGGCAGAATCGCGCGCACGCTCCGCAAACCTCAATTCAGATTCGGATGAAATCAGAAATCTCGTCGCAAAGTACACTCATTCGATCGATACTGCCGATGTAAACCTGGCCGCGGAAATTTGGCTGGACTCTTCGTCTGACGCTTTCATCCATCCGCTTGGGCACGAACACGGTTTCACCCAAATCAAACAGAACATCTATCAACGGCTTATGGGAGAAATGTTCTCCGAGCGCAAACTGACCGCTCATGACATTTCCGTGGATGTCTCGGGTAACTCTGCCGTGGCTGAATTCTATTGGGATTTTGCTGCCAAGCTCAGAAAAGACGGAACGCCGATCACCACCCATGGCCGCGAAACTCAAGTCTACTTCAAGGAAGACGGCGCGTGGCGCCTCGCCCACGTTCATTACTCCGGCATGCCTGCGGCCGAACAGCGCCAGGGCTTCTGAATTCGCGCAAGCGCGCACCGTTTGACCATCTCGAATCCCCGCCCTTATACTGTCTATTCGCTCTGGACCCGCTTTTTCTCCAGTGCGCCTCGACGGATTCCGCGCTTGCTGCAGCTGCCGGAATTTTCGAAATCAACCAGAGAGCATTCGATCGAATATGAGCAACTTGAAAGCGACACAACTCCGCCCCGGCATGGTCATCAATCACGAAAAAGAACTCTATACCGTCTTCAGCACCGACCATCGCACTCCGGGCAACAAGCGCGGTTCGATGCAGACGCGCCTCAAAAGCCTCCGCACCGGCACCATGATCGACTATCGCTTCCGCGCCGAAGAATTCGTCGAACGCGCCATCCTCGATGAAATTGAATTCGAATACCTCTACCACGAGGGCGACGAATACCATTTCATGAACACGGAAAATTACGAGCAGATGCAGATGACCAAGGACGAACTCGGTGAAACGGTCTATTACCTCGTCCCGAACACTATCGTCAAAGTCGAATTCTTCCGGGAAAAAGCCATCGGCGTGGATCTTCCCGACACCATGGATCTGAAAGTCGTCCAGACCGAGCCCACTCTGCAAAAAGCCACGGCCAGCGCCGTCATGAAGCCCGCAACACTCGAAACCGGCCTCGTCGTCAACGTTCCGCCCTTCGTCAACGAAGGTGATAGAATCCGCGTTGACACTTCCGAAGCACGTTACGTCCAGCGTGTCGAGTAGTATGGTTTTTGTAGTGGCCGATCTTTAGATCGGCGCTTTTGATTTCGCGTTTGCAGTTGTAGGGTCCGCTTTCCGAAGCGGGCCGCGCAGCAGCCAATTTTCCGCCTCCGCAGCTGAATTCTTCTCCATCGAATTCAGAAGAGGCAAAACAAGAAGCGCCCCGATCCTCATCGGTGCGCTTTTTGTTTCTATAATCTTTAAACTTTTCTTCTCCGCGTTCCTTAGCGTCCTCTGCGCCTCAGCGTTATCTTTTTTCTTTCTTCACGCCTTCTTCGCCGCTTTCTTCTCCCCAAACACTCTCGCAAAAATCGCATCCACGTACCGCAACTGCCGCTTCAAATCAAACGCATGCTCCAGTGCCTTCTTATCCAGATATTTCGTAATCCGCGCGTCTTTCCCCACGCGTTCCTGGAAACTCGCATCTTTCTCCCACGCCGCCATCGCATTTTCCTGCACCGTCTTGTACGCCTCGTCGCGCGGCATTCCTTTTTCCACCAGATCCTGCAGCAGCTGGCCGGAAAACACCAGCCCTTGCGTCGCCTCCAGATTTTTCTTCATCCGCTCCGGAAACACCCGCATGTCCGCGACAATCGCGGTCATCTTCGCCAGCATGTAATCCACCAGAATTGTCGAGTCCGGCAGAATCACGCGCTCCACCGAACTGTGCGAAATATCTCGCTCGTGCCACAGCGCAATATTTTCGAACGCCGCAATCGTGTTCGAACGCACCAACCGCGCGAGCCCGCATATCTGTTCGCACGTCACCGGATTCCGCTTGTGCGGCATCGCCGAACTCCCGCGCTGTTCCCCGCCAAACGGCTCTTCCGCCTCGCGCACTTCCGTCCGCTGCAAGTGCCGTATCTCGAGTGCGATTTTCTCCAGCGTCGCCGCAATCAGCGCGAGCGTGCTCACGTAATGCGCGTGCCGGTCGCGTTGAATCACCTGCGAAGCCACCGGCGCCACATTCAATCCCAGGCGTTGGCAAATTCGCTCTTCAATATCCGGCCCGAGGTGCGACGCATTTCCCACCGCGCCCGAAATTTTCCCCACGCGCATCTGCGCCGCCGCATCTTCAAACCGCTCGATATTCCGTTGATTCTCCGCGTACCAGTTCGCGACCTTCAACCCAAACGTAATCGGCTCCGCATGCACGCCATGCGTCCGCCCGATCTGCGGCGTGTGCCGGAACTCCTGCGCCCGCTTCGCCAGCACATCCGAAAATCTTACCAGCGCCGCTTCAATCAACCGCGAAGCGTCCCGCACCAGCAGCGACTGCGCCGTGTCCACCACGTCATTCGAAGTCATGCCGTAATGCAGCCACCGCGCCGTCTCCGGATCACCGATCGATTCGCCCACCGCCATCGTGAACGCAATCACGTCGTGCTTCACTCGCGCTTCAATCTCATTCACCCGCGCCGCATCGACTCTGGCCTTCGCTCGAATCGTCGCCGCAGCTTCGCGCGGCACTTGCCCCGCCTCCGCCAGCGTTTCCGTCGTCGCCAGCTCCACCTCGAGCCATTTCGCGTACTTGTTCGCGTCGCTCCAGACCCGCCCCATCTCCTCGCGCGTATACCGTGAAATCAACCCTCTCTCCTTTGCTCAAATCCGTTGTAATAATACGACGTTTTCGCGCCTCCCGCTCACTTGTGGTAGATTGGGCCCAAATTCAAGCGGGTCACTGCAAGGAACACCCTTGACTAGTTGTCTTCTCACGTCCCGTCACGAACGCCGAATCTCTTAGAAGCTATTTCAAAACCCTCCGTAAGGTGATCATGAAGCAAGCGATATGAAAGAAACCGCGATAGACCGTCAGCGAACGGTCGTAGCGCACAGTCAGCCGCCGGAAGTTGCCCAGCCAGGCGAACGTGCGCTCGACG
>WNFR01001147.1_pt1 | contig 27441 bp, 14 predicted proteins | sample 5400221 | NCBI WGS metagenome assembly WNFR01 (sample SAMN13153357, study PRJNA577476) | soil metagenome | isolation source: 40 cm soil under Madrone tree | place: USA:California | collected 2016-06-14
CCCTCGTGATCGATGATGGAGGTTCGATCTGGACGTACTCCGGTAAATGGCTCGCCCGGAAACATCGCTGGACGCCGCCCACGCGATCACTACCTAAACGTGTGGGGTTAAGTCCGGAGTCCGGAGATCAGGATCCGAACGTAGCTGCCGCGAATATTCGATGACCCACCTGGTAGCATCCGGACGGCGCACGTACCCGAGTTAAAAATTGACAGTGATCGTCTGATTCGCCGTCACGGTTGCCGAGACACCGCCGGATGGCACAAATGCCAACGTATCCGCTGTGCTCGGATCGTCCGCGCTGCAGGCCACCGTGCCAGGGCCGCTCGCACCAAACACCATTGAATAGCCGACACGGGCCCGCCGGTTACTTATTGCCGATGGGTGTTTCCGCGGCGCGACAGCAGGGTGAAGTTGTAAAGTTGCGCGCCATTGCCGGTTCCTGTGTGTTACTGATAGGAGCGTCCGATGAAGACATCGGGCAGTGCTCTTGGAGTCGCAAAGGGCAAACCCGCCGAAAGGCGGCGACGCAAAGTCTCCGGTCTAAGGAGCCTCGGCTCTAGGACAGCGGGACTGCCGTAATCCAGTCCTTCCACCGGACTGTATCGGTGCGTGTTGTTCGTGCGTCACGGCAACGAGTGGAGGGAGAGCAGGTCATGCTTGCATACGATTCGAACGCGGTGAGCCGCACGCTTGCGGGGCGTCCCGAGGCTGCGTGCGCAGCGCTGCGCCTTCATCACGGGGGCGCCGCACCGGCATCTGGCACCCGGTAGAGGCGCGCGCACTGCGCGCCTGGTGAGCGGGGCCGATCCGGCCTTCCAGCCCCTGCCACCTGAGTTTCATCAGGTGGGAACCAACTCTGAAACGACAGGACAAGAGCAAATGCGCAAGCATTTCTTGGTCGTGATAAGCGCTCTGCTGTGCATCTGCGCACGGACGAGTCCGGCGGACGAGAGCGCTCGGGCGCAGATGAAAGGTCTGGACGAGCAGGTCCAGGAGGTCAAATCCGACGTCCTGAGCATCGCGGCGGAGCTCAACCAGCTGGAAGAGAAGCTGCTCTATCCGTCCGACACTCACCTCGCCGTGTTTGTGTCGCTGGCGCACGGCGAGACGCTGCGTCTCGATGCGGTGCAGATTCAGATCGACGGACGGCTGGCGACACATTACATCTACAGCTTCAAGGAGCTCGACGCCCTGCGCCGAGGCGGGGTGCAGCGGATCTATAGCGGCAACATTGCGACCGGCGCCCACGAGATCGAGGTCTCGGTGAGCGCCAAGCTCGCCAATGGCAAGGACTACACCCAGACCGAGCGCTTCCCCTTCACGAAGGAGATCAAGCCGAAGTTGCTCGGCGTAATCCTCGCCGGTCCGGACGCCGCGCAGCCCGGGATTCACCTCGGGGAGTAATAGCCGATGCGTACTCCGTCGCGGTGGCTGTCGATGGCTTTGGCGCTGGTCGCAATCGCGGCCAGCCCGTCCGTCGCCGCCGATCTACGCGACCTCTATTTCGGCGAGGCCCTGTACCAGGCCTATCAGGGCCAGTATTTCGATGCCCTCGAGCGGCTCGACGCCGAACTCGCTCAACACCATCGCGTCGACGAGCCGGAGCTGGATTCACTCCAGTATCACATCAGGCAGGCAGATTTCTCGGTCGGCGACTTCGAGCTCCGCTACCGGATGCACCTGCGCGCCGGGCGCGCGATCAAGGCAGTCCTCGACGCCGATGTAGATCAGCCTGTGAAGAACGAGGCTGCCTTCCGTCTGGCGCGCATCGAGTTCCAGAAGGATCAGCCCGAGGATGCTCTGCAGGCTCTGGAGCGGATTCACGGGACGGTCGCGGAAGGCATCAAGGACGACCTCGAATTTCTGCGCGCCAATGTCTACCTCGCGCTCGGCCGGCCCGCCGACGCGGTGGAGAACCTGCGCCGCCTGCAGGGCGCGGACAGTCTGAAGGGATTTGCCGCCTACAATCTCGGCATCGCGCTGCTGCGGGCGGGCCGCACCCCGGAGGCCCTGCGCCAGCTGGATAAGGCCGGTCAGATCGAGAGCCGCGAGACGCCCACGGCGGCGATGCGCGACAAGTCGAACATGGTCCTCGGCAGCATCATGCTGCAGTCCGCGGACTACGGTCACGCGCGGCAGGCCTTCGATCGTGTGCGGCTCGACGGGCCGTATTCGAACCGCGCGCTGCTGAGCACCGGGTGGGCCGAGGTCTCAGCGCATGACTACGAGAAGGCACTCGTGCCGTGGGGGACGCTGATCGGGCGTGACGCAACCGACGCCGCGGTGCAGGAGGCCAAGCTCGCCCTGCCGTTTGCCTACAGCAAGCTGCAGGTGTACGGGCGGGCGGCGCTCCTTTACAGCCAGGCGCTCGATTCATTCGGCAAGGAGCTGGAGAAAGTGGATGCATCGCTCAGGAGCATCCGCGCGGGCAAGTTCCTGGAAGCGCTGGTACGCGAGGAGATCAAGCAGGACAACCTGTGGGTGGTGCGTCTGCGCACGCTGCCTGACACCCCGGAGACCTTCTACCTAACGGACTTGATGGCTTCGAACGACTTCCAGACGGCGCTGCAGAACTACCTGGATATGGAGGATCTGCGCAGGCGGCTGATCAGCTGGCAAGGCGGCTTCGATGCGTTCGAGGATCTCATTCGCCTGCGTCGGGCGAATTACGCGCCGCTGCTGCCGCAGATCGATGCGCACTTCAGAGAGCTGGACTCGCGGATGCGCCTGCGGGTCGAGCAGCGTGCTCATCTGCAGAAGCGCCTTCAGGATCTGCTGACGGCGCCGCGGCCTGCGCTGCTGGCAACCAGAGATGAACATCTGGCGCTCGAGAGCCTGCGGCGTATCGACACCGCGCTGAAACACGGCAGCGGTGACAACGCCGCCCTGCGCGCCAGGGCGGAGCGCCTCCAGGGCGTGCTGACCTGGCGCCTGAATACGGAGTACCCGGAGCGGCTGACGCAGGCTTACAGGCATCTGAACGAGCTGAACGCCGACGTACCGATGCTGCAGGAGCGGCACACCGCATTCGTGCGGGCGAGACAGGCCGCGGTGCACAGCTACGCGGGCTACGACCAGTCGATCGGTCATCTGCGCTCGCGTGTGGGCGATACGCTCGAGCGCGTCGATGCGCTCCTCGCCAGACAGGGCCACGTCATCGAGGCCGTCGCCATCGACGAGCTCCGCGCACGTCGGGAACGCCTCGAGGCTTATCAGGTTCAGGCGCGGTACGCGGTGGCCGACAGTTATGACAGGGCGCTGAAAGAACATGCCGGGGGAGGTACGCAGTGATGCGGCCAGCTCACGCAGCCGTCCTCGCGCTGCTCCTGCCCGGGCTTGCGGCGTGCGCCCACCAGGTTGACCGCGGAGGAACGCTCGGTAGCCTCCACCAGGTGCGGCCGGACACGAAGGAAGTGCCGGTCGATCAGGGCCTTGATAGGGCGGTGCAGAGTTACCGCGACTTCCTGCAGCAAGCCCCCCAGAGCAACCTGGCGCCTGAGGCCATGCGGCGCCTGGCAGACCTCAACATCGAGAAGCAGTTCGGGATCCACGGGGATGGGCAGCTCGTCGAGCTGGCCGCCTCCCAAAGCGCCACGCAGCCGGCAGCCGCTGCGCCGGACGCCATACAGGCGGAAACGCCGGGCGGCGCCAAAGGAGCGCAGAGGGCTCCAATGCGCGCGCCGGCTGTGACGAAGATCGACGCGCACGCCGCCGCTCGGCCGCGCGCGCCGGCCCGCGACTCCGGTTCACAGGGGGTGTCGGAACGGGACCTCGAGCAGCGGGCTGCGTCGCAGCAGCTAATCTCGCCGGCGCAAGGCGTCGCGCCGCTCACGCTGCCGGGCGGCGTGGATGCGGAGCGCGAGCGCGCCGGTCCCCTGGAGGCGATCAAGCTGTACGACGAGCTCCTGGCCAAGTACCCCCAGTACGCCTTCCGCGATCAAGTGCTCTATCAGAAGGCGCGCGCCTATGACGAGCTCGGGCAGACCGAGGCGGCGCTGAAAGTCATGGAGCAGCTGGGCCGCGAGTATCCGCACTCGCGCTTCGGAGACGAGGTGCAGTTCCGCCGCGCCGAGCATTTCTTCATTGCGAGGAAATATCGGGACGCGGAGAGCGCGTATACGGCGATCGCGGACAGCGGGGCCGGCTCCGAGTACTACGAGCTCGCGCTCTACAAGCTGGGATGGACGTTGTACAAGCAGCAACTCTACCAGGAGGCTCTGCAACGGTACTTCGCGCTCCTCGACTACAAGGTCAAGAGCGGCTATGACTTCGACGCGAAGCACACCGAGGCCGAGCAGCGGCGCGTCGAGGATACCTTTCAGGTCGTCAGCCTGAGCTTCTCGAATATCGGCGGGCCCGACGTGATCGGCTCGTACTTCGCCACCAACGGACACAAGGCCTATGAGGACCGGGTGTACCGCTACCTCGCGGAGTTCTACCTGGTCAAGCTCCGTTATCAGGACGCCGCCACGATCTACAAATCGTTTGTGGCGTTGTATCCGTACCATCAGGCATCGCCTCACTACAGCATGCGGGTGGTCGAAATCTACGAGAAGGGCAGCTTCCCGCAGCTCGTGCTCGCCGCGAAGAAGGACTTCGCGGGCACCTACGGCCTACAGGGGGAGTACTGGCATCACGTCGACGTGAACAAGTCGCCGGAAGTGCTGAGTTACCTGAAGAACAACCTGAAGGATCTGGCGAACTACTATCACGCCCAGTATCAGGACCCGAAGCAGCATGAGCAACGGCCGGGCAACTACGACGAGGCGACGCGCTGGTACCGGGAGTTCCTCACCTCGTTCCACACCGACAGCCAAGCGCCGCAAGTGGACTACCAGCTCGCGGATCTCATGCTCGAGAATCATGACTATCCGGCGGCGGCGCGCGAGTACGAGATCACGGCTTATGATTACCCGCCGCACGCGAAGTCGGCGGCCGCCGGCTACGCGGCGATCTACGCGCACCGCGAGTATCTGAAGGTCGCCAGCGTCGACCTGAAGGACGCGGCCCGCCGCGACACGATCAACAGTTCGATCAAGTTTGCGGACGCGTTCCCGCAGCACGAGCAGGCACCGGTCGTGCTGGCCGCGGCGGCACAAGACGCATACGAGTTGAAGGACTTGATGCTGGCGCGCGACACCGCCCGGCGCCTCATCGAAAAGTTCCCGAATGCGGCCGCGGGTGTGCACCGCGACGCGTGGCTCGTGGTGGCGCACGCATCCTTCGGTCTCGCCGAGTATGGGGACGCCGAGCAGGCCTATGGCCGCGTGCTGGAGGCGACACCGGGGGGAGATGCATCGCACGCCGCCCTGGTGGAGAACCTCGCGGCCTCGATCTACAAGCAGGGCGAGCAGGCGAGTCAGGCGGGCGATTACCGCACCGCGGCGAATCACTTCGTGCGCGTCAAGCAGGTGGCTCCGACGTCGAAGATCTGCGCGGCGGCGGAGTACGACGCCGGCGCGGCCCTGCTGCACTTGCAGGACTGGACGGCTGCGGCGCAGGTTCTGGAGGAGTTCCGGCGCAGCTTCCCCGAGCACGAGCTGCAGAAGGACGCGACCAAGCAGATCGCCTACGCGTATCAGCAGTCCGGCCAGCTGGCGCAGTCGGCCGGCGAATATGAGCGCGTCGCGCGAGAGTCGCCGAATCCGCAGCTGCGGGCCGAAGCGCTGCTGCAGGCGGGCGATCTCTACGGGCAGGCCAAGGACGCGGAGCGCGCCCTGCAGGCGTACTCCCGCTATGTCGAGGAGTTCCCCAAGCCGATCGACGCGGCGGTGGAGACACGCTCGAAGATCGCGGAGATCTACAAGACCAAGGGAGATCAGGGTCAGTACCGGCACCAGCTCAAGGAGATCGTGCGGGTCGATGGAACGGCGGGGAGCGAGCGCACGGATCGCACGCGCAATGTCGCGGCGCGCGCCGCACTGGCCCTCTCGGAGCCGATGTACGCGCAGTTCGCGTCGTTGAAGCTCGCACAGCCGTTCGAGCGAAGCTTGCAGGAGAAACAACGGGGCATGGACGCGGCGACCAAGGTGTTCGGTGCCCTGGTCGACTACCAGGTGGGGGAGGTCACGGCTGCGGCCACCTTCTATATCGCCGAGATCTACGCGAATTTCAGTCAGGCCCTGCGTGAGTCGGAGCGCCCGGCGGATCTCAACGCGGACGCTCTCAAGGACTACGAGCGCCAGCTCGACGAAGCCGCACAGCCCCTCGGGCAAAAGGCTGTGGCGGTCCACGAGAAGAACCTCGAGCTCATGAGGCGGGGACTCTACAGCACATGGACCCAGAAGAGCCTGGACCGTCTCGCGGCGCTCAAGCCGGACACCTACGCACGGACCGAGATCAGCAGCGGTTTCCTGGGTTCGCTCGAGCGGTACGTCTATCGGCCGCCGCCGCGCGCGGCGCAGACGGCCGCGCGCGCGGAAGTGCAGGGCGCGCCGCAGCCGGAAAACGCGGCGTTGATGGCGCGACCCCCGGGGCAGGCGGATAGCGCCGCCGGACAAGTGGCGGCAGGAGCAGGCAATGCGATCACGCGCTGAAATGGCACGGACCACGAGCCTCAGGCACGCGGCGGCCGGCCTCCTGCTGGCGGTCGCGCTCGTCGCCTGCGCGACGACCGTGCCTGCGACCAAGGCGCACGGGACAGTGGCGGCGCGGCAGCCGGAGGCGGGTGGGTTTCAGCTCAATGAGAAAGTGCGCGTCCCCGCGGACGCTCGTACCGACTACGACAACGCGATGCGCCTGGTGGACGCCGCGCAATACGATCAGGGGATCGCGTTGCTGCAGAGGGTTACCCAGAAAGCACCCGCTGCCGCGGCGGCGTACGTCGATCTCGGCATCGCCTACGGCAGGTCCGGAGACATCGACCACGCGGTGGCAAGTCTCAAGCGCGCAGTCGAGCTCAACCCTCGCCAGCTCGTGGCGTACAACGAGCTCGGCATCCTCTACCGCCGCAAGGGCGAGTTCAGCGCCGCCCGCGAGAGCTACGAGAAGGCACTGGGAATATTCCCGGGATTTCACTACGCGAGGCTGAATCTCGCGATTCTCTGCGATGTGTACCTGGGTGATCTCGCGTGCGCGCGGGAGAACTACGCCGCCTACCAGGCGGCGGTGCCGGACGACGGCCAGGTCGTGGCGTGGATCGCCGATCTGAACACGAGAGCCGCGCGCTAGGAGGGACTCATGTTGCCCAAACTCATTCTTTGTCTGCCACTGCTCCTTGGAGCAGCCGCGGCCCAGGCGGACGGGCCGGCGACCGCAGCGGCGGCGCCGAGCGAGGCCGCGACGGCGGCGCCGGCTGATGTGGCCAAGGAGCCGCCCAAGAAGCGCACGGCGGATCCTAAGACGGATCCGGCGTCGGCGACCAGCGGGCCGACGCCGCCCGGCGGCGATGTGAAAATGTCGGGTATATCGATCCTCGGAAACGAGGACAGCCCGAAGTCGCTCGTGCTGGTTCCCTGGAAGAGCTCCCAGCTCGGAGACATGCCGAGTGTCTCGAGGCTGCTCGACTCGTCGAAGCAGCCGGTGGACAAGGAGGTGTTCCTGCGCGAGCTCTCCTATTACGAGTTCAGAGCGGGCACGAAGTGAGCGGGCCCGCCGGAATTGAGACCGGATCCTGAAGTGGTTTGACAGATCGTATCGTTTCAAGAGGTATGCATATGGACTTCTTCTATTCAATCGTCAGATCTTTCACCGCAGGCGGGGTGTTCATGCTCCCGATCCTGTTCACGGGGGCGCTCGCCGCCGCGATCACGATCGAGCGCTACGTCACGCTCGCGAAGATGGGCGCCGGCAATCGACGCACGTGGAGCGGTGTCGAGCCGGCGATCGCGAGCGGGGACTTCGACAGGGCGCGCGAGCTCACGAGCAAGGACGATTCACCGATCGCGCGAGTGCTGAGCATGGGGCTCGCCCTGCAGGGGGCGGTGCGGCGGCGCGATGACATCGAGAAAGCCATGCAGGAAAGCATGATGGAGATCGTGCCGCGGCTCGAGAAGCGCACCCACTACCTCGCCACCCTGGCCAATGTCGCGACGCTGCTCGGCCTGCTGGGCACGGTGAGCGGCCTGATCCACGCCTTCGCCGCAGTGGCGACGGTGAACCCGGCTGAGAAGGCGAACCTGCTGTCGGCGAGCATCTCGGAGGCCATGAACTGCACGGCCTTCGGGCTCATTACCGCAGTGCCGATCCTGGTGCTGCACGCCTTCCTGCAGTCGAAGACCATGGGGTTGAGCGATGGTCTGGAGACGGCGGCCATCCGCTTCCTGAACGCGGTCGCCGCGCGCGAGGCGGCCCGGGCCCATAGCCGCATGGAGCTCGTACGGCAAGCGGCGTCGGCGGCCTGAGGATCACGCCATGCGCAGCCTCCTGATGCGTCGCGAGCCCAAGCCGGCCGAGCTGCTGCTCGTGCCGATGATCGACATCTTCACCGTCCTGGTCACCTTTCTGCTGATGACGGCGGTGTTCTCGCGCATCGCGATCATGCAGATCGACCTGCCGAGCTCCGCGCCCGCGAAGCCTGCGGAGCCGAAGTTCCGACTCGAGGTCATCGTCCGCCAGGACGGCTTCGAGCTGAGCGACGGCAATCAACTGATCGCCACGATCCCGAAGGTGAACGGCGCATACGACATGAACGCGCTGACCGAGCGCGCGCTGGCGGTGAAGCGCGAGCATCCGACCTCGGAGGACGCGTCGGTACTCTCGGAGCCGAAGGTTCCCTACGACGAGCTGATCCAGGCGATGGATGCGATCCGCAGCGCAGAGCTGCCGGCTGCAGAAGCGCTGGTCGCCGGTCAGCGCGCAACGGGAGCGCAAGCCGGCGCGGCGGACGTGCGCACTCCGCAGACCGCGAGAGTCGTGTTGTTCACGAACATTGCGCTCGGAGATGCGCCATGAAAGTGCTGAATCTCGGCCTGATGCCGCGCAAGCGACGCGAGCGCGTCGATGCGCAGCTGAATCTGATACCGCTCATCGACATTCTCTCGGTGATGGTGGCGTTCCTGCTGGTGTACTCGACGGACGTGGAGGTACTGCAGAACTCCCAGGGAGTGAGCATCCCGCAGTCGCAAACCGATACGCGCCCGAAGCAGTCGGTCGTCGTGATGGTCACGAAGGAGGCGCTCCTGGTGCAGGGTGAGACGGTCGCGAGCCTCGCGGAAGTCAGCGACCCGCGCACGCAGCTGATCGAGCCTTTGCGCAGAGTGCTGCAGCGCCCGATAGCCGGGCTCGATGCGGCGGCGCGCGACGCGGCGCTCACCTCGCAGGAGGTCACGGTCATGGCCGACAAGGATCTGCCGTACGAGGTCCTCAAGAAGGTTCTGGCGACGTGCACGGCGGCCGCGTACGGCAAGATCTCGCTCGCGGTGCTGCAGAAGGAGAAGCCAGTCAGCGGGGTCAAGGGCAGCTAGCGGCCTTGAATATGGGACAACGTGACCGTCATTTCACCTCAAGGTAACGGCATGAATGCGGAAATAGCGCAAGAGCAGCGGACGCTGGAGGACCAGCGGACGCCGGAAGATCAGCACGCGCCTAACAATGAGGCGCTGAAGGATCAGGGGGCACTCCTCGCGGAACTCGGCACGTCGCAGGAGTCGGTCGATGCGCTGGTGGGCGAGCTGCGCTCGCTCGATGCGCAGCTCGAGGCGCTGGCGGGCGAGCGCAATCAGCACCGCCTGCTGCACCAGGTCTGCGACGCCCTGGGCGAGCTCGGGAAGCTTGGCGGCGCGCAGTTGTTCTGGGGTACTGCGCAAGCGGCGAAGAGCGGTGAGGAGCAGCTGGGCCGGGTGCGCGAACGTGTGGCTGCCTTCGAGAGCCGCGTGGGCGAGCTGGAGGCGCGCCGACAGAGCACCCGCGAACAGATCGACCAGGAGCAGTATCGTGTCGGACTGATCGAGGACGGGCTGTTCGACGCGCAGGAAGAAGAGGAGCGGCTGCGGCAGGAGTGGATCGTCGAGCGGGAGATCAGCGGGCTTCACTCCCGTGCGCTCGCCATGCCCGGGACCTGGGGAGGAGAGGACGACAGACGCTTCCAGAAGTCGCTGCTCAGCACGCTGGCGGTCTGCCTCCTTCTGGCACTGATCATTCCCCTGATCCGTCTGCCTCTCCTGCAAGCGCCCGAGGAGACGCCGCCAGAGCAGGTGCTCCACATCACCATGGCGCAGCTGCCGAGGCCGCCGCCCCCGCCCCGGGTGCCGCCGCCGCCTAAGCCGCAGGTGCAGAAACCCATAGAGAAGCCGACACCGCAGCTGGCGCAGAAACCCCCGACGCAGGAGCCGCTGAAGCCGGCCGTCGAGGCTCCGGTGCAGCCGCAGCCGGCCGGGCTGATGGTGTTCAAGCAGCAGCTTGCCGCGCTCGCGCAAGCGCAGATCAATCCGGCACTCGGAGCTCAGGCAAGCATCAACAACGCCAACAGCTCGGTGGGCAGGCCCGAACGCGCGATGCTGACTACCAGCGCGCCCGGCTCGAGCGGCGGAATCAACCTGGCGGCCGTGAGTCGCGGCCTCGGCCCGGGCGGCGGTACCGAGCGCAACGCCATTCGTGGCGGCGCCCTGACGCAGGCCTCGAGCGGCATCGGATCGGCGGCTGCGGCGAGCCGCCCGGTGAGCGGCGGGCCGGGTCCGGGACGTACGGATGAGGAGATACAGATCGTCTTTGACCGTCACAAGGCCCAGCTCTATCGGTTGTACAACCTCGAGCTGCGCCGGGATCCGACGCTGCAGGGAAAGATGATCCTGCGCCTGACGATCGAACCCGACGGCAGCGTGTCCATGTGCCAGCTGCACGGCTCCAACATGAATGCGCCGGACCTTGCGACGCAGGTCGTGGAGCGGGTGAAGGTGTTCAACTTCGGCGCCAAGGTCGTACCGCCGGTGACCATTATCTATCCGATCGATTTCCTGCCTGCTGCCTGAGGATGCGCAATTTGACCTGAGCGATCAGCACTCCCTGGACACGACAAGGGCAAACCCACCGAAAGGTGGGGACGCAAAGTCACCGGTCTAAAGAGCCTGGAGGGCTCCACGACAGCGGGACTGCCGCAACTCCAGTCCGAAACCCGGGCTGTCTCGGCCCCTTGTCGATGTGACGGGTCGGCAAGAGGTATGCGATTGAGCACGAGTCGGACCACTACCAACGTTAGAGCGCGCCGCAGCTGGCTGGCACTGCTGCTGCTCGGCCTCGCATTGCTCGGCGCGGGCGCCCGCCCGGCGCACGCGCAGAGCAGCTCGCTCTGCGACGCCAATTACGGCGGCGTCCTCGACGGCAATGTCACTCCGGTGCCCTCGAATCTGCAGATCGACGGCCCCTGCACCATCAGGAACTACCCGGCCTCCAACCCGTATGGGGGCAACATCAGTCTGTTGAGCACGACCAACACGCTGCTCATCTTCGACAACGTCGACTTCATCGGTAACCTCTCCTGCGACCTGGTGCACGGCAACGTCGTGTGGTTCGTCAACGGCTCGATCACCCGCCAGCATGTCCTGAAGTGCACGAACCTCTTCGCACCGGTCGACAAGATCGACAAGCAGAACCCGCCGGGGCCGCCCCTCGTCTCGATCGGGGTGCCCTTTACCTACACGCTCACCTTCCCGGAACTGGTCAGCGCGCTGACCGGCGCTGTGGTCGATCCCAACGGGTCGAACCAGGACGTCAGCCAGGTCACGGTCACTGACAACCTCAATGCGACCGGGGTGTCGCTCAGCTACGTGAGCAGCAGCGCCGCCTGGAAGGGCAGCGGCGCTGCGGTGCCCTTCACGGTCACGAACGCGGGGGGACTGCTCACTTTCAGCGGCTTCCCCACGATCCCGGCCGGGCAGCAGATCGTGCTCAAGGTCACCGTCGTGCTCAACAACGTCGTGCCGCCAAATTCTCCCGGTACGCAGTTCATCAACACCGCGAACTGGACGTTGGGAACGGTCGTCAACGGAACCTTCCACTATCCGCTGCCAGGAGAGCAGGGCGTCACCCCGCCGCTGACCATCGCGACGCCGCCCACTCTGGTGATGACCAAGGGTGGCCCGGCGACGATGAACCTCGGGCAGTTGGGGCGGTTCACGCTCAACGTGCAGAACACCGGGACGACCGACGCCTGGAACACGACGATCGTGGACAAGCTGCCGACCGGAGCCACGGGCGGCATGTGCACGGCGACCCCGCAGATCCTCTCCGCGCAGGTGTTCCAGGCCGACGGCGTGACACCGGTGCCCGGCAAGGGAGCGCTCACGGCCGGGACGGACTACACGGTCAGTTATGCCGGGGCGCCTACCTGCACGCTGACGCTCAACCTGCTGAGTGCCGCGGCGGCGATCGGTCCGACACAGCGTCTCATCGTCACCTACCAGACGCAGCTCGATGCGAAGACGCAGAACGGCGCCACGCTCACCAACGTGGCCGGTGCGACGCAGTGGTACAGCGGCCCGAGCAGCACACCCAGCCGCCAGACCTACACCTGCACGCTGACCAACGGCACGCCCGGGGTGCTGGACTGTCAGGACGCGCACACCGTGACGGTGACGATCTCCGCGGTCACGATCACCAAGCAGGTGACGGTGGTGGGCGGCGGTCCGCCCGTGCCGGGCGCGACCCTCGACTACCTGGTGCACGTGACCAACACCTCGGCGAACCCGGTGACCCCGGTGGTGATCACGGACGATCTCAACGCGGCGGGGCCCGGGGCGCTCACGTACGTCACCGGCACGGCGACCATGAACGGCTCGCCCAACGGTGTCAGCGTCGCCGGCAACGTCATCACCGCGAGCTACTCGGCGACCTACGGACCGCTCGCGCGGGGCGGGACGATCGATCTGCGCTTCCGCGCGACGCTCGGCAGCACGCTCGCCACCGGCACGACGGTCACCAACACCGGCGTCGTGACCTGGGGCAATCCGCCGCAGAGTGCGTCGGGGAGCGTCTCGATCCAGGTGGCCGCCCCGACACCGCCCGCTCTCACCCTCACCAAGGGCGGTCCGACGACGATGAACCTCGGGCAGTTGGGGCGGTTCACGCTCAACGTGCAGAACACCGGGACGACCGACGCCTGGAACACGACGATCGTGGACAAGCTGCCGACGGGCGCGACGGGCGGCATGTGCAGCGCGACCCCGCAAATCCTCTCCGCGCAGGTGTTCCGGGCCGACGGCGTGACACCGGTGCCCGGCAAGGGACCGCTCACGGCCGGCACGGACTACACGGTCAGTTATGCCGGGGCGCCTACCTGCACGCTGACGCTCAACCTGCTGAGTGCCGCGGCGGCGATCGGTCCGACACAGCGTCTCATCGTCACCTACCAGACGCAGCTCGATGCGAACACGCAGAAGGGCGCCACGCTCACCAACGTGGCCGGTGCGACCCAGTGGTACAACGGCCCGAGCAGCACACCCAGCCGCCAGTCCTACACCTGCCCGCTGACCAACGGCACGCCCGGGGTGCTGGACTGCCAGGACGCGCACAGGGTGACGGTGCCGATCTCCGCCGTCACGCTGACCAAGGGCGGCCCGGCAACCATGTACCTCGGGCAGCTGGGGCGGTTCACGCTCGACGTGCAGAACACCGGGACGGCTGACGCCTGGAACGCGACCATCGTGGACAAGCTGCCGACGGGTGCGACGGGCGGCATGTGCACTGCGACCCCGCAGATCCTCTCCGCGCAGGTGTTCCAGTCCGACGGCGTGACACCGGTGCCGGGCAAGGGGCCGCTCACGGCCGGCGCCGACTACACGGTCAGCTATGCCGGGGCGCCTACCTGCACGCTGACGCTCAACCTGCTGAGTGCCGCGGCGGCGATCGGCCCGACGCAGCGCCTCATCGTCACCTACCAGACACAGCTCGATGCGAACACGCAGAACGGCGCCTCGCTCACCAACGTGGCCGGGGCGACGCAGTGGTACAGCGGCCCGAGCAGCGACGCCAGCCGCCAGAGCTCCACCTGCACGCTGACCAACGGCACGCCCGGGGTGCTGGACTGTCAGGACGCGCACACGGTGACGGTGACCACCGCCGCGGTGAGCATCACCAAGCAGGTGACGGTGGTGGGAGGCGGCGCGCCGGCGCCGGGCGCAACCCTCGACTACCTGGTGCACGTGACCAACACCTCGGCGAACCCCGTGAGCCCGGTCGCGATCACGGACGATCTCAACGCGGCGGGGCCGGGGGCGCTCACCTACGTCGCCGGTACGGCGACCATGAACGGCTCGGTGACAGGCGTGACGGTCACCGGCAACATCATCACCGCGAACTACTCGGCGACCTACGGACCGCTCGCGCCGGGCGGGACGATCGATCTGCGCTTCCGCGCGACGCTCGGCAGCACGCTCGCCACCGGCACGACGGTCACCAACACCGGCGTCGTGACCTGGGGCAACCCGGCGCAGACCGCCTCGGCGAGTGTCTCAGTTCAGCTGGACACTCCCCCCGGGGCACTGACCGTCAGTAAGACGACCCCGTTGGTCGAGGTGACGCGCGGGCAGCTCGTGCCGTATACCATTACCGTCACCAACGTGCTCAGCGGGGTCGTCCAGGGCGTAGCGCTCGTGGACGGCTTCCCCGCAGGGTTTCGCTACATCGCAGGATCAGCGCGCCTCGACGGCACGCCAGCGGAACCCACCCTGTCCGGGTTCCAGCTCACCTGGAGCAATCTCAGCTTCGCAGCCGGTGCGCATCACACCGTCGTGCTGCTGCTGGCCGTCGGCGCCGGGGTGGGCGAAGGCCAGTTCGTGAACCGCGCCCAGGCTTTCACCGAGGTCAGCGGCCCTGCAGTGAACCGCGCTCAGGCAACCGCCGCGGTCAGGCGCACCGCGCCAAACCGCGCCCGGGCTCCCGCCGCGGTTATCGGCAGTCCGGTGTCGGCTGAGGCCAACGCCACGCTCGTCGTGGTGCCGGATACGACCTTCGATTGCACGGACGTGATCGGCAAGGTCTTCGACGACCGGAACGGCAGCGGTCAGCAGGATCCGGGAGAGCCGGGGATACCCGGGGTGCGGGTCGTGACCACCCGGGGTCTGGCCGCCGTCACCGACGAGTTCGGGCGATTCCACATCAGCTGCGCGATCACGCCGCTCGAGGGCCGCGGCAGCAACTTCGCCCTCAAGCTTGACGACCGGACGCTGCCGAGCGGATATCGCCTGACGACACCTCAGGTGCTCGTGGAGCGCGCCACGCGCGGCAAGGCGCTGCGGTTCGAATTCGGCGCCTCCATCCACCGCGTCGTGAGTCTCGATCTCGCGGACGCGGTGTTCGAGCAGGGAACCGCCGACATGCGTCCGCAGTGGCAGCCGAGACTCGACCTGCTGCTCGCGGAGCTGCGCAAGTCGCGATCGATCCTGCGCCTGTCCTATGTCGCCGACGTCGAGGACGCTCGGCTGGTCGATCGGCGGCTTGAAGCGGTCGCTAAGGCGATCAGGGACGCCTGGCGCGCGGCGAACTGCTGCTACGAGCTCACGATCGAGCGCGAGATCTTCTGGCTGCGCGGCGGCCCGCCGAAGAAGCCCGTCGAGCGACTGCGGGGTGCCAAATGAAGGGCCCCGGCAGGCGTGGCGCCTGGCTGCTCGTCGGGCTCACGCTCCTCGCAACGGGCGCGCGGGCACAGACCGCCGGCGAGACGCCGCTCGGCAGCGCGGTCGAGCGGCAATTGTCGGTTGAGCAGCCGTTGCCCTGGGCGCGCGACCCCGAGCAGATCAAGACCGAGGCGGGCGACAGGCTCGAGCAGCAGCAAGTGCTGGCCGAGAGCTTCGACACCGTGAAGCTCAAGAATGTCATTCCGCCCATTCATTTCGAATCCGGAGTGGCGAAGATTCCCGACACGTACGTCGAGACGTTGCGCAAGGCTCTTGAGAGCCTGCGCGATCGCCGCAACGTGCGTCTGCACCTGGTCGGTCACGCCGACAACCAGCGGTTGTCCCCGGCGCTTGTCAGAGCCTTCGAGGATAACGCCGGGCTGTCACGCGAGCGTGCCGGCGAAGTGGCGGAATTCCTCCAGCGGGCGCTGCAATTGAAACCGGAGGCGATCGCCTACGAGTGGGCCGGCGACAGCCACCCCATTGCCTCGAACGACACACCCGCGGGCCGGGCGCTCAACCGCCGCGTGGAGGTGGAAGTCTGGTACGACCAGCCGAAGGCGCGCGAAGCGGATCAGGAAGTGCTCGTGCGGCAACAGATCAAGCAGGTCAAGGTTTGCCGGGTGCAGACGCTCTGTAAGCTGAGCTTCAAGGAAGGCGCGGCGCGCCGCGCGCGCCTCACCAATGTCGTTCCGCCGTTGCATTACGATCAGGAGAACGTGCAGGTCTCACCGGATTTCATCGGGCAGATCAGCAAGGCATTGAACAACCTGCAGGACAAGTCGGGCGTGGTGGTCAAGTTCATCGGCTACACGGACGATGCGACACTGACCGAACGCGACGAGCGCATTTACGGCGATCTCGTCGCGCTCTCGAAGGCGCGGGCACGTCGGGTGGCGCTCGCTGTGCAGGAAGCGCTCAAGCTCCCTGGTACGGCGATCGCGAGCGACGGGCGCGGTGCCGCGGCTCCGCTCGCCGCGAATGACACCGCTCAAGGACGGGCCCTCAACCGCCGCGTGGAGGTGCAGTTCTGGTACGACGACCCGCTGCAGGAGCTGCCTAACGAGCCGCAGATGTGCCCGAGTGCGGGTACCGAGGTGGTGACGAAGGTCTATGAGCCGGCGTGGGGCACCATTGCCCCGCTGCAGCTCGCCAACGGGCGCGCGATCATCCCGCCCGACTACGTCGAGAGCCTGCGGCGCGCCATGGCGGATCTGAACGACAAGGCCCACGTGCGGCTGCGCTTCGTGGGCTACACGGGCAATCAGCGGCTCGATCGGCGCACCGCTGCGGTGTACGGCGACGACCTCGGCCTGTCCGCCGCCCGGGCGCGTCGGGCGATGCAGGTCATCACGGACGAAATGCATCTGACACCCGCGCAGGCCGAGCACGAGGGCCGGGGCTTCGTGCAGTCGAGCGACGTGGTCAATGTGGGCTTCACCCAGGGAGAGTCTTCGTACGTCGCGGTGCAGGTCGTGTACGACGAGCCCGCCGTGCTCGACGACTACGAAGGTGTGAACGTCACGCGTCTGACACACGAGCTCACACCACGGAGCCCCTTCGGCGTCAACACCATGCACATCACCGTGGACGGCGTGCCCATCGACGACCCGGGCCGGAGCTCCGCGGACGTGCAGCGCTGCACGGACGTCGCCCTGGACAAGGCGGACATCCAGTTCCAGTTCGACAATCTCAAGGCGCGGCGCCGGCTGAGTGTGGCGGTGGCCTCGAGCGTCATCGTGTTCCAGCAGACCCCGGACGAGGGTCTGATTGCAGCGCCCGTGCGCTTTCACATGTACAGCAACTACGGGGCTTTCATCGAGCGCGCCGAGGTGCGGATATTCGAGGCGGGGCGGTCGACGCAGAGCACGCCCCTTGCCGTGGTCGCGCTCGATGCGGACGGCTCGGCGGAGTGGCAGCCGAGCATGAAGCAGTTCTCCGCCGCGGGGCGGGAATTGCAGTACCTGGTCCGCGGCTACAGCAAGGACGGCAAGTTTGACGACACGAAACCGCGGTCGCTGTGGATGGTTGCGGATGGATCGCGCGCGGCCGCGAATCCTGCGGCTGCCGCGCCGAACCATGGAACCGAGCAGGCCACGAGTGATTCCGGCGGTGCGCCAACCGCCGACGCCGACCCACCCGGCGGCGCCAACCCGGCGGCGCCGGAGGCCGAAGACCCAGGGCCGCAGGGTGCGACTGTCAAGCACGCGCAGCTGAAGGAACCCGAACTGCTCGCCGCCTATGGTGAGAGCGCGCTCTCGGATCAGAACATCCGGGTGAGCGGCGGCACGGTCACCGTGCGCGGTAGCGGTATTGCGCCCAAGCACAGGGTGTGGGCGGCGGGTCACGAGGTGCCGGTCGATGCCAAGGGCAACTTCATTGCCGAGGAAGTGCTGCCGCCGGGCGCGCACACGGTCGAAGTCGCCGTGCTCGACGAGGAAGGCAACGGTACGCTTTACCTGCGCGACCTGGAGTTCCAGCCGAACGACCGCTTCTACTTCGGCATGGCGGACCTCACCGTCTCGAGGAGCCACACGAGCACCGCCCAGCAGCAGATGGAGGGCGCGAATGCGCCGTTCGACTACGATGCGACGGTCTCCGGCAGCCTGTCGTTCTTCGCGACGCAGAAATTCGCCAACGATTGGCGGGTGACGGCGAGCGCGGATACCCGCGAGGAGCCGGTCAAAGACCTGTTCAGCAACTTCCTGAACAAGGCGCCCGACTCGCTGTTCCGGCGCATCGATCCCTCTTATTACTACCCGACCTACGGCGATGACAGCGTCACGCAGGAGCTCGCGCCGACGCTCGGTAAGTTCTACGTGAAAGCGGAGCGCCACGACGACTACGGCCTGTGGGGCAATTTCCGGATCGACTATGTGAGCAACGAGCTCGCACAGGTCGACCGCGGGCTGTACGGCGGAAATCTCCACTGGGTGTCCGATGCCACGACGAGCTTCGGCGAGAAGCGCGTGACCGTTGATGGCTTCGCCGCCCAGCCGGGCACGATCGCCAGCCGCGACGAGTTCCCGGGAACGGGCGGCTCGCTGTACTTCCTCCACTTCCAGGACATCCTCACCGGCTCGGAGCGCCTGCGCATCGAGCTGCGCGACAAGGACTCCGGGCTCGTGACCGGAACTGTGGACCTGCGGCCCTCGATCGACTACGAGATCGACTATCTGCAGGGCCGGATCGTGCTCGCCGAGCCGCTGTCCTCGACCGCGGCCGACAACCTGCTGGTCCGCACCAGCGGGCTCAGCGGGCAGCTGGCGTACCTGGTGGTTCGTTACGAGTACACGCCCGCCTTTCAGGACATTCACACCTGGACAACGGGCGGGCAGGCGGATGCGTGGCTCAACGACTATATCCGACTCGGCGTTACTGCCAGCTCCAACGACGCCGGTGTCTCCGGCAGCAGCCTGCGCGGGGCGGATCTGACGTTGCGCAAGAGCGCCGGCTCCTGGGTGAAGCTGCAGAGCGGGAAGAGCGACGGGCTGGCATCGGGTGCGAACTACTCGGCCGATGGCGGCTACGGCTTCACGAGCGACAACCCGGGCTCGTTCGCCAACGCGAGCGCCGAGGCCTACCGCGCCGACCTCAGCCTCGGGCTCGGTGATTTCCTGTCGGGGAACAAGGGTCGCGTGACCTTCTATACCCAGCACCTCGACGCCGGCTATTCGGCGCCGGGCTTCGACGCGCTCACCGCCACCCAGTACTACGGCGGCACCTTCAAGCTACCGATCGGTGACAGTTGGACCCTGAGTGCCAAGGCGGACCAGAAGGCGCAGGACCAGGGCCTCCACACCACGGCCGAAGAGGTCGACGTCGGCTACAAGCTGAGCAAGAACTGGAGCGTCAGTGCCGGAGTGCGGCGCGACGACCGCGAGGACAACTCTGCGGTCGTGCCGGTGACACAGCAGCAGGGCGAGCGAACCGATGTGGTGGCGCAGGTGGGGTACGACTCGCTCGCCGCGTGGCGCGCCTACACCTTTGTCCAGGACACGGTGTCAAAGACCGGGGATCGTGACGAGAACGGACGCGCCGGTATCGGTGGGTCGTATCGGGTCAGCAACAAGCTGACCATCGAGGCCGAGGGATCCGAGGGCAGTCTCGGACCGGGCGGCAAGCTCGGCACCAACTATCTCGTCTCGGATCACACCACGCTGTACCTCAACTACTCGCTGGAGAACGAGCGCGCGGACACCGGCGTGTTCCAGCGTCAGGGCACGCTGGTCTCAGGGATGAAGGAGCGCCTGTCGGACAGCAGCAGTGTCTTCGTCGAGGAGCGTTACCAGGACATCGACTCGGCGTCCGGTCTCACGCACTCGACGGGTGTAACGTTCGCACCCGACGATCGCTGGAACTTCGGTGCCAATGCCGAGGTCGGGACGCTCGTCGACAGTCAGACCGACGCCGAGACGAAGCGGAGGGCGGGCGGCGTGCGCATCGGCTATGGCCACGACAAGATCCAGTTCTCGAGCGGCATCGAGTACCGGAACGATGACATCCAGCAACCGGATGCGACGAGCTACGACCTGAAGACCTGGCTCTTCAGGAACAATTTCAAGTACCAGATCACGCCGGACTGGCGCCTGGTCGGCAAGCTCGACCATTCGATGAGCGATAACTCACAGGGTCAGTTCTACGACGGCGGCTACACCGAGGCGGTGATCGGCTACGGATATCGTCCGGTACAGAGCGATCGGCTGGACGTGCTGGCGAAGTACACCTACTTCTACAACCTGCCTACGGCAGGCCAGGTGACTCCGCAGGACACGGCGGCGCAGTTCATCCAGAAGAGTCACATCGCATCCATCGACGTGAGCTATGACCTGACTCAGCAGTGGTCGCTCGGCGGAAAGTACGCCTACCGCCTGGGACAGGCGAGCCTCGACCGGGTGAACCCCCAGTTCTTCGACAACACGGCAGAGCTCTACATCGTGCGCATCGACTGGCACTTCCACCAGGAGTGGGAGGGAATGATCGAGGGCCGCGTGCTCGACATGCCTGATCTCGACGAACGCCGTACCGGCGCGCTCGTCGCTGTCTACCGCCACCTCGGCAAGCACGTGAAAGCCGGGCTGGGGTACAACTTCACGAATTTCTCGGAAGATCTGACCGACATGAGCTTCAAGAGCCACGGCGTCTTCATGAACGTGGTCGGAACGATGTGATCTGCGCAGCGCTCGCCCGACGCCACGGCCACCTGGCGATTCCATGGCATGGCTCCCGGTGGCCGCTATCGAGAAACCTGTGAGGGGAGATCGAGTGGCAGCTCCCGCCGATTGCGGCCGCCGTCTGGCCACTAGTCCTTCTTTCGTGTCGGCGCAGAATTCCCTCAACCAATAGTCTTCCGCGCGATGCTCGACCCGATAACCGATGCTTGCAGCAAGAACCGTTTCGTTTGGGGATTCTGTGGGATGACCCCTGTTATTCGCTGCTCAGCGGTGACGAATGCAACGGGTGTCCCGCGAGCAGTGTTAGATAGATCAGCGACTTACGCAGTGTGCCAAAACCCCATCTGCCCTTTGTAAGCCGTTGGTCGGGGGTTCGCTCAGTGGGTAGAACCGGTATGCCGTTTTCATGCCCCACCAATAGCTATTCTGGGCCAGCGTTAACCCAGACGGGGAGTACGAACGCACCCTGCACCGGGAGCGAGATCGCCAGGCCGAGCAGCGACGGGCAGATGCCATGAATAACCTGATCGAGATCCTCGTGGATGCGGTCGTTAAAGAGGCGCTCCAGATGCGTGACGACGATCGCTTTGAGGTGTGCTAATCAAGAATCGAGCGGCGCGCCAAATGCGTAAGCCGAGATAAGCAAGGTAGAGTCCGCCGACAACCTTTAAGGCTAGGGGTAGCACAGGCACTGCTAAGAGCACTGCGTGCAAACCCAGCAGCGCGGCGATGGCAAACAACACGCCTCCCGCGCCATGGCCAGCCCCGCTGCGACACCGTCGGCGCGGGAACTGGCCACCGCCGTTCGAGCCACCATCAGAAAGCTCGGGCCAGGACTGACCACACCGACGATGAGTGCCACGCGCCTCGCTTCATCGCGATAGATAGGGCGCCATGCACACGACCGCGATCGCGTCTCGCGCGGGATCCGGATGGGCGTACTGTCCAGAAGCTCGGTCGCAGCTGGTCAAGCTGCTGCCCGATGATAGTAGCTCAGCATTCCGCCCAGTCGCTGGCGCCGTTTAATCTGACCGTGACGTTTGTCAACGTCGGCGTGGGGCAGCAGCAGCTGGTTTCCGAGCCCCTGATGATTTCGCTCGCCGTGGTAGTGGCTCATATACTGTGTGATCGCGTGACGAAGAGATGCCTGTCCTAGGAAGATCATCCGACTCAGACATTCTTCCTTTATAGAGCGAACAAACCGTTCCGCGAACGCGTTCAAATTCGATGATCTTACCGGCAGTCGGATGACTCGAGTCCCCTCGCGGGCGAGAACACCGCAGAATGCGTCGGAGTACTTCGCATCTCGATCGAGAATCAGATATCGCTTGCCACGAAGGAAGCCATCGCCGATGTCAATGAAGTTGCGCGCGATATGCGTCATCCATGCGTTGTCAGGATGCGGGGTGATACCCGCGACGTGGACAGATCGGGAGGCGATGTCGATGAAGAACAGGATGTAATGCGTGACGAGACCCTTGATCGTGCAGACTTCGACGCTCAGAAAGTCCGTCGCCGTCAGACACTCCCAGTGAGCCTTCAGAAACGTCGACCATCGGGTGTGTGTGTCGCGCTCGGGAGCCGGCTCGATCCCGTTCTCCTTCAATATGCTGGCAATGCTGCCACGTCCAACCTGATGTCCCAGATTGGCCAGCGCGCCTCGAATTCGCGTGTATCCCCAAGACGGATTTTCAAGCGCCATCTGGAGAACGAGATCGACGATCGTTTTCATGACGCGTGGCCGGCCTGGGCTGCGACGGTGACTGTAGTTCCACTTGGAGGCCACTAATTCGCGGTACCATCGCAAAAGCGTGTCTGGCGTGACGAGGGTTTCAAGCTCGTTCAACACCTTGCGCCCGAGTGTTCGCGCCTTTCGCGCAAGTCGGCGGCGTTCGGCGTCGGTGAAACGAAGCCGCGTCCCACCCGAGCGCTCCTTCAGCACACGGTTCTCTTCCTGGAGAGTTGACCCATCCTGCGAACATCACAAGGAGTAGCTGAAGAGGCAGGAGTAGTGGTGACATTCGAGCCGAGTATATCGGCCTCTCAGAAACCCTGCTCCGTTTCGGCCACGTTGTGGCGCGTCAAATTGCATCGGCCGATTATTTGGACAATACGACCGCAGCAGATGCCGTCGGGCCGACGGTGGCTGTTGGGGCAGCGTTTGCCGGCGCGAGCAACACCGTGCCCTGGCCGCAAGCTACTTCGTTCTTAGGAAGTGGGCTGAGAAGCGTTATTTCTAAAATCGGCAGAGCCGGGGCCCTGGCTGGACAAGGAGCGAAGGAAGCTCAGAAGACCGCGTGCATGCACCGGATGCCGATCGATGTCTGGGAGATCGATAAAGTGGCGGCGATGAAGCCGTAGACGCCGGTGCGCCGGGAATGTGAGGAACTCAGCTTGGGTGTGCCGGGATTGTGCCTGGGTGAGGCTGGGGACGGGGCTGGCAAGCGTCGCAAGTGGTTGATTAATAAGCCCCTGGAATCGCCTTCACCGGACTGAAAATCCGCGTGTGAGTGGTTCGATTCCGCCCCTGGCCACCGTTAACTCACTGAACTTCCAAGAGCGTTTCATCGGGCATCGATCGTCAACTACCGTCCCAGATGGATCTCTCAGACCACTTTGACGATTACTTTGCCGAAATTTCGGCCCTCTAGCATCCCGATAAAAGCCCCAGGCGCTGCTTCAAGGCCCTCCACTATTTGTTCACGATAGCGAATCTCGCCGTCGGCCACTAAGGGGCCGACCTCCTCAAGAAATTCATCGTAGTAATCGGAAACGAATTCGGAATAGATGAACCCACGGATCAGAAGGCTGCGTCTCAGAACAGCGAGCATTGTGTCTCCCAACCAGTCCCGACCGGTCTGAGGGACACCGTTATAAAGGGCGATCAAGCCGCATACGGGGACGCGCGCGTACCGATTGAGCAGCGGTAGCACCGCGTGCCATACGGAGCCGCCCGCATTTTCAAAGTACACATCGATGCCGTCTGGAGATAAGTCCTGCAGCACACGTGCGAAGTCCTCGGTGTGCCGATCAGCTGCAGCGTCGAACTCAAGGCTGCTGACTAAATAGTGGCATTTCGAGGCTCCCCCCGCGATTCCGATAGTTCGCGTCCCAGCGCGTTTGGCCAACTGTCCAACCAGTGATCCGACAGGACCCGCCGCGGCGGAAACCGCTAGGGTCTCTCCCGGTTTCGGTTGACCAATAACCCTGAGGCCCACATACGCAGTAAATCCCGGCATGCCAAGAACACCGAGATACGCCGTGACGGGAACGTTTCCGTTTCGAACTTGACGCGCATCCTCGGCATTAATCGCGGCGTGACTACGCCACCCGACCATGGCACGCACAATATCGCCTTCCCGGAATTCGTCACTTCGGGATTGCATGATTTCCGCGATTGCTTCTCCTTGCATGGTGTCCCCGACCGCAACCGGCTGAGAGTAGGAGGTGGCGGAACTCATTCGGCCACGCATGTATGGGTCCAATGAGAGATATTGGGTGCGCACCAACAGCTGGCCTGGCGCCGGCCGAGGCATTGTGCCGGTCTCCAATCGGAAAGTGTCGAGGGTTGGTGCCGCCACGGGACGCGATGCCAATACAATTCGTCGGTAGGCTTCCATCAAAATCCTCTCCGGGCCCGGATCCTGGTTGCAGGAGAAGTCCTTCCCACGCAATGGGATCGGAACTTTCCCCACAATTTGGCACGCAACAGAGGAACGAAAGAACGTCAAAGAAGCCTCTCTTTAGGCCGCTTGCAGCCGGCGACCTTGGCGGGTGGTCCCCCACGCCGGGGCGGCTCTTGAGGGAAAAATCAGGCGCGCGTAGGATTTCGGCCATATGCGGAGTTATGTCTCGGCATAGCTCAAACGGGGCGCCCGCCTGGCACGGGAGGTCGTTATTCTTCGCGTTGGTCTGTTGCTTTCGCCGGGGTTCGCGAATCTCAGCTTTGCCCCACTGGCGGCATTCGAAGCCGCCAACGCGATGCTCGCAGAACCCTATTACGAGCCGCACGTCGTGTCGCCGAACGGCGGGGGCATGGTGAACTCTTTCGGCATGATTGTTCAAACCGAACGAGCCGAAGAAGCGGCCTTAGACACGGTGATCGTGGGCTCGCCGCCGGATACTCGCAAACCTCCTGACGATGTTGTCCGATTCCTGCGGGATAGCTTCCGCAGCGCGCGCCGCATTGCGGCAGTCTGCGTGGGGGCATTCACATTGGGCGAGGCGGGGTTGCTTGATGGGCGGCGTTCGACCACTCACTGGATGTTTGGGGATGAGCTTAAGCGTCGATTCCCAAAAACACGCGTCGAAATCGATCGCATATTTGTTCAAGACGGTCCCATCTGGACGTCGGCCGGTATGACAGCCGGGATTGATCTAGCGCTCTCACTGATTGAGCGGGATCTTGGGTCCGATAAAGCGCGGGAAGCCGCCCGGAACATGGTGATCCACCACCGGCGTGCCGGAGGGCAGTCCCAGCACTCCGCTCTTCTGACGTTGGACGCCAAGTCCGATCGAGTTCAAGACGCACTTCAGTACGCTAGGCGGAACCTCTCCAAGCCGCTCAGCGTCGAGAAGCTGGCGCAGGCGGCGTGCTTGAGCCCTCGGCAATTCAGCCGCGTGTTCCGGCTGGAGACTGGCATGTCCCCCGCGAAGGCCGTGGAGAACCTGCGACTGGAATCAGCCCGATTCATGCTCGAGCAGGGACGACTGCCAGTGGAAACCATCGCGCGCATCAATGGGTTTCGCGACCGCGAGCGCATGCGCAGGAGTTTTCTGCGTACCTACGGACAGACACCTCAATCAATCCGGAACGCCTCGCAACCGCTAGTGTCGATCTAATCGCGATCTCCGCGGCATGCTGCCTGCGCAACCATAGAACGCCGGCTGCGGAATCCGGGCCGCTCAGCAAGATCGCCTTGTCCTTTCGGCATTCCAGGGCTCTGAGATTCTTCGGACCGCCAGATGCGACCGAAATGGTGGCTTTTACGACATAGCGTACCAATGGGACCGACATACGATGCCACTTACAAGCACAGAGAGCGCTGTCGGTCAGTATTGCGCGTCATTTGGATCTTTCGGTGCGGTGGGCGCGATTGTTCTCTTCCCGCTCGTTCAACGAGGTCACTATGAAGATCAAAAGCATCGTCCTGGTCCATGGTGCATTCGCTGACGGCTCGGGATGGAAGCCAGTCGTGGACATACTCGAGCGAGACGGTTACACGGTCTATGTTGCTCAGATTCCTGAGACGACGTTCGCAGCCGATGTCGCCGCAACTGGGTTCATTCTCGATCGCTCGGGTCCGTGCGTGCTGGTGGGCCATAGCTACGGTGGCATGGTCATTACTGAGGCGGGGGAACATGTGTCCGTGAAGAGTCTTGTTTATATAGCTGCTTTCCAGCCAGCAGTTGGGGAGAGCGCCGCGGAGCTTAACGGTAAGATGCCCCCGGCGAGCAATAGCATTGCCCCTGTCGGTGGGGGCTTTCTGCAGGTGAAGCCCGAGTCCTTCCAGGAAGATTTCGCCGCCGATCTCCCTAAGGCGCTTGCCCATTTCATGGCCATCTCTCAAGTACCCATTTCCATGGAAGCCTTTGGTGCAAAGGCTACGGCTGCCGCCTGGTCAAACAAGTCCAGCTTTGCCGTAGTCGCCAAGCAGGACCGAATGATCAACCCGGACCTCGAGCGTTTCATGACGAGCAGAGCCAAGTCGGAAACGATCGAGCTTCCGGGCAGCCATGCTGTGTATATCTCACACGCCAAAGACGTGGCCGCGCTGATAGAGGAGGCGGCAAAGGCCGAGGCGTAGAGGTGCGCCATCGGTCGCGCACACCGCGACTCAGGGCGGACGAGCAATTTTCGCCGTCTATCGATAGTCGACATTTTTGGGCCAAAGGCCAGCTTGCAAGTGCCGCGCCGGATCCATTCGTGACGTCGGGGACTCCATCTGCGTCAACGGATCGTACGGACTTGCTTAATGTCAGATGGGAACGGTTAATTGAACCGGATGAAGATAGAGGCCGCTGTGCGCAACGCTCGCGCATTCCTGAAGGTCCAGGAAGAATTTGGGAAGTTTGATGCTTACTGCTGGCAGTTTGTGGGCGGGCGGCCGAGGCTCAACCGTTGGAAATCAACGCGACAAATTCCTGCGACGACGCCGGAGTCCGATGCACTCAGCAAGGATCTCAAACGCCGGGGATTCAGCTTCGTAGGCCCGACGGTTGTTTGTGCCTACATGCAGGCGGTTGGCATAGTTAACGACCACTTGGTTGACTGTTTTCGTTATCGAGAGATTCTGCGCGCGATTTCCGATGCAACGTGACCGACGCTCGCAAAGGGCGAGCCGCAGGGGCGACGGAGAAGTTCCCGGGTCGGTTCGGCTTCTACGATTTCGCATTTAGAAGCGTGCCGAGAACTGCGGGCCAGGTACGCTCAAAGTCCGCGTCCTGCTGAAGACCGAGTTTTAAGAGGGCCCCGACTCGCTGCTGTGCTTCGGTCCACATTAGAGCAGTCTGAAAGGAGGCCAGTCCGTCCAGGAGCCGGTCTGCGGACGGCAAGGAGACGTTATTGACGAGAGTCTTCGCCGCCGACAGAGCACGTCGATCGAACGAGGCAATCCGCCGCGCGAGCGTGTCGACGAATACGTCTAGCTCCGTGTCTGGCAGCGCGCGATTTACGTACCCGTATCGTTCCGCAGTATCGCCATCAAAATCATTCG
>WNFR01001149.1_pt1 | contig 27439 bp, 30 predicted proteins | sample 5400221 | NCBI WGS metagenome assembly WNFR01 (sample SAMN13153357, study PRJNA577476) | soil metagenome | isolation source: 40 cm soil under Madrone tree | place: USA:California | collected 2016-06-14
CGGCGACGGCCACGGCGTACAGGGCGACGGCGAGGTTTGCGTGACGGCACTCGAAACCGCACTCAGCGGCACCTTTCGCCTGGTCCTGCGCAAGGACCTGAAATTCGCCCTGCCCCGCGCCGAGACCCCGTCGCACCACATCACGATGGGCTTCAACGAGGATCTCGACGACGCAGCCAAAACCGCACTGCGCGAGATGATCGGGCTGATCGGCGATCGCCTCGGTCTCTCACCCGAGGACGCCTACATGTTCAGCAGCCTCGCCGTAGACATGCGGGTGACCCAATTGGTCGACGGCAACAAGGGTATCCACGCGATGCTGCCGAAGCGCTACGCGGACGGTCGTCGGTACGCCTGAGGATGGAGGCTCAATTGACCAGCAAGAGCGAGGTCGAGAAGCACTATGCGAGCGAGGACATCACCGCGCGGGTGCTGACCGCGCTTCGAAGTGTGAGCGGGCCGGACGTCCCGATCACGCCAGACACGCTCGCACCGATCGACCACTTCCACGGGAAGGGCGTGATCGCGACCGAGGAGCTTGCTGCGGTACTGCAGCCAAGGGCGAGTGGTCATTTGCTCGATATCGGCTGCGGCATCGGCGGACCAGCCCGATGGATCGCCGCAAAATACGGATGCCGCGTCACGGGAGTGGACCTGACACTAGAGTTCTGCGAGGCGGCGCGAAAACTCAACAGCCTTACCGGGCTCACCGACCGTGTGGAGATCCTACACGGCTCGGCGCTCTCGCTTCCGCTGGTCGATGATAGCTTTGATCGCGCCTACTCGCAGGCAGCGCTCATGAACATCTCGGACAAGGGCGGCGTCTTCCGCGAAGCCTTTCGCGTGCTTCGCCCTGGCGGCTTGCTGGCCTTATCCTTGGCGGGCGCCGGCACGGCGGGAGAGCCCCGTTACCCGCTGCCATGGGCCACCACGACAGCCACGAGTTTTCTCGCCACGCCGGACGAAATACGCGGCGATTTGCTCGCAACCGGTTTTGAGATCGTATTTGTCCGTGATGCCGCCGCTGCGAGTGCGGCGGCTCTTGCTCCTGTCTTGAAGCAACTGGAAACCGAGGGACTTCCGCCCTTGGGCGAGCACGTTGTCACGGGCGAGAACGCCAAGGAATGGCGGATCAACTGGGTGCGCAGCACGGCCGAAGGCCGGCTTTCGATGATCGAGGCGCTGGCGCGCAAGCCCGCCTGAATTAGAAAGCAAGCGCCGGATAGAGCCAAATTCCTCTCTCCTCCATCTTGGGCTCACCAGATATACCGAGGAGACGACAATGTTGGATTTCGACGAATGCTGGGCGGCGCTCCAGAGGCGCGACGCCAGTGAGGACGGCAAGTTCTTGTATGGGGTGCGGACGACCGGGGTCTATTGCCGGCCGGGCTGTACCTCGCGGCTGCCGTTGCGGCGCAATACGGTTTTCTTCGAGACAACCGCCGACGCGGAAGCAGCCGGGCTGCGGCCTTGCAAACGCTGCCGGCCGACGGACGGCTCGGCGGCGTCCCGGCACCTCGCCGCGATCGAGAAAGCGTGTACGCTGCTGCGGACGAGCGAGACCCTGCCGAGCTTGGGCGAGCTCGCCGACGCGGCCGGGATCAGCCGGTTTCACTTCCACCGGGTGTTCAAACAGATCACCGGTGCGACCCCCCGCGACTATGCGCGGACCCATCGGCTCGGCCGGCTCGCCGAGAAGCTCGATTCCGGGCAGCCGGTCGCCGAGGCGATCTACGCTGCCGGGTTCGGGTCGAGCTCGCGGGCTTATGAGGCGGCGCCGGCCGGGCTCGGGATGACACCGGGAGCGCGGCGTCGCGGTGGAAACGGCCAGACGATCCGGTTTGTGACGGTCGAGACGCCGCTCGGCTGGGCGCTCGTCGCCGCGACGGAGCGCGGGATCTGCATGACCGGGCTCGCCGACGACCGCGAGAGCCTCGTAACTGCACTGCGGCAAAGATTTCCCGCCGCCCAGGTGATCGCCGAAGAGGCCGGGCTCAAGGACTGGGCCGATCGGATCGTGCGCTTCATCACCGCCCCCGATCGCAATCTCGAACTGCCGCTCGATATCCGCGGCACTGCGTTCCAGGCGCGAGTCTGGCGCGCCTTGCAGAAGATCCCGCTGGGCACGACGGCCAGCTATACCGAGATCGCCGTGGCGCTAGGCCAGCCGAAGGCGGTCCGCGCGGTCGCGCAGGCCTGCGCGGCGAACAAGCTCGCGCTGCTTGTGCCGTGTCACCGGGTGATCCGCAGCGACGGGGATCTCGGCGGCTACCGCTGGGGATTGGAACGCAAACGGGCATTGCTCGCCGCCGAGCGCGCCGCAGCCGTGCGGGAGCCGGCCGATGAGGCGGCAGCCTAAGGCGACGCCGGCCGCCGATCCGCTGGCGGCGATCGACTGGACTGATATCGCGACGACGCTCGACGAGCGGGGGTATGCCACCACTCCGCCGCTGCTCACAGCGGCGGAGTGCCGCGATCTCATCGCCATCTACGCGACAGAGGACCCGTTTCGCAGCCGCGTCGTCATGCAACGCCACGCGTTCGGCCGCGGCGAATACAAATATTTCCGCTACCCGTTGCCAAACGCGGTCGAGGGATTGCGGCAAGCGATCTATCCATCTCTCGCACCGATCGCCAATCGCTGGCGCGAAAGGCTGCGAGAGGAGGGGCGCTTCCCGTCGGCGCTCGGCGGCTATCTGGCGCAATGCCACGCCGCCGGCCAGCAGCGGCCGACGCCGCTTCTGCTCAGATACGAGGCCGGCGACTACAACTGCCTGCACCAGGACCTCTATGGCGACCTGGTCTTCCCGCTGCAGCTGACGGTGCTGCTGAGCGCGCCCGAGGAAGATTTCACCGGCGGCGAGTTCCTGCTCGTCGAGCAGAGGCCGCGAGCGCAGTCGAAGGGTGAGGTCGTGCCGCTGCGGCAGGGCGAGGCCGTCATCTTCCCCGTCCATCATCGGCCGGTCGAGGGCACCCGCGGCCCCTATCGGGTCACGATGCGCCACGGCGTCAGCCGCCTGCGTTCCGGTCAGCGCTACACGCTCGGCATCATCTTCCATGATGCCGCATGAGGGCCGGCGGGCAATGCGTTCGGGCCCGTCGGCTACCGCGCTTCGAGTACTTCCTTCGCGACCAGCGCGGCAGTCATCGCCGCTGGCCAGCCGGCGTAAAAGGCCAGGTGGGTGATCAGCTCGCCGATCTCGTCCTTGGTGACGCCGTTGCCGAGGGCGCGTTGGAGGTGACCATGGAGCTGCCGCTCGCGGCCGAGTGCAACGAGCGTCGCCACGGTGATCAGGCTGCGATCGCGCTTCGACAGGCCCGGGCGTTCCCAAACCTCGCCATAGACGACCTTCTCGGCAAGCTCGACGAGCTTTGGCGCGATCGGCCGAACTTGCTCGCGGCGGATGACGGCGATGAGGCAGCCATTTCAGTCTCTGTTATGGTGGTCGGTTCATCCTCGCCCGGGCCGGCAACTACTTCGTCGACCCCTGCCGGGCGATGATCTTGTCCTTGATCTGGCTGTAGACATTCGCCGGAATGATTTTGCGTTGGCTGAGGTCGTCCTTACCGTTATATGGCCGATTGGCGATGATCGCCTTGGCACGCGCGGGCCCGACGCCGGGCAGCTTATCGAGCTCCTCGGCAGAAGCCGAATTTATATCAACCAATCCACCCTGTTCTTTAGATCCGGCGACCGCAGGCGACTGACTTGTCTTGCCCGGGCCAGTCGCTGCTGCCGGAGGCGGCGATTTGGAAGATGATGGAGTCTGCGCAACAACGGGTACCGCGAGAAGGGTGCTCAAAACCACTATTGCCAAATGACGTGCCAAGGCCATCGTCTCCCTCCCCTGTGATCGTTTACAAGTTAGCACGGGCGCCGAGGCACGGGAACGTGGGCAGTCACACCATGGCATCTAGCTTCCGACGTCGAAACGCACGGTCCGCGAAGATGGTCAACATACCGAAGCAGTATCCGACGACGCGCCGACCGGGTTGCATCGGCGCGTCGATTAAACCGGACCTCCCGGGCTTCGATTAACCCCTGCCGTCATTCGAGGGTTCGCGGATCATCGATCGCGAATGTGAGATGCTGAGTCGGCTGCGGTGTGGTGGTCATCAAGCTGACCCCGTCCGGCGCTTCGAAGCGGTGCCACGCCCCTTGCGGGACGATCACCACCATCCCGGTCTTGAGCGCGAAGGATTGCGGCCCGTCCGCGTTCATGATGTGAAAAGTCGTGGCGCCGTCGACGACCTGCACGATCTCGTCGCCGTTCGGGTGGCGCTCCCACGGGCCTTCGCCGGAAAATTTTGCGACGTTGATGGCGCTGTCGCGGTACGGCGCCAATCGCGCGAAGGCACCCTCCCGCTCGGCGGCGGGAGTCTCGGGGGTGCGTCCGCGCAACATCGTCAGCTTGGCGAACTCGGCGTTGAGATCCATGATCGTGAGCACCCTTCCCTCCGGTTGGCAATGACCCTGGCCCTGACCGGCAGCTTTTAGCTTGGGCGCGGGGTGACGGCACCCGAAGAATAGCCGTAATCGGCTGGTAATCCCATCACCGCGGTTACCGGCCGCGGCCAATGCGGGCCTCCCTGCTTGTTCTTTTTCGGTATTTGCAAGCAGGCGCGCAACGCCGCACGCTCCCGCACCGATATCCCGTGAATAGGGAAGATCAACCGACGCCCTCAAAGCTTGCTCTCACGCCTCCGGTAACTATCTTGCCCAGATGAGCAACGACACCCCCCCTGCCGCTACGGCGCCACCGCTCCCCGCACCACGCGACCTGAAACTTCGCCATATGGCCAATGCGCTGCGCGCACTCGCCATGGACGCCGTCGAGCAGGCGAAATCCGGGCATCCCGGGATGCCGATGGGCATGGCCGATATCGCTACGGTCCTGTTCACGCAGTTCCTGCGCTTTGATCCGCAGGCGCCGGACTGGCCGGACCGCGACCGGTTTGTCGTCTCCAACGGTCATGGTTGCATGCTGCTCTACGGGCTGCTGCACCTGACCGGCTACCCCGACATGACGCTCGACGAGATCAAACGTTTTCGACAGCTGGGCAGCCGCACCGCCGGCCACCCTGAACGCGGCCACGCGAGCGGGATCGAGGTGACGACAGGGCCGCTCGGCCAGGGTCTCGGCAACTCGGTCGGGATGGCACTGGCCGAGCGACTGCTGGCGGCCGAGTTCGGCGACGCGATCGTCGATCACCACACTTACGTCTTCGCCGGCGATGGGTGTCTGATGGAGGGTATCAGCCACGAGGCCGCCTCTCTCGCCGGTCATCTCGGGCTCAGCAAGCTGATCGTGCTCTATGACGACAATTCGATTTCGATCGACGGCCCGACCGAATTAGCGTTTTCCGATAACCCGTTGTTGCGGTTCCGAGGATATGGCTGGGCCGCCGAACGGGTCGACGGCCACGATCACGCAGCGATCGCCGAAGCCATCCGCCGCGCTCACAAGAGCGACCGCCCAAATCTCATTGCCTGCCGGACGACGATCGCCTTCGGCGCGCCGACCAAGGCCGGAACCGCCGCGGCGCACGGCGCGCCGCTCGGTGCCGCTGAGATCGCAGGAGCCCGCGAGCGGCTCGAATGGAGCGATCCGCCTTTCGTGATCCCCGAGAATATTCGAGCGGAATGGCGGGAAGCGGGCGCGCGTGGCGAGGCGGTCCGACAGGCCTGGGAAGAGCGGCTCCAATCGCAGGCGCCCGAGCGCCGTGCCGAATTCCTGCGGCGCCAACGCAGCGAGCTGCCGCCTGGTCTCGACCAGGCCATCGGCAAGCTTTGCGACGACTTCCGTCAGACGAATGCCAAGATCGCGACCCGGCAGGCCTCCGGCACGGTTCTCGACACATTGACCCAGGTCGTACCCGAGCTCGTCGGGGGATCGGCCGATCTGACTCCTTCGAACAATACCAGGGCCAAGGACCAAAAGGACGTCCGCCGCAGCGATTTTTCCGGCCGCTATATCCGCTACGGCGTACGCGAGCACGGGATGGCGGCGGCGATGAACGGCATCGCCGTACATGGCGGGCTGATCCCCTATGGCGGGACCTTTCTGACCTTCTCCGATTATGCCCGCCCGGCGATCCGGCTGTCGGCCTTCATGGGGGCCGGCGTCATCTATGTCATGACTCACGATTCTGTCGGGCTCGGCGAGGACGGCCCGACCCATCAGCCGGTCGAGCATTTGGCGGCGCTGCGGGCGATGCCGGGGCTCTACGTCTACCGCCCGGCCGATGCCGTCGAGACGGCCGAGTGCTGGGCTTTGGCGCTGCACCGGCGGGACGCGCCGTCGCTCCTTGCCCTGACTCGCCAATCGCTGCCGCTGTTGCGTGGCGAAGCGGCCTCGGAGAACCGCTCGGCACGGGGTGCCTATGTCCTCGCGGAAGCCGACGGCTCGCGTCAGGTCACCTTGCTCGCCACCGGTTCCGAGGTCTCGATCGCAGTCGCGGCGCGCGATGCTCTGGCGCGCGACGGCCTGCGTGCCTCCGTCGTGTCGATGCCCTGCTGGGAGCTGTTCGAGAAAGCTCCGAAGGAATACCAGGACGCGGTTCTCGGTGCGGCGCCGCGTGTCGCCGTCGAAGCTGCCGTGCGCTTCGGTTGGGACCGCTGGCTCGGTGCGAATGGGGCTTTCATCGGCATGGAGGGTTTTGGCGCCTCGGCTCCGGGAGAGGCGCTTTTCCCGCATTTCGGCATCACGCCCGAAAGGGTTGCAGAGGCGGCCCGCTCGCTCCTATAGATCAGCGACGAGCTGCGGGAGGACGAACCATGACGGTACGGGTTGCGATCAACGGCTTTGGCCGCATCGGCCGGCTTGTCTTGCGGGCGGCGTACGAGCAGAAGCACAGCGAAATCGAGGTGGTCGGGATCAACGATCTCGGCCCGGTCGAGACCAATGCCCACCTCCTCAGGTACGACAGCATTCACGGGCGCTTCCCGGGTGAGGTCACGACCGGCGACAATTGGATGGATATCGGCCGCGGCAAGATCCGGGTAACCGCCGAGCGGGATCCGGCAAAACTGCCCTGGCGCGAGCTCGGAGTCGATGTCGCGCTCGAATGCACCGGCATCTTTACCAAGCGCGAGGCGGCGGCAAAGCACCTCGAAGCCGGCGCCAAGCGCGTCGTGATCTCGGCTCCGGCGGACGGCGCCGATATGACGGTGGTGCTGGGCGTCAACCAGGACGAGTTGAAGCCGGAGCACACGGTCATCTCGAACGCCTCGTGCACCACCAATTGCCTCGCCCCGGTCGCCTACGTCCTGCACCAGGCCATCGGGATCGAGCGCGGCTATATGACGACGATCCATTCCTATACCGGCGATCAGAACACGGTCGATACCCTGCACTCGGATTTGCGCCGCGCCCGGGCAGCGGCGATGTCGCTGATTCCGACCTCGACCGGGGCGGCGAGGGCGGTCGGTCTGGTCTTGCCGGCGCTCAAAGGCAAACTCGACGGCACCGCGATCCGTGTACCCACCGCAAACGTCTCGCTGATAGACTTTAAATTCGACGCGGCGCGCGAAACTTCGGGCGACGAGGTCAATTCGCTGATGGAGGAGGCGGCGCGCTCGAACCGGCTGCGCGGCATCCTCGGCATCAACAGGGCGCCGACCGTCTCGGTGGACTTCAACCACGACCCCCACAGCTCGACCTTCGACGTCACGCAAACCCAGGTCCTGGACAAGCGGTTCGTTCGCGTTCTCTCGTGGTACGACAACGAATGGGGCTTCTCCAACCGTATGGTCGAGGTTGCCGCCTATTTCGGCGGGCTTGCCTGACCCCGTCATTATTGTCCATTCGCTCGCCCAGGCGGTCGCCGCGCTGACTGCCGCGGCGCGAGCCGGCCGCACTGTCGTGCTCGCCAGCGCGCCGGAGGCCGGTAGCTATGCGGGGCCGGGTTGGTTCGGGGCGCTTATCGCCGCGGCGCGCGAGGTTGCTCCAGAGACCCGGTTCTCGGCCCTTCTCGATTGCGGCGACAATGTCGGCGCCGCGCTGGCGGCGATCCGCTCGGAGATCGAAGGGGTCGTGTTCATCGGTCGGGCAGATGTCGCCGGCCGTCTCGCCGATATTGCGCGGCAACACGGCGTGCGGTTCGAGACGGAGCGCTGGGCGACCGCGCTCGACCTAGGTGAGGATTTCTTCGCTTCCGGGGACGGTGTCGAACGGCGATGCGCCGAGTTCCTCCGATGAGGACTTCAGACTCGATCGGCGGAGCGCCCTCTGGAGGCCACTTCGGCCCGGACGCCACTGCCGGCCATCAGCATTTACGCGGTGAAGGCCCCGATTGCGCTGATGGTGCAGCCGATGGCGAGCCCGAAAGTCGCGAACAACACCGAGGCGACCGTCGAATTGCGCGAGGCTCCGACGAAAAGGGTGAACACGGACGCCCAAGTGGCCGCTGCCGCGACGGCGCCGAGCAGAACCGCCGCATCGCGCGCGATGGATCGCCGGCGCAGATGCAAGAGCTGCCGGGCGAGCTGCACGCTCTCATTCGGATCGGCCTCTTCCATCGCCTTGGTGATCTGGTCAACGCGGTCGGCGACTCGCGCGAGCCGGGTCGAGAACACATTCAGCAAGGTTGCTATACCCGACAGCAGGAAAATGGGCGTCAGCGCCACTTGGATGATATGAGCGACCAGATCCAAAGACGAGATTTGATCCACCGCGCCGGGCATCGTCGTACGGCCTACTCCCGCTCGAGCGCGGCGCCCTGGGCGAGTTCGGCATAGAAATAAAACGAGTCCTTGGGGCGCCGCTCGAGCGTGGCGAAATCGACGTGGACGAGACCAAATCTTCTGCTGTAGCCGAGGGCCCACTCGAAATTGTCGAGCAGCGACCACACGAAATAGCCGCGCACCGGTACCCCCGCAGCGATCGCGTCTAGCACGGCCCCGAGGTAGCCGCGCAGGTAGGCGATCCGCTGTTCGTCTCGGATCCGCCCGTCCTGGTCGATCCGATCGGGAAAGGCGGCCCCGTTCTCGAGGATGTACACCGGCAGATCGCCGCTGTAGCGCTCCTTCGCCTCGATCATCACCGAGCGGAATGCTTCGGGGGCGATCTCCCAGCCCATTTCGGTGACCGGCGCTCCCGGCTCGGGCGGCACGGTGCCGGCCTCGAAGGGATGGTCCGAGTCATGGCGCACGCGCGTCCGCGTGTAGTGGTTGAAGGCGAAATAGTCGAGCTTTTGCTTGATGATGTCGAGGTCGCCTGGCTGCACCAGCGCCTCCATTTCGACGGCGAGCAGCTCGGGGTAGGTCCCGTGGATCTGCGGATCGGGAAAGGAGCGGTTCCACAGCGCGTCGAGCATCGCCGCCGCTCTTTCGTCCTGCTCGCGCCCGCTCGCCGGCTCCCGGGGGTGGAAATTGTAGATGTTGCCGATCAGCAGGTCGGCACGCTCCGAGCGCATCGCCTCTACGCCTAAACCATGAGCGAGGTTCATGACGTGGATAGCCGAGAGCGCGCTCATCCGGCCGCGAACGCCGGGGGCGTGACTGCCCTCCGCATAGCCCATGACGCTTGCGGCGTTCGGCTCGTTGAAGGTGGCCCAGTGCTTGACCCGGTCACCGAGCCGCCGCACCGTCACGGCGGCATATTCGGCAAACCAGGAGGCGACGTCCCGGTTCTGCCAGCCGCCGCGATCCTCGAGCGCTTGCGGCAAATCCCAGTGGTAGAGGCAGATCCATGGCTCGACGCCCTCCGCCATCACGGCATCGATCAGCCTGTCATAAAATTCCAGGCCCTTGGCGTTCGGTCTGCCTCTCCCCTCGGCCAGGATTCGCGGCCACGCGGTCGACAGGCGGTAGGCACCGATGCCGAGCTCGCGCATGAGTGAGACGTCCTCAGGCCAGCGGTGATAATGGTCGCAGGCAACATCGCCGGTGTCGTCACCGAAAATTTTACCCGGCTGACTGCTGAAGGCATCCCAGATCGATGGCCCGCGCCCGTCCTCGTTGGCGGCGCCCTCGATCTGGTAGGCCGAGGTCGAGGCGCCCCAGAGAAACCCGTCGGGGAAACTCGTTGCCATGCTACCCCTCTCGTTGAATCGACGCCCAGCAAGGCCGCGCTGAACTCCGTCGCGTCCGTAACAAATTACCAACTATCCTCGGCGATACATGGTCCCTGTTACTCCGACAGGGGGCATCATACCATGGACAGCCTGCCAACCTGGGCTTTGTGGATTATCGCGGCTGGGGTTCTGCTCAGCCCCGTCCTGGCGTTCCTGCTGGCTCTTTTGGTCGAAATCTTCGTCGGTGTTCTGAAGGAGGGCGGTGTGCCCGCGCTCCTTACCCTCGTCACCGTCGGCGTAATCGGTCGATTGCTGCTTCGCACGCGTCGGATGCGCCCTCGAGACGGAGATCTCGTTGAGGATCAGGCATAGAGCTCCGGCGACAGCTGGGGCGCCACCCGTCCGCGTGTGTGCAGGTAGGATTGCCAAAAGAGGCATGCGGCGACCGAGCGCCAGGGTCGCCACGCTTCTCCGCGGCGGCGTAATTCGAGCTCACTCGGACGAGAACCAAGGCTCAGCTGCTCACCGATAGCCACCTGCAGGCCGAGATCGGCAGCCGGCCAGATATCCGGCCGCCCTAGCGCGAAGAGCAGATAGATCTCGGCGCTCCAGCGCCCGATGCCTCTGAGCCCAAGGAGCTCAGCGAGCGCGGTCTCGTCGTCCGCCGCGGCGAGCTGGGTGAAATCGAACTTGCCGCTCTCGACCGCCGCCGCGAGATCACGCGCATAGCCCATTTTCTGGCGGCTGAACCCGCACGAGCGGAGCGTGGCGTCGTCGAGGGTCAGGAATGTCTCGGGGACCAGCGGCCGGCACAGTCCGACGAGTCTGTGGTGCATTGCCGCCGCTGCATCGATCGACACCTGTTGCTCGAGAATGATGTGCAAAAGGGTACCAAACCCGTTTCGGCGCCGCCGAAAGCGCGGGGGGCCTACTCGCTCCAGGATGTCGGCGAAGATCGGTACGGCCGTCAGAACCGATATCCCCTCGGCGAGGTCTCGCGGCGCGTAGAGCACCCCATCGGCCTCGGTTTCGTGCAACGGCTTGGCTCGGGCCTTCCGCCCGGATCGCTGATCCATCCCGATCCGTCCCTTTGCCGCGAGGCTTCTTATGGCATAGTGGTGATCGGACCTCTAGCGACCGCGGGGGAGGGGGTGCGGGTTGCTCGCCGAATCATGACGGCACTCGTTGCGACAGTGCTGGTGCTGATAGTGCTCGGGCTCACGCTGCGCATCTATATGGGCCGTGAGGCCGAGGACCGCCTCGCTGCGGGCGAAGCGGTCAGCATCACCGAGCTGCGCTCGCCGCTGCCCAAACCCAGCTTTCTCGCCTGCCCGCCCGGTTATTGCTCGGCCGCCAAAGCGATCACTAGTCCCGTCTTCGAGTTGCCGTGGGATCGGTTGCACGATTTTTGGATAGAGGTGATATCCGGAGAAAAGCGTCTGGTAAGCGTGGCGGCCGATCCCGAACCCCGGCGACTCGTCTACATCCAGCATTCCCCGATATTCCGCTTTCCCGATATTGTCACGGTCGAGTTCGTTCGGCTCGGGCCCAACCGTTCCAGCATTGCCATTTACAGCCGATCGCGGTATGGCGAATACGATTTCAGCAAGAACCGCAAGCGCGTCGAAAGATGGCTGGTTTTGCTACAGAGGGTCGCTCAACCAGCGATACAACGCCAGAGTCATACTTGACGGGTCGGGGCCAAACCTGCTGCTGCTCCCCGGTCTCCTGCCATCTCAATCCCAAGGACTGTGGGGTCTGGTGAACCGGCGACCCGCCGGCGGAACCGATCCCCTGTAAAAGCGTTTGGGACCGGTGAATGCTCTGGGGCGGGTCGTCGCGAAGACTTGGCTGCGCCTCGGTTGCAGCAACGGCACGCCGCTCGGCCGCAACATTATCACCAAAAACAAACCAGAGACAAAGCCACCGACATGCGCCCAGAAGGCCACTCCCGGGCTGCCTGACGCAACGCTTAGACCGCTTACCAACTGCATCGCGAACCAGAGGCCGAGCATCGTCCAGGCCGGGACGTTGACTATGCGGAAAAAAATCACGATCCAGACAAAGCAATGCACATTCGCACTGGGGTAGAGCAGAAGATACGCCCCGAGAACACCGGCGATCGCACCGCTCGCGCCGACCATCGGAACGTGCGAGGCAGGGTTGGAAATGGCTTGGGCGAGCGCCGCCACGGTCCCACAACACAAATAGAAAAAAAGATACCGCCCACGCCCCAGCATATCTTCTATGTTATTTCCGAATATCCATAAGTACAACATGTTCCCGATCAAATGAAACCATCCTCCGTGCAGGAACATGCTCGTGAAGATCTTCGCCCCAGGGGCGAGGACCTGATAGGGCCGGGGCGGGTGCCATAGGCCGAACAGTTCGGCCGGGATCATGCCGTAGGAGAATAGAATCTCGCGTTCGTTGTGGCCAAGCTGCCAGAGGAACGCGCCGGTGCACAGACCGATCAGGAAATAGGTGATGACCGGCGCGCGGACCGTGGGGTTGTCGTCATAGAGCGGGACGGCAAAGATCACGCGGAGGACCCGCGGGGGTGCCGAGCCGCCCGCAGGACAAGGGGTACGGTCAGGAGCCGACGAGACCGAGCTGCGGGCTCGAAGGCTCGGCGAAAAGCCGCTTCGGAATGCGGCCGGCGAGCCGGGCGAGACGCCCGCCTTCTACGGCTGCGCGCATCGCCGCTGCCATTCGGCGCGGATCGTGGGATTTGGCAATCGCGGTGTTGACCAACACTGCCCCGCAACCGAGCTCCATGGCCAGAGTGGCGTCCGAAGCCGTGCCGATCCCGGCATCGAGCACCACCGGGACCGGACTGCGCGAGCAGATCAGCTCGATCGCTGCCGGGTTCGCGATCCCCATGCCCGAGCCGATCAAGGAGCCTAGCGGCATAACGGCTGCGCACCCGACATCGGCCAGTTTTTGGCACGTCACCGGATCTTCGTTGCAATAGGGAAGCACGGTGAAGCCGCTGCGCACCAGTTCGTCCGCCGCACGGACGAGCTGTTCGACATCCGGGTACAATGTTTCGCGGTCGCCGATCAGCTCCAGCTTCACCCACGATGTGTCGAGCGCCTCGCGCGCGAGCTCTGCGGTGAGAACCGCGTCGCGCACGGTGGCGCAGCCGGCGGTGTTCGGCAGCAGTCGATACCGGCCGCCAAGGAGGTCCACGAGGCTTTCGGCGTAACCCTCGAGGCTGATCCGCCGGATCGAGACCGTGACAATCTCTGCCCCGCCTGCTTCGAGGCAGTCGAGCAATACCTGCTGGTTCGGGTAACCGGCGGTGCCTACGAAGAGCCGGGAGGAGAGGGGCGTGCCAGCGACAAGAAACGGATCAGTCATCGGGTACTATCCTGAAAGGGTGGTCAACCGCCGGAAAAAGGCCTTACGATCTCGACATCATCGCCGGGCTCAAGCGATGTCGAGGGCCACTCCGCACGACGTATAACGGCGCCGTTGAGGGCGACGGCGAGGAACTTGGCGGCGCGGTCGACACCGCGAGCGGCAAGAAGCTCACTAACCGTCGCCACTTCGACTTCTTCCTCTACGCCGTTGATCCTGAGTCGCGTCATCGGGCCTCCGCAGAAGCCACCCGGCCGGTTGTTGTTGTCGAACGGACGTGCTCGTCGCTAAAGCGCTGCGGTGTGAACGGCTCCACCATCTCCGGCAGCCGGCCCGTCAGCACGTACGCACTTACCGCCCCGGCGGTCAGCGGCGTCAGCAATATTCCGTTACGATGGTGTCCGGTCGCGACCACGAGTCCGTCGATTCCGCTCGGACCCAGCATCGGCGCGTCGTCCCGTGAACCCGGACGAAAGCCCATCCAAGTCTCGGCGATCGGCAGCTCCTCGATCCCGGGCACCGCGCGCCAAGCGCCTTCGAGCAATGCCAGCAAGCCACCCGCTGTTAGCGTGTCGTCGAAGCCGCGCTCCTCGACCGTCGCTCCGACCACGAGTCGGCCATCCTCGCGGGGGACGAGGTAGCCCCGCGGGAGCCAGATCACGTGACGCAGAAGCGGCGCCGCCGGGTCCATGCACAAGGCCAGCATCTGTCCCTTGATCGGGCGGACCGGGGGGAGGTGAGTTGGCGGGATGCCGGCGATCTCGCGTGACCAGGCGCCGGCAGCCAGGATGATGACATCGGCGGGGTCGCGGCCGTGGTCGGTCATGACACCGCAGGCACGTCCGTCCGCGATGTCCACTTCGCGGACCGCATGGTGCTCGTGCAGTAGGGCACCGGCCCGGCGCGCTGCGGTGGCGAGAGCGCGGGTTAGCCGGCGGTTCTCTACTTGATGATCTCGCGGGCTAAACACGGCGCCTGGAACCCCGGGTCGCAAATGCGGCTCGCGACGCCGCACCTCAGCCCCCGACAGCCATTCGAGATCGAGGCCGAGGCTCTTTTGAAAATTGTAAGTGTGGCGCAGTTGCTCGGCGTCATCGCGGGTCAGCGCGACGGCGATTGTGCCCTCGTCGCGATAGCCGACCGAAATCCCGGACGAAGCCTCGATCTCGCGCGCGAAACCCGGCCACATGCGCTGGCTTTCGAGCGTCAGTGCCAGCAGCTGTTCCTCGCCCGGCTCGGTCTCGACCGCCGCGGCCAGCATTCCCGCAGCTGCCCAGCTCGCGCCATGTCCCGCCGCAGCGCGGTCGTACACGGTCACCGGGCAACCCGCCTGCGCGAGGCGCCAAGCGATCCCCAACCCCATGACCCCGGCACCGATGACAACGGTTTTCGGGCGAAACGACGAGACGGCGAACGACGCGGTAATGACGGACTCCCTTCGCCGGGCATGCCCGGCCAGGTTCAGTGGGTCTGATCTCAGCCGATTTGGCTGCGCAGCGTCAACTGCGCGGCCAGCCAGCACCCCAGCCTTGCGCCAATGTCGGGCCAGGGCCTTGCCGATGCAAGGCCTTTCTCGCCTCGCCTACTACAATTCGCCTCCGTTCACTCGGCGCGTCCGTAGGCAATTTCGAACGAGTAATCGAGCAGCTCGCGCCCGAGCGTATCGAACTCGGCGCAGCCTGCGTTGCGCCCGGGGTCCCGCCGATAGCGCTCGAAGAGTTGCAAGAAAACGATCGCAGAACGGAACACCGATAGCACGCGATAGAAGGTGAAATCGCCTACCGCGCGGCCGCTGAGACGCTGGTACAACTCGAGGACTTCGCGGCGGCACAGGAAGCCGGGCTGTGCCGTCGGCATTTGCCGGAGGCGATGCATGCAGTCCGGATCGCCCGGCTCGGCCCAATAGCTCAGCAGCACGGCAAGATCCCATAGCGGATCGCCGCGGGTTCCCATGTCCCAGTCGATTACCGCGACCGGAGCGAGCATATTCGGTTCGTTGATCATGTTGTCGAGCTTGAAGTCGGAATGGAGCAGACTCGGCTTCGCGTCTTCAGGTGCCCGGCACCGCAACCATGCAACGGTGTCGGCAAATGCGCGCGGGTTCATCAGATCGGCTACCGCCGTCCCGCGGGTTGCCCAGCCCTCGACGGTTCGGCCGAGGAACCCCGCCGGCCGGCCGAGTGCCGCCAAGCCGATTTGCACCGGGTCGACGGCGTGCAACATAGCGAGGCTCTCGACCAGTTGTCGGCTCAGAGCCACGCCGACTTCCGGGCGGCCGGCCAAACCGGGTGGCAGGGTGTTGCGGATGACGATTCCCGGGCGGTACTCGATAATCTGGAACGGGGCGCCCAGCACGCCCGCCTCGGCGCAGTAAAACAAGCCCCGAGGCGCCAGCGGGTAAGCTCGCCACAGCGATGACAGGATGCGGTATTCGCGCGCCATGTCGTTGGCTCCGGGCGGTAGCGGCCCGCTCGGCGGCCGGCGTAAGACTGCCGGTTTGCCGTCGAGCTCGATCAGATAGTTGAGATTGCCGAACCCGCCGGCAAATTGCTGTGGCGGGGCCGGCCCAAGTACCGCGTCGAACCGGATGAGATAGCGAGCGAGTGAAGCCCAGTCCTGCGGAACGCTTTTTTCTGCCGATCTGAACTTCACTGCAGGCTCTCGCAACGAAGACATTCAGTTAAGCCGCAAAGGATAGAGTGCCCGGCGAGCTGGTCGCGCGAAGGTTTGAGGTTCGTTAGGGACACTGCGCTATAATATCGGAAGCTAGGTCCGGACGCATATGGGACATCAGTGGATGAATTTAGTACCGCGGCTCAGATCGGCGGTCGCCGCCGTCATTGTCTGCCTCGCTCTGGCGACGCCCGCGCGGGCGGAAGAACCGGATCGCGACCGTTTCAAGGCCGAGATCGATGCGTTCCTCGGCCGTCTCTGGCCTAGTTCAAATGGTGTGGTCAAATGGGCCGGTTCAGATCCCTACGAGATCCGGCGGGAAGGCGGCGCGCTCGTGGCGGTGATCGCCAATGGGCGCCTTTCGTTCGAGGCGCAACAAGTCGGCCAACTCACTCTCGACCGCGTCGAGATTCGGCAGATCGGGCAGAGGGAGGATGGCAAGCTGATCGAATTGGCCCTGTCGCTGCCGAAGGAGATGACGCTCAGTGAAGCCGATGGTACCGAAACCAAAATCGCGCTGAAGGATGCGAGTGCCAACGCCTTGGTCGAGGCGGGTTCCGGACGCGGCCGGGAAACCTCGGTCAAGATCGCCAGCACTCGTATCGATCAGGCAAAAACCGGCGGGTGGATCAGCGTTGGGCCGCTCTCAATAGCATCGAAGCTGGTTGGGGAGCCGGACGGTGGCTGGAGCGGACCAGTTGAATTCGAGGTGAATGAAATTGCATATTTTATCCCTCAGGGACCTGTCGGCGGCGGCATCGATAGGATCGTGTTCAGGGGCAACAGCGCCGGTCCCAGGCTAGAGGAGCTCAATAAGCTACGCGACGCGATCGAGGCATTGCAGAATGATGACAGCCAGCCGCCGGAAGCGCGAGGCACCGCCTTCTTGGCGGTCCTCCCGACGATCGCGGCCCCGTTTGGTACGATACGCGGTGAGCTCGCACTGGACGGTCTGGCCGTCCGTAGCGTGACCGGGGAGGCACTCGTGTCGCTCGCCAAGGCTGGGACCACGACTGAGATCACCGGGCTCGATACTGAAAAAGCTTCGATCCGCTTCAGCATACGCCACGAGGGCCTCGACCTTGCGCCATCGGTCCTCGAGGCAACGAGAGTGCCAAACCGGGTCGTGCTCGATCTCGGCGTCGGGGATCTGAGCACCCAGGCGCTCGGGAGGCTGCTCCAGGCCGTGGGCGCGATGGCCGCCGCCGAAAGCGGGACGAGGGAGGATGAGAGCCAACAGAAAAAGCAGCAGGGTCTGCAACAGATGCTCGGCGCCGTGGCGATGCTGAACCCGACCTTTCATATTTACGACATCGCAGTCGACACCGAGGATGTCGGGGTCGATCTGACGGCCGAAGCAAAGGGATCGCCTCTCGCGCCCAAAGGTTATACCGCAGCAGGTGAATTGGTCGTCCGGGGTTTTGATGCGATACCGAAATTGAGTGCCGGTATGCCCTTCGCCGAATACCTCCCTGTGCTCAAGGAGCTCGGGGTCGAGGGAAAAGCACCGGACGGGTCTCCGCGGCTCGATTTTCACCTGGCTTCGGCTCCGCCGAAATGGATCACAATCAACGGCAATGACGTAAGCGCATGGTTTGATGGAGCGGAGGCGCAGGGGGGCCAACCACGGGTAATGAAGCCGTCCGACCCACCGATGCAAGGCAATGATGTGAAGAGCATCCAGCGCGCCCTCGCGGGGGCGAAAGCCGCGGTCGAGCAGGACGGCGTCTACAATTCGTCGACCGCTGCCGCGGTCGCGCGTTTCCAGAAGCAGAACGGGATGAACGTCAATGGCGTCGTCGATGGCGCGACGCGACAGCGACTCGGCTTGGCGGCGGAAGCGCCGCGACAGGGTGGCCGAAATTGACGACGGGGGTATGATCAGCCGACTAGTTTTGTGCAGGAGCACCTCATGGACAAAGTCTACCCCGACGCTCATGCCGCACTCGCGGAATTGTTGCGAGACGGCATCACGATCATGGCGGGAGGGTTCGGCCTTTGCGGCATACCGGAGCTGCTGATCTCCGCGATCCGGGATTCCGGGGTCACCGGGCTGACCGTGATCTCGAACAATGCCGGGATCGACGGCGCCGGGCTCGGTCTCCTCCTCGAAAGCCGCCAAATCCGCAAGATGGTCTCGTCCTATGTCGGTGAGAACAAGCTTTTCGCCGATCTTTATCTCAGCGGCGAGCTCGAGCTCGAGTTCAATCCGCAGGGCACTCTGGCGGAGCGGATCAGGGCCGGAGGCGCCGGCATTCCCGCCTTCTTTACCAAGACAGGCGTGGGAACGCTGATTGCCGAGGGCAAAGAAATCCGCGAGTTCGACGGCGAGAGTTATGTGATGGAAAGCGGCCTCGTCGCCGACCTCGCGATTATCCACGCTTGGAGGGCCGACCGGGAGGGCAATCTCGTCTACCGAAAGACGGCGCGCAACTTCAACCCGGTGATGGCGACCGCCGGGCGGGTCACGGTGGCGGAGGTCGAGAATTTGGTCGACGCCGGGGCGATCGACCCCGATCACATCCACACAGCCGGCATCTTCGTCCAGCGGATCGTCCACGGTCCATCCTTCGAAAAGCGCATCGAGCAACGCACCGTGCGCAAGCGCGGCAATTGAGGTAGAGGAGCGAGCGACATGGCCTGGTCACGCGACGACATGGCGCGCCGCGCCGCGGCAGAGCTGCAAGACGGCTTCTATGTCAATCTTGGCATCGGGATCCCGACCTTGGTATCGAATTTCATCCCGCCGGGGATCACCGTTCAGCTGCAAAGCGAGAACGGGATGCTCGGTATGGGCCCGTTTCCCTTCGAGGGTGAAGAAGATCCGGATCTGATCAATGCCGGAAAGCAGACAATTACCGAGCTGCCGACGACCAGCTACTTTGACAGCGCGCAATCCTTCGGGATGATCCGCGGCGGCCACATCGACCTTTCGATTCTCGGAGCGATGCAGGTGGCGGAGAACGGCGATCTCGCCAACTGGATGATACCGGGACGGATGGTCAAGGGGATGGGGGGAGCCATGGACCTCGTCGCCGGCGTCAAGCGGGTCATCGTCCTGATGGAGCACACCGCCCGGAACGAGCCTAAATTGCTGCGGCAATGCACCTTGCCATTGACCGGCAAGGGGGTGGTCGACGCGGTCATCACCGATCTCGGCGTCTTCACGATCGATGGCGCAGGAATGACGCTGACGGAGCTGGCGCCCGACGTGTCGCTCGATGAGATCCGGCGGAAAACCGAGGCTTCGTTTCGGGTGCGCCCCGGTCTGGCTTCGCGCGGCTGAAGCTGATCAGGGCGCCTTGTGGGCGCGCTTCAGCGCCATGATCTCGATCAGCAACCGATCCCGCTCGCCCGCCAACTCCTCAATGCCGCGGCCGGCACTCTCGGCCTGGACGCCGGAAACGATCTTCTCCTTTACCGCGGTGCTCAGCTCGGGACGGCCGAGATCTTGCCACCAGCCTTCCATGGGGCCGGCGAACTGATCGAGGAAATGGCTGATTCCGCCGGTGCCGCCAGCGAGATGGAAAGTAAGATGCGGGCCCATCAGCGCCCAACGCAAGCCCGGTTCCTCGCTGATCGGCGACACTGGCGACGCCCTCGGCGAGGAGATGGACCGCCTCCCGCCATAACGCCGCCTGCAGCCGGTTGGCGACGTGACCCTTGACCTCGCGTCGGATGCGTATTGGACGCTTGCCGAGCGCCGCATAGATGGTGAGCGCGCGCTCAACAGCCGCCGGTGCAGTCTGCGCGCCCGCCACGACTTCGACCAGTGGCACGAGATGAGGCGGGTTGAATGGATGCCCGATGACGCATCGTTCGGGATGGCGGCAATCTCTTTGCAGATCGCTCATCAGCAGACCCGACGAGCTCGACGCGATGATGATCGATGGCGGCAGGACAGCATCGATCCGGTGCAGCAGCTGCTGTTTGAGCGCCTCGCGCTCGGGGGCATTCTCCTGGACGAATTCCGCTTCGGCCACCGCCTCTTCGGGTTGCGCATGAAAGCTGAGGCGGTGTTCCGGGATCGTCTCCGCGCCGCCGAGGCTGACAAGCGCCGGCCAGGCAGCGACGACAGACCTGCGCACGAAGTCCTCAGCCGCCGGCGCCGGATCGCTGGCAGCAACCGCAACCCCCCGCGATAGGAAAAAAGCTGCCCAGCTCGCACCGATAGTGCCGGTTCCGATCACCGCAACACGGCGAATTTCGCTGCTCGTCACACCTGCTTCTCCTTCTGATCAGCGCCTGGCCCTCGGTGCTGCGCTGCATCGACGGGGCTCGGGGCTTTTGTTACACTGCTCCGCGCAGCGTTGCTGCTACTCCCGTCATCGTTTTCAGAGATCAGCCGTGCCTGCTGCATCGCGCGATCTTCGCTTCGACTTCTTTCGCGGCCTCGCCCTGATCTTCATATTTATCGATCACATTCCGGAGAACATCCTCAGCTATTTTACCATCCAAGCGGTTCAGTTTTTCGATGCGGCGGAAGTGTTCATCTTCATCTCGGGTTACACCGCTGCTCTTGTCTATGGCCGGACGCTCGCATTGCAGGGACCGCTCTACGCCACGGCCCGGATTCTGAGCCGCGCCTGGCAACTCTATGTCGCCCATATCTTCCTCTTTGTGATTTTCATCGCCGAGGTGTCGTACACGGTCACGACGTTCAACAACCCGATGTATAATGAGGAGATGCGCGTGGGCGACTTTCTCGAGGAGCCCCATATAGCGATCGTCAAAGCGCTCCTGCTCGAGTTTCAACCCACCTTCCTCGACATCCTGCCGCTGTACATCCTGCTCCTGGTCACCTTTCCGGCGATCCTGTTCGGCCTGCGGCTACGGCCGCTAATGGTGTTGATCCCGTCCTTCCTCCTTTATCTCCTCGTCCAGATCACCAACCTCTCTGTGCCGGCCTATCCGGAGGGTCACGTCTGGTATTTCAATCCGCTTGCCTGGCAGTTCGTGTTCATCGTTGGGGCGGGGCTGGGCCTTGGCGTTGGGTGGCAACCCAGGTGGTGGCGCCTGGAACATGCCGTCCTGCCGATAGCGGTCTTCGTCGTTGTGGTGGGCCTCGTGGTCAAGCTGAGCTGGACGATCCACGGGGTCTGGGACCCGTTTCCAGGCCTTTTTCTGAAGGAGCTCTGGCCGGTCAACAAGAGCAACTTGTCCCCGATCCGGCTCGTTCCGTTTTTCACCGTCTTGGTGGTGATCGCCACCTTGATGCCGCCCGACGCCGTGCTCCTACGTTCGACGGTCGCCAAACCAATGATCCTTTGCGGTCAGCATTCTCTGGCGATCTTTTGCCTCGGGATTTTGCTTTCGGCCTTTGGGCACTTCGTGCTTTCCGAATACAACGCAGCCATTGGTTTCCAGCTCGGCGTTAATCTTGTCGGCATCCTCGCGATGTGCCTTACTGCGAGAGTGATCGATTGGTATGAAACCATGGGTCGAGTGGCCAGCCTGGCAACCGCCGCGGCCAGCTACAATCGCGGCAATCGCGCCGACATATGTTAGGGGGTCGCCTAGCCGGCAGGTTGGCGTTGACGGGGTTGTTCTTCGCGGGCAGTCTGGCCGCGGCGGCGCTCCCCCCCTTCCTTCCCGCCTTGGGCGGTGCCGGAGGGTGCGACGTTCCCGACGAGCTGATGCAAGTCGACGACAAGCTGCCCCATCTTGCCGAAAGGCTGCGCGCGGGTGAGCCGGTGAAGATCGTCGCGATCGGCGGCGCTTCGACTACCGGCTTGGCTGCGGGTTCCTCCGATCTTGCCTACCCGCACCGCCTACAGGAGATGCTTGCCCGCTGGTACCCCTCTTCTCCGATCACTGTGGTCAACAGGGGGGTGCCGCGGCAAACGGCGCAACAGATGCTGGAGCGGTTTTCCAGCGACGTCATCGCCGAAGACCCGGTTCTGGTGATATGGGAAACCGGCACAACCGACGCTGTTCGCGGGGTCGGCGTCGATGATTTCGCGGCGACCTTACAAACCGGGATCGACGACCTCAAGGCGCGCGGCATCGACATCATGCTTGTCGATATGCAATTCTCTCATAGCACCACGACCGTCATCGACTTCGAGCGTTATTTGAACACGCTTCACAGGATCGGCGACGTCAATGACGTAAACGTGTTTCCGCGCTTCGAAATGATGCGCTACTGGAGCGAGCAGAACGTGTTCAATTTCGACGGCGTTGCGAAAGACGAGCGGGCAAGCCTTGCCGCCAACGTTTACGAGTGCATCGCCGCCAAGCTGGCGGACGCAATACGGATCGCGCTCCGGTGACCCACTCTTGCAGGCTCGCGATCCTGGCTGCGGCGGTCACGGCAGCCCTTGGGTCGAGCGGTCCGGCGCTTGCCGATCCTTTGACAACCGCCAGCTCGGCGTCTGGCACGCCGAGCTGCGCCACGCCACCGGTGCTATCCGCGATCGACGCGGCGCTTGATCGCACGGCATCGCGGATCGAGGCACGAAGGCGTGTGACCATCGTCGCGATGGGGTCTTCCTCGACACAGGGTGTCGGGGCGAGCTCCCCGGCGATGAGCTATCCGAGCCGCCTGGGGCAGGAGTTGGCGGACCGCTTTCCGGGCGTCGACATAAGGGTCATCAATCACGGCGTCAGTGGCCAGGACGTCGGGGAGGAACTGATCCGTCTCGACCGGGATGTCATCGCCGAGCATCCCGATCTGGTCATTTGGCAGGTCGGTACGAACGCCGTGCTTCGCCGTGATGACGTGTCGGCGGATGAACAGCTGATCCGGCGCGGCATCGCTGTGATGAAGGAGCATGGAACCGACGTTGTCCTGATGGATCTGCAATATGCCCCGCGGGTTCTCGAACGGCGAGCTTCCGCCGAGATGGAGCGACTGATCGCGGAGATCGCCCTTCGCACCTATGTTGGGCTGTTCCGCCGGTTTGAGATCATGAAGGAATGGGACCGTACGCGTCGGCTCGCGCCGGCAGCAATGATCGGTCCCGACGGGCTGCATATGACTGATGTGAGCTATGGTTGCCTTGCCAACCAATTGGCGGAGGCGCTGGCTTGGAACTGGTGGTCTCACGCCAAGCTGGCGACATCGCCCAACCGCAGTCCGGACGCGATCGCAGGGATTGAGCGCTCGGTGGGCGTACAGCCCACCAGCCCAGCTCGGGAGCCCTGATACATTCTGGGTGGGAAGGATCGCGAAGAGTACGCTCGGTCCTAGCCGGGATCCGCGGCACCGTGGCGGACTACGGGAAGCGCGATCGTAACCGAACCCTCTTTTTACCGGCCGGACTCATCAGCAAAGAACGCGGTGGGTGTCGCTGGGCGCAGGTCCTACCGCGCTGCGACAGAACGCCGCGGAAAATGGGCCTTACGGGGCCGGTGGCTACTGCCCTGGGTACTGGGCAGTTTGACATTGCCAATGTTAACTTACATTTCTATTGGGTTTTTGGGCAATCTAATATATGCTGGGGAGAATTTTGGAGTCGACCACAATATGTTGTTAATCGGCGGTGCCTTGGCGCACCGGAAGAGCGGGAATCTCCGAGCGCGTCACGGCTTGTTGCGGACGCGCGCAGTACGTCCGCACTCTCGCCACAAAGCGTTGCCATAATGCCAGGCAGCGTCAATCGGCGTGGCTGCAGATGGCGCCGGGCTTCTCTAAGGATGGCGGCGGCCCAACCCGAGGATTGCAGCAGAGCCGAATACCGCAGATGCACACTCGGGGGCGTAACCAAGGATTTTTACCGGGGCTTACAAAGAACTACAGGATCCCGGCGAAACGTTCGTCGGGCTCCATCGTTCTCTGGTAATGTGAAGCGAAGCCAGGGGTTGAGCGCGGGGCATCGGTTGAGGTGAGACATGAAATTCGATGACGGAATTTTTGGCCTCTATTCACGGTTATACGAGAACCGCAGAGAGGTCGAGCTCTCGCTCGAGGATTATCTCGGTAAGTGCTCCGATGATCCGTCGTATTATGCGGGCGCAGCCGAACGCATGCTCCGTGCAATCGGCGAACCGATGATGGTCGACACGAGCCAGGACCCGCGTCTCGGCCGTATCTTCATGAACCGGACCATAAAGGTCTACCCCGAGTTCGCCGACTTCTTCGGGATGGAGGAGACGATCGAACGGATCGTGGGGTTTTTCCGGCACGCCGCGCAGGGTCTCGAGGAACGCAAGCAGATCCTTTATCTGCTGGGTCCGGTCGGCGGCGGCAAATCCTCACTTGCCGAGCGCCTGAAGCAGCTGATGGAAAAGGAGCCGGTCTTCGCGCTCAAGGCCGGTAAGGAGATCAGCCCGGTCTTTGAAAGCCCGCTTGGTCTGTTTGATCCGGTGACTCTCGGCTCCGAACTCGAAAACCGGTATGGGATCCCGTTGCGGCGTCTAACCGGCACAATTTCGCCTTGGGCGGTCAAGCGGCTCGAGGAGTTTGGTGGCGATATCACCAAATTCAGCGTCGTCCGACTGCAGCCCTCGCGCCTCAAGCAAATCTGCATCTCCAAGACCGAGCCCGGCGACGAGAACAACCAGGATGTGTCGAGCCTCGTTGGCAAAGTCGATATCCGCAAGCTCGAGTTTTTCAGTCAGAACGATCCCGACGCCTATTCCTATTCGGGCGGACTGAACCGTACGACTCAGGGGCTTCTCGAATTCGTCGAGATGTTCAAGGCGCCTATTAAGATGTTGCACCCGCTGCTCACCTCGACGCAGGAAGGGAATTACGTCGGTTCCGAAAACATCGGTGGTATCCCCTACCAGGGCATCGTCCTTGCCCACTCGAATGAGGCCGAATGGCAAACTTTTAAGAACAACAAGAACAACGAGGCGTTTATCGATCGAATTTCCGTGATCAAGGTACCGTATTGCCTACGTAGCACCGAAGAGCGCAAAATTTATGAAAAGCTGCTCCAGAACAGCGAGTTGTCCGAGGCACCTTGTGCGCCGTCAACCTTGGATATTCTCGCACGCTTTAGTACGCTATCTCGGTTGAAGCCACATGAGAACTCGAACCTATATTCCAAGATGCGGGTCTATGACGGCGAAAGCTTGAAGGACACCGACCCACGCGCAAAATCCGTACAGGAATACCGGGACGCGGCTGGCGTAGATGAGGGAATGGACGGTATCTCCACCCGCTTCGCCTTCAAGGTGTTGTCGAGCACGTTTAATTTCGACACCCAGGAAGTCGCGGCTGATCCTGTCCATCTGATGTACGTGCTCGAGCAGGCAATTTGGCGCGAGCAATTCCCTGACGATGCCGAAAAGAAGTATCTCAACTTCATTAAGGCCGAGCTCGCGCCACGCTACGCCGAGTTCATCGGGCACGAAATTCAGAAGGCCTATCTCGAATCCTATTCCGATTACGGTCAGAACTTATTTGACCGCTATGTCGCCTATGCTGATGCCTGGATCGAGGATTCAGATTACAAGGACCCCGACACCGGACAGCTGATGAACCGCGAGCTGTTGAATCAGGAGCTGTCAAAGATCGAAAAGCCGGCAGGGATTGCAAACCCAAAGGACTTCCGCAACGAGGTCGTCAAATTCGCGCTGCGGGCCCGCGCCAACAATGCCGGACGGAACCCGTCATGGACCTCGTATGAGAAGTTGCGCGAGGTGATTGAGCGGCGCATGTTCTCGCAAGTCGAGGACCTGTTGCCGGTCATCAGCTTTGGCTCCAAGAAAGATACCGATACTGAAAAGAAGCACGCCGACTTCCTCGAACGGATGGTGTCGCGCGGCTATACCGAGCGGCAGGTTCGTCGCCTCGTCGAGTGGTATATGCGGGTGAACAAGGCGGGGTAGGCGATCGAGGCCCCGGCTTGGAGGAGAGCCATGAATATCGTCGACCGCCGTCCGAACCCGAAGGGGAAGAGTCTCAGCAATCGACAGCGCTTCCTGGCCCGCGCTCGGGCCGAGGTCAAATCGGCGGTGCAGGACGCGCTGCGCAGGCGCAAGGTGGCCGATGTCGGCCATGGCGAGAAAGTTGCGATCCCAACGCGCGGGATCGCCGAGCCGAGTTTTCACCATAGTCGGCGCACCGGCCGGGCCGAGCATGTGGTTCCGGGGAACAAGGAGTATGTGAGGGGCGACGAGATCCCGCGGCCGTCCGGCGGAGAAGGGCGAGGCGGGTCCCAGGGCAGCCCCGACGGGTCCGGCGAGGACGCGTTCGAGTTCACGTTGTCCAAGGAAGAGTTCCTCGACATGTTCTTCGAGGATCTCGAACTCCCGGATCTGGTGAAAAAGAGCCTCAAGGAGACGTTCGCGGTCGATCTGCAGCGTGCCGGCTACACGGTTACCGGAAGCCCGGCAAATCTCAGCATCCGCCGGACCATGCGCAACAGCATGGCGCGCCGCATCTCGTTGAGGCGGCCAAAGGCGTGGGAGCTCGAGGCCCTGCGCGAGGCGATCGACAACGCCCGCGCCCGTGGAGCTGAGGATGAGGTCCAGAGGCTCCTCCGCGAGCTCGAACGGCTCGAGCATCGCAGCAAGATCATTCCGTACATCGATCCCCTCGACGTCCGCTATAATCGCTTCGAACGCGTCCCCCGCCCGAATACCGAAGCGGTTATGTTTTGCTTGATGGACGTATCGGGATCGATGACCGAGGCAATGAAGGATCTTGCCAAGAGATTCTTCATGCTGCTCCACGTCTTCCTGATTCGGCGCTATCGTCACGTGGACATCGTCTTTATCCGTCACACGAGCACAGCCGAGGAAGTGGATGAGGAGACATTCTTCTACAGCCGCGAAACCGGCGGCACCGTCGTCTCGACTGCGCTCGAAAAGATGCTGGAGATTGCGCGTGCGCGTTACCCGACGGATCGTTGGAACATTTACGCGGCGCAGGCTTCCGACGGCGACAATTATGGTGCGGACAGCGGGCGGTGTGTGACATTGCTGGGCGGAGAGGTGCTTCCCATCTGCCAGTACTTCGCCTATGTCGAAGTCGGTGACGGAATGGGGGGAAGCTTGACGGGTCTGTCGCGCGACAGCGATCTCTGGCGAGCCTATGGCGAGGTAGCGCCGGCTCATCCGCATTTCGTGATGCGCCGGGTCAGCGACCCGTCCCAGATCTTTTCGGTGTTTCACGAATTGTTTTCGAAAGGGGGCGTCCGTGCCTGACACCCATTCTGCTTCTGCTGCGGTGCGGCTCGAAGTCGCGACCCCTCTCTTCAGCGGTCCGAATTGGGATTACGCTGCGTTGCGCCAAGTCTACGACGCCGTCGAGCGGATCGCGCTCGACGAACTAGGCCTCGACGTATATCCCGTTCAGGTCGAGGTGATCACCTCCGAGCAGATGCTCGATGCTTACGCGTCGGTCGGCTTGCCTCTGATGTACCGCCATTGGAGTTTCGGCAAGCGTTTCGCCTATCACGAAACCCTTTATCGCAAGGGCCTGCAAGGGCTC
>WNFR01001150.1_pt1 | contig 27423 bp, 24 predicted proteins | sample 5400221 | NCBI WGS metagenome assembly WNFR01 (sample SAMN13153357, study PRJNA577476) | soil metagenome | isolation source: 40 cm soil under Madrone tree | place: USA:California | collected 2016-06-14
GACCCCGCGAGTGGTATTCAAGGCGATCCGGGCTGCAAGGCAAGCAATCGGTAGCGACGAGTTGGAGAGTGCATCGAAAATGCCGCTCCCTCTACAACTATGCGTCAAACACTGATGATCTTGCCTTGCTTGGCCCTGGTCTTTGCTTGCGTGGCCGGAGGAACTGCTTCGCAAAACGGCAAAAACGCCAAGAGCGCGGCGAACACGAGTGTGACGAAAGGGAACGTGGATGCATGCGCGCTGTTGACGCCCGCTGAAATTGAAGCGATTCAGGGCGAGCGCGTCGAGGAAACCAAACCCACCGTGCGGCCCGGAGGCGGATTATTCACCTCGCAATGCGTGTTTCGCACGCCTACCTTGAGCAAATCGGTGAGCGTGACGCTGACTGCGTCCGATCCAGTGCATCCGGGCGCGTTGACCGCACGGCAACTCTGGGAGAAGCAGTTCCACTCGCTCGAGTTGGAAAGCGACGAAGAATCAGCCGCGGAGAAAAACGGAAAGAAGGTCGAGCCTGAACACGAGAGCGGCAAGCCTCGTGCCGTTAGCGGACTGGGTGAGGAGGCTTACTGGGTCGCCAGTCCGGTTGCGAGCGCGCTGTACGTGCTGAAAGGGGAGATGTTCCTGAGAGTCAGCGTTGGCAGCGCGGGCCAGGAATCCGAGCGCATGGAAAAATCGAAGGCGCTGGCGCGCACCGCTCTGAAGCGACTCAGACTTGTCGATTAAAGCGCCTCAACCGGCTTTGGGTGGCGGGTCGCGTTGCACGCCGAATTTTGCTTCGATCAAACGTTGAATTACGGCAAAGATGATGGCGGTTGTGACGCCGAACATGAGCATGCCGTTGGCTGCCTCAATTGGGCCCAACAGCCTCCACCGGGCAGATAACAGTGTGTTGCTGTCTCCGAGTGTCGTGTAGGTGGAACCCGAATAATAGAGGGCGGAGGCGAAATTTGAAAACTCGCCACAGAGAACGAAGGATAGCGCCCAGAGCGCAATCTCGGCGAAATGTGCAGCGAGCGCCAGCAGCGTGAAGTTCATGACAAGGACGACGTCCCAGACCCAGATGCCGGCTTGACCCCGCGCAAGATGGAGGCGAACGCCCTGGACGATCATTGGTGGAATGAGCGAATGAATTAGAACGGTGAACAAGGTGGTGAGGACGCCGACGAGTAGAAGAGCCATTACTGGTATTTGATTCGCGGGGGACGGTTTGGATGCAAGCCCGAACTTGTGATTTGGACGTTTACTCGCACATAGAGGGAGAACCCTGGCTGAACGTATATGTGGATGCCGGGAGCCGCGAGGTGTTTGCTTATCAAACACAGATCGTGCCGGGGAACCGCACAGCGGCGCCGGCGCCAACACCGGGGCAGTAGCTCAAGTTAGGAACAGAAAAATTGGGGAGGGAAAGCGAGTTGTTCAGCGCTTTCCCTCCCTTTCGTTTTTGGTGACGAAAGGGGCGGCGGGAGGGAGCGTTTTGGGGAGGCGGTGGACAAAGAGAGGGGGCCCCCGGGATTTAGTGGGGGGACAGTGCGGAAAAGTAAGGAGGGATAACGACGAGGCGAAGAAGCAATGAGGAAGTTCTAATTAGAAAAATGAAAAGAGGGTGTGCCGGAATGAAGCGGGGCTGCCGAGTTGAAAAGGGAGAGGAAGAGGGGCTGGAGAAAGGGTTGGAGCGGAGGCGGAGGCAAGTACGCGGAAACCAGACTGGATTGAAGAAAAGAGAAGGGATGCGGCGAGAGAGGACAGGGAAGGGAGTTTGAAGAAGCAGGGACAGACGGTTGGTGGAAAGAATCGTGCTGGAAGGCCGGGTGCACGGTGAAAGTGGGTGCGGGTGCGTTTGCGGAAGGAATTGTGTGAGCACAAAGGAAAAAAAACGGAAGAGCAGCGGGCTGGGGACGGAGAAGGCTGCGGCGCGTCCCGAAGCGGAACAGCTTAAGGAAGAGGGAATGAGCGACGAAATCGTTCGCGAATTCCTGCTGGAGAGCAACGAAAACCTGGACCAGCTGGACCCGGAACTGGTGAGCCTGGAAAAGGATCCACGGAACCGGGAGACGTTGTCGAGCATTTTCCGGACGATTCACACGATCAAGGGGACGAGCAAGCGTACCAGGCTTCGGCGCAAGTGACGTCGATCATCAATACGTTGCTACAAACGACGATCAACATGGCTTCGGGGGCATAAGATCGTGGCTATTCGACTCAATCCGGATCTATTGCCTGGCCTGCTGGAATCGATCCAGCAAAGCAAGCAGAGCTTGACGACTTCGACAGAGCAATTGGCGAGCGGGCGGAGTGTGAACCAGTTGTCGGACGACCCCGTGGCGGCGGCGCTGGTGCAGAATCACGACCAGGCGGCGGCGGACGGGCAGTTTCTGCAGAACTTGAGCACACTGCAATCGAAGTATCAGGTGGCGGACAGTACGCTGGGAAACGTGGTGCAGGCGCTGACGCGAGCCTTGAGTTTGGGAGTGGAAGGAGCGAACGGAACACTGACCGCGGCCAACCGGCAGGCGATCGCTGGGGAAGTGCAGGGATTGCTGAACCAGACGGTTTCGCTGGCGAATACGAGTTACCAGGGCGCGTTCCTGTTTGCGGGAACGAAGGTGAGCACGCAACCGTTCACGCTGGACACGACCGCGAACACGGTGACGTACAACGGAAACTCGGCCACGACGAGCGTTCAGTTGTCGGATGGAAACTCGATTAACGCGAATCTGCCCGGGGACCAGTTATTTCAGAATGGATCGGGGAGCGTGACGGGAGCGCTGCAGGATTTGTACAGCGCGCTGACGACTAGCACGAATATTCCCGCGAGCGTGACGGAAGTGCAGAACGCGCTGAACCAGGTGAACCAGCAGAGAGTGTTTTACGGAAACAATTTGAACCAGATCAGCTTGAGCGAATCGTTCCTGAACCAGGATAAGTTGAATTTGAGCCAGCAGGAAAACGGCCTGGTGGGAGCGGACCTGGCGACCGTGGCTACGAATTTCGCGCAGGCGCAGGTGGCGAATCAGGCGACTTTGAATGCGACGGCGCGAGTGCTGGGATTGCCGACGTTGCTGGACTTCCTGAAGTAATTTTCAATTCCAAATTCAGCGAGCCTTAGACGAGGGCGAATGCAGTCTGCCCGGCAGAGCCATTGGGCATGGGCGAAATGCGCCCGCTCCGCAAAAGCATCCGGAGTCCAAAATATGGACCTCGGAAGGCGGCCGCTACAAAGGCAAGAGGGCGGGGTAAAGCCGCCCTGTAGGGAAATCCTCGCACAGAAAGAGTATTCCGCAGGGTTGGGGTTGCGGAGATTTTCATTGGTCTAATCGGTTATAGGAATGAAGGGGCATGGGGCGATCTTGCGGGCTAGAGGGGCGCGGACTAATGCTCGCCGGGGTGTGCGATTTTGAACGGGAGTGCGATGTTTTGCGAGAGTTGAAACGGTTCGGCAGTCCGATTTGCCACAAGGCAAAAGACGAAGCGGCAAAACTTCTTGACAAAGATGTGACGCTGAACTATAAGGCGAGCCAAGCGATAACCGGTTAGATTCGGGCGGCAATCGGACGAAGAACGGTGCGAAGAGGTGCGCCGCCGAATACCGGAAGGCCACGAGGCCGAAAACGGGGTTGGAGTCATACGAGTTCACTCGGAGGGAAAAATGCAAGTCACGCGACTTCGCACGTATGTGGGCGTATTGGTGTTGGCGCTTGCGGTTTTGTTTTGTGGCCGGCTGAACGCCGGGGTCACGGCGAGCATCTCGGGAACAGTGACGGATGCAAGCGGCGCGGCGGTGGCCGGCGCGACGGTGACCGCGACGAACGTAGACACGGGGATCGCCACAACGCAGAGCACGAACGGGCAGGGATATTACTCGTTTCAGTCGCTGGCGCTGGGCAAATACACGATTGAGGTGCAACAAAAGGGTTTCAAGGTATACCAGAAAACGGGAGTGGTGTTGGATGTGAATGATGCGTTGGTGGTGGACGTGACGCTGCAGGTGGGGCAGAGCACGGAGAAAATTGTGGTGGAGAGCTCGGCACTGCACGTGGAAGCATCCAGCACGCAGATGGGTGAAGTGATCGCAGGCAAAGAGATGACAGATGTTCCGCTGCTAACGCGGAGCTATACGGACCTGCTGTCGCTGCAGCCAGGCGTGGTTTCGACGGCTTCGGGAATGACGGGCGCGTATGGAGGAAGCTTCATCTCTGCGGGTTTCGCGCTGCCGCAGGTTTCTGGGGATCAGAATTCCGGGGCGCAATCCGTAAATGGCATGCGGGAAGCGGCGAATGGATTCATTCTGAATGGCATACTTTCGCAGGAAACCGGATTCTCCGGGGCTGGGGCAATTCCGAACCTGGATTCGATTGCGGAGTTCCGCATTCTGACGAATAACTTCGATGCGGAGTATGGAAACTACAGCGGTGGACAGATCAATGTTATCACCAAGTCCGGGACAAATAATTTTCACGGAAACCTGTTCGAGTTTTTCCGGAACACGGACCTGAACACGGCGAACTTTTTCGCCGCTGGACAGAGGGGGGCCTATCACCAGAACCAGTTCGGCGGAACGATCGGCGGACCGATCAAAAAAGACAAGTTGTTCTTTTTTGCAGACTATCAGGGGAATCGCAAAATACAGGGTGTTACGTCGGTGATCTCGAATGCGCCGGCGGCATCGTTGTTGCAGAATGGGGACCTTTCCTCGGTAGCGGGCACCTTCTATTCCGTTGATCCAAATACAAACGCAATCACTCCGAAGACGGTGCAGGGATCCGCCTGGGCCAACCAACTGACCCAGCAACTCGCGGGGCAGTTGAACGGACAGACGGTGGACGTTGGCGAAGCCTATTATGTCCCAAACTGTACGGCGGCGGGAGGAAGTGGGACGACAAAGTGTGTTTTTCCAAACTTGTCGCTGACTCCTGCGAATTTCAATGGCATTTCCTCAAAGCTTTTGCCCTTTATTCTCCCGGCGAATAACGCAAACGGAACATTTTCCACCAGCGCGCAGAAATTGAATCTGCATGACAACAAATTCAGCGGGCGAGTCGACGACAATACGCGATTTGGGCTGCTGTCCGCGTACTACTATTTCGACAAATTCGACCGGGTTGATCCGTATTGGGCGTCGAACGCGCAACTCTATCCCGGGTTCAGCGTCGACAGTGTCGGGCATACGCATACTATTGATCTTGGCAACACAAAGACCTTCTCATCCGCAGCCGTTAACGAATTTCGTCTTGGATATTTCCGGCTAGATGCGAAGTTCAACCAGCCGCTGGGAGGAAAAGGAACGACGCTGGCAACCTTGGGATTCGCGCCAGGAGGATCACCGAACTCACCGGGCGTGACGATTGGCGCGCCCAGCGTGGAAGGCATACCGGAAATCGATTTCAACAACTGGGTGATCGGCGTGCCGAGCCGCCCGAACCGAATCACGGAAAACATTTACCAGGCACTGGACAACTATACGCGGGTATTCGGCACGCACACGCTGAAGATTGGAGCGCAATATCACTTCAACCAACTGGAAGAGAATCTGTTCAACGTGGCGAATGGAAATTTTTTCTTCGGGAGCAACTTCAGCGGGCAGCCGAGTGAAACGGGAAGCGATGTCGTGGACTTTCTCCTCGGAGCTCCCAGCCAACTGGTGCAGGGGCAGTCGTACCCGTCCTACGGGCGCAATTTTTATCTCGGGATGTTTGGGCAGGATAGCTGGCGCATTAAGTCGAACCTGACGTTCAATTACGGTTTGCGGTATGACGTCAGCGCGCCATGGCACGAGAAATACAACGAAATCCAGACGTTGATTCCCGGCGAACAGTCGCTTGTGTTTCCTGGCTCCCCCATCGGCTGGGTATATCCGGGCGACCCGGGAGTTCCGCGGGGACTTGCTCCGACGCGTTGGAACAACTTTGCGCCGCGGCTCGGACTGGCTTATTCGTTTGGCCAGCACGAAGGAACGCTTGGCAAAGTGCTCGGGAAGCCGGGTACAACAAGCATCCGTCTTGGTTGGGGAATGTTCTACACATCGTTTGAGGGTGCGACGGACTTCAACGAAATCGGCGACGCTCCGTTCGGGAATTACACCGGGCAGAGCGAGCCGCAGTTTGCGTCACCGTTCATCCAGCGCGGTTCAGGAAACCTGGTGTCGAATCCATTTCCAGTCGCGCCGCCGCCAAAGCATTTCTCCATTCAAAACCCGGGAACGGGCCCTTCGTATGACACATTGGCGGGTTTCTTCAACGCTTTCGGAACGATTGGGAGTTCGCCAGCGTTCAATAACAGAAACCGGCTGCCGTACGCGGAGAATTATGAAGTATCGCTGCAGCGGCAACTGACCTCGTCGGATCTTCTGACGGTGAGCTACGTGGGAACGCAAGGCCACCGGTTGCTGTCCTCGCAGTCCGCGAATCCGGGGATTCCCTCGCTATGTCTGCAGTTGCAGTCTGTAGGCTGCGGACCGGGCGGCGAAAATAACATTTACACGGCAGCAGACGGAACGGTCACCGCGGGGACGCGCGGGCCGTTCAGCGCACCGTATCGCAACACGCCAGTACCCGGAGCGGGCTTTATCGTGCCGTTTGGCAACGATTCCTACTTTATTACGATTGGGAACTCGGTGTACAACTCGGCGCAGGTCAATTGGCGGCACACGACCGGAAACTTGCAGGTTCTGTTGGGGTACACGTACAGCAAGTCGATTGATGATTCTTCCGGCTACGGCGAGCAGATCAATCCTTACAATCCGCGATTGAGCCGGGGACTTTCCGCTTTCGACAGCACACATAACTTCGTTATCAGCTACAACTACCGGCTACCGTTCGACAAGATCGAGACAGCCAAGGCGCTGACGCACGGGTGGGAAATCAGCGGAGTGACGAGCTTCTCCACCGGTTTGCCGATCACGCTTGCGGAAACCGACGACCGGGCCCTGACGGGAACGGGCTTCGGGGGACCTATTGTGTTGCCCGTGGACACGCCAAACTTCAGCGGAGGGTCGGTGGGTAAAACCGATCCGCGGAACAACCCGAATCACTATTTCTTCAACATTCAAAATTTCAGCCAGAGCGCAATCGGGGTGGAAGGAAACGCGAACCGGAGATTCTTCCATGGACCGGGGATCAACAACTGGAATATGGCGATAAAAAAGATCACACCGATTCGCGAAAGCCTGTCGCTGGAATTTCGCGCGGAGCTTTTCAACGTGTTCAACCATGCGCAATTCGTAAATCCGAGCGGATTGGTCCCAGGGCCGCTGGGGACTTCGGCGAGTCCTTTGACCAATTTCGGCCAGGTGACCGTAGCGCGCGATCCACGTCTTGCGCAACTTGGATTGAAGCTGAATTTCTGACAGGCAGTTAAGCGTTTCATCTCTAATAATCAAGAGCGGGGAATCGAGGCCCAGCAGGTTCCCCGCGATTTTCGGAATGAGTGCATGGCTCCCCGGCCAATTTCAATGGACGCGAAAGAGACTCTGCAATGTCGGCCCAAGGCGTGCTCGCGGCAACACTTGTAAAACCTGGACAGTATGAATTGCGGGAGTATCCGTTGCCGGAGCCCGGGCCGGGGTGTGTGCTGGTGAAGATGGAGATGTCCGGGATTTGCGGGACGGACAAGCATACGTTTCAGGGATACGTGACGCAGTACGGCGACCGGAAGCTGGAGTTTCCGATTATCCAGGGTCACGAAAATGTCGGAACGATCGCGGCGATTGGGGGTGACGGGCGATACGCGGATTTTGAAGGAGTGGCGCTGCGGGTGGGCGACCGCGTGGTGGTGGGCGCGAATGTTTCGTGCGGCGAATGCTATTACTGCCGGCACGATTTTCCGTACTACTGCTGCGAGAAGACGACGGACTACGGGAATAATTTGAGCGCGAAGAATCCGCCGCATTTGTTTGGGGGATGGTCGCAGTACATTTATATTGTGCCGGGAAGTTTCTTGGTGAAGGTGCCGGACGATTTGCCTTCGGAAGTGGCGGTATTGACGGAGATTTTTGCGGTGTCGGTGGGGCTGGACCGGGCGAAGCAGATGTCGGCTTTTCCGAACGAAGCGTTCCGGTTCGACGACACCGTGGTGGTGATGGGCGTTGGGCCGCTGGGAATGTGTTTTTTGATTAAGGCGCGGATGTTGGGCGCGGGAACGATTATCGCGGTGGATTTGTCGGAGTACCGGCTGAATTTTGCGAAGCGGCTGGGCGCGGATCATACGATTCATGTGGGGAAGATGTCGAGGGCGGAGCGGTTGCAGTTTGTGCGAGATTTGACGAATGGGCGCGGGGCGGACATGGTGGTGGAGTGCGCGGGCGTTCCGCAGGCGGTGCCGGAAGCGCTGGAGATGCTGCGGGTGAGCGGGCTGCTGGTGGAGGCGGGGAATTTTTCGGATTTGGGCGAGGTGGCGATCAGTCCGCACCGGCATTTATGCGCGAAGAATGCCCGGATTTTGGCGGTGGGCGGGGAGGAACCGGCGGCGTATGGGCCGAGCATACGGCAGATGGCGCGGTATATGAAACATTATCCGTTGCGGGAATTTGTGACGCATCGGTATGGGTTGCGGGATGTGGACGCGGCGATGAAGAAGGCGATTGATGCGGAGTCGATGAAGGTGGTGTTGGAGCCGTGGCGGTGAGGGAGAGGATTTGGGGCTGCAAGGGGCGGCCCCTCCAGGTCGGGGCCGTTGCGATGGCAGGAGTGGCCGATCTAAAGATCGGCCAGTACAAAGGCAAAGGCGGCCGCTTCAGAAGGCGGCCGCTACAGGAGAGTGTGATGAGCGGATTGAAGGAGAGGTTTTTGTTTGCTTGTGCGCCGGATAGCTGGGGCGTACTCGACTATCCGGGGCCGTCGTGGGAGCAATCGTACGAGAAGATGCTGGATGAGATGGTGGAGGCGGGATACACGGGAACGGAGCTTGGTCCTTATGGCTTTTTTCCGACGGACGCGGCGGTGCTGAAGCCGCAGCTTGAGAAGAGAAAGTTGAAACTTCTGGGATCGTTTGTGCCGGTGAAAATGACCGATCCCGCCGCGGGGAAGGCGGCGATTGAGCGGATTCGGAAAGTTGGAGATTTGTTGGCGACGCTGAAGGCGCCGTTTCTGGTGATGGCGGATGATCAATCGCCGGAGCGGAATGCGTATTCGGGGCGGGTGTATAAGAAGGGCTGCCCGACGTTGAGTGCGGCACAGTGGAAGCACGTGGGAAATATTGTGGCCGATGCGGAAAAGGTGGCGCAGGAATTTGGGCTGGACCTGGTGTTTCATCCGCATGTGGCGACTTATGTGGAGACACCGGAAGAGTGCGAACGGTTTTATGATGCGACGTCGCATACAAAGATCGGGCTTTGCCTGGACACGGGGCACTGCGTGTATGGCCACGGAGATTCGGTGAAGGAGGCGGAGAAGTATAAGGATAAGCTACGGTTCGTGCATATTAAGGATTGCAACTCCGAGGTGCTGGAGGAGGCGAGGAAGTGGCACTGGACTTTTGAAGAGGCGATTGAGAACAAGGTGTTCACCGTGATTGGGAAAGGGAATATCGATTTTCCAGCGTTCTTTCGGACGTTGATTAAGAATGGGTATTCGGGATGGTCGGTGATTGAGCAGGATGTGAAGTTTGGAGCGACGGAAATTCCGCCGAAGGATAGTGTGGCGGCGAGTTTGCGCTACTTGGAAGGGGTGATGGGGCAGTTGAGCGCGGCGGCTAAGGCGTAGGAGGCGGGAGAGAAAATAGAAAATAGAAAATAGAAAGAATTTAACGCAGAGGACGCAGAGGACGCTGAGACGCAGAGTGCGATGAGAAGAGAAAGCTAAGAACACAGGCTGAAGCCTGTGCTATCAGGAGCGGAGTGAAGGGAATGCGGAAGATCAAGATGGGCGTGTTGGGCGTGGGCGAGATGGGGAAGCGCCACGCGGAGAATTTGCGGCGACTGGTGCCGGAGGCGGAGTTGATCGCGATCGCCGATGTGGCGGAGGCGCGGGCGAAGCAGGTGGCGGAGGAGTTGGAGATTGAGTACGCGTTCGGCGGCCTGGATGCCATGCTGGAATGCAAGGGATTGCAGGCGGTGTTGATTGCGACGCCGGACAAGTTTCATGCGCAGGCTGTGATTCAGGCGGCGAAGGCGGGGAAGGATATTTTGTGCGAGAAGCCGCTGGCGCTAACGATGGCGGATGCTTATGCGGCGCTGGATGCGGTTGGCAAAGCGGGCGTGCGGCTGCAGGTGGGATTTATGCGGCGGTACGATCCGGCGTATGCCGCGGCGATGAAGAGGATTGAGGCGGGAGAGATTGGAACGCCGCTGATTTTCAAGTCGGTGGGGCGGGACAAGGATGAGCCGCCGATGGCGGCCTTGCAGTCCGGCGTGAACGGGATGCTTTTGTACAGCAATACGATTCATGATTTTGATCTGGCGCGATGGATGATGCGCGATGAAGTGGCCGAGGTGCAGACGTATTCGACGGTGGCGACGCGGCCAGAAGTGGCGAAGTATGGCGATGTGGTGGCGAGTTCGGTGAATTTGCAATATCGCAACGGCGGGATTGGGAATATCGAGTCGTACGCGTCGGCGGTGTATGCGTATGATGTGCGGACGGAAATACTGGGAACCAAGGGCGCGGTTTTTGTGGGGAGCATTGAGCAGACGCCGGCGGTCTTCTTGAGCGCGAATGGAAGTTCGCAGACGCTGGCGGATCATTTTCTGACGCGGTTTGCGGATGCGTATCTGGCCGAGGTGCGGGATTTTGTGCAGAACCTGCTGCGGGATCAACCGGTGCGCGTGACGGGCGAGGACGGATTGAAGGCCCTGGCGACGGCGGTGGCGGCGGAGAGTTCGATCAAGCAGGCGCGAGCGGTGAAGGTGACACTGGAACGCTCGGCGGCAACGTGAGAATCTTCCGTGAGAGTATTACCGGCGCGCAGTTGATCGCTGGCGTGGCCGGAGAGGGTTCGGCCGAAGGGGGAATTTATGACGCAAGCGACAGCGACTGCATTTAAGAGTCCGTTGCACAAGATGACGCAGACGACGCCGACGTGTTTGTGGAACGATTCGGCATCGGTTCAGGAATTGACGTACTCGATGGAACATGGCGGAGTCGGGGCGACGTGTAACCCGGTGATTGTGCTTGGCGTGTTGAAGAGCGAGCTTGCCATCTGGAAGAGCCGGATTGAGGCGCTGCTGAAGGAATTTCCGACTGCGGACGAGGATGAAATTGCATGGAAAGTGGTGCGGGAGATTTCGGTGCGCGCGGCGGCTCTGCTGAAGCCGGTTTTTGATGCGCAGGGCGGGAAGAATGGAAGGCTCTCGATTCAGACCGACCCGCGGCTGTATCGCGATACGAAGAGAATTGTGGAGCAGGCGGAAGAGTTCAGCCGGCTGGCGCCGAATATGATTGTGAAAATTCCGGTGACTTCGGCGGGGATTCCAGCGATTGAAGAGGCGACGTATCGGGGGATCAGCATCAATGCGACCGTCTGCTTTACGCTGCCGCAGTGCGTGGCGGTGGCCGAGGCGGTGGAGCGGGGACTGAAGCGGCGGGAAAAAGAGGGCAAGGAAATTGCGAGCATGGGGCCGGTGTGCACGATTATGGTCGGACGGCTGGACGATTGGTTGAAGGTGCTGATTGAAAAGGAGAATGTGGCGATTGATCCGGGGTATACGGAGTGGGCAGGTGTGGCGGTGTTTAAGAAGACGTACAAACTTTTTCGGGAGCGCGGATACCGGATTCGGCTGCTGGCGGCGGCGTTTCGGAATCACATGCACTGGAGCGAGTTGATTGGCGGAGACATTGTGATTTCGCCGCCGTATGCGTGGCAGGTGCGATTGAACAAGAGCGACATTGAAATGGTGCCGCGGATTGATAGGCCCGTGGCACCGGAGATTGTGGATGAGCTTGGGCGGAAGTTTGTGGATTTTCAACGCGCATATACGGAGAAAGGGATTTCGATTGCGGAGTTTGATTCGTTTGGGCCGACACGGCGAACGCTGAGGCAGTTTGTTGCGGCTTGCCATGATTTGGATGGAGTGGTGCGGGACATTATGTTGCCGAACCCGGATGTTGGATGAGGGACCGGGGAGAGGAAAGATTTAACGCAGAGGGCACCCTTGGACCCCGGTGAAGCACGCGGGGCGCAGAAAACGCGCTTCGCTCAGGGCAGGCAGAGGGCACAGAGAAGAATACCCCAAGAGCACAGTCAGGAGTTGCTGTGCCACAGGACCTGCAACGTCGGATAAGTTTGGGGAAAAGTTTTTGAGTTGGCATTCCCTTTGACATTTTAGATGGAGGTGTGCGCGCGTGGGGAAACTTGCGATTACGGGTGGGAAAGCGCTGAGGAAGACGCCGTTTACGCTGTGGCCGATTGCGACGAAGGGGGAAGCGGCGGCTTTGAAGGATGTGCTGGAGAGCACCTTGTGGGGCGGGCAACCATTTCCGGGAAAACATGCGGCAGCGTTCGCGGCAAAATTCGCGAAGGTGCACACGGCGAAGTATGGGCAGTGCGTGAACACGGGAACGGTGGCGATTCAGGCGGCGCTGAAGGCGATCGGGATCAAGCCGGGGGACGAAGTGATTGTGCCGGCGTACACGTGGGAGGGGACGGTTGGGCCGGTGCTGTTGGTGAACGCGGTGCCGGTGTTTGTGGATGTGGATCCGGATACGTATTGCCTTGACGCGAAGCTGATCGAGAAGGCGATTACGCCGAAGACGAAGGCGATTTTGCCGGTGCATCTGGGAATGCGATTTGCGGACATGGATGAGATCCTGCGTGTGGCCCTAAAACATAATTTGAAAGTAGTGGAAGATTGCGCTCATGCACACGGAGGGATGTGGAAGGGGAAGGGCGCGGGCTCGATGGGGGACATGGGTGCATTCAGTTTTCAGTCGAGCAAATTGATTACTTCCGGCGAGGGTGGAGCGGTTATTACCAGCAATCTTGAGTACATGGAGTTGGTGCAGAGTTACATCAACGCGGGGCGGGCGAGCCTGACGGACAAATATAAGAAGCGGATTATCGGGTTCAATTACCGGCTGGGAGAATTTCAGGCGGCGGTGCTGGGCGCGCAGCTGGAACGAATGCCGAAGCAGAGCGCGATCCGAGAAAAGAATATGAAGCGGTTCGAGGCGCGTTTGCAGAAAACTTGCGGGATTGGTTTGTTGAAACCCGATCCGCGGATTACACGGCTGGCTCCTTACGGGTATGTGATCAAGTATTTTGCGGAAAAGGTGAAGGGGATTCCGCGGGCGGCGTTTGTGGCGGCGATGCAGTTGGAGGGAGTACATTGCGACGGGTTGTTTTATGAGCCGGTTTACAAGAGCTCGCTGTTTCCTGTGGATGCTACGGATTTTCCGGCGCTGAGCTGGGGGCGGGAGAAGCCGCTGGATTTGCGATCGTTGTATTCTTGTCCGGAGTCGGAGAAGGCGGCTTATCAGGAGGCGGTTTGGTTTCCGCACCAGCATTTTTTGGGGACGACGAAGGATGTGGATGATATTGCGGATGCGATTCGCAAGGTGCTGGAGAATGTGGAGGAGTTGAGGGGATTGGATCATAAGGCGATACGGAATCAAAGATTGGGTCGGGCGGATCGGGAGAGTTAAGAGGCGAAAAGAAAGAATTTCACCACAGAGGGCGCAGAGGACACGGAGAAGTGAAGAATAAGAAAAAGGTGGGGTTTGCGGTGGTGGGGCTGGGCGCGATTGCGCAGGGGGCGGTGTTGCCGGCGTTTCGGCATGTGAAGAGGGCGAAACTTGTTGCGTTGGTTGGCCGGGACAAAGGGAAGGCTGTGAAGTTGGCGCGGAAGTACAAGGCTCAAGAGGTTTACGGGGCGGAAGAGTTTGGCGATTGCCTGGAGAATCCGGCGGTGGATGCGGTTTATCTGGCCACGCCCCAGAGCGAGCATTTTCGCGCGACGATTGAGGCGGCTCGGGTGGGGAAGCACGTGCTTTGCGAGAAGCCGCTGGCGGTGACGGCGGAGCAGTCGGCGGAGATGGTGCGGGTTTGCGAAGAGTGCGGCGTGCAGTTGATGACCGCTTACAGGAAATATTATGAGCCGAGTGCGCTGTACCTGAAGAAATTAATTCAGAGCGAGAAGTTGGGGAAGATTGACGTGATCCATACATTGTTCAGCGAACTGCATGTGCCGGGACGATCGATTCCATGGCTGCTGGATTCCAAGGTGGCTGGCGGCGGGCCGCTGATGGATTTAGGCGTGTATTGCGTGAATACGAGCCGGTGGTTGGCGGAAGAGGATCCTGTGGAGGTGAGCGCACACGCCTGGAAGAAGGATGCGGAACGGTTTCGAGACGTGGAGGAAGGGATTTCGTTTCGGATGCAATTTGGGAGCGGGCTGGTGGTGCAGGGGACGTCTACCTATAGTTCGGCGATTTCATCATTTGTGTTTGTGCAGGGGACGAAAGGGTGGGCTTGCCTGACGCCTGCGTTTCCGTTTGATGAAGAGCGGCGGTTGACGGGGAAGATTGGCGGAAAGTGGTTCGAGAAGAAATTCAGGATGGTGGATGAGTTTGCGGCGGAATTGGATGCGTTTGCGGAGGCGATTCAGACGAAGAAGCCTGTCGCGCCCGATGGACGGCAGGGACATCTCGACATGATTATTTTGGAGGCGATTTACGAGTCGGCGAGAAAAGGGGAGCCGGTTGGCATAAGATACGGGCTCGTTGAGGTGGGGAGAAGCGAAGAGCTTAACACAGAGACGCAGAGGGCGCCGAGGAGGAGCAGAGAATAGAAAGGCAAGAGCTGGCTTAAGAGCCAGCGCTACATTTAAGAAAGCAGAGAAAGGCGACTGGGTCATTCATGAGCGCTGGGAAGAGTGCCGGACGGAAGAAGGCGGGGAAGGCCGCGAGCATTTACGATGTGGCGCGGGAGTCCGGCGTGTCTGTGTTTACCGTGTCGGCGGTGGTGAACAACAAGAGCCATGTGGGGAAGGGTTTGCGGGAGCGTGTGGAAGCGGCGATACGGAAGTTGAATTACCGGCCGAATTTGATTGCGCGGAGCTTGGCGAAGCAAAGAACGCACACGATTGGAATGATTGTGCCGGATATTGGCAACCCGTTTTTTCCGTTGGTGGTTCGCGGGGCGGAAGATGCGGCTCAGAAGCAAGGGTATAATTTGCTGCTTTGCAACAGCGATGATTCGTTGGACAAGGAAGAGAAAGCTATCGAGCTGCTTTTATCAAAGCGCGTGGATGGAATTTTGTTGACGAAGGCGTCGGGAGATTTCCGGCCGCCGCTGCGGCAGATGATCAAAGAGGTGGATATTCCGTTTGTGCTCGTGATGCGGACGTATCCGAAGCTGACGAAGGATGCGGTGATTACGGACGATTACCACGGGGCGTATGAAGCAGTGTCACATTTGGCTCGCGCGGGACGGAAACGGATTGGGTTGATCAGCGGACCGCTGAAGGTGAGCAATGCGAAAGAGCGCTGGCAGGGATTTCATGATGCGTTGAAGGCGGAGGGGTTGTCTTACGAGCAGGATTTGGTGATTGAGGGCGATTACCGGCTGGAGTCTGGATTTCGCGCGGGCCATTCGCTGCTTTCGCGGCGGCCGGACGGAATTTATGTGGCGAATCATCTGATGACGATTGGATTGCTGCAGGCGGCGGAGGAGATGGGGTTGCGGTGTCCGGAGGATTTCGGGCTGGTGAGCTTTGATGATTATCCGTGGCTCGGGATTTTTCGGCCGCGGTTGACGACCGTGGAATTGCCGAAACATCAGTTGGGGACGGAGGCGGCGGAACTTTTGATTCAGAGAATTACGGGGGATGGGAGCAAGCCGGTATTGAGGAAGTTGCAGCCGGAGTTGAGGATTCGGGAGTCGTGTGGGTTTGGGTTGAGGGTAGCGATCGAAGAGAAGAAATAAGGAATGGAATAGAAAAAAGAAATTTGAAAATAGAAAATAGGAAAAGAATTCAACGCAGAGGACGCTGAGACGCAGAGTGCGTTGAGAAGAGAAGAGAAGAGAAGAGAAGAGAAGAGAAGAGAAGAGAAGAGAAGAGAAGAGAAGAATAGCCCGCCACGGTCGGCCGCCTCTACAAAAGCGGCAGTCAGGTTTCACTAAAGTCGAAGAGTTTTGGTCGGAGTGTAAAACCTTTCGTTTTGTAGGCGGCGTAGAGAATTCCTGCCATCAGCCAGATGATTCCGGCCCATTTAGTCCAGTTCTGCAGGCTGAACAAGAGTCCGAAGCAAAAAACAAAACCAAAACCTGGGACGAAGGCATCGACGAAGAAGTTGCGTTTACCTGCGTTTTCGGGCCCGAAAGAAAAGTGCAGCAGGGAGACTAGGTTGACTCCCATGAAGGCGATTAGTGCGCCGAAGGTGACGATTTCGGCAGCGAGTTCCCAGGGGATGGTCAGCACGCCGATGTAGGCGAGGACGCCGACAATCCAGACGTTGTAGATGGGATTGCCTTTTGTGGGGCTGATGTGGCCGAAGATTTTTTTTGGGAGGACGTTGTCGCGGCCCATGCTGTAGAGCAGACGTGAGGCGCCTACGTGTCCTGCGAGGCCGCAGGCGATGCTGGAAACGAGGAGCATGACGCCGTAGGCGTGGAAGAGCCAGGGGCCGCTGGCGGCGCGGGCTACGTCCATAAAGGCAGTTTCTGGATTCAGATAGGTGGTGTAGTCCGGTAAAACGCGCTGAGCCATGTAGACCTGGAAGCCGCTGAAGAGTCCGGTGAAGATGCAGACGAGAACGGACGCGAGGAGAACATTGCGGCGGGGATTTTTAACTTCTTCGGCGAGGATCGAGACGCCGTCGAAGCCGATGAAGACGAGGGCGGCGAGCCCGGTGCCTGAGGCGACGAGGCGATAATTGAAGGTGTCGGGATTGTAGAGGGGGCGGAGCGATATCAGGCCGGAGAGATGCTGGTGGAGGATGAGGTAGCGGAAGGCCTCGACGAGAAATGCGGCGGTTACGAGGACCATGAAGGAAAGGAAGATTTGGTTGGTGCGGGCGGTGAATTTTATGCCTTGGACGGTCATGAAAGTGATGAGGCCGACTGCGAGAGCGGCGAGGATGGCGAAAGGAATTTTTGGGGCCATGCGCTGAATGGCGAGGACGGCGTAGAGTGCGTTTTGGATGGGTTGAAAAAGATATTCGAGGAACATGGCCCAGCCGACGACGAAGCCGACGTGGGGATTGAGTCCTTTACTGATGTAGGTGTAGACGGAGCCGGAGGAAGGGTAGACGGTGGCCATGCGGCCGAAGCTGACGGCAGTGACGGACATGGCGAACATGGCTAGAAGCAAAGTGGTGACGGCGTGGCCGTGGGAGAGAACCTGCGCTTCGCCGAAGAGTGGGACGGCGGCGATGGGGGAAGTGAGAATGACACCGTAGTAGATCAGATCCCAGAGGCCGAGGACACGTTTCAGGTGGGGCTGCGCGGCGGTTCCCGTTTCGAGTGTCCCTGTGGTTGTTTCCACGCCGGCCTCTTTCGGATGCGAAAAGATTTCGGGGCCCGATTGCTGTTCTGCGATTCGAAATTAATTTCCTAAAAGAAATAGCGTTCCTTCTTGCGCGCTTCCTCGTATTTTTTGCGGGCGGTGCGGACGGATTCGCGCTCGGAAACTTCGGCGATGGGGACGTCCCACCAGGATTCGTAGCCGGGGACGCGGTCGTCGTAGGAAGTTTCGACGACGACGACGGAGGTGCGCTCCTGTTTGCGGGCGTCTGCGAGCGCGCCGCGGAGTTCATCGTGCGTTTTGGCGCGGATGGTCCAGGCGCCGAGGCTGGCGGCGTTGGCGGCGAAATCCACGGGAATTTCGTCGCCGTCATATTTTTCCCCGCGGCGATAGCGATAGTTAGTGCCCATGCCTTCGTTGCCGCACCCGCGGCTTAGGCCGCCGATGCTGGAGAAGCCGTGATTGTCGAGGAGAACGATGTTGAGTTTGACCCCTTCCTGGAGCGAGGTGACGATTTCCTGGGCCATCATCAGATAGGAGCCGTCGCCGACCATCACGTAGATTTCGCGCTTGGGGTTGGCCATTTTTGCGCCGAGGCCGCCGGCAATTTCGTAGCCCATGCAGGAATAGCCGTATTCCATGTGGTAGCCGCCGGGCTGGCGGGTGCGCCAGAGTTTGTGCAGATCGCCAGGAAGGCTGCCGGCGGCGCAAAGGAGGATGTCGGAGGGTTCGGTGAAGGAGTTGAGGGCGCCGATGACTTCGGCCTGAGAGAGGTGCGGAGTTTTGCGCGTCGAGTAGATGCGATCGACTTCTTTTTCCCAGTCGGCGCGGAATGTGGCGATGCGGGAGGCGTAGTTTTTTTCGACTTGGTAGCCAGCGGCGGCGGATTGGAGTTCTTCCAGCGTGGCGCGGGCGTCGCCTGTTAGTGGAAGCGCGGCGTGTTTGTAGGCGTCGAATTCGGCGACGTTGATATTGATGAAGCGGACGGCGGGATTCTGGAAGGCAGTTTTGGAGGCGTTGGTGAAATCGGAATAGCGGGTGCCGAGGCCAATGACTAAGTCGGCTTCGCGAGCGGCGATGTTTGCGCCCGGTGTGCCGGTGACGCCGACGGCGCCTAATTGTTGCGGATGATCGTAGGGCAGGGAGCCTTTGCCGGCTTGGGTTTCGCAGACGGGGATGCCGGTGGCCTCGGCGAAGTTTGCGAGAGCATGGGAGGCTTCGGAATAGAGAACGCCGCCACCGGCGACGATGAGAGGTTTTTTTGCTTGGCGGATTAATGCGGCGGCTTGCGATAGAAGTTCTTTGTCGCAACGGGCGCGAGGAATGATCCAGACACGCTTGCGGAAGAATTCTTCAGGAAAATCGGTGGCTTCGGCTTGCACGTCCTGCGGAAGGCTGAGGGTGACGGCGCCGGTGTCGGCGGGAGATGTTAGGACGCGCATGGCTTCGGGGAGGGAAGTGAGCAATTGTTCGGGGCGCTGGATGCGGTCCCAGTAGCGGGAGACGGGCTTGAAGCAATCGTTGACGGAAATATCCTGCGTGGAGGGAGATTCCAGTTGCTGGAGAACGGGCGCGACGTTGCGGCGGGCGAAGATGTCGCCAGGGAGCAATAAAACCGGGACTCGATTGATGGTTGCGGCGACGGCGCCGGTGAGCATGTTGGTTGCGCCGGGGCCGATGGAAGTGGTGCAGGCGAGGGCGCGGAGGCGGAAGCTGGTTTTGGCGAAGGCGGCGGCGGTGTGCACCATGGCTTGTTCGTTGCGGCAGAGGTAGTAGCGGAGGCCGGGGTTTTGCTCGAGGGCCTGGCCCATTCCGGCGACGTTGCCGTGTCCGAAAATGCCGAAACAGCCTTCGATGAAGCGATGCTCTTGAGAGTCGCGACTGGAATATTGTGCCTGGAGAAAAGCGACGATGGCCTGGGCGACGGTGAGGCGGCGGGTCATGGAGAAATTCTCCTGGGCAGAAGAGCGCGGGACAGGGGATAAGATTGAAGCAGAATGGGCAGAAAATGCCAGCAGGAAATTGCAAGAATCTCTAAGCGCTTATCGGCGGCCTGTCCTGTGAGTTTGACTGGGTGGTTGTCTGCCATTGCCCCATCCTATAGGAGTTGCGGGAAGTTTACTGCTTCAACGCACCAACGGCAATCGCGGATCAGTGTCTTTCCAGGTGGATTTCAGCCAGACGTGATTGGGATCTTCGGTGACGGCCAGGGTCCGGGAAGTTCCGGCGAGGAAATTGAGGTAGTAGACATCGTAGCCGGGACCCGCGACGACGGGATGAAAACCGGATCGCACGAGGACCGCATCGCCATCCTGCGCGCGGAGGGTGACGTCGCGAGCAAGATCGGGAGAGTAGAGGCGCTGGAGTGCAAAGCCTTCTTTCGGGCGGTTGATGCGGTAATAGTAGATTTCGTCGAGGTCGACTTCGGCAGGGGGATTGTGGACGTCGTGTTTGTGGGGAGGGAAGCTGGACCAGTTGCCGCCGGGAGTGTAGACCTCGATGACGACGAGTTTGTCGGCGGGGAAGTCCGGGCGGACGATGTCTACGATCTGGCGAGAAGCGTTTCCACCGCCACGGAGGCCGCTAACGACGTCTTTTGGGGTGATCAGTTTGGGTTGGAGTTTTGCTTCGGAAGGAACGCGGCATTCGGCAATTTCGCAGACGGTTCCGGCTTGGAAAGTGACGGAATGATTGGTGGGGAGATAAAGACAATAGGGCAGGCCGTCGAAAACATTCTTGCGCTGGCCGATGGAATGAGAGCCCTCGCCCCAATTTACAGTGCAGCGGCCGCCGAGGAGGACGAAAGCGGCTTCCTCGCCCTCTGTGGAGGAGGAATAAGTTTCGCCGGGATTGAGACGGCGGGCGGACATGCCCATCCATTCCCATTGGACGCTTTCGCGGGAAAAGCGGAGCAGCTCGCCGGAGTGGCCTTCGGGGAGAGAGCGGGAATGAACGATGTTCGGAGCTGTAGCCATGAAGCACCCCAAGCTGCTCCCGGCTTTCCGGGAAAGTCTGGCAGCGGTAAGGCGACGGTGAGCGCCGGGAAAAATCAAAGCGCTTTGCCCAGTGGATTGACCGTGGCCGGAAGCAATTGGAAAAGCGTGCTAGAAGCCAAAGGATTCCGGGTATAGGTCAGTCGCTAACCGCCTAGATTGTAACGCAGGAAGCAGAGATTTTGCCAATGATTCGGGGAGAGTGTGGAGGTGGGGCTGGGCCACGGGGCAAGCGGTCGGCTGGCCCTACGCGGAGTCCATAGTGCGATTGAGAGTGGCTAGTTCGGCGGAAGTGAGCAGGCGGTGGGCTCCTTTTGGGAGGTGGCCGAGTTGGAGGGGGCCGATCGAGACGCGGATTAGGCGGAGGACTTCGATGCCGAGGGTGTCGAAGATGCGGCGGATTTGGCGATTTTTGCCTTCGTCCAGGGTGAGTTCGAGCCAGGAGTTTTTTTCGCCGGTGCGGAGGAGGGATGCGCATTTGCAGCGGAGAGTTTCACCTCGTTCCGTTTCCACGCCGCGTTCGAGGGATTCGATCAGGTGAGAATCGGCTAAGGTGACGATTTGCACGTGGTAGGTTTTGTCGAGATGCGTGGCGGGATCGGTGACGCGGGCGTTCCATTCGGAATCGTTGGTGAAGAGGAGGAGGCCTTCGCTGGCTTTGTCGAGACGGCCGACGGGGGCGAGCCAGGGCTTGTCAGGAGGTAAGAGTGAATAGACGGTGTCACGGCCTTTTTCGTCGGCGGTAGAGGTGATGATGCCGCGGGGCTTGTTGAGCATGAGATACATTTTCTCGGCGGGCTTGAGCGACTGGCCTTGGACCTCGATGCGATCGGTGCCGAGGCGGACGGGAGTTTCGGGATTTTTCGAAGTGGAACCGTTCAGTCGGACTTTGCCTTGGCGGATTAGTTCGAAGGCTTGCTGGCGAGAGCAGTAGCCGAGTTTTGAAAGTGCGCGGGCCAGACCGATCTTGCGGGAGGAATTGGGTTTCGGCGGCGATTTGCGGGAGGCGCGATTTGTCACGGCTTCGGCGCGTGGGGCGCTACGTCTTTTTTTCCGGTGAGGCGGCTTCGGGATGCTTCACTTCGCCGAAGCGATTGACGAGCCAGTCGCGGACTTCCTTGGGATTGTATTTGAAGGGGCCGTTGCCGCCTTTGTAGGAGATGCGGCCTTGCTCGTCGATGATGTAGAGGCGTTCGGGCCAGGCGGAGTAGGCGTCGTTGGCCGCGTTGTTCATTTCGTCGACGCCGAAGGGCACCGAGTATTTGAAACGCTGCGTGAAGTCGTTGGCAATGGCGACGCGCTGCGCGAGCGTTTTGGGCTGGGCGTAGCAGACGTTGTCTTTGTCTTTCTCGTTGGACTTCATCTGCCACTCGTCGAGCGGGTGGGCCTCGCGCACATAGACGGTGAGGAAATCGGCGCGGTCTTTATAGTCGTTGTAGATTTGCGCGATGTCGCCAACCTGACGACGGAAGGGTGGTCAAGTGAAGCTGCCGAAAACGAGAACGAGTGGCTTGCCGCTGGTGCGCTCGCGGATGTGAAAGCGCGTGGCGCCATCGAGGGAGACGAGGGTGGCGTCGGGGGCGTCGCTGCCAACTTGGAGATTGCCTCGGTGCATGTGCGGGAGGGCGTAGCGGACCATGCCGATGGCGTCTTTGGGGCTGCCGGCCATGATGCTGAGGCCGATTGCGGCGGCGAGGATGAGAGCGCCGACTGCGATTAGAGACCATTTGAGGATTGGGTGCATGGGTTGGCTTCGTATCGATATCGTCTCATAAGTGGAGGGAAATTTTTAGAGTGTCGGGGAAAAGAATGAAGAGAAGAATTTAACGCAGAGGACGCTGAGAGCGCAGAGGACGCTGGGACGGAAAAGAAAGACCCAAGAGCACAGGCAGGAGTGCCTGTGCCACCGCAAAGCGCCCGCCACGGTCGGCGGCCGCTACAAATGCGGGGAGTTAGTAGTTGGCGGAGGCGCGGAGTTCCTCGCGCAGGGCGGTGTAGCGGGCGAGCGATTTTTCGATGATGTTCATGGCGGCGTAGGCGGGGCGGATGTCTTCGACCTGGACCTGTTTGCCTTCGAGTTGTTTGTAGTCCTGGAAGAAGCGCCTGAGGACGAGCATGCGGTGTGGTGGAAGGTCGCGGGCTTCGATGTACTCGCTGAATTCGGGGTCGTTGGTGGCTACGGCGATGATTTTGTCGTCGCTGGCGCCAGAGTCGATCATGGTCATGACGCCGATGGCGCGGGCTTTGATTAGGGCGAGAGGCTGGATAGGTTCCTGGCAGAGGACGAGGACGTCGAGAGGGTCGTTGTCTTCTGCGTAGGTTTGCGGGATGAACCCGTAGTTGGCGGGATAGAAGACCGCGGAGTGAATGATGCGGTCGACCTTGAGGAGGCCGGTGGCTTTGTCGAGTTCGTATTTGACGTTGGAGCCGAGGGGAATTTCGATCACGGCTTGGAAATCACGGGGCAATTCCTTGCCGGGGGATACGTCGTGCCATGCATGCATCACGCTGGGATACCTCGATCTTAAGAGACAGCTATCTATTATGTATTGAGATGGGATGGAAAGCTAAGGACACTTCCCGAAATTTGAAGAGAAGAGTTTAACGCAGAGCTCGCTGAGACGCAGAGTTCGCTGAAAAGAGAAACCCAAGAGCACAGCCCCTTCGAAGCTCAGGGTAAACAGGAATGGCCGTGCCACAAGAGAGATTAAAGAGGTAACAGACAACAGCTAGGCGGATTTTTTGGTCCAGGCGCCGATGATTGCGCCCATCAGGACGAGGCCGGCGAGCGGGAAGAACTCGTTGATGGCGAAGAGTTCTTTGGGGCGCATTTCGTACATGTAGGTGGTGTAAGTGATGGGGCCGACGAAGCCGATCCAGAGGAGGACGCCGACGGATGCGCCGCGGCCAGCGGTATTGGCGTTGCGCCAGATGCAGATTTGCGCGAGCGCGTAGGCGATGAGGAGATTCAGGATGAAGGTGATGACGTAGGGCAGGACGGGATTCAGGCTTTTGGACTGTTCGATGCTGATGTTTTCGAGGGCCATCCACGGCTTGCTGAAGAGCACTCCATACCAAACGGCGCCGAGCAGCCAGTAGGCGATCGCCGCAATAAAAACGGCAGCATAATTTGTTTTCATTCGAGTGATCTCCCGTCAGGAACGTGTGGCGGGGAATGTAGCATCAGGCGCGGGCTTTGTCGATGAGTTCGTCCCAGATGCCCTTGGATTTGAGGATGACTTCGATGGCCTCGCGGATGGCGCCCTTTCCGGCGTGGGCTTTGGTGGTGTAGTGCGCGATTTTTTTTACGTCGGCGACAGCGTCACCGACTGCGACGGCGAGGCCGACTCGTTTGAGGATGGGGATGTCGGGGAGATCGTCGCCGACGAAGGCGACTTCGGCATCTTTTACGCCAGCTTTGGCGAGGATTTCTTCGTAGGCGGGCATTTTGAGCGGAATCTTCATATAGATGTAGTCCATCTTCATTTCGTGGGCACGGCGGAGGAGGGCCGGGCTTTCGCGGCCGGTGATGCAGCCGGTGCGGATGCCAGCGGTGTGGGCGAGAGTGAGGCCCTGGCCGTCGTGGGCGTCGAACTTTTTTATTTCGAGAGCGGAGCCGTCGGGCTGAGAGAGGAGGAGCACGCCGCCGTCGGTCATGGTGCCGTCGACGTCCATGAGGAGGAGTTTGATTTGGGCGGCGCGCTTTTTTAGGGCGGGGGAGATTTTGGGGGTTGGGGACAAGACGGCCTCCGTGAAGTTATGAGCGGATAAGTTTAGCAAGAATTGGATGCGATGACAGCGAATGCGGACAGGAAATAAGAGAGGATTTAACGCAGAGGATGCTGAGAGCGCAGAGTTCGCAGAGGAAGAAGCAGAGAGGAACCCCATGGGGTGAATAGCGTTCCCAGGCGCTGACCTGAAGGTTGGCCACTACATTTAGATTAGCTCGAGGGTCCAGAGATCGTGGAGGTGGACTACGCCGACTACTTTTTGGGATGCGTCGACGACTACTACGGAGGTGATTTTTTTCTTTTCCATCAGGTTCAGGGCTTCGCTGGCCAGGAGTTTGGGGCCGATGGTTTGCGGGTTGCGGGCCATGCAGTCGCCGGCAGTCATAGAGAGTGTGGCGCCGCCATGCTTTTCCATCAGGCGGCGGAGGTCGCCGTCGGTGAGGATGCCGGCTAGTTTGCCGTCGGGGGTGGTGACCGTGGTCATGCCGAGTTTCTTGGCGGACATTTCGTGAAATGTGGCGGGCATGGGCGTTTCGGGGGAGACGCGGGGCAGAGCATCGCCCGTGTGCATGAGGTGTTCGACGCGAAGGAGTTTTTTGCCGAGGCGGCCGGCGGGATGGAGGGCGGCGAAATCGTCGTGCTGGAAGCCGCGGCGATCGAGGAGAGAAACGGCCAGTGCATCGCCGACGGCCATGGCTACAGTGGTGCTGGCGGTGGGAGCGAGATTGAGCGAGCAGGCTTCTTCTTTGACGCTGACGTCGAGAACGACTTCGCTGGCTTCGGCGAGGGTGGATTTTGGATTGCCGGTGAGTGTGACGATGGGAATTTCGAGGCGTTTAAGGGATTCGAGGAGATTCAGGATTTCCTGGGTTTCGCCGCCGTATGTTATGGCGAGTAGTGTGTCGCCGCGGGCGAGCATGCCGAGATCGCCGTGGAGGGCTTCGGCAGGATGCAAGAAGAAGGAGGGCGTGCCGGTGCTGGAGAAAGTGGCGGAGATTTTGCGGCCTACGAGGCCGGACTTGCCCATGCCGGTGACGACGACGCGGCCTTTGCAGGCGAAGAGAAGATCGACGGCGCGCACGAAGGAATTGTCGAGGCGCGCGAGGACGTCCTGGATGGCCTGGGCTTCGATGCGAAGAACGCGGCGGGCCGTTTCGAGGCTCATGCGTTGCTCCAGCGACGGACCAGAGTGGAGAGATCTTTGAGGCGCGCGAGGAGTTGCGGGAGTTGGGCGAGAGGCAGCGCGTTGGGACCATCGGAGAGAGCGGCGGCGGGATTGTCGTGAGTTTCGAGGAAGATGCCGTCGACGCCGGTGGCTACGCCTGCGCGCGCGAGAGGTTCGATGAATTCGGGCTGCCCGCCGCTGGCATGGCCCTGGCCGCCGGGGAGTTGGACGGAGTGGGTGACGTCGTAAACGACTGGATAACCGAATTTTGCGAGGACGGGGAAGGTGCGCATGTCCACGACGAGATTGTTGTAGCCGAAACTGGCGCCGCGTTCGGTGAGGACGATTTTCTGATTGCCGGCGGCGGCGATTTTTTCGGCGACGTTGCCCATGTCCCAAGGGGAGAGGAATTGAGCTTTTTTCACGTTGACGATGCGGCCGGTTTTGGCGGCGGCGACGAGGAGATCGGTTTGGCGGGAGAGGAAGGCGGGGATTTGCAGGATGTCGGCGACTTCGGCGGCGGGGGCGGCTTGGGAGGCGTCGTGGATGTCAGTGAGGATGGGGAGGTGGAGGTCGGATTTGATTCTCCCAAGGATGCGGAGGCCTTCGGCGAGGCCAGGGCCGCGAAAGGCTTTGACGGAGGAGCGGTTGGCTTTGTCGTAGGAGGCTTTGAAGATGTAGGGGACGCCGGCATCGGAGGCGATTTTCGCGACGCGCTCGGCCATGGAGCGGGCGTGGGCTTCGGATTCGATGACGCAAGGGCCGGCGATGAGAAAGAGCGGATTGCCGCCGCCGAGGCGGAGAGAGCCGAGGGAGATTTCGCGAGTAGGGGGCATCTGTCAACTGAAGATAACACAGGCGGAGCTTGGGTGTTGACGAGGCGTAAGGGGAATAAGAATTTAACACAGGGGGCGCGGAGCACGGAGCGCAGAGAACGTGGAGAAAAATTGGAGGGAAAAAGCCAGCGCACAGGCTAAAGCCTATGCTACTGGGCAGGCTTGCCGGCTGGAAGCCGGCGCTACCTTGGCGGTGATTACGCGGCGGCGTGGGGGGTGGCACGCAGTGTTGGCGCGGGAGGCTGGGCTTCGGTGGCGACGGCGCCGGATGTTGGGCGCGTCTTTTGGAGTTTGTGCTCGAGCGAGGCGCCGATGAAGGCGGCGAAGAGGGGGTGCGGCTCGAGGGGCTTGGATTTGAATTCGGGGTGGAACTGGCAGCCGAGGAACCACGGGTGGTTCGGGGCTTCGATGATTTCGACGTAGTTGTCGTCGGGAGTACGGCCGGTGATGCGCAGTCCGGCGGCGGTTAGAGTTTTTTCGTATTCGCGATTGAATTCGTAGCGATGGCGGTGGCGCTCGCTGATTTCGGTTTTGCCGTAGGCTTTAAACGCCAGGGAGCCGGGTTCGATTTTGCAGGGCCAGGCGCCGAGGCGCATGGTGCCGCCCATTTCATCCACGCCGAGGAGTTCGCGCAATTTGTAAATGACGCGGTGCGGCGTCTGCGGATCGAACTCGGTGCTGTCGGCTTGCTTGAGGCAGGCGGCGTCGCGGGCGTATTCGATGGTGGCGCACTGCATGCCGAGGCAGATGCCGAAGAAGGGAATTTTGTGTTCACGGGCGAATTGGATGGTGTACACCATGCCTTGAATCCCGCGCTTGCCGAAGCCGCCAGGAACCAGGATGCCGTCGTAGCCCTTGAGGCGCTTTTCGGCGGTTTCGAGGGAGTCGATTTCTTCGGATTCGATCCAATCGATCACTGTTTTGTGATGGTGGGCGAGGCCGCCGTGTAAGAGGGCTTCGCGCAAACTTTTGTAGGCGTCTTCGAGCTGAACGTATTTGCCGACGATGCCGATGCGGACTTCGCCTTTGGGGTGGTGCAAACCTTGCAGCATATCGAGCCAGGGCTGCATGTTCGCGGGACGTTCTTCCAGGCGGAGGAGGCGAATAATTTGCGCGTCGAGGCCTTCCTTGCTGAGTTCGACGGGGACTTCGTAAATGGTTTTTACATCTTCCATGGAAATGACGCAGGATTCGGCGACGTTGCAGAAAAGCGCGATCTTTTTCTTGAGATCTTCGGAGATGTGGCGATCGCTGCGGCAGAGAAGGACATCGGGTTGAATACCGATGCCGAGCATTTCTTTTACGG
>WNFR01001985.1_pt1 | contig 27420 bp, 22 predicted proteins | sample 5400221 | NCBI WGS metagenome assembly WNFR01 (sample SAMN13153357, study PRJNA577476) | soil metagenome | isolation source: 40 cm soil under Madrone tree | place: USA:California | collected 2016-06-14
CTCGGTTTCGATCTTGGCGAGCTTTTTCTCGGTCATCCCGGGATAATGCTCGAGGGTAAGGGCGGAGACCCGGTCGCCGCCGCCCGTATCGCGCACCAAACCGATAAAGCTCGCGACGCCGCCGATACGATGATTACCGGCGGCAAGGCGCTCGAGCTCAGCGCCGACGTCGAAATCCTCGCGTTGCACTCGGATCATCGCCTCAGCCTCCGGTGACCGGCGGGAAGATGGCGACCTCGTCACCCCCGCGCAGGGGATGCTCGCGTCCGACGTAATCCTGATTGACCGCCACGCGCACCACCGAAAGATCCCGCAGCGCCTCAGCATATCCGCCGCCGCGCGATTGCAGCCAGTCCAAGAGCCCGGCCACGTCTCGGACGTCCGGAGACAAATCGATTTCCTCCTCGGCGCACCCGATGCGCGTCCGCAGCCAAGCGAAATAAAGGAGCTTCACCGGGACCGCGGGCCTCTGGCCCGCATTGCGGGCAGGATGCCCGCGGTCCAATTCGGTCATGCGATCACCTCGGAAAAGGGCAAAAAATCGATCATCGTGCCAGCCGCGAGATCGCTCGTCGTTTCGCCGAGGACGACGAGGCCCTCCGAGTGCACGATCGATGAGAGGATACCGGCGCCGTCCCTGGGGTATTTGACGGCAAGGAGGCAGTCCCCTTCACGCTTTAGGCTCGCCCTGACATACTCGCGCCGCCCCGGCTTTTTGCGGTAACCAAAGTCGGCGCAGACCCTGAACAGCCGAGGCGCGGATGGGGCTGCGCCCGCGAGCTTCAGTATCAGGGGTCGAGCCAGGACAACGAAAGTCACGATCACGGCGACCGGGTTTCCCGGCAGTCCGATCAAAGGTACCCCGCCGATCTGGCCGAGAGCCACCGGGCGCCCGGGTTTGATCGCAAGCCGCCAAAAATGAAGGCTGCCCAGCCGTTCGATGGCCGGTCTGACATGGTCCTCCTCGCCGGTAGAGACGCCGCCTGAGGTGACGATCAGATCATGCCCAACGCTCGTCGCGGCGAGCGTGTCGACTAGCGCGGCCTCGCGATCCGGGCGGATGCCGAAATCAGTGACCGCGCAACCCAAGCCAGCGATGAGCGCCGCGAGCATAAAGCGGTTGGCGTCGTAGATCGCGCCGGGCGGCAGCGGCGCGCCCGGGTTACGGACTTCATCACCGGTCGACAGCAACGCCACGCGCAAGGGGCGAAAAACCGGCAGCTCGCAATGGCCGAGCGCTGCGGCAAGACCGAGATCCGCGGGACCGAGCCGTCGTCCGGCGGCAAGCGCCACCGCGCCCTCTGCAACATCCTCTCCGGCGTGGCGCCGGTTCGCCCCCTTCTTTATCCCTGGTTTTAGCCGGACCCATCCGTCCTCGACAAGACAATCCTCCTGCATCATCACCGTGTCCGCACCTTCCGGCATCGGCGCACCGGTAAAGATCCGGATAGCCTCACCGCGGCCGGAGGGGCGGCCGAGCGGGTGCCCCGCTGCCGCCCGGCCGGACACCGGGAGCAATGTATCGCGGTCCGGCGTCAGATCGGCGTGGGCAAACGCGTAGCCGTCCACCGCACTGTTCGCATGGGGCGGCAGGTTGATCGCTGCAATGATATCGCGCGAGAGAATGCGGCCGTGCGCCGCTTCGAGCCGGGCCGTCTCGGTCTCGACCACCGACGTGAGGCGCGCTTCTATTTCGGCGAGAGCAGCGTCGACGGACGGCAGGTCGCCGCCAAAGGCGAAGCAATCATCGCTCAGCTGCGTCATCGAACGGGCCCGTCGTTGTAACGAAGGATGAAGCCAGCGATCGCGCCCGCATCGGACAGAGACAGCCACGGCACCGAGAATTCAGGCAGGCGTTCATCGGCAGCTATCGCAACAATAAAAGGGTCGTCGAGGTGCAACAGAGGCTTCCCGACCGAGCAGCGATAAACCTCGATCTTCGGATGAGCGTGTCGCTTGAAACCTTCGACGAGCACCAAATCGACTGGGCTCATCTGCCGCACCAGCTCATCGAGCGAGGGCTCGGGATCACCGCGCAGCTCGTGCATCAAGGCCCAACGATGATCCGAGGCGACCATCACCTCCCGCGCCCCTGCTTGCCGGTGTCGCCAGGAATCCTTCCCCGGCTGATCGATGTCAAAGGCATGGTGGGCGTGCTTGACCGTCGACACGGTGACGCCGCGTGAGACGAATTCGGGTATCAGCGCCGTCATCAACGTCGTCTTGCCGCTTCCGCTCCAGCCGGCGAGGCCGAAGATCCGCATTGTTGCCTATCCTTACGGCCTCACTTGGGATTTGAGCGGGGCCGTCGCAATGTGCTCTGCTACGCCAGATGCTCGGATTTTCGACCGTCGATCGTCGGCGCTCGCCGTGGGTTGGCCATATGGCGAAGGCCGGCCCGTAGATAGTCATAGCCCGTCACCAAAGTCAGCAGCGCGGCGATCCACAACAGGGTCTCGCCGATCGTTGTCACGGGCATAAATCCGGGCCCGGCATCGCCGACGATCAACACGCCGATCGCGATCATCTGGATTACCGTTTTCCACTTGGCGAGCCGTGACACCGGCATACCGACCCGCAGCCCCGCGAGATACTCGCGCAGTCCGGAAACCAGAATTTCCCGGCACAAGATCACCAGTGCCGGAAGGACTGCCTCCGCCGACAGCCGCCCAAACGCGGTCAGCATGAACAATGTCGCCGAAACCAGCAGCTTGTCGGCAATCGGGTCGAGAAAACGCCCGATTTCCGATTGCTGCTCCCAGCGCCGCGCCATATGCCCGTCGAGCCAATCGGTCGCCCCCGCCGCCGAGAAGAGCGCACAGGCGAACCAGCGGGCATAATCGCCCGATACATAAAATGTCGCGATCACCACCGGGATCACCAGGATTCGCGACAATGTCAATAAATTAGGCACGCTGGTAATCGGCACACATCACTCCGCTGAAGGGGGAAGGGAAACTAACGGTATCCTACCCGTCGGGATGGAAATGGTCATAAATCTTTTTTGCTACAGTTTTGCTTATGCCCGCGACCCGTTCGAGTTCGCCGAGGCCGGCCCGGGCAACTGCTCGCGCGGAGCCGAAATGATGCAGCAACGCCTGCTTACGGCGCGCCCCTATCCCGGCGATCTCATCGAGCGGCGAGCGGCCCAGCGCCTTGGTCCGCCTGGCGCGATGGGTGCCGATGGCAAATCGGTGCGCCTCGTCGCGCAGCCGCTGCAGGAAATAGAGCACCGGGTCGCGCGGGTCGAGCGAGAAGGGCGTCCGTCCGGGGACGAAAAAGCGCTCGCGCCCCGCATTGCGGTCCGGCCCTTTGGCAATACCGGCGACCGCGATGTCGGCGACACCGAGCTCTTCGAAGACGCCCTGCGCCACATTGAGCTGGCCTTGGCCGCCATCGATCAGAATGAGATCGGGCCAAGTGCCCCGGTCGCGTTCCGGATCCTCCTTGAGCGCCCGCGCAAAGCGGCGCTGCAGCACCTCGCGCATCATCGCGTAATCGTCGCCGCCGGCGATGCCCTCACCCACCTCCCCCCGGACTATGATCCGGGGGTCGGCACCCGCGTTGCGGGAGAGGGGGGACTCGGTCCGCACGGCTGGGTGGGTGAGGGTAGTCCCGCGGATCGTGAATTTGCGGTAAGCGTTTTTGACGAGCCCTTCCGGACCGGCGACAATCATCGCGCCGACCGCATTCGTGCCCTGGATATGGCTGTTGTCGTAAACCTCGATCCGGTTCAGCGGGCCGTCGATGCCGAACGCCGCCGCAACTCCGTCGAGCAGCTGACGTTGCGAAGCGCTCTCCGCGAGGCGGCGACCGAGCGCCTCGCGCGCCGTCGCGAGGATGCGGTTTATAAGCCTCCTTTTTTCACCTCGCTGCGGCACGGCGAGTGTGACCCTCTCGCCGCCGAGCGACAGGGCCTCTTCTACCAGGTCCTGCTCGACTAGCCGATGGCTCAGCAATACGAGAGGGGGTTTCGCTCGGTTGTCGTAGAATTGGCCGACGAACGAGGTCAGCACCTCCTCAACCGAGAGCTGGCGATCGTGGCTGGGGAAATAGGCACGGTTGCCCCAATTCTGTCCGCCGCGGAAGAAAAAGACCTGGACGCAAGTCTGTCCACCCGCCTGGTGCGCGGCGATCACGTCGGCGTCGACGACCCCGGGGACGTGGATGTCCTGGTGCCCTTGGACCAGCGACAACGCGCGGATCCGATCCCTGATCAACGCCGCCGCTTCGAAATCAAGAGCAGTCGCAACTGCCTGCATTTCGGTCGCGAGGCGTTGTTGAACGTCATCGCTTCTGCCGGAGAGGAACGTATGCGCTTGCTCGATCAATCCAGCATAGTCGTCGCGGCTGATGCGGCCCACGCAGGGCGCGCTGCACCGCTTGATTTGGAACAGCAGGCAAGGGCGCGTCCGGGCCGCAAAGACGCTGTCGCTGCACGACCGCAGCAGGAACGCCTTCTGCAAGGTCACCAAGGTGCGATTGACCGCGCCCGCGGAGGCGAAGGGGCCGAAATAGCTGCCGTCCTTGCTCCGTGCGCCGCGGTGCTTGGTGATCTGCGGGAAATCGTGACCGGCGGTGAGATGGATCAACGGAAACGACTTGTCGTCCCGCAACAGCACATTGTAGCGGGGCATGAGCCGCTTGATCAGGTTGCATTCGAGAAGCAGCGCCTCCGCCTCGGTGTGGGTAACCACGATCTCCATGGCCGCAGTCTCGGCGACCATTCGGCGCAGCCGGTTCGACAGCCCGGCGGGGTGGGTGTAGTTCTGCACTCGGCTCTTTAGGTTTCTCGCCTTGCCGACATAGACCGCGTCACCTCTGCGGTCGAGCATGCGATAGACGCCAGGGGTCGCCGGCATGCTTCTGAGCGCCTCTCGGATCACAGCGATGCCGGCCGTAATCCCCGTCGTCGGCGCGCGTTGTGCGGCGACATCGCCGGGGGGAGCGTCGGGCGGCGGAGGGGTTTCGGCCGAGCCGGTGACCGGATCGGCGACGCCTTCCGGAGCGCGTCGGAGATCCATCGGGGTCGGCTTGCTGCGCCGCGAAACCCGTCGCCGCACGGCGGAAGGCGTCCCGATTTGCGTCAACCTATCGTCAGTCGCTTCCGTCATCGTTTCGTCAACTAGTTGAGCTCTCAGGCCGATTCGGGGTGTCCACGAAACCTGTGGATAACTCTGTTGAAAATTTGGGGCGACCTCGATCGGATTGCAGGCATGCTTGGCGTTGCCAGCGGGCATACACGTAACCTATTGATATTACGTTGTTATCTTCGGTAATGGTTAATTTCGGTAACAAAATATGACAGCTACGCTGTCTTGCCCATCGTTGCATCACTGTCGCGCTGCCTGTGAACAAATCGGTGGCGAAAGGGATTTGGAGGACACTCGCTGTCAATCTTACACCCGGCGCGCAGCCGCGGCATGCCTTCCGCTCCCGCATGACGCGGGCTCCTACTCGACCACTGGTAAGCGCTGCAGCTGCGCCCATCCGAGATGTTGCCCGCCATCGAGAGCAACCATCTGACCGGTCATCGCCGGCGCCGAAAGGATGAAGCGCATCGCCGCCGCGATTTCCTGCGGGCTGGTGCCGCGACGCAACGGCATCAGCTCGCATTGGCGAGCAAACTGTTCCGGGCTCTGCCTCAGGCTCGGCAGCGTGGGACCTGGTCCGATGCCGTTCACCCTAATGCGGGGCGCCAAGGCGAGAGCCAAGGTCTGGGTCAGGGTCCACAAACCGGCCTTGGATAAGGTGTAGGACACAAAATAAGGCGTTAACGACCACACCCGCTCGTCCAACAGATTGATGACCACACCGCCCGCCTGCACCGGCAGCTGGGCCGCGAAATGTTGGATCAGCACGAACGGGGCTCGTAGATTGACTGCGAGGTGCAAGTCCCAGCTCTCGCGCGTCGCGGTATCGACAGCGTCGTTGGCGAAGACCGCGGCGTTGTTGAGCAGGCAGCCTATCGGCCCGAGCTCCAACTCGGCGCGCGACAGCAATTTCCTGACCGCTCTCTCATCGGCGAGGTCGGCGCCGAGCGCGACCGCCTTGCCGCCTCTGCTGCGGATCGCTTCGACCAGGTCTTCGGCCGCATCGCGTGAGCCATTGTAGTGAATAGCAACGGCAAATCCGTCTTCCGCAAGCGCGAGGGAAAGGGCACGCCGCCTTCGGAACCGGCGGAACGGACAATGCTCCAGTCAGCTCCAGACGCAGGCCTGCATCACCGGCGGGCACGGCGTTCCTTCCGCGCCCGCATCTTTGCGCGGACCACATCGCGAGCGGAGACGCCGGCGCGCCCCGCGGTCGAGCGGCCGCGCCGGCCCTCCGCGTTACTTGGTCCGGCCGTCGCTCTGTTTGGCAGCCCGACCGGGAGCCCGAGATCGACCTGCTCGAGCCGACGGATCTCGTCGCGCAACCGCGCTGCCTCTTCAAATTCGAGATCCGCGGCGGCCTCATGCATGCGTTTTTCGAGATCGGCGATGACGGTCTTCAGATCCGCCCCTTGGTAATGGTCCGCTTCGCCCTCCGACAGTCCGAACGTCACATGATCGCGTTCGTAGACGCTTCCGAGGATGTCGGCGATGCCGTGGCGCACGCTTTCGGGGGTGATCCCGTTCACGGCATTGAAGACCTGCTGCTTTTCGCGCCGGCGGTTGGTCTCGTCGATCGCGGCTTTGAGGCTGTCCGTCATCCGATCGGCATAGAGGATCGCCCTTCCATCGATGTGGCGCGCTGCCCGTCCGATCGTCTGGATCAGCGAGGTGCGTGAGCGCAGATAGCCCTCCTTGTCGGCGTCGAGCACAGCCATCAGGGCGCATTCCGGAATGTCGAGCCCCTCGCGCAACAGGTTTATTCCGATCAGCACGTCGAACACACCGAGGCGGAGGTCACGGATGATCTCGATGCGCTCCAGGGTATCGACATCGGAATGCATATAGCGGACGCGCAGCCCCGCCTCGTGCAGATATTCGGTCAGCGCCTCGGCCATTTTCTTGGTCAAGGTCGTGACCATCACCCGGTGACCTTTCAGCGCCTCCTCGCGGCATTCCGCCATCAAATCGTCGACTTGGTTCTCGACCGGACGGATGATGCAGGGCGGGTCGACGAGGCCGGTGGGCCGAACGATCTGCTCGACAAAGACACCCCCGGCACGCCGCATCTCCCACGGTCCGGGAGTGGCCGAGACAAAGATTGTCTGGCCGCGCATCGCGTCCCATTCCTCGAATTTGAGCGGCCGGTTATCTGTGCAGGATGGCAGGCGAAAACCATATTCGGCGAGGCACGTCTTGCGCGTCCAGTCGCCGCCGAACATTCCGCCGAGCTGCGGCACGGTAACGTGGCATTCGTCAACAATTACGAGCGCGTCGCGCGGCATGTATTCGAAGAATGTCGGCGGCGGTTCGCCCGGCTTGCGGCCGGTCAGGTAGCGCGAATAGTTCTCAATCCCAGCGCAGCTGCCGGTCGCCTCGATCATCTCGACATCGTAATTGGTGCGCTGCTCGAGGCGCTGCGCCTCGAGCAGTTTGCCTTCGGCGTGGAGCTCGTGAAGACGGATCTTGAGGTCGCGCTTGATCTGCTCGATCGCCTGCAACAGGGTCGGCCGCGGCGTGACGTAGTGGCTGTTGGCGTAAACCTTGACCGATTGCAAAGCCGCGGTCTTCTCGCCGGTCAACGGGTCGATCTCGTGAATCGCCTCGATCTCGTCGCCGAACAACGAGATGCGCCAGGCGCGGTCTTCGTAATGCGCTGGAAACAGCTCGATCGTGTCGCCGCGCACCCGGAACGCGCCGCGGAAGAAATTGTGGTCGTTGCGCCGGTATTGCAGCTCGACGAGCCGGGCGAGGAGATGGGTGCGGTTGACCCGGTCGCCTTTGGCGAGCGGCAGGATCATCTGCGAATAGGTCTCGACCGAGCCGATGCCGTAGATGCAGGAGACCGAGGCGACGACGACGACGTCGCGCCGCTCGAGGATCGCCCGCGTCGCCGAATGGCGCATCCGGTCGATCTGCTCGTTGAGCGAGGATTCCTTTTCGACATAGGTGTCGGTGCGCGGCACGTAGGCCTCGGGCTGATAGTAGTCGTAATAGGAGACGAAGTATTCGACCGCGTTTTCGGGAAAGAAGCTCTTCATCTCGCCGTAGAGCTGCGCGGCCAATGTCTTGTTGGGCGCAAGGATGATCGCCGGGCGCTGGGTGCGCTCGATGACATGCGCCATCGTAAAGGTCTTGCCCGAGCCGGTGACCCCGAGCAGCACCTGTTCGCGCTCGCCGGCGGCGAGCCCCTCGCACAATTCCTCGATCGCCTGCGGCTGGTCGCCAGCCGGCCGGAAGTCGGAGCGAAGCTGGAATTGCTTGCCGATATCGCCCTGCGGGCGTTCGGCGACCATAAGCGGCAGCATGGTCACTAAATCGAGGGCGTCAGCCGATTTCATGCGAGCCACGGGATGAGCAGCGCTGTCGAGATTATATAGGAAAGGCGAGCGGGTGCGCGATGTCAGAGAACGAATCCATGCCGGACCGGCTCCCCACGTTTCGAACGCTGCGGTTGACGGTCCGCCCGCGCACCATGGGCTACCTCGAAGCGTGTATGGCGATGGATCGCGACCCCGAGGTAACGCGATTCCTCCCCGGTCCATGGGCCGATCCTGTTGCGCACCGGGCATTTGTGGAGGAGCGTATGCGCCACGCATACCCTGTCGGCATGGGCTACTGGTCCATCGTGGCGCCAGAAGGATTTGTCGGCTGGGTCCTGCTCACCCCTTTGGATTTGCACGGACCGGAGATCGAAATCGGCTGGCGCCTGGCCCGCGCGGCATGGGGCCGCGGCTATGCGACGGAGGCTGCTCGGCGGTGCTGGATCACGCGCTGAACACGCTTGGGCTGCCGGAGGTGATAGCGGATATCGACCCAGCGAATACAGCGTCCGTCAACGTCGCGAGCAAGCTCGGCTTTCTGCCGGCGAGCTCTGTGCCCTTTCACGGGCGCACGGTCACCCGATACGTCGCCGGCCCGTCTGCGGGCTAAAAAAATCTCGCTCATCGAGCTCGGGACACTCCGCGGCTGGCTGTGACGTCGGCTTCGCTGTCCGGTTCCCTTAGGGAACCGGACAGACGCGGCCTGGCTGAGCCCCGTGATTAAGCGCGATATCGGTTGGAATGATGGTTTCGTTCTGCGAGGTTCGGCCGCGGTCCGTTTCCACCACAAGGCTGAATAGGATGGAGCCGAGTTGGCTACTGTGGGCCCGCGAGCTGCAGGCTATTGCCCAGACCGGGCTGGAATTCGCGAAGGATCCCTATGATCGCGAGCGCTATATCGCGGTCCGCGCCGTCGCCGCCCGCATCATGGCCCAATCCGCGAACGCCGACGCCGCTTGGGTGGAGAAATTGTTCGCCGGGCAGACCGGTTATGCTACGCCCAAGGTCGATGTTCGCGGCGCTGTTTTCCGCGAGGACGGCCGCATCTTGATGGTGCGTGAGGTGGCCGATTCCGGGCGATGGTCTCTGCCCGGAGGATGGTCCGAAGTGAACCAATCGCCGAGCGAAGCCATAGTGCGCGAGGTCCTGGAAGAATCAGGGTTTACGGTCAGCGTGCGCAAGCTGGCGGCAGTATACGACCGCGCCCGTCACCCGCATCTGCCGCCGCGACCGTTCCACGTCTACAAGCTGTTTTTCGTTTGTGATATCGTTGGTGGTGCAGCGCAAACGAGCTCGGAAACCAGCGAGGTCGCGTTTTTCGCCGAGGAGGAGATTCCCAGCGACTTGTCGATCGGACGCGTCCTGCCCTATCAGATCACCCGCATGTTCGAGCACGCGCGGTCAAACGCGCTGGCGACCGATTTCGACTGAACCAGCGGCTTCACACCGAGGAGCGGGAGAGTTAGACTCGCAAGTTTGCCGATATCTCAAGGGTCCACCATGCCTTTCCTTGCCGATCGTCTCGCTCGCGTCAAACCGTCGCCGACCATGGCGATGACCGCGATCGCCACCGAGCTGAAGGCGTCCGGGCGCGATATCATCAGCCTGTCTGTGGGCGAGCCAGATTTCGATACGCCGGCGAATATCCAAGAGGCAGCGATCGCAGCCATGCGCCGCGGCGAGACCCGCTATACCGTGTTCGACGGCTCGATCGAACTGAAGCGGGCGGTCTGCGGCAAGTTCAAGCGCGAGAACGAGCTCGACTATAAGCCGTCGCAGATCACGATCAGCTCCGGCGGCAAGCAGGTGCTGTACAATGCTCTCGTCGCCACGCTCAACCCCGGAGATGAGGTGGTCATCCCGGCGCCGTTCTGGGTGTCCTACCCGGAAATGGTGCTGCTGGCTGACGGCACCCCGGTGCCGGTCCAGTGTCCACAGAACAATGGCTTCAGACTGCGGCCCGAAGACCTCGACGCGGCGATCACGCCGCGGACCAAATGGCTGATCCTCAACTCGCCGTCAAACCCGACCGGGGCCGCCTATACCGAGGTGGATCTCAAGGCCGTTGCCGAGGTCTTGCTGCGCCATCCGCATGTCTGGGTGATGACCGACGACATGTATGAGCATCTCGTCTACGACGATTTCGACTTCAAGACGATCGCCCAGGTCGAACCCCGCCTTTATGAGCGCACCCTTACGGTCAACGGTGTGTCGAAGGCCTATTGCATGACCGGTTGGCGCATCGGCTATGGCGGCGGTCCGAAGGCGCTGATCAAGGCGATGGGCGCGATACAATCGAACTCGACCGCCAACCCGTGCTCGATCAGCCAGGCGGCGTCGATCGAGGCCCTCAACGGGCCGCAGGACTTTATCCCCATCCATAATCAGAGCTTCAAAGAGCGCCGGGACCTCGTCGTCGAGATGCTGAACCGGGTGCCCGGCCTGTTCTGTCCGCGGCCGGAGGGCGCGTTCTACGTCTATCCATCCTGCGCCGGCGTCATTGGCAAACGCACCCCCGCGGGCCAGACGATCGCCAACGACGAGGATTTTGTCCGCTATCTGCTGGAGGAAACCGGGGTTGCGGTGGTGCACGGCGCCGCCTTTGGGCTGTCACCGCATTTCCGCATCTCCTACGCGACCTCGACCGAATTGTTGCGCGAGGCGTGCGCGCGCATCACTCGCGCGTGCCGTGCGCTGGCTTAACTGTCGAGCGGCGAATATCGAGGCCAAATCGTCAAGATCGCGTCCCTTCGAAATTTCGATTGCTATCCTGCCAGCCGACGCGCAACGATCGAGACTAGATAGAGGCGCCGCTGGGCCTGCTGTCCCGGCTTCCGGCGATCGCCTGCCAAGATGATGGAGGCGCCTATGGCGAATACGACTGCACCCTCGCGTTGCGCCGCGCTGATCGGCCCGTATCTCTCGGGCAAGACGACCTTGATGGAAGCCTTGCTTCACGACAGCGGCAGCACCAGCCGGCGCGGCAGCGTGCGCGACGGCAATTCGGTCGGGGATCACGCCCCGGAGGCGCGCGCCCGTCAAATGTCTACCGAGCTGAACGTCGCGAACGCAACTTATCTGGGCGATTCCTGGACGCTCCTCGACTGCCCCGGCTCTGTCGAACTCCTCTACGAGGCGCAAGGGGCGTTGATGGCGAGTGATGTCGCCGTCGTCGTGGTCGAGCCCGAGGTCGAGCGCGCTCTGACGATCAGCGCGCTGCTGCGATTTCTCGACCGGCACAAGATCCCGCACATGATCTTCATCAACAAGATGGACAACGCGAACGCGCGAGTGCGGGATCTCCTCGCGGCTTTGCAATCGGTATCCGAGCGCCCGCTCGTACTGCGTCAGGTCCCCCTGCGCGGGCCGGAATCGGAAATCACCGGCTATGTCGATCTGGTCAGCGAGCGCGCTTACCGGTATCGGCCCGGTCAGGCCTCGGATCTGATTCAGCTGCCCGACGATTTCTGGGAGCAGGAGCGAGCCACCCGCACCGGTCTGATCGAGAGGCTGGCCGATTTCGACGACGCGTTGCTCGAGCAGCTGCTCGAGGACGTAGAGCCCCCAAAGGAGGAGATCTACAAGCACCTGACCCGCACTCTGAAAGGTGCGCAGGTCGTGCCGGTGTTTCTCGGCTCCGCCCTCGCGGACCATGGTATTCGGCGCTTGTGGAAAGCCCTGCGGCACGAGACGCCGTCGCCGCGGGAGACGGCGTCGCGGCTCGGCATCGCCCCCGAAGGCGAGCCCTTGGCCCAGGTCTTCAAGACCTACCATTTGCCTCATACCGGCAAGCTCTCGCTGGCCCGCATCTGGCGCGGCACGATCTCCGAGGGAATGGTGCTGAACGGCAGCCGAGTAGCCGGCGTATTACGCCTGACCGGTGCCCAGCACGAGAAAGCGCCCTCCGGTCAGGCCGGTGAGGTGGTCGGATTGACCCGCATGGAAGAGATTGCCACCGGCGCGGTCCTCACGCCCTCCGGAAAGGCCGACCCATTGCCGCGGCCGGAACGCCCACAGCCGGTGTACGGGCTCGCGATTACCTCGGAACGGCGCGCCGACGACGTCAAGCTGACCGGCGCCATCGGCAAGCTGGTCGAGGAGGACCCCACCCTCGAGCTCGAGCAGAATGCCGATACGCAGGAAATGGTATTGTGGGGGCAGGGCGACATCCATCTGCAAATCGCTCTCGACCGCTTGCGCAGCCGGCACAACCTGGCGGTCAACGGCAGGCGCGCTGCGGTCCCGTACAAGGAGACGATCCGGCAGGGTGCCCAGCAACATTCCCGCTTCAAACGCCAGAGCGGCGGGCACGGACAATTCGCCGATGTGACGATCGAGGTGAAACCGCTGCCGCGCGGCTCCGGGTTTACCTACACCACTAGCGTCGTCGGCGGGGCCATCCCGCGCAACTATATCCCGGCGGTCGAGGAAGGGGTGATCGAGGCGCTGCTCCACGGACCGATCGGCTTTCCGGTTGTGGACGTCGCGGTCAATCTGATCACCGGCCAGTTCCATGCGGTGGACAGCTCGGATCAGGCGTTTAAGACAGCGGGACGGCAGGCGGTCCAGGAAGCGCTGCCGAAATGCGAGTCGATTCTGCTCGAACCGATCGACTCGGTCGAAATCTCGGTCCCCAACGCCTTCACCGCCCGGGTGCAGCGGCTGGTCTCGGGCCGGCGCGGCCAGATCCTCGGCTATGACGCCAAGCAGGACTGGCCCGGCTGGGATGTGGTCAGCGCCCATCTGCCGCAAAGCGAGCTCCACGATCTGATTGTCGAGCTGCGCTCGTTGACCATGGGGGTCGGAAGCTTCGCCCATGGGTTCGACCACATGCAGGAACTCACGGGAAGGCCGGCGGAGAAGGTCCTCGCCTCGCGCACGGCGGATGCCGCACAATAGGGCACTCGCGAAAGCGTGACTTGGCGGCGCCCGCCGCAGTTCCAAACTGTGGACCGCAACAATTTCGAGGTGCGGTCATGCTGATCCGGCGCAGAGAGTGGGAGCTTCGCGAGAGCGAGGCGACACCGGAAGGGGTGTTCCTCGGGCGAAGAACAATTCTCAAGACGATCGCGGCGGGATCGATATTGACGCCCGGACTGACCTCGGCGATCGCGTCGGCGGGAGAGGAAGACCCTTCGTCGGGTCTCTATCTCGCCAAACAGAACCCGCGGTATACTCTCGACCGGCCGCTCACCGACGAGAAGCTCGCCACCACCTACAACAACTTCTACGAGTTCGGGTCGCAGAAATCGATCGCGTCCGAGGCGCAGGCGCTAAAGATCCGTCCCTGGACGATCAACATCGATGGGCTCGTCGAGAAGCCTGTCACCGTCGACATCGACGATCTATTGAAAAAGATGCCGCTCGAGGAGCGGCTCTACCGTCACCGTTGCGTCGAGGCCTGGTCCATGGCGGTGCCATGGAGCGGCTTCCCCATGGCCGCCTTAATCGATTTTGCCAAGCCACTGGGCTCGGCAAAATACGTGCGCATGGAAACCTTTCTGGACGCCAAGACCGCCTCGGGCCAGAAGCAGGTGTGGTACCCTTGGCCCTATGTCGAAGGGGTTACCATCGCCGAGGCGGGCAACGAACTCGCGTTTCTCGTGACCGGCATGTATGGGAAGCCGGTCCCAAAGCAGGACGGAGCGCCGTTGCGTTTGGCGCTGCCGTGGAAATATGGGTTCAAATCGGTCAAATCGATCGTACGCTTCTCATTTACCGACAAGCGTCCGGTGTCGTTCTGGGAGGCTCTGGCGGCGAACGAGTACGGCTTCTGGGCCAACGTCAACCCTGCCGTGCCGCATCCGCGCTGGAGCCAAGCCGACGAACGTGTGCTCGGCACGAACGAGCGGCGGCCGACCCTCAAATGGAACGGCTACGGCGAGTTCGTCGCCCATCTCTACGACGGGATCGAGAACGAGCGGCTTTTCGTCTGAGGAGGAGCTTTCTCACTCTGCCCCGAGAAAACGCTTGCCAAATGTGATCACGGTTTGTTCTAATATCGTCAGCAATGCACCTTGGAGATGGCGATGAGACGATGGACATTCCTGGCCGCGGCTGCCGCGCTGATCGCGGCTGCCTGGTGGCACTGGCCGGCAGTCGCGCAACATGCCGAGCAACCCGCCGCTTCAGGCGAAATGATAACCTTCGACCAATATCGTGATTTCCGCGCGCGATCTCCAGCAACGCCAGGCACGGCTGGCGCACCAACTGGCGGCGGGGGGTCTTGCTGTGGCAGAAAAGGCGAGCCTCGAAAGGCGCAAGGCTTATTGCGACAAGCTGGCTGCGCTGCCGGCCGAGGAACGGGACCAGCTCTATCGCGAGCGCTTCGACCAAATTGACGCCAATCACGACGGCAAGCTCGACCTTGAGGAACGTGCCGCATGGCGCGAGAAGCAACGAGAATACTATCGACAACAATCAGCCGAACGCGCGGGCGCGGCGAGCGAACAACATTAGGGATAAGCTGCGTTCCCTCCTGTCGTCCCGACGAAGAAGGTCGGGACCCATGCCCGAAAATGGGCACCGGCTTTCACCGGTGTGGCGGGATGCCCCAAGCTCATTCTGTCGGCTTGTTCTTCGGCGAATTATCTCGGCATGATAGGCGGGTCACCCCCTCTCGGAGAGATCCTTGCCCGCCAACGAACTTCCGCCGGTTCTGATCGCGGACAGCATCACCCGCATTGCCGACGAGGCGGCCGGCGCGGTGGTCGTCAACGGGTCGCATGGGGGTATTTATGCCGCCTATCTGGCGGCGAAACTCAGCGTCCGAGCGGCAATTTTTAACGATGCCGGCGTCGGGAGGGACAACGCCGGCATCGCCGGGCTCGACTATTTGGCGGGGCTCGATATTCCGGCTGCGGCAGTCGGGCACGATACCGCGCGCATCGGGAGCGGGTCAGACATGATTGCCCGCGGCATTATCAGTTATGCGAACCCACCTGCGACCGCGCTCGGGTGCCGCGCGGGATTGGCTTGCCGGGAAGCTGCAGCGGCCTTGCAGCGAGCTACCCAAAGCGGGTGCGAACCGCCGCCAGCGCTTGAAGCCGCCTTCCTTCTGGTCGCGGAGCCGCCGGCGGTGTGGGCGCTCGACTCAGCTTCGCTCGCCGGCGCGGAGCACGTCGGGACGGTCGTCGTTACCGGATCGCATGGGGGGCTGTTGGGCGGCAGACCCGACACCGCGCTGAAGGTCGATGCGCTCGCGGCGCTGTTCAACGACGCCGGGATCGGCGTCGACGAGGCCGGCGTGACGCGGCTACCTGCGCTCGAGGGGCGCGCCATCGCCGCCGGTACGGTCGCCGCTGCGAGCGCGCGGATCGGCGACGCTCGTTCGACCTACGAAGATGGTATCCTTACGCGGGTCAATTTGCGCGCCGCTGCCCTCGGCATCGCGCCGGGCATGAGTGCGCGCGAGTTTGTCGCGATCATTCGCCGCGCGTCGGCCGAACCGGGGAGGGACTAATGAGCAGTGCCGAGAGAGCCGGCAACCGGCCGGCGGGCCGCATGAACGGCGGCCGCGCTATCGCCGAGATGCTGCGTCTCGCCGAGGTCGGGCCGATGTTCGGGATGGGCGGATTTCAGCTCTTGCCGTTTTACGACGCGCTCGCGCAGCTCGGGATGCAGCACTTCCTGATCAATGACGAGCGTTGCGGCGCTTTTGCCGCGGAGGCCTATGCGCGCGTGACAAACCGTCCCGGTGTCTGCGACGGCACCCTCGGACCCGGCGCCACCAATTTGGTGACCGGCCTGATCGAGGGGCTGAACGCCGGGACGCCGATGATCGCACTCGCCGGCGACACTAACCGTGCGCATTCCTGGAAGAACATGACGCAGGAATGCCGGCAGGCCGAAATATTGCGCCCGGCGGTCAAGGAGCTGATCCGGGTCGAGCTGACCAGCCGTGTTCCCGAGCTGTTGCGCCGCGCCTTCGCGGTGGCGACCTCCGGCCGGCCGGGTCCGGTGCTGCTCGATGTGCCCGAGGATGTTTGCCATGGCGAGCACGACTTCACCGCCGAGGATTTCGCGATCGATCCGTCGACCTTGAGCGTCCCGGCACGGCGCATACGGCCCGATCGGGCGGACATCGCCCGCGCCGCCGCGCTGATCGCCCGCGCCAAACGCCCGCTAATCCTGGTCGGTGGCGGCATCCATCTTTCGGCCGGCCACGCGGCGCTTCTCGCACTTGCCGAGACCCACTCGATCCCCGTCGCGCACACGATGAGCGGCAAGGGCGGCATCGCCTGCACCCACCCCCTTTCGGCTGGGCTGTTCGGCCGCTATTCGCGGATCGCGAACGAGCTGATGGAAGCTTCGGACTGTCTTCTGGTTGTCGGCTGCAAGCTCGGCGAGATCGCGACCAAGCGTTATGCGTTGCCTCCGGAGTCGATCCCGCTGATTCATCTCGATATCGTCGCCGAGGAGATCGGGCGTTGCCGGCCCGCTGCCGTGCCGCTGTGGGGTGACGCCAAGGCCGGGCTCGATGATCTCTCCGAAGCGCTCGCAGATGAGGCGGGACGGGTCCGCAACGCGCGTGCCGATTATGTCGCCGAGATCCCGGTGCGAATGGCGGCATGGCGCGAAGAGGCAGCGCCGCGTCTCGATTCCGCCGAGCGGCCGATCCACATGGCGCGGCTTTGCCGCGAGCTCAACAAAGCGCTGCCGGCGAACAGCATCCTGGTCGCCGATGGCGGGTTTGCCGGCCACTGGACGGGGCTGCTCTACGACACGAAGTCACCGGGGCGGCATTTCATCCCGGACCGCGGTCTGGCTTCGATCGGCTATGGGCTGCCGGGCGGGATCGGGGCGGCGCTGGCGGCTCCAGCCGCGCCGGTCGTCGCGATCACCGGAGATGGCGGGTTCAACATGACGCTGGGAGAACTGGAGACCGCGCGCCGCGCGGGTATTGGGCTGACCATCGTCGTCGTCAACAACGCCGCCTCGGGTTACGTCAAGGCGCTGCAGCACGCGATGTTCCGCGGGCGCTACCAATCTTCCGACCTGGTCGAGATGGATTACGCGGCCATCGCGCGGGCGATGGGGTGCAACGGTATCCGCGTCGAGGATCCGGACCAGCTGGGCACGGCGCTCAAGACCGGTCTCGGCGAGCGCACCCGCCCGACCGTGCTCGATGTCGTGGTGACCCGCGATCCCGCCCGCATGCTGCCGGCCGTCGACAACCGCACGGTCGAGATCAAACAAGGGGACCGGGTGGCGTAGGGTCGGCTCTTAAGCGTCCGTCTTCCCGGCGAAGGAGCGTGTAATCCAATCGGCGCGCAGAGCCCACCGCTGCCCCTATGTCGGCGCAGCCGGAATTGACGGCATTTTTCCCTGCCACACGGGAAAATACGGGAAAAAATTCGGTTTGTGCGCAAAATGTTCGAAATTGATTGAAAATAGATCCATGTAATCAAATGCTTATCAGCTCTTTCCCGATGCGGCTAGCAGGGAAAGTATTTTCCCTGCCGGGTATGCCAGCAGGGAACCGGCAGGGAAAGAGCAGGAAATGGTGTGGGAGCGCCCGCTCGGGCCGACGGCACTTTGCCACGCTGGCGCAAATCATACGCGTCAATCTGGACGCCAAGATGGCGCATTCTGTCACACCGGCGAAGCCTGCCTCTGGCAGCGAATAGGGGGCCGGTGCCCATGTTAGCATGGGTCCCGGCCTTCGAGGCTGAAATCCAATCGTGGGAAGCGGTCTGAGCGCCGCCGTTTCGGCGATGGAACCCGCGCGCTTAACTGACGTCCGATCGCTGGACAGCCCGCGTCGCGGCGCTTGCCACCGCCCGCAACGAGGCGGTGACGATGTTGCCGTCGATACCGACGCCGTAAAGCGTTGCCTCGCCGGCATCGCGGATCTGGACATAAGCGGTCGCCTGCGCGTCGGCGCCGGCTCCGATCGCGTGCTCGCGGTAATCGACGACCGTCAGCTCGATGTCGCACTCCCGCTGCAATGCGTCGACGAAGGCGGCGATCGGGCCGTTGCCGACCCCCTCGATCCGCCGTTCCACACCATCGCGAATGATCGTCGCCGCGATCCGGCGCCGTTCCGGCGCCCGCGGCTCGGGAAAGATGCTGTAATCGGCGAGGACGACGCCGTCTCGGCGCAGATAGGTGTCCTCGAACAGCGACCAGATGTCGGCGCTGGTCATCTCCTTGCCGGTGCGGTCGGTGACTTCCTGCACCCGCTTGCTGAACTCGATCTGCAGGCCGCGCGGGAGATCGAGCCCGTGATCGGCTTTGAGCACATAAGCGACGCCGCCCTTGCCGGACTGGCTGTTGACCCGGATCACCGCTTCGTAGCTGCGGCCGAGATCCTTCGGGTCGATCGGCAGATAGGGCACCTCCCACAAATGGTCGTTGCGCTTAGCAAGAGCATCGAACCCCTTTTTGATCGCGTCCTGGTGCGACCCCGAAAAAGCCGTGTAGACGAGTTCGCCGGCGTAGGGATGGCGCGGATGGACCGGGAGCTGATTGCAGTGCTCGACGGTGCGGACAATCTCGTCGATGTCGGTGATCACGAGGCCGGGATCGATCCCTTGGCTGAACAGGTTCAGCGCCAAGGTGACGATATCGACATTGCCGGTGCGCTCGCCATTGCCGAAGAGCGTGCCCTCGACCCGCTCCGCTCCTGCCATTACCGCCAGCTCGGTCGCCCCCACCGCGGTGCCGCGGTCGTTATGGGGGTGCACGCTGAGGGTAATGCAATCGCGGTTGCGGATATTGCGGCCGAACCACTCGATCTGATCGGCATAGATGTTCGGCGTTGCCATCTCGACGGTAGCGGGAAGATTGAGGATTGTCTTTTTCTGCGATGTCGGCTGCCACACGTCCATCACCGCCTCGCAGATCTCGACGGCAAAGTCGAGCTCGGTTCCGGTGAAGCTCTCGGGGGAATATTGGTAAACAACATCGGTCTCCGGCATCGCCGCGGCGAGCTCGCGAATGAGCTTGGCGCCGGTCACCGCGATGTCGACGATCCCAGGCTTATCGAGGCCAAACACCACCCGGCGCTGCAGCGTCGAGGTTGAATTGTAGAGGTGCATGATAGCACGGCGGGCACCGCGGATCGCCTCGAAGCTGCGCGCGATCAATTCGGGGCGCGCCTGGGTCAGCACCTGGATCGTCACATCTTCGGGCACCAGCCGGTTCTCGATCAGTTCGCGGACAAAGGAAAAATCGGTCTCGGAGGCAGAGGGAAAGCCGACCTCGATCTCCTTGAAACCGAGTTTCACGAGGAGTTCGAACATCCGCCGCTTGCGATCGGGTCCCATCGGCTCGACAAGCGCCTGATTGCCGTCGCGCAGATCGACGCTGCACCACAGCGGGGCGTGGTCGATGACCTGCGTCGGCCAAATTCGGTCGGGCAAATCGACCGTCGGAAACGCGCGGTATTTGTGGATCGGCATAACGGGCATTGAAATCTCCTGGTGCGAGACTCGCCACCAATGCGGTGGCTCTTAAACCGGAATCGGGAATTGAGCGGCCAGCGGGCGTCAGCGCCGCCGACCGGCCCTAAGTCGCAAATAGAAAAATCGTCCAGCGTCGGCCAAAGCGGCGCCGTGAAGGGCGAATCTTTTGTTCAAATGGACCGGGGACATCAGCATTACCAAGGGCGAGGGGGGTTCCCAAAACAGGGAACGGCAACGAGCACGGCTCGGCGTCCGTCAGGATGCCGAGGGGATAAGTCGAAGCTCGTAACGCTCGCAATGCATCGTTTCGTTGCTTAACAGAACCGTATCGACAGGTCAACTCGCGGAATGTCGGGCAGATGGCCGATTGGCAAATGCGCTATCCTGGTATTACAAACTCGCACGGATCGACCCTCAGAGTGGGTTCGGGCGGTTTGCAAACCCAAACCCAAACCCTAAGTTTAACAACTGTCGCCTTTTTGCCACTGTTGCCGTGTGAGCACACTTGGCCGAAAAACCACGCAGCATCCCTAGGCTCGATTGACTCAAAACGGCTGCCGGATAGTATTCTTTGAATCGAATTCGGCCCGCGTGCTGTATCGATCTTGAATCGATAAGTAGTCCGCAAAAGCTCGCCTTTCCGGTTCACGTTTCGGTACCGGAATGGCGGCGTGACGGTCTAAGGACGCGCGTTCGACATTCTGGGGCTATGGGCTGCGGCCGCGCGGCCTGAGACGGGGGCGAGGGGACAAAGTGTCGGAGCAGACGAACGTTGTGCCTTTCCCGCTGACGGTCCGAAGCGTCCTGTCGGCGGTGGATGCGGCGTGTTCGCCGACCAGGTACGAATTCACCGAGAAGGAACTGGCGGCGCTCTGCCGCTGGTTCTCGGCGATGAAATACGCCTTTCCGGGGACAGAAGGCGTGATGATGGTCAGCCATCAGGAAAGCTATTCCGCAGTCGGGCTCTACAACCGGGCGGGAGGCGCACCGAATTGTCTCGTGGCCAAACACGAGGTGGGTGGCGTCGCGCGCTTCTTTTGGTCGACCGAGTTCGATCCGCCGCGTCAGATCAAAGACTTGTCCGAGATTACCGACGCCCACATTCGCGCCATTCGTCCGCCGCGCAACGAAAAGGGTTGGCTCGATCCGACCGGGTGGATGGGCGTCTATGCATCGCGCCTAATCGCAACGCAGCTGCAGGTCGTTAGTCCCTACCCGTGACGGTCCCGGAGGCGTCGTTCGCGGAGCGGGCACGTTCGGTAGCCGGGGATGTGCGGTGCTCAGCCGAGCGCGAATGGCCTGTTGCGCTTGGAATGTCTTGCGCTGATCCTCGTAATAATAGAATTTGGTGCCGCATGTAGAAACTATCCCGCGCTGATGAAGTTCGCCGCCGTCTGTGCTTGCCTCACCACCACCGTCCTTGCCGGATGTGGATATCTGCCGACCTCCGGGCCAACGACGGGTCAGGTTATCGACCAAGGGGTCCAGGAAAATCAGGTCCGCTACGACGTTGTCGACGTCAACGCCAGTGTCGTCGCGGCATTGTTGGCGCAGCCGGCCGAGAGCTTTCACAGGCGCTTCGGGAAGAATGGGAAGCCGCCACCACCGACGATCGGGATTGGCGACACGGTTTCTGTGTCGATATGGGAAGCCGCGGGGGGCGGGCTTTTCGGGGCGTCGCCCACGGACCACGTTTCCGCTGGTTCGCGAAACGTGACGATCCCCGAGCAGGTCGTCGCCCGCGATGGCGCGATCAGCGTGCCGTTCGCCGGCCGTGTCCCCGTGGCCGGACGGTCAGCGGTCGAGGTCCAGCGGACGATAGAGCAGCGCCTGGCCGAGAAAGCCATCGAACCGCAGGTTATTGTGACGACAACGAAGAGCGTGACCAATGCCGCCACGGTGTCGGGCGAGGTTGTCGCCGGCGCCCGGGTTCCGCTCTCTGTAAACGGCGATCGTCTTCTTGATCTGATCGCGCTTGCCGGAGGGGCGAAGTCTCCGGTTTACGACACCTTTGTCCGGCTTTCCCGTAATGGCGCCACCGCGACGATCCCGATGGAAAGGCTTGTGTCGGACCCGGCGGAGAACATTTACGGGCAGCCAGGGGACGTGCTGACGCTGGTCCGCGTGCCGCAAACCTATTCGGTTCTCGGAGCAACCGGACAAAACGCGCAGCTCACCTTCAACGCTGAAAGGATAACGCTGGTCGAGGCGCTTGCCAAAGCGGGCGGTCTACAGGACCTGCGCTCGGATCCGGCGGGGGTGTTCCTTTTCCGCTTCGAGCCGCCGGCAATCGTGGCCGCTATCAACGCGCCCGCATTGGGCACCGGACCCGATCGAACTTCACCCGTCGTTTACCGCCTCGATATGAGCGACGCCAATGCCTATTTCCTCGCACAGCGGTTTCCGGTCGAAGACAAGGATATAATTTACGTCGCCAACGCCAGGCTAAATGAGCTGCAAAAATTCTTCACGCTGTTGAACACCCTGACCGGACCTGTGATCACCGGTATCGTCGTAAAGAACGCGTCACCCTAGCAGCCGTTTGGTATACGATAATCATCGAGCGGAGGATCGCGTTTTCCGCCTTGTGTCGCGCAAATGCGGCATCGAGAGGATGGGTCATGTCAGCGGTGCAAAACTTGTCCAGCGAAGATCTGATCGTCGTTACCGGGGGCGCCGGGTTCATCGGATCACATATCGTCCGAGATCTCGCCGAGGAGGGCCTGCGTATCGTTATCGCGGATCTTTTGGGGTCGGGCGACCAATGGCGCAACCTAGTCGCAGCGGAGCTGCATGATCTCGTCCGACCCGACATGCTGTTCGAGTGGCTCCGTCACCATGGCGACAAAGTCGCCGCGATCATTCACATGGGAGCGATCTCTTCGACGACCGAAATTGATGTCGACAAGTTTGTGGCAAGCAATATTCGCCCGACCCTCGATCTTTGGGATTGGTGTACGCAGAACGCCACTCGCTTTATCTACGCTTCGTCGGCAGCGACCTATGGCGACGGCAGCGCCGGTTTCAGCGACGATCAGAGCCCTGCTGCTCTTGCCGCGCTACGCCCGCTCAATGCCTATGGTTGGAGCAAGCACGTCGTGGATCGCCGCGTTGTCGACGATGTGGTGCGTGGCCTACAGACCCCGCCGCAATGGGCTGGGCTCAAGTTTTTTAATGTTTACGGCCCAAACGAAGCTCATAAAGCCGACATGCAATCCGTGGTCAGCAAAATTTGCCCGATCGTCAAGGCTGGTGGGACGGTGAGCCTTTTTAAGTCGCACAACCCTCGCTATCGCGACGGCGGTCAGCTGAGGGACTTTATTTATGTAAAGGACTGCCTCGCTGCCGTCCGCTGGCTGCTGCGCAATCCGACCATCCATGGTCTGTTCAATGTCGGAACGGGTGCCGCACGCAGCTTTCTCGATCTCGTCGATGCTGTCGGGGCAGCGGTGGGGCGCGCGCCGAATATTCGGTTCGTCGACACTCCTGCAGAGTTTCGCGACAAATATCAGTATTTCACTCAGGCGGACATTACCAAACTGCGGGCGACCGGCTTCGACCAGCCTTTTTACTCGCTCGAGGACGGTGTCCGGGACTATGTGCAGTCCGTTCAGTAAATCATCCGGTTCGGCGGCGAGGGGCACCGGGTGATCCTGTTCGATCTGTCGCGTCTGATCTCCCGCGCCGGGCGCGGGACACCGACCGGGATCGACCGGGTCGAGCTCGCCTATGCCGAGCATCTGCTCGGTGGGAGCACACCCCTGTGCTTTACGATGTTGACCGCCGCAGGTCGATTTGGGCCCCTGCCGAGAGCGGCGGCTGAGAACTACATCCAGGCGATCGACCGGACATGGCGGGGCGAGGCCGCTGCCTCACAGCAAACCGGGCGGGCCAAGCGGCTGGCGCGCACGCTGCATCTGGCAGCCCTGTCGCGCGGAGAGCGTGCGCTCCGGGCGCAGTCCCGTTCATTGGCCGACCAGCCGGTCTACCTCCTCGTCTCTCATCATCATCTTGAAAAACGCAGTGCTATTGCTCGTCTGAAACAACGAGGAGACGTGCGCTTCGTCTGCCTCATTCATGATCTGATCCCGATTGAGTTCCCCGAATACGCCTTGCCCGGTCAGGACGAAAAGCACCGGCGCCGGATCGAGACTGCCGCTGACCTCGCCGACGCGGTGATCGTCAACTCCACCGTGACGCGCGACGCTTTCCAACCTCACCTCGCGCGCGCCGGTCGCGCTCCGCCTGTGCTCGTCGCACCATTCGGTGTCGACCTATCGCCGGGTCCGGCGGATTGGCCCCCGGTGAAACCACCCTATTTCGTGTGCGTCGGTACCATCGAGGCGCGAAAGAATCATCTGCTGCTGCTCAATTTATGGCGTCGGCTCGCCGACGAACTCGGCGATGCGGTACCCCGTCTCGTTCTGATCGGACAGCGTGGCTGGGAAACCGAAAACGCGATCGACATGCTGGAGCGCTGCCCTGCGCTGCGCGGCGTCGTCCTCGAACGCAACAACTTGCCCGATGCCGAGGCGGCGCTTCTGGTCAAGGGAGCTCAGGCGCTTCTGCTTCCGTCCTTCGCAGAAGGTTTCGGGTTTCCCCTCGTCGAGGCGCTGGCGCTCGGGGTTCCCGTCCTCTGCAGTGATCTCGCCGCATTGCGCGAAAATGGCGGGGTCGTTCCGGAGTATTTCGACCCGCTCGACGGTCTCGGTTGGCAGACGGCGGTCGTCGACTATTCACTTCCGGCGTCTCCCCGGCGCCAGGCGCAGCTGCGCCGGCTGACCGGCTGGAGACCGGCCAACTGGGAGGATCATTTCGCCTCGGTCGATGCATTAATCGCAGAAGCCCGGGCGGCTGGCCAACGGTCGGGCGGCGTCACGGCACCGATGCCACTGGCGGCTCATGACGCGCGCCAGGTTGACCGTCACGAAACCGCAGACCTACGATAGGTCTTTTACGGGAGGGATCAGCAATGGCCGATATACCGCGAATGGCCGATATACCGCGGCTGAACGGCGTCATAAGCGCATTGGAGCAGGGCAAGCCTGCTTTCGCCAGCTTTATGGCGGCGGAAATCGGGGCCGCGCAGGCGATCAACACGGCACCTTACGACGGCGTGGTGTTCGAGATGGAGCACCGGCCATACGACATCCGCGCGTTGCGCGACTGCCTCCAATACATGCTGGATCGCCGGCAAATACTGCGCGCCGGCACTTTGGCACCGGCAGTGACGCCCTTCGTGCGCATCCCGCCCAATGGCGGCGAGACCAGCCAGTGGGTCGCCAAGCAGGTATTGGATCAAGGGGTCTACGGCATTGTATGGCCGCATGTCAGCACCGTCGAAGAGGCGCGCAACACAGTCTCGGCGTGCCGTTATCCGCGCCCGCGCTCGGCGCCGTATTTCGAGCCGGCGGGTCAGCGCGGCGACGCACCTGCCGCGGCGGCGCGCTATTGGGGCCTGTCGCAACAGGAATATTACACACGCGCCGATGTCTGGCCCCTCAATCCGCAAGGCGAGATCCTCGTCGCGATCATGTGCGAGGAGGTGCGCGCGATAAAAAATCTGCCGAAGATGCTGGAAGAGGTTCCGGGGATCGGCGTCGTGATCATCGGCGAGGGTGATCTGTCGCAGGACCTCGGCTTTCCGCGCCAGTACGAACATCCCACGGTGGCCTCGGCGATCGACGAGATTTTGGCGATCTGCAAGCAATACAATGTCGCCTGCGGACACCCGCATGTCGACAGCAAGAACATCGAGGCATTGCTGGAGAAAGGCTTCCGCTATTTGATGCCGGCTCCGGTCTATTCTTACGCTGCACTGGAGCTCGGCAGAAAAGCCGCCGGCCGCGTTTAGTCAGCCCGGAAGCATCTGCGCCAGTTCGGGGGGTACCGGCGGGGCGCCGGGAAGGACCGCCTCGAGCTGGCGGTCGCCGAGGCGCATGTGACGCTCGAGGATCGCTGCGATCGCGGTGCGGAAGTCGGTCGTGACCGCGAGATCGCGCCGCTGGTAAAGCTGTGCCGGCACGAGACTGGGCCAGTCGCCGTAAATGCGGCCGCCCTTTACCGGTCCTCCTAACACCCAGATGACGTTGCCGTGGCCGTGATCGGTGCCGCCATTGCCGTTCTCCCGGACGGTGCGGCCGAATTCGGATAGCACGACGATAATGGTATCGCGCCAGGCCTCGCCCAATCCCCGGGCAAGGAGGGCGAGACCCTCTCCAAGCAGGCGCAGACGGCCGGCGAGCTGTCCTTTGTGGTTGCCCTGATTGACGTGAGTATCCCAGCCCCCCAGCCCGATCACCGCCAGCCGCACACCGGGATCGCGATGGATCAGGTGCGCCAGCCGCGCCGCCTGTCCGGGAAAGCCGGAAGGCGGTGAAGCGCCGTTATCGGCGATTTGCCGTTCCGTTGCCAAGGCGCTGATCAGCTGTGCACGGGCCGTCCGGCCCTGGCGGTAGGATTCGTCGAGTGTGTCATTGCCGGAATAGAGGCGATCGAATGCGCTGCTGATTTCCGGGCTGTCGATCGGCAGCGGCTTGGCGCCCTCGGGGCCGAGCGGCAGACTGGCAACCGCCGCCTTGCCGACGAGAATGCGCGGCACGGTCGGGCCGATGCTGATCGCATCGGCCGGGCCGCGCGGACCGGGAAGCGCCAGGAGGAGCCGGTTCATCCAGCCGTCCCGTGTGCTGCTCTCCCCCGGGGTCCCGTTTTCGATAAAGAGCTGCGCATCGAAATGCGATCGGGTCGGGTCCGGCGATCCGGCGGCGTGGATAAAGGCGAGGCTGCGCTCGGTCCATAGCGGCATCAGGCTCACGAGCGCGGGGTGCAATCCGAAATGCTCGTCGAGCGCCAGCGCCCCGTCCGGTTTTCCCGGCTGCGCGATCGCGATCGATCGGCGCTCTTGGTAATAGGCCTCTTCCGCGTAGGGCACGACGACGTTGAGCCCGTCGACGGCGCCGCGAAGCAGGATCACGATCAGGCGCTTTTGGCCGCCGCCGTCGGCAACCGCCGCCCACCCCGCCGGGGCGATCGAAAAGAGGGCCGTTCCAGCCGCCCCACCGAGGAAGTCGCGCCGGCGCATGATGTCCGTCTATCTGCGCATGAAATCGGGACCGCCGAGGATCAGAGCGGCGCGGAGCCTAGGCGGTGCCTGGGCGATGACTTCGCGTGTGGGTTCCGTCATGGTCGAGCCGAAAATTGCTGCCAGATGCAGCGCATCGACCACGTGGGCTTTCGCCGGTGGGTCCAAGCCTAGGGCGAGAGAAGCCCCGGTTGCCCCGCTGACGGGTAGGCCCCCTTGGGCGAACGCGGTCGCAAAGCTGACCCGCCGCGTCGTGGCGTCCGGGCTCAGCCAGGCGTCTTCGGTATTCTTGTAGCCATCCGGTGTCAGACAGCCGAAGAGTGGCATGCCCAGCTGGTCCATCGTGCCGAGTAACGGGCGGACATTGCCTACGGGGATCCCGGCAGCGCGCACCGCAGAGACTACGAAATGATAGGGCGTCTTGTATTTCCGGCCAGAGCTGGCCCAGAACTCGCGGCTGGCGAAGAGCGTCTTCAGGATTTCCCAGACGTTGCCGTCAGTCTCCTGGAACCGCG
>WNFR01002794.1_pt1 | contig 27409 bp, 20 predicted proteins | sample 5400221 | NCBI WGS metagenome assembly WNFR01 (sample SAMN13153357, study PRJNA577476) | soil metagenome | isolation source: 40 cm soil under Madrone tree | place: USA:California | collected 2016-06-14
GATCTCGGCTTCAGTTACGACTCCTCCATCTTCCCCATCCGTCACGATCGCTACGGGCTGCCGGGCGCGACGCCCGAACCCAACCGCCTGAGCGCACCCTCGGGGCGCACGCTGGTGGAGTTTCCCATGTCGGCGGCGAGGTTCCTGGGCGTGCGGGTGCCGGTCTCCGGTGGTGGCTATTTCCGCATCCTGCCGTACTGGCTGACGCGCGCGGGCCTGAAGCAGATCGAGCGGAGCGGCCGCCCTTTCACTTTCTATCTGCACCCCTGGGAGGTGGATCCCGGACAGCCGCGCGTCAGGGTGGGCGCGTTCTCGCGCTTCCGCCATTACACCAATCTCGAGCGCTGCGAGAGCCGGCTGCGGCGCGTGCTGGGGGATTTTCCCTTCACCTCGATGCGTGAAGCCTTGCGGCTGCGTGGGCTCCTCACCGCCTGAGGCGCGTCGCGCTTCGGTTTGGTGCTCGAAGACGCACGCCAGACACGCAAGCGACAGTGACGTGCGGCCATTGTGAAGTCACCGTCGGTCGTCAGCAAATCAGTTCGTGGCGGATACACAGCCCGGCGGCCTCGATATAGTCCTGACGATCCGGCACAAGGAGCGGTAGCGCTGCAAACCGGTGCACGATGTCCTTGCGGGCACGCGGCCCCGTAAAGCCTTGCAGCAGTTCCTGAAGTATCAACCGTCGATCGCGGCCCGCAGCGCGTCTACCTCTGGAGCGGACGAGCGGATGTCCCTCCTAAACGCGAGAGACCAGACACTGGTGTCGACCAACAGGCTCATCGACGTGAGCGTTCGGCCTTGTAATCGAACGCGCTATCCCACTCAAGCTTGCCCATCAGATCGAGCAAACGCTTCTGTTTCCGGCGAGCAATGAACTCCTCCAGCGCACGGGTCACCGCTGCCTTTTTGGTCCGTTCACCGCTCACCTTCACCGCTTGCTCAATGAGCTTGGGATCCAGGGACAGATTTGTTGCCACGTGTCACCCCTTACACATCATTCCACACATCAGGCTGTGACCGGGCAATGAAGTGACGTTGACCGTCTCCCGAACGTGGTACTCATCGCCGGCAACGTGATCGTCACCGACAGTCCCCCGGCCTCGAGGTTACGCGCTTCGATGCCGCCACCGTGCAGCGCCACCGCGCGTGCCGCGATCGCGAGGCCCAGACCCTCGCCCGCAGCGCTGCCGTGTCCGCGCGCCGCATCCACCCGGTAGAAAGGCTCGAATATGAGCCCGAGGTCCTTCTCCGGCACACCGGGGCCGTGATCGCGGACGATGACTTCGACCCGGTCCCCCTGTTGCCCCTCGTCCGCCATGCGACGAGCCGTGATCCCGACCGTGGCCTCCGCGGGACTGTAACGCACGGCATTGCGGATCACGTTCTCGAAGGCGCTGCGCAGCAGCTCCTCCTCACCCGACACCAGCAGCGGACCCTGCGCCTGCACTTGCACCAGACACCCCTGCGCATCCGCCTCGATGGCCACATCCGCGACGATGGTGCGCAGCAGCTCTCCGACATCGACGCTCGCCGGCTCGAGCGCGTGCACGGGACGCTCCAGGCGCACGAGCTTCAGCGTGCGCGCGATGAGAGCTTCGAGGCGCTGCGCCTCGCGCTCGATGCGGGCGAGGTGGCGCTCCACGCCCCCGTCCTCGCGGCGCGCGAGCGAGAGTGCGAGTTGCAGCCGCGCGAGCGGCGAGCGCAGCTCGTGGGACACGTCGCGCAGCAGCTGCTGTTTCGCCTCGAGCAGCAGCCGCAGCCGCTCGGCCATGGTGTCGAGGTCCGCCGCCAGCAGACCCAGATCATCCTGTCGCCCTTTGAGTGCCGGCAGCACCCGCACGTTGAGGTCGCCGCTCGCCAGCTGCCGGGTCGCCAGCCGCAGGCGCTCCACCGGGGAAGCGAGATAGCGGGCGAGAAAGAAACACACTGCCGCGCTGACCCCCAGGGCGATCGCCAGTACCGTCAGCGGCACGCCCGGCAGCTCCAGCTCACCGAAGAGACGCGGGCTGGCGTGCACCGGACCGATGACCACGTGGTAGGTGCTGCCACCCGCTGCGACCAGCACCAGCGCCCCGCCGATGGGTGCAATGGCGCCGCCGGATGCCGCGGCGGTATCGCGCGAGCCGCTTAAGGGAGGCGGCAGCGGCCGTCCCAGCAGCTCCCGGCCTCCGGGCTCCACCACGAAGGTGCGGCCAAAGGGTTCCGCGGGCAGCGATTGCAGCCAGCTCCTCAGCGCTTCGGGCCCGCCGGACTCAAAGGCGCGCGCCGCCTGCGCGTACAGCTGACCGCGCTGTACCCACGGGCGGTCGGTGCGGTGCGCGGTGGCGTTGACTGCGACCGTGACCGTGCCCACGAGGATCAGCGCCAGCGCCACCCAGAAGGCGAGAAAGATCCGCCAGTAGAGCGAGTGCATGAGCCTAACCCTGCGACGCCGGTGCGCGCGCGCTCGCGAGCGCCAGCGCGTAGCCCGAGCCGCGCACGCTCTGCAGGGTGACGCGGTCGGTGTACTTCATGAGCTTGCGGCGCAGATTGCTCACGTGCGTGTCGAGGCTGCGATCGGTCGGCAGGAGACGGCGGCCGAGCGCCTGGGCCATGAGCTCATCGCGCGTCACGGTGCGCGTATCCGCGCGCACCAGCAGCTCCAGAATCCGCAGCTCCGCGGACGTCAGCTCCAGATCGCGATCCGCGATGTCGGCGCGGCGCGCGCGCAGGTCAAGGCGCAGCGGCCCCCACAGGATGAGTCCGCTCGCGCTCTGGCCCTCACCGGGCATGCGCCGCAACACCGCCCGTATCCGCGCCACCAGTTCGCGCGGGCTGAAGGGCTTGGCGAGGTAGTCATCGGCCCCCATCTCCAGTCCCACCACGCGATCGACTTCCTCGCCCCGGGCGGTGAGCATGATCACCGGCACACGGCTGACCGCGCGGATGCGGCGCAGCACTTCGAAGCCCGAGAGCTCCGGCAACATGACGTCCAGCACCACCAGGTCTACCGGCGCGCGCCCGAGCTGCTCCAGTCCGGAAGTGCCGGTGCCTGCGGTGAGCGTGAGGAACCCCTCGGGGGCGAGATACTCCGCCAGCATCGCGCACAGCTCCTGATCGTCATCGACGATGAGGAGCGTCGGTTTTGACTCGCTGGTGCCGTCCGCCGGATCCATGACGCGGAACGATACACGCTCTGACCGCTCCCGGCGCCGGCTGCCCCGAAACACAGATTTCTTTGCATTTCTTTGCCCGTTGCGTACTCCACGAAGCCAACACCTGTGCCAACGTGTCGGTCTCCCCCCGGGACGCTTGCGGCAGGTGGTGCAGCTGCGCCATCGTGCGAGGATTCAGTTTTGAGAGGCGCCGATGACCCCGGATTCCGTCCCGCATGACACCCACGCCGCCGCAGGGCAGGCGCGCGAGGCGCGCCGCAAGCGCCTCATTTTCGCGCTGGTGGCGGGGGCGGTGCTGGTGGCCGTGATCGCCTGGGCCATGAAGCCCGGCAGTCAGTCCGCGAGCGGACCGGGCGGCAGGGGCGCTGATGCCGGCCGGCCGATCCCGGTGCGGGCGGTGGCCGCCTCCACCGGGAGTGTCGATGTGACCGTCGATGCGCTCGGGACCGTGAGCGCGCTCAACACCGCGACCATCCACAGCCGGGTCGACGGGCTGCTGCTGCAGGTGCCATTCCGCGAGGGTCAGCGGGTGAAGGCCGGGGACCTGCTCGCACAGATCGACCCGAGCACCTTCCAGGCGACGCTCAACCAGGCCGAGGGGCAGCTCGCAAAGGATCAGGCGCAGCTCGCCGGCGCGCGCGTGGACCTTGACCGCTACATGGGCCTGCTGGCGAAGGATTCCATCGCCAGCCAGACGGTCGATGCGCAGAGATTCACCGTGCAGCAACTCGAGGGCGCGGTGCGCTCCGACAGGGCTGCAGTCGAGAACGCGCACCTGCAGCTGACTTTCACGCGTGTCACCGCGCCGTTCGCCGGCCGCGTGGGCCTGCGCCAGGTCGACCCCGGCAACATGGTGCATGCCGCCGATACCAACGGGCTCGTGGTGCTGACCCAGACTCACCCGATCTACGTGGTGTTCGCGGTGCCCTCCGGGCATCTCGCGCAGATCTATCCGCACTGGAGCCGCGGGGATGCGCTGCCGGTCGAGGCGCTCGACCGCGACGGCAAGGTATTGGCGCAGGGCAAGCTCGCCGCCGTCGACAACCAGATCGACACCAGCACCGGGACCATCAAGCTCAAGGCGCAGTTCGACAACACGGACGACGCGCTGTTTCCGGATCAGTTCGTGACCGCGAGGCTCAGGATGGACACCGTGTCCGGCGCCACGCTGGTGCCGAGCGCCTCGGTGCAGCGTGGCGCGCCGGGCACCTTTGTCTACGTGGTCAATGCCGACAACACGGTGAGCCTGCGCAAATTGAGCCTGGGGCCTGCCAGCGGGGATCTGGTCTCGGTGCAGGATGGCGTGAAGGCCGGAGAGAAAGTCGTCATCGACGGACTCGACAAGCTGCGCGACGGCGCTCAGGTCGCGTTGATCGCCGACAACACCCGCGGCGCCGCGGCACAGCGCCCGCATCGGCGCCAACCCGCCGCGACGAGCGCGCCCACCGGATGACGTCGTGAATCCGTCGGCGATTTTCATCGAGCGCCCCGTCGCGACGTGGCTGCTCATGTTGTCGATTCTGCTGGCGGGCGTGCTCGGCTACCGGGCCCTGTCGGTGTCTGCGCTCCCGGAAGTCGACTACCCGACCATCCAGGTCACGACCCTGTATCCGGGCGCGAGTCCCGACGTGACCACGTCCGCGATCACCGCGCCGCTCGAGCGCCAGTTCGGTCAGATGCCGGGCCTGTCGCAGATGACCTCCTCGAGCTCCGGCGGCGCCTCGGTGATCACGCTGCAGTTCTCGCTGGCGCTCTCGCTCGACACGGCCGAGCAGGAAGTGCAGGCCGCGATCAACGGCGCGAGTTCCTTCCTGCCGACCGACCTGCCGATGCCGCCGGTATACAGCAAGGTCAATCCCGCGGACGCGCCCATCCTCAGCCTCGCCGTCAGCTCCTCAACGCTGCCGCTCACCAAGGTCGAAGACCTGGTCGACACGCGCCTCGCCGCCAAGCTCTCCGAAGCCCCGGGCGTGGGCCTGGTGAGCCTGGGCGGAGGCCAGCGTCCCGCCATCCGCATCCAGGTGGACCCGGTGGCGCTCGCCGCGCACGGGCTCGCGCTCGAGGACGTGCGCACCGCGATCGGCAACGCCAACGTCAACCAGGCCAAGGGCAGCTTTGACGGCCCGCTGCGCGCCTCCACCATCGATGCCAACGACCAGCTCAGATCTGCGGACGACTATCGCAACATCGTGCTCCTGTACAAGAACGGGGCGCCGCTGCGGGTGGCGGACATTGCCGCGGTGGTCGAGACGGCAGAGAACGTGAAGCTCGCGGCGTGGGCGGCCGACCGGCAACAGCCGCAGCCGGCACCCGCGATCATCGTCAACATCCAGCGCCAGCCGGGGGCGAATGTCATCCAGACCGTGGATCGCATCACGGCGATGCTGCCGCAGCTGCAGGCAAGTCTCCCCGCCTCGATCAACGTCGCGGTGCTCACCGATCGCACCATCAGCATTCGCGCCTCGATCGCGGACGTGCAGTTCGAGTTGCTGCTGGCGGTGATCCTGGTGGTGCTGGTCATTTTCTTCTTCCTGCGCAGCGCCGCCGCCACCCTCATCCCGAGCATCGCGGTGCCGCTGTCGCTGGTGGGCACCTTCGGTGTCATGTACCTGGTGGGTTTCTCCCTCAACAACCTCACGCTGATGGCGCTCACCATCGCGACCGGCTTCGTCGTGGACGATGCGATCGTGATGATCGAGAATATCTCCCGGCACGTGGAGCAAGGCAGCGCACGTCTCGAGGCGGCGTACCAGGGCTCGCAGCAGATCGGCTTCACCATCATCAGCCTCACGGTGTCGCTGATCGCGGTGCTGATTCCGCTCTTGTTCATGGGGGATGTCATCGGGCGGCTGTTCCGCGAGTTCGCCATCACGCTCGCGGTGGCGATCCTCATCTCGGCGGTCGTCTCGCTCACCTTCACGCCCATGATGTGCGCGCGGCTGCTCGAGCGGCCACGGCCGGAAAAGGAAAGCCGGGTGCTGCGCCTCGCCGGCCGCGGGTTTGAGAGCCTCGCGCAGCATTACGGGCGCTCGCTCACCTGGGTGCTCGACCGCCAGCGCATGACGCTGCTGGTCGCGATCGGCACTCTGATCCTCACCGTGATCCTGTATGTCTTCATCCCCAAGGGCTTCTTCCCACCCCAGGATACCGGACTCATCCAGGGCATTACGGAGGCGCCGCAGTCGGTGTCCTTCGCGGCCATGGCGCAACGGCAGCAGGCCCTCGCCCAGGTGCTGCTGAAGGACCCGGCGGTGGAGAGCGTGTCCTCGTTCATCGGCGTGGACGGCGTCAACACCACGCTCAACAGCGGGCGGCTCCTCATCAACATGGTGCCAAAAAGCGCGCGCAGCCTCGATGCCACCGGGGTGATCCGCCGCCTGCAGCCGCGGCTCGCGAGCGTCGCGGGCATCACCGTGTACATGCAGCCGGTGCAGGACCTGACCATCGATGCGCGCGTCAGCCGCACGCTCTATGCGCTGTCGGCCGAAGACCCCGACATGAATGAGCTCGCGGTGTGGGTCAAGAAGCTCGTGGCGCGCCTGCAGAGTCTGCCGCAGCTGGCGGACGTGGCGAGCGACCTGCAGGATGAGGGGCTGCAGGTGTACGTGGAAATCGACCGCGATGCCGCCGGGCGCCTCGGTGTGACTCCGGCGGCGATTGACAACGCGCTGTACGACGCCTTCGGCCAGCGCCTGGTGTCGACGATTTTCACGCAATCCAACATCTATCGCGTGGTGCTCGAGCTCAAGCCCCAGGACCAGCAGGGCCCGGGACCGCTGCAAGGCCTGTACGTCGCGGCCGTGAACGGCAACGAGATCCCGCTCGCGAGCGTCGCCCGGATCAGTGAGGGCACGACGCCGCTCGCGATCAATCACCTGGGGCAGTTCCCGGCGGCCACCATCTCGTTCAACCTGGCCCCCGGGGCCTCGCTCGGCGGTGCCGTCAGCGCCATCAAGGCGGCGCAGCAGGCGCTGCAGGTCCCGGCGAGCGTGCAGATGAGCTTCCAGGGCGCGGCGCTCGCGTTCCAGGGCACGCTCGGCAGCACGCTGTGGCTGATCCTGGCCGCGATCGTGACCGTGTACATCGTGCTGGGTGTGCTCTACGAGAGCTACATCCACCCCGTGACCATTCTCTCCACGCTCCCCTCGGCCGGTGTCGGGGCGTTGCTCGCGCTCATGATCGCAGGCCAGGACCTGGGGGTCGTGGGCATCATCGGCATCATTCTGCTGATCGGCATCGTCAAGAAGAACGCGATCATGATGATCGACTTCGCGCTGCAGGCCGAGCGCATCGAGGGCAAGCCGCCGCGCGAAGCGATCTACCAGGCGGCGCTGCTGCGGCTGCGGCCGATCCTCATGACCACCATGGCGGCCATGCTCGGCGCGCTGCCGCTGATGCTCGCCACCGGCATGGGCTCGGAGCTGCGCCGCCCGCTCGGCATCGCCATGGTGGGGGGACTCGCGATGAGCCAGGTGCTGACGCTGTTCACCACGCCGGTGATCTACCTGTACTTCGATCGGCTGGCGCTGCGGTTCGAGAGCCGGCGCGCGCGGCCGCGCGGCGCGACCCCGCCCGATGCCGGCGCGCCGGCGACGCAAGGCACGTGAGCCCATGATCTGCGCGGGCGCAGCATGAATCTCTCGCGGCCCTTCATCGAGCGCCCGGTCGCCACCACGCTCCTCACCCTCGGCGTGGTGTTGGCTGGTATCGCGGCGTTCGTGCACCTGCCGGTGGCACCGCTCCCGCAGGTGGATTTCCCGACCATCGCCGTGAATGCGGGACTGCCCGGCGCCAGTCCCGAGACCATGGCCGCAACCGTCGCAGCGCCGCTGGAACGCTCGCTCGGGCGCATCGCCGCGGTCACCGAGATGACCTCCTCGAGCTCGCTCGGCTCGACGCACATCACGCTGCAGTTTGACCTGAACCGCGACATCGACGGCGCGGCGCGCGACGTGCAGGCGGCTCTCAACGCCGCGCGCGCGCTGCTGCCGAGCGGACTGCCGAGCAATCCCACCTACCGCAAGGTGAACCCCGCGGACGCGCCCATCATGATCCTCGGGCTCACATCGAAAGCCCTGACGCGCGGCCAGATGTACGACTCGGCCTCCACCGTGCTGGCGCAGAAGCTGCTGCAGGTGAACGGCATCGGGGATGTCAATGTCGGCGGCAGCTCACTCCCCGCGGTGCGCGTAGAGCTGAATCTCCCCTCGATGAACGGCTATGGCATCAACCCGGAGGCCGTGCGCGCCGCGATCGTCGCCACCAACGCCAACCGCCCCAAGGGCGCGCTCGAGAACGGTGACAAGCGCTGGCAGATCCTCGACAACGATCAGTCGATGTACGCCAAGGATTACATTCCGCTCATCGTCGGCTACCACAGCGGCGCGGCCGTGCGCCTCGGCGACATCGCGCAGGTAAGCGATTCGGTGCAGGACCTGCGCAACGACGGACTCGCCAACGGGGATCCGGCCGTCATGCTGATCCTGTTCCGCCAGCCCGGCGCCAACATCATCGATACCGTGGATCGCGTGCGCGCGCTGCTGCCGCACCTGCGCGCCACCATCCCGGCGAGCATCTCGCTCGATGTGTACATGGACCGCACCCCGACGATCCGTGCCTCGCTGCGCGACGTCGAGCGGGCGCTGGTGATCTCGGTCGCGCTCGTGGTGCTGTCGGTGTTCATGTTCCTGCGCAGCGCGCGCGCCGCCATGGTGCCGCTGGTCGCGGTGCCGGTGTCCCTCATCGGCACCTTCGGGGTCATGTATCTCGCCGGGTTCACTCTCGACAACCTCTCGCTCATGGCGCTCACCATCGCCACGGGTTTCGTGGTGGACGACGCGGTGGTGGTGCTGGAGAACGTGTCGCGCCACGTGGAAGCGGGCATGCCGCGTCTGCAGGCGGCGCTGCAGGGTGCGCGCGAGGTGGGCTTCACGGTGGTGTCGATGAGCCTGTCGCTGATCGCCGTGTTCATCCCGATCCTGCTGATGGGTGGGGTGGTCGGGCGGCTGTTCCGTGAATTCGCGATCACGCTCTCGGCCGCGATCCTGGTCTCGCTCATCGTGTCGCTGACGACTACACCCATGATGTGCTCGCGGCTGCCCGAGGAGCGCGGCGCGCGCCAGCACGGCCGCCTGTACCGCGCGAGTGAGCGCGCCTTCAACGCCGTGCAGGACCGCTACCGCCGCTCCCTCGACTGGGCACTGGCGAACGGTGCCACCGTGATGCTGATCCTGGCGGTCACCGTGGCCCTGAACGTGTATCTGTACATCCGCGCGCCGAAGGGTTTTTTCCCGCAGCAGGATACGGGTCTGATGATGGGCCAGACCATTTCGTCGACGTGGTGCTGCACGATCCGGCCGTGAGCACCGTCGTCGGATTCACCGGCGGCGGCCAGCGCAACAGCGGCAACATGTTCATCTCGCTGAAGCCGCGTGCGCAGCGCCAGCTGAGCGCAGACGCCGTGATCGCGCGTCTGCGCGGCAAGCTCGGGCACGAGCCGGGTGCGAATCTGTTCGTGCAACCGGTGCAGGACATCCGCGTCAGCGGACGCTCCGCCGGCGCCCAGTACCAGTACACGCTGCAGGCGGACACCATCACCGACCTGCGCGCCTGGGAGCCGCGGGTGCGGCGCATGATGAATTCGCTCCCGATGCTGGCCGACGTCAACACCGACGCGCAGGACAAGGGATTGCAGACGAGTCTCGTGATCGACCACGACGCGGTCGCGCGCCTGGGTCTGAACCAGGCCGAGATCGACGGCACGCTGAACGACCTCTTCGGCCAGCGCCAGGTATCGACCATCTACCATCCGCTGAACCAGTACCACGTGGTCATGGAGGCGGCGCCCGAGTACTGGCAGAGCCCGGACACGCTGCGCAACGTGTACGTGACGAGTACCGCGGCGACGGGCACTGCGGGAACGAGCACGACGAGCCAGCGTGTGCCGTTGAGCGATTTCTCGCATTACGAGCCGACGTCCACCCCGCTCGCAGTCAACCACCAGGGTCTGTCGGCGGCCTCGACCATCTCCTTCAACCTGCCGCTGGGCGTGTCGCTGTCACAGGCCACCCAGGCCATCAACAACGGTTTCGCCACGCTCGGGGCGCCCATCACGGTGCGCGGCACCTTCCAGGGCACCGCCAAGGCGTTCCAGGACGCACTCAGCAATCAGCCGCTGCTCATCCTCTCGGCACTCGTCGCCGTGTACCTGGTGCTGGGCATCCTCTATGAGAGTCTCGTGCACCCGCTGACCATCCTGTCCACGCTCCCCTCCGCGGGCGTGGGGGCGCTGCTCGCGTTGCGCGCCACCGGCACCGACTTCACCATCATCGCGCTCATCGGCGTGATCCTGCTCATCGGCATCGTCAAGAAGAACGCCATCATGATGATCGACTTCGCGCTGCAGATCGAACGTGAGCGCGACTGCAGCGCGCGCGAGGCCATCTACGAGGCCTGTCTGCTGCGCCTGCGCCCGATTCTCATGACCACCATGGCGGCGATGTTCGGCGCACTGCCGCTCGCGATCGGCACGGGCGACGGAGCGGAGCTGCGCCGCCCGCTCGGCATCGCCGTGGTCGGTGGCCTGTTCCTCAGTCAGCTGTTGACTCTGTATACGACTCCCGTGATGTACGTCTACCTCGACCGCTTCCGGCTGTGGGCGAAATCCCGCCTGCAGCGCTTCTCGAACCCACTTGGGCCTCCTCGCCCGCGCGGACCGGGCAAGGTGCGCGGGGCTGAACAGGGGGCCTCGTGAGCCGCGCTCCCGTGCGGCGCGCTGCGCGGTGCGCCCTGCCCCTCGCCGCTCTCGCCACGGCGGCGGGCTGCCAGTACCTGTCGGTCGGCCCGGTGTACCACCGCCCGAGCCTCGAGGTGCCGGAAAGCTACAAGGAGGCCAAGGACTGGAAGCCGGCCGAGCCGCAGGACGCGAAGCCGCGCGGCAACTGGTGGGACCTCTACGATGACCCGGACCTCGATGCCCTCATGCGCCTGGTGGCGGTATCCAATCAGAACGTGCGCCTCGCAGCGGCTCGCTACGACCAGGCGCTGGCGCTGCTCGGCAACGCGCGCTCGGGCTACTTTCCGACCATCACCACCGATGTCTCCTCCACGCGCAGCCAGAACGCGCTGACCGTCGGCGGCGGTGGCTCCGGCACCACGTCCGCGAGTGCCGCGGGAGGCAGCGGTACCCGCACACAGGACCGCGTCAGCGCCTCCATGAACTGGGAGCTGGATGTCTGGGGCCGGATCCGCCGCACCGTCGAATCCAACCGCGAGTCCGCGCAGGCGAGCGCCGGGGATCTGGCGGGGGCGTTGCTCTCGGAGCAGGCGACGCTCGCCCAGAGTTACTTCCAGCTGCGCGTCACGGATCTGGATCTCGCGCTGCTGGAGCGCTCGATGGACGGTTACCAGAAGGCGCTGGAGGTCACGCAGAATCGCTACCAGGCGGGCGTAGCGCAGCGCTCGGACGTCACGCAGGCGCAGACGCAGCTCGAGAACGCGCGCGCCCAATGGCTTGACCTCGGCATCACCCGTGCGACCCTCGGGCACGCCATCGCGGTGCTCATCGGCAAGCCCCCGGCGGCGCTGTCGATCGAGCGCAAGGACCAGACGCCGGCGATCCCGGCGATCCCGCTCACCCTGCCCTCGCAGCTGCTCGAGCGGCGCCCGGACATCGCCGCGGCGGAACGCCGCACCGCAGCCGCCAACGCGCAGATCGGTATCGCGCGCGCGGCGTGGTTTCCGACCCTGTCGCTGGGCGCCACCGGCGGCTACTCGAGCAACAGCTTCTCGAAACTGTTCGAGGTGCCGAACCGCTTCTGGTCGCTGGGACCGGATCTCGCCGGCACCCTGATCGATTTCGGCGCCCGTCACTACCAGGTGCGCGCCGCGATCGCGAATTACGACCAGAACGTGGCCAGCTACCGCCAGACAGTCCTCAGCGCCTTTCAGGACGTGGAAGACAATCTCGCGACCCTCGCGGTGCTCGCCCGGGAATCGATCGCCGAGCGCGCTGCTGCGGATGCGGCCGCCGAGACGCTCACGATCACGCAGAACCAGTACAAGGCGGGCACGGTGGACTATCTCAACGTGGTGTCCGCGCAGAACGCCTCCCTCGCAGCGGAGCGCGCCTGGCGCGACATCACCAACCGCTCCCTCGCCGCCAGCGTGAGCCTGCTCAAGGCCCTCGGCGGGGGCTGGAGCACCGACACTCTGCCCTACCAGTAGCGCGGCTGCGCGGCACACACCGCTGTGCGCATCCTCTGGAACGAGGTTTGCGTTCGGGTCGAGACCGCTGCTAGCTGCTACTATGCGCGCGCTTCGACTGACGGGGAGCTTATGAACGAAGCCATCGAAAGCGGGGCCGTAAGCGGTGCACTGTACCGTTCGCCTGGAACCGAAAGCGAGTCTCCCCATACAGAGCTGGCATCCACCGAGCGCAAAGTGCGGCTCGGCTTCGCCTTTGCGCTCGCCTGTCTGGCCGTGATCGGGGTGGTTTCTTATCTCAGTGTCGTGCGTCTGAAGGAGAATGCGGCGAGCGTTGAGCGCACCCACGAGGTGCGCAACAGCCTCGAATTGCTGCTGGCCGCCGCGACCGACTCCGAAACCGCCGAGCGTGGGTACGTCATCACGGGCGATGAGAGCTATCTGGAACCCTACCGACAGGCGGGCGCGGTCGTCGACGGCCAGACGAGGCGCTTACGCGAGCTGACGGCGGACAACCGCGCTCAACAGCAGCGGCTCGACTCGGTGGTGGCGCTCGTGACCGACCGACTCGCCATTTTACGCGCAGTCATCGAATTGCGGCAGGACCAAGGCTTCGCAGCGGCGCAAGGCGAGATTCTCACCGGAAAAGGTAAACAGTTTCACGATCGGATTCGCCGCCTCATCGGTCAGATGGAAGATACCGAGACGTTCTTGCTCAAGGAGCGTGAGCAACGGGCGAACCGCAGCTCCAACGTCGCTCAGGCGATCGTTATCGGCGGTGGGGTTCTCGCCTGCGGACTCGTCGCTCTGGCGCTGTTGGCGATCCGCCGGGACTTCGCGGGCCGAACCCGAGCCGAGCGAGCATTACGCGATGCGAGAGATCAGCTCGAACTGCGCGTCCGGCAGCGCACCGCAGAGCTTGAGAAGGCGGGGGAGACTAACGCACAGCTGGCCTCCATCATCGAATCCTCCGACGATGCGATTGCCGGCAAAAATCTGGACGGCCTCATCACCAGTTGGAACCCCGGCGCACAACGGCTGTTCGGCTATTCCGCGCAGGAGGCCCTCGGCAAGCCGATGGCCATGTTGATCCCGCCCGAGCGTGCGAGCGAAGAGCCTACTATCCTGGCTCGAATTGCGCACGGTGAAGCGACTGATCATTTCGAGACGCTACGCATTGGAAAGGATGGACGGAGAATCGATGTTTCCGTCACCATCTCCCCCATCCGGGACAGCCAGGGCCGCATCATCGGCGCATCCAACATTGCTCGCGACATCACAGACCGCAAGCTCGCGCAAGTCAAGATGCAGGCCCAACTCGCGCGCCTCGACCTGCTCCATCAAATCACCCGAGCGATCGGCGAACGCCAGGACATCCAGAGCATCTTTCAGGTCGTCATCCGCACGCTCGAAGAGCAGCTGCCGGTGGATTTCTGCTGCATCTGCCTCTATGACCCGGCCGAGAAGTGCGTGATCGTCACGAGCGTCGGCCTGCACAGCGAAGCACTCGCGATGGAGCTGGCGATGACGGCGCAGGCTCGCATCGAGATCGATCAGAACGGATTGTCGCAGTGCGTGAACGGCCGGCTCGTTTACGAACCGGATATCACACAAGTCCCCTTCCCGTTTCCCCAGCGCCTGGCGAGAGGGGCTTTGAGCTCGATGGTCGCAGCTCCCTTGCTGGTCGAAAGCAAGGTGTTCGGCGTGCTCATCGCTGCCCGCCAGCAGGCGCACGGCTTCAGCAGTGGCGAATGCGAATTCTTAAAGCAAGCGAGCGAGCACGTCGCCTTGGCGGCCCACCAGGCCCAGCTCTATAGCGCTCTGCAACAGGCGTACGACGACTTGCGTCAGACGCAGAAGGCGGTGATGCAGCAGGAGCGTCTGCTCGCCCTGGGCCAAATGGCGAGCGGTATCGCGCACGATATCAACAATGCAATTTCTCCCGTGTCTCTTTACACCGAAGCGCTCTTGGAGCAGGAGCCGGACTTAAGTCCACGCGCCCGCGGCCAGCTCGAAACAATCCAGCGTGCCATCGATGACGTAGCGCAAACCGTCGCGCGCATGCGCGAGTTCTATCGCCAACGTGAAGCCCAGATGACGCTGCTTCCGGTAGACATGAACGCCATCGTGCAGCAAGTCGTGGCCCTGACGCGCGCCCGCTGGAGCGACATGGCACAACAGCGTGGTATTGCCATCGAGATGCGGACTGAGCTGGCCGCGGAGCTGCCGTCGATCATGGGCGCTGACAATGAAATTCGGGAAGCGCTCACCAACCTGATCTTCAATGCCGTCGATGCCATGCCCAACGGCGGCCCGCTTATATTGCGTACCCGGGTCGCGCAGGAGGGAGGAGTCGTTCAGGTCGAGGTTATCGATAGCGGCGTTGGGATGGACGAGGACACGCGACGCCGATGTCTGGAGCCGTTCTTCACCACCAAAGGCGAGCGTGGCACCGGGCTTGGACTTGCGATGGTGTATGGCACCATGCAACGTCACAGCGCAGATTGTGAAATCGAGAGTGCGCTCGGCAAAGGCACCACTGCGCGCCTGAGTTTCGCAATACCGACCACTCCCGCGGTCGGTGCGGCGGCGTCGGCCACCGCCAGCGCAGTGCCGCCGCAGCGCATCCTGGTTGTGGACGATGATCCGCTGGTACTCAAATCGCTTCGCGATACTTTGGAGGCGGATGGTCACAGCGTGACGACGGCGGATGGCGGTCAAGCCGGTATCGATGCTTTCCTTGCGGCACGATCAGGGGGCAATGCGTTCCCGGTCGTGATTACCGATCTCGGTATGCCCTACGTCGATGGGCGCAAAGTCTCCAACGCGGTTAAGACCGCTGCTCCGGAGACGATCCTCTTAATGTTGACCGGCTGGGGGCAGCGACTGGTTGCCGATGGGGACGTTCCGCCTCACGTGGACCGTGTCTTGAGTAAGCCGCCCAAGCTGCGCGAGCTGCGCGAGGCGTTAGCGCGCTGCCTGGATGCTCGGGCTGCGTGATTGCACCACTCCATCTCGCAGAGCTTCCCTAGGTCGGGTTCTCCAGGCTGAACGCCTGGCGGTGGTCGTCGTAGGCAAAGACTTCCCCGTAGCGGCCCCAGCTGATGATGGTGCGCAGGGTCTGCTCGGCCGCCTCCTCCGCCATGTAGTCCTCGAGCTCATCGAAGAAGCGGCTCTTGGGCGCGCTGTGGCTCGCTCGTTCATCGAGCACCCGACGGATGTGCGCCGCGAGCGGCACGTAGGTGATGAGGTGGCGGGCGAAGAGCTTCTTGCGATCGTCGGTGTCTGCGTGGGTGAACTGCAGTCCGGCTTCCGTGAGCCGGATGTCGCCGCCCTCGATCTCGGCAAAGCGCAGCAGCTGCAGCGCCTCCGCCGCCCGGAACAGGTCGTCCACCTCCAGGCGCCCTTCTTCCGCGATCACCGGCAGGTCGGCCTTGCCGTTGTAAGGCGGCTCGCTCACGGCCTCGAGGAGCCCCTGCAGCACGTTGGATGACACGTGCGTCAGCGTCGTGCCGATGCCCGTCCCGGGAAAGCGTTCGGCCTTGGGGCCGACGCGCGCCTCGCCGCGGGGCTTGGCGGTCATCTCCACGTACACGCGGTCCACGAGCGCGCGAAAGCGCGGATCGAGCGCACTGCGCGGCTGTGGCAGATCGACGAGGATCTCGCCCACCACGCGCCCCGGTTGAGTGGAGAAAATCAGCAGGCGGTCGCACATCTCCACCGCCTCTTCGATGTTGTGCGTCACCAGCAGCACCGACTTGATCGGCAACTGCCCCTCGCCCCACAGGTTGAGGAAGTCGTTGCGCAGCGTTTCGGCCGTCAGCACATCGAGAGCGGAAAACGGTTCGTCCATGAGCAGGATGTTGGGATGAACCACCAGCGCGCGCGCGAACCCCACGCGCTGGCGCATGCCGCCGGAGAGCTCGCGCGGATAGGCGGACTCGAAGCCGTCGAGGCCGATGAGGTCGATCGCCTGCAGCGAGCGCCGGCGCATCTCCGGCTCCGCCATGCCGAGGGCTTCGAGGCCGAGCTGCACGTTCTCCAGCACCGTCAGCCACGGGAACAGCGCGAAGCTCTGGAACACCATGGCGATGCCGGCGGCCGGGCCGCTCACCGGGTGGCCGAGATAATTCACGGCGCCCGCGGAGGGCTCCTCGAGCCCGGCGATCGCGCGCAGCAGCGTCGATTTGCCGGAACCGGAGCGCCCCAGGAGACCCACGATCTCCCCCGGCCGCAGCGTGAGATTGACGTTCTCGAGCACGACGAGCTCGTCCCCGTCGGGCTTGCGGAAGGACTTGCAGCAGCCCTGCACGTCGAGCAGTGGCGCGAGATTCAGCGCCGGGGCGGTGACGTTCACGGTATTCTCCTCACCTGAAGGTCCTTCAGCTGATGCGGAACTTGCGCTCGGCGCGCGCATACAGCGGCCGCCAGAACAGCCGGTTCAGCGTGACGACGAACAGGCTCAATACCACGATGCCGAGCACAGTGCGCTGGAAGTCCGCCGCGCTGGTGGCCTGCGCGATATAGGCGCCGAGCCCGTGGGCCGTGAGCTTCTCCTTACCCCAGCTGACCACTTCCGCGACGATGCTCGCATTCCAGGAGCCGCCCGAGGCGGTGATGGCGCCGGTGATGTAGAACGGGAACACCGCCGGCAGGCCGACCCGGCGCCACCACAGCCAGCCGCGCACCCCGAGGTTCTCCCCGGCGTAGCGTAGGTCCGGTGAGAGTGCCGAGGCGCCCACGATCACGTTGAAAAGAATGTACCACTGAGTGCCCAGGATCATGAGCGGGCTCAGCCAGATGTTCGGGTTCAGCTTGTGCAGCACGATGCCGGACACCACGATGGGAAACAGCAGGTTCGCCGGAAAGGCGGCCAGGAACTGCGCGATCGGCTGCACGATGCTGGCGACACGCGGGCGCAAGCCGACCCACACCCCGACCGGCACCCAGATGAGGCTGGCGAGCGCGATCAGCACCGCGACGCGCAGCAGCGTGAGCAAGCCGAGCACGATGACCTGGCCGATCTCCGCCGGGTGCACTTCCGCAAGAACGAAGCGCGCGGTCTTCCACAGCGCCGTGAGCCCCAGGAGCCCGAGCAGCGCGTACCAGGCGTAGTCGACCCAACGCGCATTCCAGGGGCTGGGCTGACGCGCCTCACCCGCCGCCGCCGGCGCGCGCGGCTTCATGCCGGCGCGCAGCATGGCGGCGAACGCGGGGGCGAGGAGGCCGAGAACGCGCGAGCGGCGCATCATGGTGAGCGCCCATGAGTGGCTGGGCGTGAGCCCGGTCTCCTGCTCGAGGCGAAACCAGTCGGCACTCGCGGTCAGCGGACGGAACAGCAGCTGGTCGAATATCAGAATGACCACGAACATCGCGGCGATCGCCCAGCCGATCGCCGCGAGGTTCTTCTGCTCGATGGCGAGCGCGATGTAGGAGCCGACGCCCGGCAGGGTGACCGTGGTGTTGCCGACGCTGATGGCCTCGGAGGCCACGACGAAGAACCAGCCGCCGGACATGGACATCATCATGTTCCAGATGAGCGCCGGCATGCCGAACGGCACTTCCAGGCGCCAGAAACGCAGCCAGGGGCTCAACTGGAAGTTGCGCGCCACCTCCACCAGCTCGTCCGGAATGCTGCGCAGCGAGTGATAGAAGCTGAACGCCATATTCCACGCCTGGCTGGTGAAGATCAGGAAGATGGCGGCCATTTCCGCGCCCGCCACGCGCCCGGGCGTGAGCTGCAGGAAGAACAGGATGGTGATCGAGAAGCCCAGAATCGGCACCGACTGCAGGAAGTCCAGCAACGGCACCAGGATCAGTTCGGCCCGCCGGCTCTTGGCGGCGAGCGTCGCGTAAGTAAAGGTGAACAGGAGCGACGCCAGCATCGCGATCAGCATGCGCAGCGCGGTGCGCGCGGCGTAGCCGACCAGCGCCGCAGGCGCCAGCGAGATCGGCGTCGCCTCAAGTCGCGTGAGCGAGCCGGCCAGTCCGTGCGCCGCCTGGGCGAAATACACGAAGAAGGCACACACCAAGACGAAGGCCAGCAGGTCCCAGCCGCCCGGCACGTAACGGGTTCGCAGAACCGAGATCGGCAGCCGCTCGAGGCGCATCCGCCGAAGTGTGCCCGAAGGAGGTGACGATTGGCACCGTTTTGCCCACCCGCCGGCGGGTGCCGCACGCTCGTGAGGAGCCACGCCGTGCAAAACACCGCGCGACTGTCGTACGATACTTTGTCATGAAAGCAAACTTCCTCCAGGCGGCCATGGCCGCCACACTCGCACTGGCCTGGGGAGCGGGGACGCACGCCCAGAGCACGCCAGCCTCCGACACCAAGACGGTCATCAAGGAAGACGCCAAGACGGTCGGGCACGCGGTGGCGCACAGCGCCCGCACCGTCGGACACGAGGTGAAAGCCAAGTCCAAGGAGGCCGGACACGCGGTCGCCGAGAAGACCGGCAAGGCCCGGGATGCGATCCGCGATGACTCGAAGAAGGCAGGTCACGCGGTCGCGCACAGCGCCAAGACCGTCGGCAAGACGGTCAAGGACGGCGCCGAGAAGGTCAAGACGACCGTGACGCGCAAGTCCGACGAGCCGCAGCCGAAGAACTAAGGGCTTCGATCGTGCGGCCGATGCGCGCGTTAGCGGGCCTGCATCTGGACTACGTCTCACTTGCCGAGTACCAGGCGGCACGGTGGGGCGACGTGCTGGGTGTCGCCACCTTCAACGGCGCCCGGGATTCACCGAGCGCGGCGGCGGAAATCCCGGTCGCGCAGGTGAGCACTCCGGTGCTGCCGGGCAGCGGGCAGGTCTACGAGGTGTGGCGCTGCGACACGCCGGCCACCTCCGGCCAGCGCCAGCGGGTGCGGTTCCGCAGCACCGCCGACATGCTGTTTGGCTGCATCGCCCTGACCGAAGCGCCCGAATGCCACCCGCCGGCGGGCCGCGGCCCGCCGCACAGCGCCCTGCACGAGGCCACGACCCAGGCCTATCGGGAGATCTGCGCGACCCTGGATGCGGAGAACTACCCGCACCTGCTGCGCGTGTGGAACTACCTGCCGGACATCAATCGCGATTCCCACGGCACCGAGCGCTACCGGCAGTTCAACACCGCGCGCCAGCAGGTGCTGCGCGAGTGCGGCCGCGCGCTCAGCGGCAACGTGCCGGCGGCCTCCGCGCTCGGCGCCGCCAGCGACAGTCCCCTGGTGGTGTACTTCCTGGCCGCTCGCACCGCGCCCACCTTCCTCGAGAATCCCCGCCAGGTGAGCGCCTACCATTACCCGCGGCAGTACGGCAGTCACAGCCCGGTGTTCTCGCGCGCAACGCTGCTGCGCCAGAGCGGGGGGCTCGCTCTGTTCATCTCCGGCACCGCGAGTATCGTCGGTCACAGATCCCTCCACGTCGGCGACACCGCCGCCCAGACGCGCGAGACCCTGGCCAACATCGAGGCGCTGCTCGCGGAAGCCAACCGCGTGGCGCGCAGCGCGCGCTTCGAGCTCGGTGCGCTCGCCTGCAAGGTGTACGTGCGCCGGCCCGCGGACCTGCCGGTCATCAAGGCGGAGCTCGCGGCCGCACTCGGCGCCGGCGCCACGGTCATCTACCTGCAGGCGGACATTTGCCGCCAGGATCTGCTGGTCGAGATCGAAGCGACCGGAATGTGCCCGCTGCACACCGATGCCTGAAGCTGCACGCGCGCCGCGTTTGACATGCGCACCCGGAAAGTCGCGCCGCTGCTGACGGCTGCGGCGCTGGCCGCGGCGGCCTGCGCCGCCGCGCGCGCCGAGCCCAAGCCGCTGTGGGAATTTGGCCTCGGGGCCGGCGCGCTGCTATTCAACGATTACCGCGGCGCGGATACGGTGCACGTGTACCCGGTGCCGGTGCCGTATCTCGTGTACCGCGGAAAGTTTCTCAGATCCGATCACCGCGGCCTGCGGGGCAGGCTCCTCGACCAGGAGCGGATCGCGCTCAACCTGAGTGTCAACGGCACCACCCCGGTGCGCAGCGACTCGGCGCGGCACGGCATGCCGGACCTGCGCCCGACGCTCGAGGTCGGGCCGTCCCTGGATGTGCACCTATGGAAGAGCGCCTCTGCGCTTGTCACGCTCGACGTGCGCCTGCCGGCGCGCGCCGCGTTCACGGTCGAGGCCTCTGCGCGGATGGTCGGCCTGTTCCTCGCGCCGCACGTCAATCTCGACATCGCCCAGAGGCGCGGAGCGGATGGCTGGAAGCTGGGACTGCTCGCCGGCCCGCTGTTCGCCAATCGCCGCTATGACGACTACTTCTACAGCGTCGCGCCCCAATACGCGACGGCCGATCGGCCGGCGTTCCAGGCGCACGGCGGTTACGCGGGCACCCAGTTCATCGCCGCGCTGACGCGGCGCTACCCCTCCTGCTGGCTGGGCGCGTACCTGCGCCACGACACACTCGCCGGCGCGAGCTTTGCCGACAGCCCGCTGGTCAGGCGCGACAGCTACTGGTCGGGCGGCTTCGGTGTTGCCTGGATCATCCGGCGCTCTTCACGGCTCGTGGACAGCGAAGATTGACTGCCTCCGCCACGCACGTCGTATTGATCCCGAGCTACAACCCGGGCTGCAAGGGTGTCGAGACGGTGCGCGCCGCACGGGCGCAGTGGGCTCCGGTGTGGGTGATCGTGGATGGCAGCACCGACGGCTCGGGCGAGGCGTTCAGCGCTCTCGCGCGCAGCGACCCACAGCTGCGCGTGTTGGTACGCGCCAGAAACGGCGGCAAGGGGGCGGCGCTGCTGGATGGCCTCATCGAGGCACAGCGCGCCGGCTTCACCCACGCGCTCGCCATGGATTCCGACGGCCAGCACCCGGCGCAGTGCATCGCTGCCTTCATGGCCGCCTCCATGGCCGCACCGCAGGCCATGATTCTCGGCGAGCCGGTATTCGATGCCAGCGTGCCGCGTATCCGCCGGCGCGGACGCAGGGTCGCCAACTGGTCCACCAATCTCGAGACGCTGTGGGCCGGAATCCACGACACGCTGTTCGGCTTTCGTGTCTATCCCATCGCGCCGCTCCTCGCCTCGATGCGCAGGAGCCGCTGGATGCGGCGCTTTGATTTCGACCCCGAGGCGGTGGTGCGCCTGAGCTGGCGCGGCGTTCCCGCCGTCAACCTGCCGGCCCCGGTGCGCTACTTCACCGCCGCGGAGGGTGGCGTCTCACACTTTAATTACTGGCGCGACAACGTGCTGCTGACATCCATGTACCTGCGGCTCCTTCCCGGCTTCCTGATCCGCCTGCCGCTCCTCATCGCGCGGCGCCTTGTATAATGGCGGCTGCCAAGGCCCAAGCTCCGTTAAGGTCTCATGTCAGAGAAAGTGTCGCCCCTGCGGCAGCCCACCGCCCCGGCCAGCGCCGCCGCACTCGTGCGCGAGGTCGCCGGCCTCATCATCGCGGCCCTGAACCTGGACGTGGCGCCCGCCGACATCGATCCGGACGCGCCCTTGTATGGCGAGGGCCTGGGCCTGGACTCGATCGACATCCTGGAAATCGCACTGGTCGTATCCAAGCAGTACGGCGTGCAGCTGCGCGCCGACAGCCAGGAGAACGAGCGCATCTTCGGCTCGCTGCGCCAGCTCGCCGACTACATCACCGCGCACAGGACTAAGTAGACCTCTGGCTACGCTGCCGCTGATAGCGCACACCTCCGCCGACGCGGTCATCGCCTACCGCGGCGGGGTGCCGATTCTCGCCACGCAGTTTCTCGCCGACCTCACCCGGGTGGCGCAGGTCCTGGGCGCCGGCGCCCACGTGCTCAACGCGTGCGCGGACCGCTATCACTTCACGGTGGGTCTGGCCGCCAGCCTCGTGTCCGGCAAGGTGAGCCTGTTGCCCTCGACGCACACCCCCGAAGTCATCCGCCAGCTCACTGCCTTCGCCCCGGACGTGATCTGCCTCACCGACCAGGCCGATTGCGACATCGACCTGCCGCGCGTGCCGTTCCCCGGCGGCGCCGCGCTCACGGCGAACCCGGCGCCCGTGCCCGCGATCGACACCGCGCAGCTCGCCGCCTGCGTGTTCACCTCCGGTTCCACCGGCACGCCGCTCCCGTACCGCAAGACCTGGGGCCGGCTCATCGCCTGCGTGCGTGAGGAGGCCAAGCGGCTGGGACTGTCCGCCGGCACCTCGTGCGCCATCGTCGCCACGGTGCCGCCGCAGCACATGTACGGCTTCGAATCGAGCGTGCTGCTCGCGCTCGGGTGCGGGCACGCCCTGTGCGCGGAGCGTCCCTTCTACCCCGCCGATATCGCTGCGGTGCTGGCCGCGGTGCCGCGCCCGCGGATTCTCATCTCGACCCCGATTCACCTGCGCGCACTGCTGGAGTCCGGGATTGCGCTGCCGCCGGCGGAGCTGATCGTATCCTCCACCGCGGCTCTGGCGCAGCAGCTCGCCGCCGAGGTCGAGCAGCGTTTCAACACCCGGCTGCTGGAGATCTACGGCTCGACCGAAACGGGCCAGATCAGCGTGCGCCGTCCGACGCACACCCCCGAGTGGCGGCTGTGGCCGGGTGTCACGCTGTCGGCGCGCGACGGGGAGACCTGGGCGCAGGGCGGTCACATCGAGCAGCCGACGCGCATGTGCGACGTGCTGGAAGTCACCGGCCCCGGGAGCTTCCTGCTGCACGGGCGGGTGGCCGATCTGGTCAACATAGGGGGCAAGCGCAGCTCGCTCGCGTACCTCAACCACCAGCTCAATTCCATCCCCGGCGTCCTCGATGGCGCCTTCTTCCACTTCGATGATCCGCGTGCCTCACACGCCGGCGTCGCGCGCGTCGCCGCCTGCGTGGTCGCCCCGGAGCTGGATGCGGCGGGGGTGGTGCAGGCGCTGCGCCGGCGGATCGATCCGGTTTTCCTGCCGCGCCCGCTGCTGTTCGTGGCGCGCCTGCCGCGCAACAGCACCGGCAAGCTCCCGCAGGAGGCCCTGAGGTCTCTGGCGGCGACGCACCTGAAGTCAGCGTGAGCCGCCGCCGTGGGCGCCGTCACCGTCACCATCGACGCGGAGCACCCGGCGCTCGCCGGACACTTTCCCGGCTCACCGATTCTGCCCGGCGTGCTGCTGCTCGATGAGATGCTGCGCGCGGTGGAGCAGGAGCAGGCGTGCGGGGGCACACGCTGGCGCATCGGCGCGGCGAAGTTCGTGAAACCCGTACGCCCAGGTGAAACACTGACCCTCGAGCACGAACCCCGGCCGAATGGCTCGATCCGCTTCCATATCGCGAGCGCCGGACATCCGGTGGCGCACGGGGTGCTCGTGCCCGCGATCGTCCCCGCTGAGCCGCATGACGCGCAGGCCGCTGCCGTCCCCGCCGGCCCGCGGGCGAGCGGCGCGCAATGGGCCGACGCACCCGAGCGAGGCAGCGCGACCCTGCTGAGGATAATGATCTTCCTGTCACTGCGGCTCGGGCGCCCGGTGGCGCGCGGCCTCCTGCATCTCATCGCGGCCTACTTCTTCGCGTTCGCGCCCGGCGCGCGCCGCGGCGCGCGCGCGTACCTGCACCGGGCGCTCGGGCGCGAGCCCAGCGCCACCGATCGCTACCGACAGGTGTATGCCTTTGCCTCGACCATTCTCGATCGCCTCTATCTGATGCACGAGCGCTACGACCTGTTCGCGATCTCGATCGAGGGTGAGGAACTGATGCACGACACGGTCGCGCGCGGCAGCGGGGCGTTTCTGCTCGGCGCGCACCTGGGGAGCTTCGAGATCATGAGCGCGGTGGGCCGGCGCCGCCCGGGTCTGCGCGTGGCCATGGCGATGTACGAGCGCAACGCCAGTCGGGTCGCCGCATTTTTCAGAGCCGCCAACCGCGTGAGCGCGCCGGAAATCATTGCGCTCGGGCAGCTCGAGGCGATGCTGCGGATCCGCGACTGTCTGGATGAGGGCAAGTTCGTCGGGATGCTCGCCGACCGCACCCTCGCGGATGCCCCGGCGCAGGTCGTGAGCTTCCTCGGGCGTGCGGCGCTGTTTCCCTCCGGTCCCATGCGCGCCGCCGCCGCCTTGAGGCGCCCGGTAATTTTCATGACGGGCCTGTACCGCGGCGGCAATCACTACCACGTAGTGTTCCGGCAGATCGCGGATTTCTCGCGGCCCGATCCCGCCGGCCGCGAGGCGGCGGTACGCGCCGCGATCGCGCGCTACGTCGCGCTGCTGGAGGCGTACTGCCGCAGCGATCCCTACAACTGGTTCAACTTCTACGACTTCTGGCACGGCGCCGATGCCCCGGCCCTTCCTGCGCCGCGAGCGCTCGTGTGAGACGGCAGCGCCGCGCTGTCGGCGTTGCGAGCACGCTGGCACTCGCCGCTGCCTGCGCCGCGGCCGCTCAGGTCGTCGCGGCGCCGGCGTTCGATGAGCTTCTGCAGCTCCTCGCGGCGCGCCGGCATGGCCACGTCGCCTTCACCGAGGTGCAGCAGCTGGCGATGCTCGAGCGCCCGCTGCAATCATCCGGTGAGCTGCTGTACGACGCACCCGATCGCCTGGAGAAGCGCACGCTGAAACCCAAGGCGCAGACCCTGGTGCTGGAGCACGGCGTGCTGACGGCGCGCCGTGGACAGCGTACCTACGTCATGGAGCTGCGCGAGCATCCGCAGGTGGCGCCGTTCGTCGAGAGTATCCGCGCCACGCTCGCCGGAGATCGCGCGGCGCTGGAGCGCAGTTTCCGCGTTCAGTTCGACGGCACGCTCGCGCACTGGACGCTGCTCCTGGTACCGGTGGACGCGAGCCTCGCGGGCGCCGTGCAGGACGTCCGCATCGAAGGCGAGCGCGATGTGATCCGCACCGTGCAGATCCGCCAGAGCGACGGCGATACCTCGCTCCTCACCCTCGGTCCCGAAATTCCCCCATGACCCGGCCGGCTGCCGCGGACCTGATCTGGGGGCTGCTGGTGGTCGTCGCCGTAGCCCTCGTCGCACGCGCCACCTACACCGCCGACCTGTCGGCGTTTCTGCCCCGCAACCCGAGCGCGACCCAGACCCTCCTGATCGAGCAGTTGCGCAGCGGCCCCGCCGGGCGCCTCATCCTCGTGGCGCTCGAGGGCGCGGATGCGCTCACGCGCGCGCATCTGTCGGCGCAGCTCGCCCGCGAGCTCAGACCCGACCCGCGCTTCATCGCCGTCAACAATGGTGACGCGGCGAGCCTCGAGCGCGAGCGGGAGTTTCTGTTTCGCCACCGCTACCTGCTGAGTGAGACCGTCACCGCACAGCGCTTCACGGTGGAGGGGCTGCGTGCGGCGATCGCCGACTCGCTCGACCTGCTGGCCTCGCCCGAGGGCGCTCTGATCAAACCGCTGTTCACGCGCGATCCGACCGGCGAGATGCTCACGATTCTCGCGGCTCTCGGACCGGAGCGCGGTCCGCACACCACCCTCGGGGTGTGGAGCTCGCGCGATGGCGCGCGCGCGCTGCTCATGGTGCAGGTCCGCGCCGCCGGCTCGGACACCGACGCGCAACAGGCGGCGTGCCAGGCCATCCGGCGGGCATTCGCCTCGAGCCTGGCGACGATCCCGCCCGCCGACCGGCGGGGGGTCGGATTGTTGATGAGCGGACCGCCGGTGTTCGCGGTGGCCTCGCGCGCCATGATCAAGAGCGAGGTGATGCGCCTCTCGGGCGTGAGCGCCGCACTCGTCGCGGTGCTGCTGCTGTGCGTGTATCGCTCGCTGCCGGCGCTGCTGCTCACCCTCGTACCGGTCGCCTGCGGCGCCCTCGCCGGGGTGGCCGCCGTTGCGCTGGGGTTCGACGCCGTGCACGGCATCACGCTCGGCTTCGGCGTCACGCTGATCGGTGAGGCGGTGGACTACTCCATTTATCTCTTCATCCAGGGCGCCGCGCACTGGCGGCACGCGGTGTGGCCGACGATCCGCTTAGGCGTGCTCACTTCGATCTGCGGGTTCGCCGCGCTCCTGCCGTCCGCCTTTCCTGGGCTGGCGCAGCTGGGGCTGTATTCGGTCACGGGACTCGTGGCGGCGGCGCTGGTCACGCGCTTCGTGCTCCCGGGGTGGTTGCCGCGCAGCTTCACCGTGCGCGACCTGAGCGCGCCCGGCGAACGTCTGGCGCGCGCGGTGCAGAAGCTGAGGCAGTTCCGCGGCATGCTCGTGCTGGTGCCGCTGCTGGCCGGCGCCGTCCTGTATGCGCATCGCGGCACGCTCTGGAATCGCGAATTGTCGGCGCTGAACCCGATTCCCGCGGCGGACCAGGCGCTCGATGAACAGCTGCGTGCGCAGGCCGGCGCTCCGGATGTGCGCTACGCGATCGTCGCATCCGCGCCCGACCGCGAATCCGCCCTCACCGCCGCCCACACACTGGGAGCGCTTCTCACGCCGCTCATCGATCAGGGCGTGATCGGGGGCTTCGAGTCCCCGGCCCGCTTCCTGCCGCCACTGGCCACCCAGCGCGCGCGCCGCGGGAGTCTTCCGGCGCCCGCGGAATTGAGCGCGCGGCTGCAGCAGGCCCTCGCGGGTCTGCCGGTGAGCGCGGCGCGGTTGCAGCCGTTTCTCATTGACGTCGAGCGCTCGCGCACCGCGCCGCCGCTGACCAGCGCCGACCTCCAGGGCACCTCACTCGCCGCCGCCGCGCAAGGCCTGCTGGTCAAGAGCGGCGGGGGCTGGTCGGTGCTGCTGCCGCTGTCCGCGGTGGCGTCCGCGGATCTGCCCGCGAGTGCCGTCGAGCGCGTGCGTGCCGCGCTGGCGCAGGCGCGCGGCGTGCACGCCGTGCTGCTTGATCTGAAGGGCGAAGCCGATCGGTTGTATGCCGGTTATCTGTCGGAAGCCGTGCGGCTGGCGCTCGCCGGCTTCGGGGCCATCGTGCTGTTGCTGTGGGGCGCCCTGCGCTCGCTTGCGCGGGTCGCGCGGGTGGTGGCGCCGCTCGCGCTGTCGGTGCTGGCAGTCGCGGGGCTGCTGGTTGCCCTCGGTGAGCGGCTGACCATCCTGCACGTCGTCGGAATGTTGCTGATCGTTGCCGTGGGCTCGAACTACGCGCTGTTCTTCGATCGCAGCGGCGCGAGTGCGCGTTCCGGTTCCGTGCCGCTGACGCTCGCATCGC
>WNFR01004731.1_pt1 | contig 27379 bp, 25 predicted proteins | sample 5400221 | NCBI WGS metagenome assembly WNFR01 (sample SAMN13153357, study PRJNA577476) | soil metagenome | isolation source: 40 cm soil under Madrone tree | place: USA:California | collected 2016-06-14
CCCCGCGCCAGTTTGCTTGGCAAATCTTTCGCGCTGTGCACGGCAAGATCGACATCTCCTTTGACGAGCGCCCGTTCAATCTCCGCGGTAAATAATCCCTTTCGACCGGAACCCAGGTTAGGTGATTTCTTCGCGTCGTCGCCCGACGTTCGAATTATTTTCGTTTCGACAATTAGATCGGCCCAACGCATGCGCAATCCGTCCGCGACCGCACGCGTTTGCGCCCGCGCCAACTCACTCCCGCGCGTCCCGAGCACGATCCTGGTAATGCTGGCGCGTTTCATCTCTGCAACTGTAGCGGCGCTCTCTGAGCGCCGAAACTATTCAAATCGGCGGTCATAGACCGCCGCTACAATTCTGATGCACGAAGCGCACTGTCGCTGACAGTCGCCTTATCGCGCAGGCACGACGCAATATCGCTGCGGCTAACGAACCTCTTCTGAAAATCATCCACATGCTCGTTGATAATTTTCTCCGCCGCCGCCACCTGCTGCCGCCGCAGGGCAAGCGATTGCTCGGCCACCGATTGCAACGAATCGATATCGTAAAGATAGACGCCGTCCATTTCGTTTACCGCCGGATCGACATCGCGTGGCACCGCAATATCGATGATGAAAAGCGGGCGGTCGACGCGATCGCGCAACATCGGCGCCAGATTGTCGGGCACGAGTAGCTGCTCAGCGGAAGATGTCGATGTTATCAAGATGTCGATCTTGCGGCATTGTTCGCGCCATTGCGCAAAGGGAACGGCCGCGCCACCAACGAGTTGCGCAAGTTGCAGCGCGCGCTCGGCCGATCGATTGCTCACACGAAGATCAGCCACGCCACGCGAAACCAGCGCTCGCGCCGTCCGCTCGCTCGTTTCGCCGGCGCCGAGCACGAGAACTTTGCGCCCGGCGAGATTTCCGAAGATTTTTTGCGCAAGATCCACAGCCACCGATCCGACCGAGACCGCGCCACGAGTGATCTCCGTGCGGCTGCGAACTTGTTTGGCCACGCGAAACGCACGCTGAAACAATCGATGCAGCGTCGGTCCCGCTGCGCCGGAATTTCTCGCCGATTCATAGGCTTTCTTTACCTGACCAAAAACTTCCGTCTCGCCCACGACCATCGAGTCGATTCCGGAAGCGACTCGGAAAAGATGCTGCACGCATTTTATGTCCTCGTAGCGATAAAACGCTGCCGTCTCCTCGTGCGAAACGTCCTTCTCGATCTTGCGGGAGAGACAGAGCGCGATCTCTTCAGTCGAAACCCGTCGTTCGGCCGTGCCGTAGACTTCCACCCGATTGCACGTCGGCAGGAACAATGCTTCCGCGCAACCTGAATTGCGCAACACGCATTCTGTTTCGGCATCGCCCGCGAAACGCTCACGCGTTTCCACGTTCGCAGTGTGATGGCTGAGGCCGACGCAAAAAAGGTTCATGGCAACGAATGCATCTGCGCGGTGAAACTGATTCCCCAAAGGAGAGTGAGGGCCGCCGCGAATCCCAAAATGCAAAGTGCGGCGACTCGTGTTGGCGCCAATCGCCGAAAATGTCGACCCTGCAAGATCACGGCATAGAGCAGCCAGACGCCGAGCGCGCAGACCACCTGCAGGCGCGGCAACGGTGCGTCGATGAAGAAACCGCTCGCCAGCCCGAGTGTATAAAGCGCGAATCCCCACCAAAGCAGTCGCGTGATCGCGGCAAAGAGATCGGTTAGCGGCGGAAGATGATAAAAGATGGAACGCAGTTGATGGGTCTTGAGCTGGCGTTCCTGCACGAGATACATAACACCTGCGACGCAGGCGAGCGCGAACGCACCATACGCCACGATCGACATCGAGGCGTGAAATTCGAGCCATGGGTTGGCCGGTATTTTCACCGGATGCCGGACGTCGATCGGCGCGAGCAAAGCCAATGTTTGAATCAGAAAAACCAGCGGCGCCGTGAACGCACCCATGAGTGAGAGGCGATATGTCGGACCGATCAGCATGTAGATGAGCGCGACCGACCACGCGAGAAAGATCAGGACCTCGAACAAATTTGTGAGCGGACAGCGATGTAATTCGTGACCGCGGATGGAGAGGAAGGCAGATTGAAAAATGAAGCCGAGTCCGATGGCGAGAAAATTGAAACGCGTTGGGCGACAGATTCCGGCGCGCAAGGCCACGGCCATGCGCGCTACCGCCGCAGCAAAGCAAATTGTCGAGACGACGAGAAGTTGTCGATCCATCGTAAGTTATTGTAGCGGCGGTCTATGACCGCCGAAAACTATTTAATCCGGCGCTCGCAGAGCGTCGCTACAGAAGCATTTGCGCTCGCTATTTGAACTCAGACCACGCCATCATCCTCCCTCATGAACATCAAACGTCTCCTTCTCGCTGTCGTCGCCGGATATGTCGTCATTTTTGCGACCGATTGGCTCATCCACGAAAAGTGGTTGGCGCCTGATTATGCCGCCACGCAACAAGTCTGGCGAGCGAAAGAAGATATGGCGTCTCTTGGGCTCTGGTTCTTGGGTGCGCAAATAGTCACGGTGCTAACCTTTGTCTTGCTTTGGACACGCTGGGCAAGCACAGCTCGAATCGGTTGCGCCATCGGCTTTGGTTTCCTGATTGGGGCATTCTCCGGAGCCTGGCCTATGGTGCTTTACGCCATTCTCCCCATTCCGGGAGCGCTCGCCGCGAAATGGTTCTTCGCCGGGATCGTGCAATGCATCCTGCTCGGCATCGTTACCTTCTACGTTTACAAGCCCGCCGCTTCGACAATTGCGAACTAGACAGAAGAGAGACCGCCCGCCGCCGCTCATCCAGGCGGCAGCGGGCGCGCCGATGATCAAAGGGGGAAAGCCGCTATTTTTTGATCCGGTACGTGAGGAATCCGTCCTCACATTGAGGATTACGGAGTTGCGAGTCCGTAGTTCTCAGAAATTTTGCGATCGCTCTCTCGAGCCGCGTTGACCTTTACGGCCGAGTCATTAACCTCAACCGCCGATGGCTACGGAAATGATTGATAAGCTGCGCGCCGCTGTGCGCGATGTGCCGGATTTTCCCAAGAAGGGAATCATCTTCAAAGATATCACGCCCATCCTGAATGATGGCGCGCTTTTCCGCGCTTCGGTCGATGTTTTTCTCGAACGCTGTCAGGGCAAGAAGATCGGTAAGATCGTTGGAATCGACGCGCGCGGATTTCTTTTCGGTTCCGCCGTCGCTTATGAACTCGGCATAGGCTTTGTTCCGCTCCGAAAAAAAGGCCGTCTTCCTTACAAAACCGAAAGCGCGAAGTATTCACTCGAGTACGGAGAAGCCGAAATGGAATTACACATCGACGCGATCAAGCCCGGCGAACAAATTGTCCTGATTGACGACTTGCTTGCAACTGGCGGAACTTCAGCGTCCGCCGCCACGCTCATCTCAAAAGTCGGCGGAAAACTAATTGAAGCGCAATTCCTGATCGAGCTCGAGTTTCTGCGTGGTCGGGAAAAGCTCGCGCCCACACCAGTCGTCTCGTTCTTGAAGTACTGAGTCGAGAGTCAGACAGAATTCACCAGATTATTTGGATTAAATCTTTCAAATCCGGTTAATCCCGTCTCTCTTCCGCTTTAGGAGTGGCCGCAACCGCAATTCGGTTCGCCGTTCGGGCGCTCGGCCAGGACAAGCTCCATCTTAATATCCTGAAAAGCGAGCTGATCGTGAATCATGCCAAGAAGCTCAATCGCGCGAACATCAGGCATATGCGCGCAACGCACCTCGATTCGCGCAGGTTTCTTCGCCAGATCGGGATGTGATTCCGCGAACTCGCCATCGAGCAAAAACGACGCGTAGGCGTTGAACCGTTCCTGCAATTCGTGCAGTCGCGCATCCGAACCATCCCACGGCCGCGGCTCGTTCATCACGAGCAGGACTTCGTCAGTCTTTGTGTCGTGCGCGAGCAGATCGATCACCCCGGCGCGATTGTCGATCTTTCCGGTCTCGGATTGTCTCGGCTCAGCCATTGGACGTTGCACGTTGAACCTTGAGCGTTGAGCGTTCAAGCTGGAAGCGGATGAAAGCACGCTGGGTTTTGCTCGCCTTGAGCGTATGCCTCGTTGCACGACACGCGTCCGCGCAGTTCACGCCCGCGCTCTTGCAGAACGACAGCTATTGGAGTGACGGCAAAGCCGAGTTTGATTTTTACGACGCGCAAATTGTCCGCGAAGGCCAACCGCGGCAGTGCGAGGTGCTGCACATTGCGTTACGTGAACCATTCGACCCGAAGCAATGGGTAAAGGTGGATGATTGGAAGAAACCGGGCGTCATCCCGGTTGTGAAATTGAATCAAGTCCTGCACGTGCCAGTCGGCGTTTATATCCATCAACAGATGCACTCGGCTTATTGGAAGATCGACAACGGCATGCTGCTGAAATGGTCGCTCACGCACAACGATAGCTTTGGTAATACATTCAAAGAAGTGCGTTTTTTCGGGCAACAGCTCGCTTTTAACTGGCACACCTATTTGGAGGGCACGGCGGATGGCAACGAAAACATTACGCCGCCGGCCAACGGCTATTTCTATGACGAGCTTCCGCTACGCGTGCGAACAATCGATTTCTCGAAACCAGCCGGTGAATTCGAGATTCAAATCGCGCCCACTGTCATCCATTCAAAAAAAGACACGATCGTGTTTAAACCGGCGAACGTGAAATTCACTGCGAACGAACGCAAGATCGACGTCTTTGTTCAACATTCCGGTGGAACAGATCGTTTTGTTCTTGACGGCAATTTTCCTTATCTTCTGCGTGAATGGAGCGCCGCTGACGGCAGCCATTTAAAACTTAAGAATAGCCTGAAGATGGATTACTGGAACTACAGCAAGAACGGCGACCGCGAACGTGCCCTAAAGAATCCGATGCTCGGCCATCCCGATTGATATTTCTTACTTTTCCCTGCTCGTGATCGACAGCTTCTTCTGTAGCGGCGGTCGATGACCGTCGCATTTTTCGTTGTTGAGCGTTGGACGTTGTTGCCAGTCCGGCTCGGAGCGAGCCGACGATTCAAATTGAGGCAATAACGTTGGCGGTTTAAGTTGATTCGTGCCGAAGACCAAAAGATCGAAATCCAATCGACTAACGCTGCTCGGACGAAGCGAGACGCGTACACCTGCTTCTCCATCCGAAGCGCGCTTGGAAACATTCTCCAATCCCGCGCGGCGAAATTATTGGATCCATTTCGAAACGGACGATTTTACTTCGCTTTGTCCGGTCACCGGCCAGGCCGATTTCGCCAGGATCGACATTGACTATTCCCCCGATCGTTCGTGCGTGGAGAGCAAATCGTTGAAGTTCTATCTCGCGTCCTACCGCAACGAGCGCGCGTTCAACGAAGCGGTCACCAACCGCATTCTCGACGATTTCGTGCGTGCCTGTTCGCCACGGGAAGCGATCGTCACGGCGCAGTTCTCTGCGCGCGGCGGTATCGCATTGACCGTGCGCGCACAATATCCCGACAAAAATCCGAAGAAAGTTGGCCGCAACGGCCGATGAAACACGCGGTTGTCCTTCTGAGCGGCGGACTCGATTCAACAACCACCCTGGCCATTGCGATCGCGCAAGGGTACGCCACCTACGCGCTCTCGTTTGATTACGGGCAACGTCATAAGATCGAAATCGAGGCGGCGCGACGAATCGTAAAATCTCTCGGCGCACAAAAACATCGCGTCGTCGAGATCGACAATCGTCTCTTCGGCGACTCGGCCCTGACGGATGATGTCGATGTTCCGAAGTCGCGCTCGGAAAAAGAAATCAGCGCGGGCATTCCGGTGACCTACGTTCCGGCGCGCAACCTTATCTTTCTCTCCCATGCATTGGCCTGGGCCGAAATGATTCCCGCCGGTCACATTTTTCTCGGCGTGAACGCGATTGATTACAGCGGTTACCCCGATTGCCGGCCCGAGTTCATCGCCATGTTTGAAATGCTGGCCAACATCGCCACCAAAGCCGGCGTCGAAGGTCGGCGTTTTCAGATTCACGCGCCGCTGATCAAGATGTCGAAGGCGCAAATTGTTCGCAAAGCAATCGAGCTCGAGGTCGATCTTGCGCTCACGCATAGTTGTTATGATCCCACGCCAGAGGGTCGTGCCTGCGGTCAATGCGATTCCTGTCAATTGCGCCGGAAGGGTTTTCGCGAAGCGGGCGTAATCGATCCTATCAAGTACGCGGCGGTATGAAGCCGGCGTTCGGTATGTTCGTCCTCACGAAACGCGAGCAGCGCGTTGTGATCGTGATCATGTTCGCGCTCCTCACCATCGCACTGGTGAAACATTACCGCGATACCGGCACAATCATTCCTGCACAACTGACGCCGTCGCCGCAAACGAGCCCACCCCCCTCATCGCCTCCGGATGAAGAGCGCGCGATCCCCGGCGACGCGCGCTAGATCCTCAATCGAGCGCGCGGGAACGAGCGAGTTAACTAACCTTCGTGCAAACCAGGTATACGTCCGTAACCGACGAAGACCGGGCCCGGTTTGTCATTGGAGCGCGGAGCGAGTCGCGAGACTTTGAAATCGAACACGCTCACCCCAAAACGCGATTGGCCTTTGTAGGTGCGGCCGTCGCTCGCGCCCACCATGATGCGATGATTGGTCGCTTTTTCGCGACCGAGATAAATCATCGTGTGCGTGATATCAGGGTCGCGGTCGGTAATGTAAGTGCCACTCCAAAAAAGGAGATCACCTGGTCTTAGTTCATCGAGCTCAAAGGTGTCGTCGCTATGTCCGAGCACAGCCTTGAAATTTCCGGATTTGCGCACCCAAATATATTGCTCGCGGGCATCGCGCGGCACGTCGCCGTAACCGCTTTTCGCAAGGACGTAATGAATGAAGCCCGAGCAGTCCATGCCGCCGTTCGCGGGATCGGCTGAACCATATTTGTATCCAAGGTTTTGCGATGTAAGAGCAAGCCCTGCCTCAATGATCTTGCGCACCTCTGGCGAATAATTGTCGTAGCCGACGATCTCGGCAGTCGTCACGGTTGCGTTTGGCGCGCCCTTTTTCGCAGCAGTCGAAGGAGACGTTGTTTCAGCCGGGGAAGTTTTTTTCGCGGCCAATGATGGACTTGGCGTGGGCGTCGGAGTTTCGGCCGGCGGCGGTGTGATTGATGGAGTCGGAATTGGTTTGGTCGTGCCGGAAGGAGATGGGCGTGGTGTCGTTGGCGGAGTCGGTTTCGGTTTAGGTGTAGTCGAAGGTTCCGGTGTTTCGCTTGGGCCCGCACTCGATTTAGGCGCCCGCACACCGGGTGACGGACTGGGCGCCGCTTTTTTCCTGAGCCTTGTTGTCTTTCGTTTTTTGCGCGATGGCGCGGGCGTCGGTGTTCGCGTGAAAAAATCCTTTACCTTTTCCCCTAACGATTCGTCCTGCTCTTCGGTTGCGCGCGCCGGCGTAACGACAGCGAATGCAGCCAGAATCACGATCAAGACTCGCAAAGTTCTTTTCACATCCAAATCAGGCCGCTAATTCTTCGAGCACAGCTTGATTCATCCGAATGCCCGCGTCGAGATTCTCCAGCGGAAAATTTTCATTGGGCGAGTGCGCGCGGCAGTCTGGTAGAGCCAGTCCAAGCAAAAGCGTTTCTGCGCCGAGAATACTTCGGAAATCGGAGACGATCGGAATGCTGCCGCCTTCGCGAATGAGTGCGACGTCGCGGTCAAAAACTTTTTTTAGAGCGCGTTCAGCCGCTTTTACAAATTTTGAATTTGGATCGGTCAAATACCACGTCCCGCTGTGTCCGCTGGTCATCTCGAGCGTGGCGCCCGCCGGCATGTTCTTTTGCAAATGTTTCTTGGCCAGATCGACAATCTCATCACCGTTCTGATTCGGGACCAACCGAAAAGTCAGCTTCGCCATCGCCTGGCTTGGTATAACCGTCTTTGTCCCCTGCCCTTGATAACCGCCGCCGAGACCGTTGATCTCCGCGGTCGGTCGCGCCCAAATTCGTTCGAGCGTGCTATATCCCTCTTCACCGACCAGCGCGGGCGCATGACTCGCTTCTAAAATCTGCTCATCGGAATTGACCGGCAATTTTTTCCACATCTCACGTTCCCAATCTTGTAACGGCGCGACTTGATCGTAGAACCCGTCGATCGCAACATGACGCTTGTTGTCGTGCAACGTTGCGAGCAGGCGCGCGAGCACGGTCGCGGCGTTAGCAACTGCCCCCCCGAAGATTCCCGAGTGCAAATCTATCTTCGCGCCGATTACTTTGAGTTCGAGCGCCGCCACCCCACGCAATCCGTAACTCAAGGTGGGCACACCGCGCGCAACCATCCCCGTGTCCGAAACAACCACGACATCGCACCCGAGCTTCTCTCGATGTTGATGTAGAAAATTTCCGAGGTTCGCACTGCCGATTTCTTCTTCGCCCTCAATGACAAAGTGCAAATTCACAGGCAAATCGCTTTTCTGTTCGATCGCTTCCTGCACACCAAGAATGTGCGAGAGGATTTGGCCCTTGTTGTCCGTCGAACCACGCGCAAAAACGTACCCGTCTTTCAAGACCGGATCGAACGGCGGCGAGTCCCACAACTCCAGCGGATCGGGCGGTTGCACATCGTAGTGACCGTAAATGAGAACTGTACGACGTCCTTTTTGATGTTTGTTGCGCGCCCAAACGATCGGATGACCTGGAGTCAGAACCAATTCCGCCGTAAGTCCAACGCTCGTCAGTTTTTCAATAAGCCAGTGCGCGCACTCGTTTAGATTTTCCGAGTAAGCATCGTCAGTCGAAACGCTCGGAAAACGCAGGAACGTATAAAAATCTTCGAGATGACTTGCGCGCATGTTTGCACTTTAGCGCGGAAATTTCGTGCGGGAACAAGACTTTTTTGTTGTAGACGCGCCGCAAATAAAGATGTCGATCTCCAAATGACGAATGACCAAGAGGCGTCTTAGATCGTGATTTCGTCATTCGCCATTCGTGCTTCGAGATTAGAATGAAACAGTGAAACCGGACCAACGGCACAAGATATTGCGTTTTGTCCCCGCCTCCACCCCGCATTTAGTATGATTTTAACTTGTCACCTCTCTCTAATGGCTATATTCAGCACCAAAAGCCGATCTTTCAGCTAATCATGCATTTACAATCTCTCGAGCTTTTCGGGTTCAAATCCTTCGCCGATAAGACTGCCTTCAATTTCCACGAAGGCGTTACCGCCATTGTCGGTCCGAACGGTTGCGGCAAATCCAATTTGCTCGACGCGATTCGTTGGGTACTGGGCGAACAATCGGCCAAATCGCTGCGCGGCGGCGAAATGGCCGACGTCATTTTCAACGGAACCGACACACGCAAGCCGCTCGGCTTCGCGGAGGTCTCGCTCACCTTTACCGATTGCGCGACCGAACTCGGGGTGGATTGGCACGACGTGCGCGTGACGCGCCGGGTTTATCGCGACGGCAATTCCGAATATTTTCTCAACAAGACGGGGTGCCGGCTGCGCGACATCCAAAATCTTTTTGCCGACACAGGGGTCGCCCGCTCCGCTTATTCCATGATGGAGCAAGGCAAGATCGACATGATCTTGAGCTCGCGACCGGAAGATCGCCGCATGGTTTTTGAGGAAGCGGCTGGCATCACCAAATACAAAACGCAAAAGCGCGAAGCGTTGCGCAAGTTGGAGGCGACCGAAGCCAACCTGTTGCGGATTGGAGACATCATCAAAGAGGTCAAGCGTCAAATTGGATCGCTGCAACGCCAGGCGGGAAAGGCGAGACGTTATCAAGCGTTGCATGCGGATCTGCGCGTGCTCGACACGCATCATTCGCGAAAGCAACTTCAGGCGCTCGATAACAGACTGCGCGAATGTCAGCAGGAAATCGAGCGGCTGACGCAATCGGAACAAGAGATTCGCGCCAAGATCGACAAGGGCGAAGCAACGCTGGCCGATGAGCGCCAGGCCCTGGACAAGATCGACACCCAGATCGCCGATGGGCGCGCCGAGGGGCAACGGCGGCAAAGTGAAATCGCGGCGCATCGCACTCGAATTGAACTCAATAAGCAGCGCGCGCAGGAACTGAATGAGTTACTCGAACGCTCGCGCGCAGACATCGCCGCGGCGGAAACGAAGCGCACGCGGCAGACCGCGGCCATGCAGGAAGCGAACGCGCTCATCGAAAAGACCGAAAAGTTACTGCAGGCCAAAGAAGCTGAATTGAAAAAGCTGACCGACGAAGTGGCGGAACTGCGCGCGACGCGCACGGCCAACGAGTTGGAATTGCAAAAGCTGGAACTGTCGCTCACGAAAAGTGGGGACCGCATCAGCGAATTAGAAGATGAATTGTCCGGGATCGCGATTCGCCGCGAAGCGACCGGCGAACATTTGAAGGACCTCGATGCCGCCATTTCCAAAGCGCGGGCGGCCCGCGACAAGATTGAAAAGGAATTTACCGCGGCGCGCTCGGTTTCCGAGAAGGAGGAAAAAAGCATCCACCTCCTTTTCGCTCAGACGCGCGAAGCTGAGCAAGGATTGGAGCAAGAGCGACAATTACTCGCGGGCGCGGAAAAAAGTTTGATCGCGCTGGAGCGGGCCCTCGCCGAAAAGGAGTCCCGCCTCGAGGTGTTGAAGCAGCTCAATGAAGAGGGCGAAGGTCTCGCGCAAGGTTCGCAGGCCGTGCTGAAAGGTCTCGATAATCCAACGCGCTTTCAGCCAGCGGTTGTCGGCGCCCTCGTGGCCAAGCTCGATGTCGATCCAAAGTTTGCCGCCGCAATTGAAGTGGCGCTCGGCCGGAATCTGCAAGCGGTCGTTTTACAAAACGCCGACATGACAGTCGAGATCATGGCTGCGTTGACCGGGAAGAAACTTGGTCAAGCTGCGCTCTTTGTGCCGGGACTCGGCGATTCGTTGGCCGAGTCAAAACGGAAAGTTCTTCCCGACCGCGCCCTGACTTGGGCAGTCGACAAAGTCGATGCCGCGGAAACATTTCAACCGCTCGTTCGTCAATTGTTACGCGACGTTGCGATCTTTGAGGATCTCGATCAAGCGCTGCGCTTCAAAAAGACTTCGCCGCATCTGGCCGCAGCTACATTGACGGGGGAATTCATTTCCGTTGAGGGAATCGTTTTCGGCGGCTGCGGCAGTGCCCAGAATGAATCGCTGCTCGAACGCAAATCGCGCATCTCAATGCTGACCTCCGAATTCTCCGTTTTGAGCACGCAACGAGATGTGCTGCGCCAAAAGCGGGATGAGGCGAAAACGAAGGCGGAAAAAGCTGCGCATGATCTGGAGCAATCCCGCGCCGAACAGCAAGCGGCTGATCTGGCGCGTTCGGCTTCGAAGAATAGCCTCGCAATTTTCGAACGCGAACTAAACGATGCAGCGCAGAAGATCGAGACCTTCATGGCGGAGCGGGCGACGCTCGTGCAGCAACTCGATTCGGCGGGCGCGAAGATTGGGGGCATCGAAAACGAACTGGAAACGGCGCGCGACCAGTTCAAGGCGCAGCAAGATCGACAATCGACCATTAAAGCCGGATGGGAGAAGGCGGCAAAGGAAGAAGAGACACGGGCGGAGAAATTGACGGAGTTGCGCCTGGCTGTGGCGGCGGAGCTGCCGCGTTTGGAACATTTAATCGCACAACGTAATCCGATGGCCACGCGCGAAGCTGAATTGAACGAACTGATTTCCGCGCGCAACGCCGATATCGCCATTTTTGAAAAGCGCTTATCGGCGCAGGCGGTCGAATCAACCGCCGCCGTCGAAGCGATCGAAGAACAGACTACTTCGTCGGCTGAGTTCGAGAGGCTCCTGGCCAAACTTGTTGAGCAGCGTGCCAAACAGACCGCAGCGATCAACGAACATGAAGCCCAACTGCGCAAAGTGCGGGATTCGCTGAGCGATTTGCACGATCGCCGCGGCCAACAGCAAGTGCGGCAGAGTCAGTTACAAATGAAGATCGACAATCTGGCCGAGCGCATGACGCAGCGTTACCAGGTCGATCTGCGCGCATTCCAGGCGGACGAGCGCGCATTCGAAAAAACCCTGCGCGTGCAACTGAAACGACGCTCCAAAGGGCCTGAGCCCGCTGGGTTGGAAACGGGTGAGACGGTGACGACAACGAGCGAAGCAGAAAGCGAAGATGTCGCCGGCGAGATTGTCGATCCTTCGACTGAGCTCAGGACAAGCCTTGGCGACAGCGATCTGGAAAAATTGATTGTCGATCTTACGCGCCAGCTCGACAACATGGGCCCGGTCAATCTGGAAGCGGTTCAGGAGTACGACGAGCTCGAAGAGCGCTATCGCTTTCTCGAATCGCAAAACAACGATCTGACCTCCTCGCGTCGCGAATTGCTCGACGTCATTGCGCAGATCAACAGCACGACCAGAAAACTATTCGCCGAAACCTTTGACCAGGTCCGGACCAACTTCCGCGAGATGTTCGCGGAAATGTTCGGCGGCGGGCGGGCGGATTTGTCGTTAATGGATGAAAGCGATCCGCTCAATTGCGGAATCGAGATCACAGCCAAGCCGCCGGGCAAACAGTTGCAAAACATCTCGTTGTTGAGCGGCGGTGAACGCACAATGACGGCGGTGGCGCTGCTTTTCGCCATTTATATGGTGCGGCCGAGTCCGTTCTGTGTGCTCGACGAAATGGATGCGCCCTTGGATGAAAGCAACATCAATCGGTTCATCCGGGTGCTCGAGCGTTTCGTCGAGCAAAGCCAGTTCATCATCATCACCCACAACAAGCGCACCATCGCCAAAGCCGACATTCTTTACGGCGTCACCATGGAAGAACGCGGGGTGAGCAAATTGGTCGGGATGAGATTGACCGAGCGGCCGGCGGCCGAGTACCCCGGTCCGCGCGAGGCAATTCCGACGCAACGACAGTTCGCGATGGCGGAGAACGGGCATAGCGAAAAGAGCGGCTTAGCGGCGCGCTAGGGTGGATCGCAGGCTTCTAGCCTGTTTTTCCAACCACAGGCAAGATGCCTGTGTTACGAAAAAAATTTTGCGCACGACTGTCGATCTTGCGTAAAATCCTTGGATGCTTCAGACGGCGCTGCGCACGGAAAAGAAATCAAAGGGAAAGAAGGCCGCGCCACACGAGCGCTACCTCGAAGCTTATCGCTGGATGCTGCTCGCGCGCGTGTTTGAAGAAAAGCTCGTCAGCCTGTATCGCGGCGGCCAGATCACCGGCGGCGTTTACATTGGCAAAGGCCAGGAAGCGGTCAGCGTCGCTTGCGGAATGTTTTTAAAAAAGGGAGATATCTTTGCGCCGCTGATTCGCGATCAAGCGGGCCGATCCGCCTTCGGCGAGCCGCTGGTTGACGTGGCACGCACTTATCTCGGCTCGCGCCAGGGTCCGATGCGTGGCCGTGATGGCAACATTCATCGCGGCAGTCCGCGCGACGGTCAGCTCGCCATGATTAGTCACCTCGGCGCAATGGTTTCGGTAACGGTGGGCGCACTCATGGCCAAACGGTCCAAAGGCGAGAAGAATTTCGTCGGCCTGACCTGCATCGGTGAAGGCGGTATGCAAGCCGGTTCGTTCCATGAGGGAATGAATATCGCCGCGGTCGAACAAGTTCCGCTCGTGATCGTGGCCACGAACAATCATTACGCTTACTCCACCCCGAACGAGCGCGAGTTTGCGTGCGCGGACTTGGTCGACCGTGCAAAAGGATATGGATTCGAAGGTTACACGCAGGATTGCCTCAAATGCACGGAAAAGGTGATTGTCGATCTTGGCCTGGCGGACGCGAAAACACTGCAAAAGTGGCGCGATGACGTTGCGGCCGAAGTCGACCAGGCAATCACGACTGCACAAAAGGAAGCGGCACCGGAAGCCGGCGAAGAAGATTGGTGCGCGATTTCGACGCGCCACCTGGTCGATCAAGTCTGATGAGCATCACATATCTCGAAGCGATCCGTGAAGCGCAGGCCAAGTTGTTGCGCGAGGACGAGCGCGTTTTTATTTACGGCCAGGATGTGGGCGGAACTTTCGGCGGCGCCTTCAAAGCGACGAAAGGTTTGGCCAAAGAATTTCCCGGTCGCGTTTTGAATGCGCCGATCAGTGAAGACGCCATGGTCGGCACGGCCATGGGCGCGGCCTTGCAGGGAATGCGACCGATCGTTGAGATGCAGTTCGCAGATTTTTCCAGCATCGCGCTCAATCAAATTCTCAATAACGCCGGCACCCATTATTGGCGGACGAATATTCCGGTTCCAATCACAGTGCGGTTACCCTCGGGCGGAACAAAAGGGAGCGGCCCGTTTCACAGCCAATCGATGGAAGCCCTTTACGCACATTATCCGGGGCTCGTGGTAATGACGCCGGCCACGGTCGAAGACGCTTATACGATGTTGATCGAAGCGGTCGCGATTGATGATCCGGTCGTCTACTGCGAGCACAAATATCTTTATTACCATCTTAAGGCCGACAAGCTTCCGACCGAAGGGTTGCCCACGGGAAAAGCGCGGATTGCGCGCGTGGGTCGCGATCTGACGATCGTGACCTACAGCGCGATGGTCCACGAATCGCTCGCCGTCGCGGACGAATTGGCGCGCGAAGGTTTAGAAATAGAAATTGTCGATCTTCGCTCGGTCAAACCTCTCGATACCGACACGGTGCTGGCATCGGTCGCGCGCACCGGTCGGTTGCTTTGCGTGGGTGAATCATTTCCCTGGGGCGGTGCAACTGCAGAGATCATCGCCCGCGTGACCGCGGAAGGCTTTCATCTGCTCGACGCAGCGCCGGTGAGAATCAATGCCAAGGACACGCCGATTCCGTATCATCCCAATCTGTGGAGTGCGCATCGTCCAAACGCCAAAGCCATCGCGGAGAAGGCGCGAAGACTACTTCGAGAATAATCTTATGCCGCAAGTTCCCATCATTATGCCGCAGCTCGGCGAATCGATCGCCGAAGCGACGATTGTCGAGATCAAAGTGAAACCCGGCGACGAGGTCAGCGTCGATCAGGAGATCATCGATGTGGAAACGAACAAGGCGGTCATGGGCGTAACCACCCCGTGCAAAGGCAAGATCGACAAGATCACGGCGCAGTTGAAGGAGACCTATCCGATCGGGACAGTGCTCGGTTACGTGGAAGCGAGCGAAGAAGACGCGTTGAAGTTCAAGAAAACCGTTCCGCCGCAACCGTCTGAAAGTGTCGCAGCGGAAATTCCAGGCCGCGAAACATCGCACGATCCGGCCCTGCGCGAGCGAAAGACAAACGGCGAAGTTGTTCGGACTGGCGGGTTGCCGGTTCCAGCGACGCTGAAGGGCGCGAACTTTCTCTCACCGCGAGTGCGCGCGCGCATGGCGGAACTGCAGTTAACGAACGCCGACCTCGCCGGAATCCTCGGAACTGGCGCGGGCAATCGAGTCACTGTCAAAGATCTCGAAAACTTTTTGGCTAAGATCGACAATCAGAAATCGACCGAAGCTTCTGCTCTTCGCGCGGGAGTAGCCGATGCGATGCGACGAAGCTGGTCGCGTCCGCTGGCAACCATCGGGTCGTCGCTCAAGCTCGATGCCGTCTTGCAGGATCGACAATCACGCGATCCAAAACCGGGGCCGGCGCTTTACGCGGTACGCGCGCTCGCGCTCGCGCTCGCAGAAAATCCGGCGGCCGCAGCAAAATTAGTCGGCGGTCGAGTCGTGCAGGCGAACTCGATCGACATCGGAGTTGCGGTCGAAGCCGAAGACGGAATCATGGTCCCGATCGTTCGCGCGGCTGACACGACGTCGCTTGTCGACCTTACGACAAAATATCAAGAGCTGGTCGATCTTGCGCGCCGCCGCCGCATTTCGCCGGACATGCAAGCCGGCGGCATCGCGGCTGTTTCGAATTTCGGAACGTTCGGCGTGGAATGGGGAACGCCCATCCCTCTGCCCGATCAAACCCTGTTGCTCGGTCTCGGGGTCGGCAAGAAAGTTCCATCGTGGGACGAAGCGAAAAAGGAATTTGTTCCGGCAACTGAAGCGCAAATCACGTTGAGCTTCGATCATCGCAGTCTCGACGGCGGTGGCGGGGGGCGGTTGCTCAAACGCGTAATCGAGCTGCTGGAGGATCCGAAGAAATTGTAGCTGCCGCGCTAATCAAGGAGAGGCGCTTTCTAAAGCGCCTGCTTCGGTAATTTCGGCGGCTGGGAAGCCGCCGCTCCTTGAATCGATCGCGCGACGCTCTACCTTGAGATGTTGATGAACGCTACTTCAATCGATCCGAGTATCACGATGCGCGAACTGCTGGTTCAGCTTCCCGGCGCGCAGCGCGCGTTGTTTCGCAAACATCACATCGGCGGTTGCAGCAGTTGCGGATTCAGCCCCGGGGAAACACTCGCACAGGTATGCGCACGCAATGGAAACCTCGAGGTCGACGAAGTGATCGAGCACATCGTCGCGAGCGAGGAAGCGGAACGCGCCATGCAAATCGAGCCGCGCGACCTGGCCGCACGAATCGAGCGCGGAGAAAAGGTCTACCTGCTGGACGTGCGCACGCGCGAAGAGTACGACGCGGTCAAGATCGACAATGCGCATTTGTTTACGCAGGAGTTGATGCAGGAAATTCAGAGCAACTGGCCGCGCGAAAATCTTTTGGTCATTTATGATCATCGGGGAACACGCAGCTTGGACGCAGCCGCCTACTTTCAGGGCCATGGATTCGAAAACGTAAAGAGTCTGCGCGGCGGGATCGATGCCTGGAGCGTGGATGTCGATCCAAAACTTTCTCGCTATCACCTGGAACAGGCATGAGCGACAACGCAGCGGTTTCGATTGTAGGGCAACCGCTCCGGTTGCCGATATTGAAACATGGCAGGCGAAGCGCCTGCTCTACAACGGCAACGATCCTATGAGCAATGACATTGAATCGAAAATCGAGGAAGCGATCAAGAACCCGCGCAATCTTGGCGAGATGAAGGACGCAGATGCGATTGGGACGGTGGGCAGTGTCGACTGCGGCGACATGCTGCGGATGTGGATCAAGTTCAAGGAACAGGACGGTCGCAAAATCATCGATCGCGCAACGTTTCAATCGTTTGGATGCCAGACGGCCATCGCGGTGGCCAGCGTCGCGACTGAGATGCTGAAAGGTAAAACTGCCGAGGAGGCGAAATCGATGTCGGGTGAAGAACTGTCCGCCCCGCTCGGGCCGTTGCCACCGGTGAAGATTCATTGCGCACAGCTGGTGGAAGGAGCGCTGCGCAATGCGCTCGGCGCGGAAAAGCCTGAAACGACCGAGACAAGAGGCTCCTCCGCCAAAGCGGCTACGGCCAAGTCGAAATCTCCGACCCTGGCGCAGCAGTTGTCAGCAGCAACGCACCCTGCGAAAGTAAAAGTGGTCTTCGATAAATGAGGAACAAATATGCACGAGAACACTGAATTTACGTTGAGCCGCGATTGCGAAACGATCCAGATTCCGAGCGGACAGAAGTTTACGCTGGAGAAAGGTACGCAGGGCGTAATCACGCAAACGTTGGGCGGCAGTTATACCATTGCCACGCCGTATGGGCTTTCTCGAATCGCGGATAACGATCTGGACGCGCTCGGACTGGAGAAACCAGCCACATCAACAAATGGCGCACCGAAAGCGGTGGCCGGCGGACCGGTCGACGAAAAAGCCGTCTGGGACCAACTGAAGCAATGTTTCGACCCTGAGATTCCGGTTAACATTGTCGATCTTGGTTTGGTTTATGATTGTCGTTTAGTGAAGAAGGACGACGGCGGCACAAAGGTGGAAGTGAAAATGACCCTGACTGCCCCCGGCTGCGGAATGGGGCCGGCGATTGCGCATGACGCGCAAAGCAAGATCCTAAGCATTGACGGGGTTGACGAAGCCGACGTGCAACTCGTTTGGGACCCCCCTTGGAACCAAAACATGATCAGCGAAGCCGGGCGGATGAAGCTGGGAATGATCTAGCCGCACGTTCCGGCACGGCGCGATGCGCGCAACCTCCCAAGAAAGCGCCCAACAGCAAACCTGTCATGTCCTGAACGAAATTTTCGCAGACTGTCCGTTGGACAAGGTGGCAGTGCGATTGTGGGACGGGACGGCATGGCCGGATGCGCGAGCGCGCGCTGCGGTTCTTGCACTGAAACATCCCAATGCTCTCCCTCGAATGTTTTTGCCTGGGACTGAAGTTGGATTGGCCGAAGCGTACCTGCACAACGACTTTGATATCGAGGGAGATATCCAGAGTGCGTTTGAAATCGCTGATTTCCTGCTCGCCCATCTTGTCGATTGGAAGAAAAAATTGAAGCTCGCCGGCTTGCTCGTGGCACTTCCCGACCGCAACGGCAGCTCGACAATGCGGCGTGCCGCAAGACAGCTATTTCCCCGAATTCGGAACCGGCGGTATTCACCGGAGCGCGTTCGGCGTGCGATCACGTTTCATTACGATATTTCGAATGACTTTTATCGTCTCTGGCTTGATCCGCGAATGGTTTACTCGTGCGCTTACTTCCAATCGCCGGATGATCCCCTGGAAGCGGCGCAAGAATACAAACTTGATTATCTCTGTCGGAAGCTGCGCCTGCGCCCGGGTCAGCGTCTGCTCGACATCGGTTGCGGCTGGGGCGCTCTTGTCATTCATGCGGCGAAACATTTCGGCGTGCGCGCCGAAGGAATCACTTTGAGCGAGCCGCAGGCAGAATGGGCGCGAACCCAGATTGCCCAGGCCGGCGTGGCCGGCAAAACCAGGGTCGAAGTGGGCGATTATCGCGAAATTTGCGCAAACGGGCGCGAACTTTACGATGCGATCGTTAGTGTCGGTATGGCCGAACACGTTGGACGCGAATGGCTGCGGGAGTACTTCCGATTTGCGCATCAGGCGCTTAAGCCCGGAGGCGTTTTCCTCAATCAGGCCATCGGCGAGAGCATTGTGGCGCGGCCGGATAACAGGAATGGCTCATTTATTGAGCGCTACGTTTTTCCCGATGGTGACATTCCGCCGCTGCCGGTCTTGCTCCAAGCCGCAGAGATGGCTGACTTCGAGATTCGGGACGTGGAAAATTTGCGTGAGCATTATGCGCTCACCCTTAGTCATTGGCTTCGGAGACTGGAAACGCATCGTATCGACGCACTCTCCGTGGTTGATGAGATGACTTACCGCGTGTGGCGTCTTTACCTGGCCGGCTCCGCCCACGGCTTTGGACGCGGGCATCTGGCCGTTTATCAAACGCTGCTCGCAAAATTGGATCCGTCCGGGCGGGCCGCTCTGCCGCTCACGCGCCACGATTGGTATCTTAGGAATCGGTAAAACGTGAACGGTGAATCGTTAAATCGTGAGCCGCTCTAATGCTGGACCCGTTTAACGATTTAACTTTTTCAACGATTTAACTTTTTCACAATCGTTGCGTTGACAGATCGCATCAACGCTGCTCTCATACTCGTTCGCTGCGCGCGCTGATTTTTTCTTATCTTCATAATGCCTTCCACCGAAATCATCCTGACTGAAAATGTTCCCGGGCTCGGCGCCGAAGCGGACGTCGTTAAAGTGCGTCGCGGTTACGCGCGCAATTACCTTTTGCCCAGGGGAAAAGCGTATGAAGTGACGCCGGCCACCTTGCGCGAGCTCGATAATTTGAAGAAAAAACGCGCCGAACGCGAAGGGCGGGAGCTGAACGAAGCAGAAGAATTGTCGCGTCGGATTGGCAAAGCGCATTTGATCTTCACACTCGAGACGGGCGAAACCGGCAAGGCTTTCGGCTCCATTACCGCGCAAGACATCATGAACCGGCTCAAGAACGAAGTCGGCGTCGAGATCGACCGGCACAAAATTGTTCTGGAGCGTCCCATCAAAGAGACGGGCGAACACCAGGTCACGATCAAATTGCATCACGACGTCACTGCACAATTTAGTTTTTTGGTGAAAGCAGCCGAGGCCAAGGCGGAAGCCGAAACCTCTGCCGAACATCCAGAGAAAAAGCACCGCTCGTTTTTCCGACGAAAAAAAGAAGAGAAATAAATGGCGACTCAACCGTCCTCGTGGACAGCTGAGAAGCCTCGTAAAGAATCGGGCAAAGCGCCCGGCCGAGGCTGGCCGGAAAAAAACGGGGGAAGAGTTTTTCCCAACTCACCCACAGCTTCTGCGCAGGATATTCACCGCGCGCCGCCCCATAGCGTGGAAGCGGAGCAAGGCGTGCTCGGTTCCATGCTCATCTCGCCGCGCGAAACCATCGCCGAATGTGTCGAGCGGATTAACGAAGAGTATTTTTACATTCCCGCCCACCAAACGATCTACGAAGTGCTGGTCGATCTTTGGAACGCCGGCCAGGCCATCGACCTGATCACGTTTACACAGGTGCTGCGCGATCGAAACCTGCTCGACACGGTGGGTGGCGCGCCGTTCGTGACGAGTCTTTTCACCTTCGTGCCGACAGCCGCGAACGTCGGCTATTACCTCGAGATCATCCGCGATAAATACATCCTGCGGCAGATCATCGCCACTTCCACGGAAAGCGTGCGGCGCGCCTTTGAAGAGCAGGACGACGTGAGCAACCTGCTGGATGAAGTGGAGCAGCAAATCTTCGCCGTCGGCGAAGACCGCTTCAAAGGCCAAATGCTTTCCATGAAAGATCAGGTCATGGAAGCAATCGAGTCGATCGAGAAACTTTATGAGCGAAAAGGTGGCATCACCGGCATCTCGAGCGGGTTTGTGGAGTTCGATCGGATGACGAGCGGCCTGCATCCGTCGGAAATGATTGTGATTGCGGCGCGGCCGAGCATGGGCAAGACCGCCCTGGCCATGAACATCGCCGAGCACGTAGCGATTCAGGAGAAATTACCCGTGGGCGTTTTTAGCTTGGAGATGAGCAGCCAACAACTCGTCCAGCGTCTCCTCTGTTCACGTGCGCGTGTGAATCTGCAAAAAGTGCGCGATGGATTTTTGGCCGAGCGCGATTTCCCGAGCCTGACCGCGGCGGCATCGAAACTGGCTGAAGCTAAAATCTTCATCGATGACAGCGCTAGTCTGAGCATTCTCGAATTGCGGGCCAAAGCGCGCCGGCTCAAAGCGCAACAGGACGTGCAGCTGATTATTGTCGATTATCTGCAATTGCTAAGATCGACATCTCGCCGCGCGCAGGATAATCGGCAGCTGGAGATTTCGGAAATTTCGGCGGGCCTCAAAGGCTTGGCGAAGGAATTGAAAATTCCTCTCATCGTGGTTGCGCAATTAAACCGTCAACCGGAAGCGCGTTCCGGCGGCAAGCCGCGCTTGAGCGACCTGCGCGAGTCCGGTTCGATCGAACAGGACGCCGATCTTGTTGGCTTGCTCGTGCGTCCGGAAATCTACGAAGAAGACGAAGAAGCGCGCGCCGAGAAGGCCGGCGAAGCCGAATTAATCATCGCGAAGCAGCGCAATGGTCCGGTCGGCGAAATTGCGCTCACCTTCCTCAAAGAATTCACCCGCTTCGAAGATCGCGCGCGCAACGTGACCGAGCCAGAAGAAGCATTTTAATTGCAGCCGCGGCGCTATGCGCCGCTGAACACCGGCCACAGACCGGGGCCTACATCAACAACTTCGCCGCGTCGACGACGTGTTTGGCGTCGATGCCGCGCTCTTTCATCACTTCGGCGCCCGGCGCACTCAGGCCAAACTCATGCAGGCCGACGACTTTTCCGTCGAGACCGACATATTGATACCAAATCTCGCGAATGCCGGCTTCGATCGCGACGCGCTTGCGACATGATATTGGCAGGACTTCTTCGCGGTATTTTTCGGATTCGCGTTCGAAGCGCTCCATGCAGGGCATTGAAACTACGCGCACGCCATCGCCGAGTTCCTTGGCGGCCTCAAGGGCATGCTGTAGCTCGCTCCCGCACGACATAATGATAAGATCGAGTTTCCCCTTTTCCTTTTTCGCGACGTAACCGCCACGCGCGACGCCTTCGCGACGCAGTGCAAGATCGACGCCGTTCAATATCGGCACGACCTGTCGCGTCAGGGCGATGAGAGTCGGGCCATCGGTGCGTTGCGCGGCCGCGACGAACGCGCCGGCCGTTTCCTCCGGATCGGCCGGGCGAATCACATCGATCTGAGGCATTATACGAACTGAGCTGACTGTTTCGACCGGCTCATGCGTGGGGCCGTCTTCGCCGACACCAATCGAATCGTGCGTGAAGATATAGATGTTCGGCAGTTTCGATAGAGCGGCGAGACGAATAGAGGGGCGGCAGTAATCAGTGAAGACAAGAAATGTCGCGCCGGATGCGCGGAACATACCGTGATAGGAAACGCCGTTCATAATCGCGCACATGCCATGTTCGCGAATGCCGAAGCGAATGTTACGGCCTTTCGGCGTCTCACGCGTGAAATCGCCCGCGTCTTTGATGTAGTTCAAGGTCGATCCATGCAGATCGGCGCTGCCGCTGATGAGAAGCGGCATGGCCTGGGCGAGCGGCTGGAGGGCTTCGCTCCCAGCTTTGCGCGTTGCCAGCTTCGCATCCTTTGGGAACTCGGGAATTTTGGACAAAAGATCGGCAGGAACTTTTCGATCGATCGCATTGTCGAGCAGTTTCGCCTCCTCCGAATTCTTCTTGCGCCAATCGTTGTAGGTTTTTTCCCAGCGGTCGTAATCCGCGAGCAATTTCTTTTTGTGCTCGGCGAAGTAATCGCGCGTTCCTTTTGAGACAAAATAATGCTCTTCGGGCAAGCCAAGTCCTTTGCGCGCGGCATCGACGAACTTTGCGCCGGCTTCACCATGAGCCTTGTGCGTGCCAGCCACTTCCGGAACGCCTTTGCCGATCAAGGTGTGCGCGATAATAAACTGCGGCTTTCCATTGTCGCGCTGCTTAGCGATCTCGTAAGCATCGAGAAACGCTTGCATGTCGTTGCCATCGATTTCCTGGACATCGAAGCCGTAAGCTTTGAAACGCCCACCCGTGTCTTCGCTTTGAGTCACTTTTGCCATAGCGTCGAGCGTGACCGCGTTCGAATCGTAAATCAGAATCAAATTATCGAGACCAAAGTGACCGGCGAAAGCGCTCGCCTCGGACGCAACGCCTTCCTGCATACAGCCATCGCCGGCCAGGCAAACAACGTGCTGATCGAAGATTTTGTGCTCGTCGGTATTAAAACGCGCCGCCGCCATTTTCGCAGCGACCGCAATCCCGACCGCATTGCCGACACCCTGACCGAGTGGTCCGGTCGTACATTCCACACCCGGCGTTTCCAGAAATTCCGGGTGTCCCGGTGTTTTTGAATGCAACTGCCGGAAACGCTTGATCTCCGACATGGGCAAATCGTAGCCGCTCAGGTGGAGCCAGGCGTAAAGGAACATGCTGCCGTGTCCGGCCGAGAGAACGAAATAATCGCGACCGATCCAACGCGGCTTATCGGGGTTATGTTTAAGCGCGTACCCATAAAGCACCGCGCCCATCTCCGCGCAACCGAGCGGAAGTCCGAGATGCCCGGATTGCGAAGCTTGCACTGCGTCCATGCAAAGCCCACGGGCTTCGTTGGCCGCGCGAGAAAGGCTGTCGATATTCAAACTCATCCGCCGTATATAATCGGAGCTTTGTCGAATTGGAAACGTTGAAATTCGCCCTCATGCTTTTCGGCAAGATCGACGTATGAATTACGAAGCACGAATGACCAAGGAATGACGAAAGACGAATATCAAGGCAATTCGACGGGTCTGGGATCACTTCGAATTTTGGGATTCGGGTTTCTTTCGTCATTCGTCATTCGGATTTCGTCATTTCCCACATGAACCGGTCGTCGCTTCTTCACATTGTCGAGCGGCTCGAGGGTCTTCTGGGAAAACTGCCCGAGACAATCCGAAAGCCGATTCTGCACGAGTTGACGCCGCTCAAAGAGCTTTTCCTGCAACAACGTCCCCCGCGCTTGTTTTTTATGGGATCAAGCAAAGTCCCTATCTCAGATGCGATCGAGATTCTCTTCGCTGCAGCGGCTTCTCAAAAAGTGGCTGATGCAACGACGGAAGATGGCCACTGGCGGGATGTGAGCGTGAATGATCACGGAACGATCGCGATCCTCGATGCACGTGACGTGGACGTGACAAGAAACTCGAGGATTCAAGCGGAACTCAATCGGCAACCGCCCGACATCGTTCTCTTTCTGGATCATGGAGAAAGCGCGACAAATTCTCGGAAATCAGATGCGCACGATCTTACCGATGTCTTGGAGTGGAATGACAACTCCGGAGTAAAGGCGAAAGTAATCGGGATTATTTTCGTGAAACGAAGCGCAGCGCGTAGCGAAGCAAAGTACGATGGATCAATCGAGCCAGAGACGCGCTCTCTTCTCAAGACAAAGCTGGGCCATCGTTTCCTGGGAGTATTTTATTTTTCTTCGGCAAAGGATTCATCGAAAGAATCGCAGCACTTGATGTCGATCCTGGCGCGCGAAGTTCCAAACGAAGCGCGCGTCGAAATGATTCGGATCTCCCGCGATCGTGAAGCGCGGCGCGAGGTGGCGCAGATTCTGGTGAAATCGACGGCGGCCGTTTGCACCGCCATCGGCGCGCAGCCCATTCCCCTTGCCGACCTACCTATTCTGACCACGCTGCAACTGTTAATGGTTTCTGGAATCATGTATGTGAGTGGTCGTGAGCGCAGTCTGCGCGCCGCCACCGAGTTCATCGGAGCGCTCGGCGCTAACGTCGGTGTTGGAATGCTTTTTCGAGAAGGCACACGCGCGTTGCTTAAGTTCTTTCCCGGTTGGGGCAACGTTATTTGCGGAATGGTGGCCGGCGCGGGCACCTATGCGATCGGACGCGCTGCCATTGTGTTCTTTCTGGAAGGCATGTCTCTGAAAGACGCGCGTCGCGTTTATCTGAAGGGCCGGAAAAGGCCGGAACGACCTCAGTTAGCCGGCCCGAGTCCACCTCGAAAGAGATCAAAGCGACGAAATAAGCAATTTTCAGGCGGAGAATAGCTATTGCCGGGAAGACTTGAATAACTTGTGAATAAGAATATGACGAGAGCGTATTTTGTTCACACGATTTTGTGAACAAATTGGCGATTTTTAGCCAAGTTCCTGCGCCATTGTCGATCTCCGCATGAAGCTTTCTGAGATCAGCACGACGCTCCGAGACATTCGCGTCGTTCCGGTTAAATCGATGGGACAAAACTTTCTCCACGATCGAAATCTGGCGCATTGGATCGTCGATCAAGCCGGGGTCACAGCCGACGATTATGTTGTCGAGATTGGACCCGGTCTTGGCGCTCTCACTGAAGTCGCGCTCAACAAAGGTGCGCACCTTCTGGCAATCGAGAAAGATGCGCGCCTGGCTAAATTTCTGCGCGAGAAATTCCAAGATCGACGATTGGAAGTTCTGCACGCCGACGCGCTAAGGTTCGATGCCCGCACCCTGTATGCGCAGCGCCGCGTGAAGTTAATCGGAAATCTTCCCTACTACATTTCGAGTCAGCTCCTGCTGACGTTTATTGATTATCCAAGTCCTATCTCATTGGCAGTATTGATGTTACAAAAGGAGTTGGCGCGCCGTCTTTCTGCTCGTCCATCGACGTCTGATTATGGAGCGCTCACGCTGCAAGTTCAATTACATCATCGCGTCGAATTTCTACGCACGATTTCGTCGAGTGTTTTTCTCCCGCAACCAGAAGTCGATTCCGCCTTGGTTCGCATCACGCCACGTGCTCCGACTGAATTGCCAGCTGTCGACTTTGATTTGTTCAACCAGCTCGTGCGCTGCGGATTTTCGCAGAGGCGAAAGCAACTCGGAAAATTAATCGCCAATTTTATCCCGGACTGGCCACGCGCCGCCGAAACGCTTGGGTTAGATCGACAAGTTCGTGCTGAGGCGGTCTCGCTCTCGGATTGGCTTGCCCTGACTAATCTTGTACGCCCGATGAAGGCTCCTGAGAAGAATTCTCAGGCGACGGAGCGCTTCTCCGTTGTGGACGATCATGATCGGATATTGAGGGATGCCCCTCGCTCAGAAGTGCATGGGGATAACTTACGGCATCGGGCCGTTCACATTCTAATTTTCAATAAAAACAGTGAAATTCTATTGCAAAAGCGCACGCGCTGGAAAGATCGTCATCCTCTCTTGTGGGATTCGAGTGCCGCCGGGCACGTAAATGCCGGCGAAGACTATGATTCCGCCGCGCACCGCGAGCTCCAAGAGGAGTTGGGGATCGATGTCGGTTTGAAACAGCTCGGTAAGCTACCGGCATCTACGCGCACCGATCAGGAGTTCATCTCGGTCTACCACGGTCGTCACGACGGGGACTTCAAAACAGAATCGACCGAGATCGAGATCGTGCAATTCTTTCCGCCGGATTTAGTGGATCGCTGGATCGCCGCGCGGCCGAATGATTTTGCGGCCGCGTTCCTGGAATGCTGGAAGCTGCATCGCCAAATGGCATCGAAGCGCTAAGGATTCTTCGTCTTTGGCGGAGCAGATTTATTGAGGGGCGGCAAATTCCAAGCCTGCCATTTTTTTTCGTACTCAACCGCGGGGAGAAGTGCGTAACAGGGGTGTCGATCTTCCCGCAGCCAGGTAACGATCTTTACCAGGTCCGGCTGGGCCATAGTCGTGCACCCGGTAGTCGGCCGGTTGACCCCGCGGCGAATGTGAAAAAATATCGCGCTGCCATCGCCCGGAATGGGCGGATCGGAATTGTGACGAATCTCGATGAGCCAATGATAAGCGAAATCGCCCGATCGCATTTTCTCGTGGCTATAATTGTCCGGCGGATTTTTCGGATCAATCACGATGTGACGATTGTAATTGGGCGAGCGCGGATCGTCGCTCCAAAGGTCTGCCTCGCTGACTTGATGAAATGGATAATCGCCGCCCGGGGGGAGTTGGGCATCGTAAGTGTAGATTTTTCCGATCCGAAAAACGCCTGCCGGCGCACGGCCATCGCGTTCCTTTTTGCGAAGGCCCGGCTCATCCTGACCGGCCAGACCAGTTCCCCAGGCAACGCCATTCTTGCCAAACAACACCGAGAAAGGCGCGGTCACCGCGTTCCAAGTGCCTCCGCGCGGCCGTTCGAAGAGTTGAATTGTTCCGTGCAGCGAATTCCAATCTGACGCGATGCCAACGATAAGCTGCGTGCAATCATCCGGCACGCCGGCGGCACGTGCACTGCTCCCAAATGAGATTAGCGCGTAAATCAGAAAGAATCGAAAGATCGACATAGACATTCGGCAACTTAGACGCGCAATTTAGTGATTCTGTCCAACCCCTTTTCCTCGTGAAGAAGACTTTTGCCGTCTTGTCGATCTTGCTGGCCGTGTTCATCAGCTACGCTCCGTCTTTGCAAGACGGTTTCGTTTGGGACGATACCGCCTTGATCTTGCGAGACCCGCTTATCCGAAGCTGGCGATTGATTCCCGAAGGCTTTAATCATTTCCTTTTTACCGATGCGACCGCCTCGGACTTTTATCGCCCAATCCAACGGCTCACCTACACACTCGATTACGCGGCCTT
>WNFR01001155.1_pt1 | contig 27368 bp, 29 predicted proteins | sample 5400221 | NCBI WGS metagenome assembly WNFR01 (sample SAMN13153357, study PRJNA577476) | soil metagenome | isolation source: 40 cm soil under Madrone tree | place: USA:California | collected 2016-06-14
CGTGTATTCCGGCGGAAGCGGCGGGGGAACCGGTTTCTGCGCGCGGGCCGCAAATTCTTCCGGAAACTTTTCGACAAAACTCTGGGTTGGCCACGCGCATGCTTCGCCGAAAGCGCAAATCGTGCGCCCGGCAATGTTGTCGCCAATGGTCTTGAGCGTTTTCGGGTCTTCCACAACTCCGCCGCCACGCAACATGCGGTCGGTGATTTTCTTCATCCAAAGTGAGCCTTCCCGGCACGGTGTGCATTGGCCACAGCTCTCGTGGGCGTAGAATTCGGTGATGTTATTTAGTACCCAAACCATGTAGCGCGAATCGTCGAGCACGATCACGCCGCCGGAACCGGCCATAGAACCCGCCGCAGTCAGTGAATCGAAATCCATCGGAATCTCGTCGATCGACATCTCGCGTTCGATCATCGATCCGTCGGATTGTCTCTGCTTGAGCTTGAATCGCTCATCGGCGCGCAAAACTTTCGCGGAGCTGCCGCCCGGAATAACTGCCTTTAATTTCCTCCCGCGTCTTAAACCGCCCGCCATCTCGTAAATCAGCTGGCCCATCGTGACGGCACCGACTTCGATTTCGAAGTAGCCCGGTCGCTGGACGTCACCGCTAACACAGACAATCCGCGTGCCGGTGTTGTTAGGTCGGCCAAGCCGCGCATATTCCGAGCCGCCCATGGCTATAATGTGTTTTATGTGGCAGAGCGTTTCGACATTGTTGACGATCGTTGGGCACATGTAGAGGCCGAGCACCGCTGGAAAGTACGGCGGTTTGATCCGCGGATAGCCGCGCTTTCCCTCCAGCGATTCGATAAGACCAGTTTCTTCTCCGCAAATGTAAGCGCCTGCGCCGCGATGGACGTAAACCTCTACGTCGAATCCGGAGCCGAGGATGTTTTGCCCAAGAAAATTATGCGCGCGTGCCTCTTCAATGGCGCGTTCGAGAATTTTCGCGCCCTCCGGGAATTCGCCTCGTACGTAGATGTACGCTGTGCGCGCGTTGAGCGCGTAACATGAGATCAAAATTCCTTCGAGCAGTTGGTGCGGATCTTCATGGATAATGTAGCGATCCTTGAACGTGCCCGGCTCGGATTCGTCGGCGTTACAAATCAAATAGACTGGCCGCTTTTCGTCCGGTTTGATGAAGCTCCATTTCAAACCGCACGAAAATCCGGCCCCCCCGCGGCCGCGTAGACCGGAGTTTTTGACTTTGTTGACAATGTCACCGCGCGACATGCTTAGCGCTTGCTTCAACTGTTCGTAACCGCCATCGCGCAGGTAGCAGTCGACGTCGGTCGTCCAATCCGGACGCCCGATGTTTTTGTAGATTAAGCGGTGTTCGAGCGGGTGAGGGGATGTTTGATGTTTGATGTTGGATGTTTGATTTCCCAGAAGATGGGCAATCGAAGTTACATCGACGTTTTCGTGTAACTGTTCACCAATCATGCACACCGGCGCGGTATGGCAGCTGGCAAGGCATTCAACAAACTCAATGCTGTAATTTCCGTCGGCGCTGTCCGTAATTGGATTGTGCATTGCATCGCCGTCAGGCGGACGTTGGATACCAAAGCTCGTGCACAATTTGTCCATCAACTCAAAGCCTCCGGCCATTGCACAACTGAGTGTGCGGCACACTCGGATATGGGTCTTGCCCGGCGGGTGCTGCCGAAACATCGGGTAGAAGGTGACCAGCTCGAGAATATTGATCGGCTGCAAGCCGAGCTTTTCCGCGATCCACAGCACAGCCTCGTCGCTAATGAACCCGAAATGTTCCTGCCACAAATGCAGCAGTGGCATGGCCGCGCTTCTCTTGTGAGCGCTCGGATAGCGAGCGATCGCCTCATCCATTTTCCGTTCCAGCTCGGCGGGAATACGCATGCTCGTCGAGTCTGTCACCTGAGAGAGTAAGCCGCTACAGCAGATTAGTCGGACAACGTGCTGTCTTTCGATTGCACTTTGTCGTCCTTGAAAATGATTGTGACTGTGTCCTTCCCCTGCCTATAAACGTACGTCGTCTTTTTCATGATCACGAAATCTTCGGTACTAAGCGAAGTCGGCGGGCCCAAAATCGATTCCACCTGCTTTTTCGACATTCCATCCGTTATCTGATCGACATTCGCCTTTGTGATGCGCTTGCTGGAGCAGGAAATACAGAGCATAAGTAAGAGGAAGAGCAGGAGTCTGGGGATTCGTTGTAAGATCGGCATATTTATCTGTCGCATTCGCCCATCACGAAGTCCAGACTGCCCAGCACCGCTGGCACATCGCTCACCATACAGCCTGGCAGAAGCTCGGGCAGGATACTGAGGTTCACAAATGACGGTGCGCGAATTTTCAAACGATACGGCACGCCGCCGCCTCTGCTATTGATGTAAAAGCCAAGCTCGCCTTTGGGATTTTCAGCTGCGAAATAGACTTCGCCGGGTGGCGCATCAAGTCCTTCGGTCACTACGATGAAATGGTGGATCAGCTCTTCCATTTTTGTCATCACGCGCGATTTCGGGGGAGTCATGTTTTTCCAGTCCGCGACGTTGATCGGGCCACCGGGCAATTTATCGATCACCTGCCGCAGTATTCGGAGGCTTTGGCGCATTTCCTCGATCCGCACCAGATAACGATCGTAACAATCGCCCGAGCTGCCGATTACCACGTCGAAATCGTAATTGTCGTAATCGAGGTACGGATGTTTGCGGCGCAAATCGTGATCGATCCCGCTACCCCGCAGGTTTGGGCCGGAAAGGGCGTACGCAATCGCGCGCTCCTTTGATATCACACCGACGTCTTTGGTTCGATCGACAAAAATCTTGTTACGGGTCAGTAGCCTATCGCACTCGGTTAGGCTCGGCCCGAAGTCGTCGAGGAACTTGTTCAGTCGCGAAAGGAAACCCTCCGGCAGATCGCGGATTTGGCCGCCTACGCGAGTATACGAGGTGGTAAATCGGGCGCCGGTAAGCAACTCGAAGAGATCATAGAGTTTCTCCCGCTCGGTAAAGGTGTAAAGAAACACTGTCATCGCACCGAGATCGAGGGCCATCGCACCAAGACCCATCAGATGCGAAGAGATCCGCGACGTTTCACAGCAAATGGTGCGAATCGCTTTTCCACGCGGTGGAATGTCCCAGCCCATCAGTTTTTCGACTGCCAGCGCGTAGGCGACGTTATTTGAAAGCGGTGCCAGATAATCGAGCCGGTCCGTGTAAGGGACGAACTGATTGTACTGCATGTTTTCGGCGATTTTCTCGTCTCCGCGATGTAGAAAACCAATGTCCGGCGTGGCCTTGGTAATGATTTCGCCATCGAGCTCCAGCACGAGTCGCAAAACGCCGTGCGTAGCCGGATGCGACGGCCCCATGTTGAGCACCATTTTCTCGCCAATGTCGTCGTCAGCGGGCTCTCGCAATGCGGCATCGGCTGCAGCCACTCGTCTGGCCGGATCGGGCGATTCGATCTCGCGCGTCGTGAAGGGCATCGGAAAAGTTAGAAAGGTAAAGGGTTACAACGTTAAAGGATTTACGCTGCCGAGTGAACCACCGCGCGCAAGCAATTTCGGCGGGCGCATTTTCTCTGCAGCGCAAGCGCACAATCCCACTCGCGCCCGTGGGGGAACGCGATTAACTAGCACATTATGCCAAAGAAAATTGCACTGCTTTTTGCCGGCCAGGGTGCGCAAACGGTCGGCATGGGACGCGATTTGGCGGAGAACTTTCCACTTGCGGCCAACTTGTGTGCGCAAGCGGATGAAATTCTCGGCCGGCAGTTGACTGATATTATGTGGAACGGGACGGCGGAGACGCTGACAACGACATCGAATTGCCAGCCAGCCTTATACCTGCATTCACTTGCGGCACTGGCCGTCGTTCGCCAGTTGTTTGGCGATTTTCCAATCGATTGTGCAGCCGGCTTATCTCTCGGGGAAATGACTGCGCACGCGGCAGCGGGCACATTTGATTTTGCGGCAGGCTTAAAGCTTGTGCAGCGGCGCGGGGAGTTCATGGATGAAGCGTGCGCAGCCACACTGGGTGGCATGGCGGCAATGATCGGCGGTATGGAGAACGACGTGCGCAGGCTGGCTGCCGACGAAGATGTCGATATCGCCAATATTAATTCGCCGGGACAAATCGTAATTTCCGGCGAACTCGCAAAGGTAGAGGCCGCGGTTGGCGTAGCTAAGGAATACGGCATTCGGCGCGCAACGATGTTGAATGTTGCTGGCGCGTATCATTCACGATTAATGGAGAGCGCTTACGTCAACCTGGGGAAAGTGTTGCTCGACGTAGAGATGCAAATTCCGCAATTCTCTATCATCAGCAATGTCACCGGCGAAGAGGTCGACACGCTTCCGGAAATTCGGCGCACATTACAGGAGCAGGTGACAGCAACGGTTCGCTGGTACGATTGCATGCAGCGGATGCTGGCGCGCGGTTGCGAGTTTTTCATCGAGTTGGGACCGGGCAATGTGCTGGCTGGTTTGCTCCTGCGCACACAAAAAGGTTTAAACGTGATGTCGGTTAGCGACGCGGAATCTGCACACCATTGCGCTGCGCAAATGCGCGCTGTCTTGGCGTAGCATCAGGCGAAAGGGATGCTGCGTGTTTTGTCAGTGCGTGCGCATGCCCATGGTATTCCGAGCGAAGTGAGGAACCTCACAAATGCGGCACACGTCACACAAGGAGTGCCACAGTAAGTGGCAATGCTGAATAAATCGCATTGCCTATCTGACACCAGATGACAACAGAATCTGATCACCTAACTTCCCCTATGACACTCTCCCAACGGATCGACTCCGATCTTAAAGAGGCGATGCGCGCCAAGGATACGACCAAGCTGAGCGTTCTGCGCATGCTAAAATCTGCTTTGAAGTACGGCGCGATTGCAAAATCAGGCGCAGAAGCCGAACTGAACGACTCTGAGGCCACGCAGGTGATTCGCAAGCAGGTCAAGCAACGCCAGGATTCGATCGAAAGCTTTGAAAAAGGCGGACGCGCGGAACTGGCCGACAAGGAAAAAGAAGAGTTGTCGATCCTGAACGCGTATTTGCCGCAGGCGATGAGCGCAGATGAGGTGGCAAAAGTCGTGCGGGAAACCATCGCCGAAGTCGGTGCTACATCCAAAGCGCAGATGGGCGCGGTAATGAAAGCGTTGCAGGGGAAAGTCGCCGGTCGCGTGGACGGGAAAACGCTGAGCGCGGAAGTGCAAAAGCAATTAGCGTGAGGAAAACATCCAACGCTCAACGCTCAACGCCCAACGCCGAATGGCTGCATTCTGATTTCGAGATTGGACGTTGGGCGTTGGGCGTTCGACGTTTCTTTTCTGCGCCATGCTGACCGCCATCCTCGTCGCCGCCGGCAGCAGTCAGCGCATGGGTTTCGATAAATTGTTTGCAGCGATCGGCGGTAAACCAGTCATCGCGCATACGATACGCGCATTCGAGCGCGCCAGCTCTGTCGATGGAATTATTGTCGTCGCCCGGGAAGATCGACACGATGAAATCAAGACGATCGTTCGCGATGAAAAGTTCAAGAAGGTGCGGTCGATCATTCCCGGTGGCAAACACCGGCAGGATTCTGTGCGCGCCGGCCTAAATCATCTGGACCCAGTTACGGGATATGTCGCAGTGCACGATGCCGCCCGGCCGCTGATTACTCCCGAGCAGATCGATCGCGTGTTCCAGCAATGCGCAAATCATGGCGCTGCCGCTCTGGCAGAACCGATTAACGACACACTGAAACGGGCAGATAACGACCTTCTGGTCAGCAGTTCGGTGGATCGGCACCAACTTTACGCGATGCAAACGCCACAGATTTTCGAGCGGCAGTTGATCGTGGACGCGTACCGCGCTGTTTACGCGGAAAATATTTCCGTAACGGATGAGGTTTCAGCGGTCGAGCGACTAGGTCGCAAGGTGGTTCTCGTTCTCAATGATGATTTCAATTTCAAGATCACCTATCCTCGCGATTTGCCAGTTGCGGAGCTTATTCTGAAGCAACGGATGGACTCTGTCGCGAATTGATCTCGTCCGCGGTCGAAGGCTTAGCGTCATCGGCCCATGGCAAGCCGTTCGGCGAGGAGCTGCGGCAGACCGGCTTTAGAAATCTTTTTTTGCGCCGTGGCCACATCGTACTTGACGCGCACCAGTTCGACCAAGTTGTTCTCGATATCGTAAATGCAATATGCGGCGCGCCAATTTCCGTCGCGCGGTTGCCCGACGCTGCCTGCATTGATGAAATATTTTTTGGCCGGCTCGATGCGGATGTGTTCAATCCGTTCCTGCCGGACGCTCTGCTCTCGAATGAACACCATGGGCACATGGGTGTGACCAAAAAAACAGACGGCGGTGCGCTGGTAGGTGAAACTTGCGACAGCGTCGAGGTTGCTAAACACGTAGCCCCATTGCCCGGGCGTATCGAGCGTGGCGTGCACAATTGTAAAATCGTGTACTCGCTTCTGTAACGGCAAGCTGCGCAACCATTCCTTGCCCCGATCCGTCAAATTGTCGCGGGTCCACTGAATGGCACGCTCGGCTAATTCGTTGAAACGTTCCGAAGACTCGGAAAGCGTTGCTTCCTCGTCGTGATTTCCTTTTACGACCGGGCAATCCAATTCGCGGATACGTTCGATGCATTCTCGCGGATTCGCGTTGTAACCAACGACGTCACCCAAACACACGAAGTGGGTGCATCTACGCTCGCGCGCGTCCGCCAGTACGGCTTCGAGCGCTTCGAGGTTAGCGTGAATATCACTCAAAATTGCGAAACGCATTGCGAGATTAGACCGTTAAAAGGTTATAACGTTACAATGGAAGCGCTCGGTTGCCGCGAAGAATGCAACGATCCAACGATTTAGCTATTTAACGACTTTGTTTTCCTTCTCCGGAATTCGTTGGTCTTGCGGGATTCCAAGTTTTTCTTCGAGGAACTTCAGCCGCTTGATCAAAGTAGGCAGCCGTTCCTTCGGGCCCTCGTCGTACAGGTTGCGCAGACGCTCGTAAGCCTCTTGTTCGCGCCCCTCGCAGTAAGAAAGCTCGTAAGCAGAGAAACGCCTGTCGAACGTCGGCGCCCCAGGCAAGATCGCCGCTTTAGCGTAGAATTCGGCTGCGTGCTCGTGGTCTTTGTATTTCTCTTTGTACAGCCGGGCAAGTGCTTCATAAAGGTCGGGGCGATCGGGATTATTTTTTATCCCGCGTTCGAGGAAGTCCTTGCCCAGCGCAAAATATTCCCGCTGCGCTTTGACTCGCAGCGCAAGGCGCGGCTGGGTTTGATCGTTCATGGCGGCCACACTCGCATTCCAAGCCATGTGCCAAGCCGCTGTGTCCCAAAACAGGAGCACCCGTGGTTGGAGCGTTGTGATGTGCCGGAACAATAACAACATTCGGCCCCATTCTGTGTTTTCCCATGCCGCATGCGCCTGGATGAAAAGGGCGTCGGCGACGATCGCTCGGAATCCGCTCAACGCTGCGACGAACCCGAGTTGGCCCAGTTTTTCTCGGAGATCGAGGTTAAATTCGACGCCGCGGAAATGTTCCTGTCGATGAAGCGCCGCCAGGTTGCGTTCAATCGGCAATTTGAGCGTCCCGAGTCCGATCAACACTGCCAGAACCACGGCCGTCCGAATCATAATTCTTTCCCGTAAAATACGAACGCGGCCAATAGCGTGTAAATCGTGGTGTAGAAAATGCCGAGCACAGCAGTCTTGGCGAAAACCGCGGCCGAAATTGCAGTGCCCGCGACGATATCATCCACCAAATTGAACGCCTGCAAGTCGGGAAATAACAGCGTCACCACCGCTAGAAAAACGCGGGTAATTAGTCCGCTGCTGTGTTCGTGCAGCCAATACTCGCGGGCAGTGGCTTGCAAATGTCCGATAAAATAAATGAAAGCCATAACCACGATCGTAAAAATGTTTGAGGTCGCGAACGTGGAAACAAAAAGCGTGAGCGCCGCGAGCAGGCATGCTTTCAGGTAAATGATGACAATTCCGGGAAGGATATCGATGTTGAACGCGGAAGATCGAATGACACGCAGAGCGTCAGCGATCTGATCGGGCGGTGCACCAGACATCTGTCTCAATGTCGTGTGTACCACAGCCAGTTCGCGCGTGTACAGGACCAGCAGAAACGCTGCGCCCATCAACACTGTACTGATCGCCAACAACAAAAGAACTCCCGCAATTTTTCCCAGCACGTATTCGAATCGCGGCACGGGCTTGGCGAGAATCGTGTAAAGGGTGCGGTCCTCGATATCCTGTGGAAGGAGCCGCGCAGTGGCAACGATTGCCAGCAGCGAGGTAAAAAGTGAAATCGCGCCGAGCGAAACATCTTTTAGGATTTGAAATTCCTGCTGAAAAGAGAACTGCGCCATGAAGATCGAGCTGCCAATCAAGACAAGTGCGAAGACCAGCAGGACATAAAAAACCTTCAACCGTGTCAGCTCGGTGACTGTGTTGATTGTAATCGCGTAAATGCGAGAGAAAGAGAAGGGTCGATACCGCTTCGCGGAGGTTGAAGCGTTCAACTGTTCAAGCGTTGAAGCGTTTTCGGTGTTGGTCATTTCTGCTTGGTTGTTCCGTCGTCGTTCGACATTCGCGCTTCGTCATTTTTGGTGGCTTCGAGGAACAATCTCTCCAGTGTAGTCGTCGATTTGCGTCGCTCGATCAGTTTCGCGCTTGACCGTTTAAGAATCGATTCGATTTCCCGGATGAGCTCATCGGAAGCATCGGCGATGACAAGCTCGGTTTGATTCTCTATCCCGATCAATTCCTGCAAATGACCTTCGCGCACCAGCACGCCATCGGCTAGAATGCCGACGCGATCGCAAATTTCCTGCGCTTGCGCGAGCAGATGCGAAGAAAGCAGCACCGTGATTCCGCGGCGCTTCAGATCGAGGATCAAATCGCGAATGTCTCGCGAGCCTGCCGGATCGACACCGGCGGTCGGTTCATCGAGCACCACCAGCCTGGGATCATGAATCAATGCCTGTGCGAGGCCGATACGTTGTAACATCCCTTTCGAATACGTGCCCAGCCGGCGGTTGCGCGCCTTGCTTAACCCGACGAGGTCGAGCAACTCGTTGATGCGATTCTTCAGGGCGGCGCCTCTCAGCCCGCACAGACGCCCAAAAAACCGTAACGTTTCCTTTCCGGTAAGATACTTGTAGAAATACGGATTCTCTGGCAGAAACCCGACGGCTTCCCGGCTCTCTACGAGACGGCTATCACGCCCAAAAATTTCCGTGCGACCGCGCGTGGGAGACACAAGGCCAAGAATAATTTTCAGCGTAGTGCTTTTACCGGAACCATTCGGCCCGAGTAGTCCGTACACCTCGCCGGGTTCAATGCGTAGATTGAGATCCTTTACGGCGACAATCGATTGCCGATGAAACGGAACGGGAAAAACTTTGGTTAGTCCGTGGACCGCGACCGCCGAATTAGTCATGGCGAATCTCAAAGCCGCGCCCGGTGACCGGTTCGCCCAAGCTATTTTCGGTTTGCTTGTGAATCAGCGCGTGGAGTTCGCCTCGCGCGATTTGATCGAGGAAGGCGCGCACTTCGTCGTCCTCTCCCGTAACCTGAACTTCGACACGGCCATCGGGCAGGTTACGGACCCAGCCAGTTACATCGAACCCCTTGGCGGCATCGCGCACCGACCACCGGAACCCGACGCCTTGCACATTTCCCTCATAGAAGATCTGAAGCGAAATCATACTCCGCTGGCTTTGAGATCTTGCTATCTGCTAGACGACAGACGCCGGACTACGCATCGGAAATCTCGTATTGCTTCATCGTTTCACTTGTACGAGTAGACTAGACAGAAGGTGCCTTCCTCGCCTTCAAGCAGATCGACCGAAACAAAGTACTGACCGCTGGTCGCTGGTGAAAACCCGGCCGCCGCTTTTTCCCCGTTATTGTAGCTCTCCGTAGTCATTTGTTTGCCGGTCTCATCATAGACGCTGACGGCGACTTTCTTTACCTCTTCCGTAGCGCCGACAGAGAACCAATACTGGTTTCCCGCATAGAGATTCACCGCCACCAAGGCGTGGTCGTGTGGCTTAACGAGCCCGCACCAATGCCCGTCCCGGATCTTGAAACCATCGTTTGAAAATGCTCCAGCGACGTCGAGCGCGTCTTTGCGCGCGTTCACCTCGGCATCTGTGTCGGCGCGCACGGCGATGCTGGTCCCCAGCACCAAGAGCGAGATAAAAATCGGGATACAGCGTTTCATTTCGGCGGTTCCTTGCTCTCTATTTCTGTCATCGCCTTGCCAACTGCTTTGTTGACTTTTTGGACGTCATCTGCAGTGGGCGCTTTGCCCGGTGGGAAAGAAACCAGCTTTTCGATTTCGCCAAGCGTTTCGCTCACATCTTTTATTAGAGGCTCCCCGCGCAACTCAGGTGACATTTCATTGATTTTTGACTGCATGAAGTGAACCAGCGCCGGTTGCCGCAGAAGTTTTGCGCTGCGTTCGTCATAATTTTTCATGATCGCTGAGGTCACTACTTGTGTGCCGCGAATCCAGCCACCGAGAGTCACCAGGATTACCAGGTCTTGGTCGGCGTGCGATTGCATTGAGGATTTTACCTCGTTTTGTGTTGCTTCCAGTTCTTCCTGTAGCGTGTCCCACTCATTGTTTCCGGCGAATTCGTTGATGCTATTGCCGCGGCCAAGTAGTTTCTCGCTGACTCCGAGTGCCTTTGCGAGCTTGATGATGTCTGATCCGATGTTTTTGACCTGCTGACCGTCCTTTGCTTCGACAGCGATAAAACCATCGGCGATCAAACCGCCCAGATTCAGCGCTATCTGCGCGCGGTTGCTGTACGTCACCGGCATCGGTCCACGATACTGGCCCGCCCAGTTTGTCTTTCCCGTCTTTCCGAGCGCGGCGAAAAGTTCGCCCGGTGTCGGGACGCTGATTGAATCGCTTCTGACGGCTTTTGCCATTTCATCCGTCGCGAGATGGCCGGTATCCGCGGCATGCGTCGCTGCGAAAACGCCCATCAACAAGGCAACAATGCCGAGTTTAGCCAAATGCATCATCGCTCAGGTTATCTGTGCCTCGGCAAAATTGCCAACGGGAATCTGTGGTTCAATCTGCGAAACGTGATTTGCGTCGTTTTACGAAAGCTGTTCTAATCCGTCCAGGATCGTATGTCGAGCACCGGCATTAGCCAAATCCACGCGCGAGAAATTTTGGATTCGCGCGGCAATCCGACAATTGAAGTCGATGTGCGCCTTGAAGGGGGCGCACTGGGGCGAGCGTCCGTTCCAAGCGGGGCGAGCACGGGCGAACACGAAGCATGGGAATTGCGGGATGGCGATAAGAGTCGCTTCGGCGGCAAGGGTGTGAGGAATGCTGTTGCCAACGTTAACAGCAAGATTGCACCGATTCTCAGGGGCTGGGACGCGCGCGACCAGGCGAAGATCGATAATAAACTGATCGAGCTTGATAGTACGCCCAACAAAAAGAACCTTGGCGCAAACGCGCTGCTCGGGGTTTCACTCGCGGTGGCTCACGCCGCCGCGGCAGCGGAAAATCTGCCGCTGTTTCGATATCTCGGCGGAAACCGAGCGCGAGTCTTGCCCGTGCCGATGATGAACATCTTGAACGGCGGCGCGCACTCGGATGCCCCGATCGATTTTCAAGAATTCATGATCGTGCCGCGCGGTGCGCCGAGCTTTTCAGAAGCGCTGCGTTATGGTGCCGAGGTTTTTCACGCACTCAAATCTGTCCTCAAAGAGCGACATCTTTCCACGGCGATCGGTGACGAAGGTGGATTTGCGCCGCAACTCGATTCCGCCGAGGACGCCCTCGAGTCGATTTCGACAGCGATCAAGAAGGCCGGTTACAAGCTGGGCGAACAAATCTTTATCGCGCTCGACCCCGCTGCCTCAGAATTCTACGACACCAAAACCAGTCTTTACATTTTCAAGAAATCGGATGGTTCAAAAAAAACCGCTGAAGAATTGATCAACTATTATGCCGATCTTTGTACGCGGTTTCCGATCATTTCGATTGAAGACGGTTGCGCCGAAAATGACTGGGACGGCTGGAAGAAATTGACGAAGAAACTCGGCGAGAAAATTCAACTCGTAGGTGACGATCTTTTTGTTACGAACGTCGAATTTCTCCGTCGAGGAATTGCCGAACACGTGGCCAATTCCATTCTGATCAAGGTGAATCAGATCGGGACGCTGACGGAAACACTGGCGACGATTGATCTGGCGAAGACCAATGGTTACACGACCGTAATTAGTCATCGGTCCGGCGAAACGGAAGATGCAACCATCGCCGACATCGCGGTGGGGACCAATGCAGGTCAGATCAAGACGGGATCGCTTTCCCGCAGCGATCGAATCGCGAAATACAATCAGCTGTTGCGAATCGAAGAAGAACTTGGTGACAAAGCTGTGTACGGCGCTACAATGCGCTGAGTGGATCACGGTTACGGCGATTTCCGCGCGCGTCGCGACGCGAGCGTTTGGCAGCGATTGAACCGGATTCTCCTCGTTCTACTCGTGATTGCGATCTGGCTTGTGATCGTAAGCTTGTTTGTGCCGCCTTACAAAAAATTGATGCAGAGCCGCGCGGAGATCGACAACCTGCAACAACAGGTGAACGAACAGCAAAGTTTGCTCGCCCGTCAGACGCGCGAGGTCAATTTGCTCAAGACAGACGTGACGTATCTCGAAGCGATTGCGCGCGATCGCCTGGATCTGATGAAGCAAGGCGAAACAATTTTTCGCCTGGAGACCGCGCGCGCCAAATCGAAGCCTGGCGATTCCGCGCGCAGATAGACTCTAGGAGCGGCGGTCTCTAGTCCGCCGTTCCAAAAATGGGCGGATTGGAAACCGGTCGCCCTTGAATCTTGTGGTTGACACAGATGCGCCGGCATCTTTGCGCTTCTCTGTGAGTTGCATTACTTTTTTCCATGACAACGGAAATCTCCATCCCAGATGCTGCGGATCTGAAATCGCGCGTCCGCGAGTTGCGGAGGTTTCTTTGACGTCGAAAAGCTCCAGAAAAATCTAGCTGCAATCGAAGGGCGCATGGCCGCGCCCGATTTCTGGTCCAATCGTGAGCGCGCTCAGGCCGATGTCGAGGAAGTTTCCCGATTACGGTCGCTGATTAATCCGTTTCAAGAGCTGGAACGCGAGATCGAGGATTTCGGCGCGTTGCAACAGCTCGCTGCGGAGGAAGCCGATCCTGCGGGCCGCTCTGAAGCAGAGAAGGAAGTCGTGACCGAACATGACCGTCTGCTTCATAAGTTGGAAGAATTTGAGCTGCGCCAGTTTCTTTCAGGCGAGAACGATCGCGCTAATGCATTTCTGACCATTCACTCGGGCGCAGGCGGCACGGAATCGTGCGACTGGGCCGACATGTTGCTGCGGATGTACCAGCGCTGGATCGAGCGAAGCGGTTTCAAATCGCAAACGGTGGACATTCAACAGGGCGAAGAAGTCGGTATCAAATCCGTAACACTGCTCGTGACAGGCGAGTATGCCTATGGACATTTGCAGACCGAACGCGGCGTGCACCGGCTCGTGCGTATCTCGCCGTTCGACGCAAACAAGCGTCGGCACACTTCGTTCGCGAGTGTCGATATTGTTCCTGAAATTGCCGATACCACTCCGATTGAGATCAATCCGGCGGACTTGGAAATCGACACCTTTCGCAGCGGCGGCAAAGGCGGACAGAACGTTAACAAGGTGGAAACTGCCGTGCGGATTCTGCACAAGCCCAGCGGAATTGTGGTGGCCTGCCAAGCCGAGCGCAGCCAGGGACGCAATCGAGAGCTAGCGATGAAAATGTTGAAAGCAAAACTTTACCAGGTCGAAGAAGACAAGAAACGCGCTGAAATGGAACGCCAGTACGGGGAAAAAGGCGAGATCGCGTGGGGCAATCAAATCCGCTCGTACGTTTTTCAGCCGTATCAAATGGTGAAAGATCACCGCACCGGCGCGGAGACCAGTAACGTTCAGGACGTGATGGACGGCAATATCGATATGTTCATCCAGGCAAAACTACGCGGAGAAAAAGCTGCGAAGGGCGAGGGGAGCAACAGTGAAGGATAAGCACGCGTCACCATTTCCGTTGTCATTCCGAGCGGAGTCGAGGAATCTCTGAATTATTTCTGATCACGCTGCGGTCGGAAATAACGAGAGATGTCTCGACTTCGCTCGACATGACAACCTAATACGAGCTCAAGAGCTTGAGCTTAAATCGCGGATCGAACTCGCCGCCGTTGTGTTTTCGACAGCAGGCGAGACACGCGACTGCGCGGCGCACGCGCCGCACCCGGGGAAATTCCTGACGACAATTGGGACAGCGATAGACGAACCGCGCCGCATAAGTTCGCGTGACGAACGGCAGATTATGACAGCGCTTCTCGTCGGCGATTCCCAAGTCGCGGCAAGCCTGCCGCCACTCGATGCCATGAGGCAGGATGCGGCGCCTGCCTGCGCGAAATTGAGCAAGAATATGCGCGAGTTCATGTCGCAGAGTGCGATCGATTTCCGCCGGATGCTCAAAGAGCCGGGGATTCAACGAAATCAGTTGCTGGCGATAATCAGCGCGACCAGCAGCTGTCTTCAGGCGTGAATTCCATTCGACGCGAACCTCTCGCGCGATTCGATCCCCACCGTGCGCACGCAACAACTCCCGCGCGGTTTGCAGTAGCACGGCCGTCTCGGCTGTGGGGCCGGCGGGCATCCTGCCTGCCGGCTCGATCATAAATTCGCCAGGCGGGACGCCCGGCTGCCCCATAGGCAGGATGCCTGTGCTACGAAATGCGAACTCAAGTTGCCTAAGCAACGGCATACGCGCTCTTTCGCGTCTCTAGGCGATCAACAATTTTTCGCATCGCGTTTCCAGCTGCCTTAACTTCATCGGCCGTTGACCATTTACCAAGTGAGAATCGAACTGCGGAGCGCGCTCGTTCGATCGGCAAACCCATCGCGAGCAAAACGTGCGATGCTACGACTGATCCGACCATACAGGCCGAGCCGCTTGACGCGCAGACGCGTTCCAAATCAAGCGCGATGAGCAGCATTTCGGAATCGAGCCCCAGCAAACTCACGTTTAACGTGTTTGCCAGCCGCGGCGCATTCGTACCGTTCTGCTTTGCGTCCGGCACGTCCTGCGAAAGTCGCGTCCAAAGTTCATCGCGCAACCGTCCCTCGCGCTCCTGTTCGTTTTCGCGATCGTGCAATGTCCATTCGGCGGCCGCTGTCATCCCTGCAATTGCAGCAACGTTTTCTGTCCCGGGGCGTCTCTCGTTCTCGTGCGCGCCACCGAACATGATTGGCTGGATCGGCAACCCGCTCCGCAAGAATAAAAATCCCGCGCCTTTCGGCCCATAAAATTTGTGCGCGGCGAAACTGGCGGCATCGACCAATGAGAGGTCGGTATCGATTTTGCCGAACGATTGCACCATATCGCTGTGCAGCAGAACGCCGCCCGCGCGGCATATGCTCGAAATTTCGCGCATCGGCTGAATCACGCCGGTCTCGTTATTGGCGGTCATGATTGAGACGAGTCTGGTCTCAGACCGAATCGCGGCGGCAAGATGATCAAGATCGATTAGTCCATCGCGCGAAACATTCAGCCACGTCACTTCAAAACCTTCGCGCTTTTCCAAATATTCCACCGCGTTCAGCACTGCGTGATGCTCCGCTTTGTTCGAGATGATATGGCCGCCGGGGGAAGATGGACGACGAGCCAGACCGAGTACAGCCAGATTGCATGACTCCGTTCCACCGCTTGTAAAAATCAGTTCGTGCGGTTTTACATGTAGCAACGCTGCAAGCTTGTCGCGTGCATCATCGATGGCTGCGCGCGCCTCTCGGCCTGCCGCGTGTACGCTCGACGGGTTGCCGAAGTAACGGTTGAGATATGGCAGCATGGCTTCCCGTGCTGCATCGCTCAGTGGCGTCGTTGCGTTGTAATCGAGGTAGATCATTCGGTGAATTCTTCGCGCGTGCTGGCGGGGCGCTTCTTTCGCTTTGGCACGATGCGCAGCTGTTTCTCTTCATAATACACCAGCGAATCGGGCGGTACGCTTTGGACAAGAAAGACGTTGCCGCCAATTGTCGATCTTGCGCCGACCACGGTTTCGCCACCAAGGACCGTTGAATTCGGGTAAATCGTGACATCGTCCTCCACCTTTGGATGTCGTTTGCCGCCTTTTTTGATTTTGCCGTGCTCGTCCTTCTCAAAACTGCGCGCGCCGAGCGTGACGCCGTGATAAAGTTTCACTCGCGAGCCGATCTCACTGGTCTCGCCAATTACCACGCCGGTGCCGTGATCGATAAAAAAATGCGAGCTAATTTGTGCGCCCGGATGGATGTCGATACCGGTACGGCTGTGTGCCCACTCGGTCATAATGCGGGGGATCAGGGGCACCTTGTCGTAGAGAAGGTGCGCCAGTCGATAAATCGCGATCGCTTCCAGGGCTGGATAAGCGAGGATGATTTCCTCATAACTTTTCGCAGCCGGATCACCTTCATATGCAGCGTCGATGTCCGTCCAAAGAATGCGACGCACCGAGGGCAACTCTTTCAAAAACACGCTCAACACTTCTTCCGCTTTTGCTTCCATTGCATCGTGAGGCGGGATTTTGCCGAGACTTCTGCAAATCTCTGTTTTGAGTCGTGCGTGCAAATTTCTGATGCGAATGCGCGTGGTATCGGCCAGATCTTCGGAGCTCACCAGCGCTTGGCTGCGAAAGCCGGGGAACATCAAGCTCATCAGCTCGGCGCAGGCCGCTTCGATGGCAAGACGCGAAGGAAGAGTGGCGGCGGCGGCGAGATAATTTATGCCGCCGGTTTCGCCATAGGTCTGCAGCAGTTCCTCAACTGCGTGGCGGTTCGTCGAATCCATCGCAGGAAATATGCGCCCGGTCGGAGATGAAAAAAAGGGAAAGTGTGGGGCAATGCCACACACCACAAGAAATCAAAGCAGACGCTTGACCAGGTTCTAGCCCCGGGCGCTGAGCCATTGCAGGGCGAACCGCGCGACTTCCCGCGAATTTTTTAAATCAAGTTTGTCTTTGATATGCGCCCGGTGCGTTTCCACTGTCTTAGGGCTGAGATGCAAGAGTTTTGCAATCTGACGCACTTCATGGCCTTTGCCGATCAGTTCCAGGATTTCAAGTTCGCGGTCGCTCAGTTTCTCAGTAGGATCCGTTTCACCGTCAGCCTGGCCATGCGCGAACTTTGTGATCACCTGCGCCGCCATGACCGGGCTGAGGTAAGGACGCCCGTCAAAAACTTCGCGGATTGCCTGGATCACATTGGCCATGGCTTCATGTTTCATGACGTAGCCGTCCGCTCCGGCACGCAGCGCGCGCACCGCGTAGAGCGATTCATCATGCATCGAGAGCACTAAAATTGGCAGCTTCGAGAACTCTGCGCGGATGTTTTTGATCAACTCAATGCCGTTTGCGCCGGGCAAACTCAGATCGACAATCGCCAGGTCGGGATTCAGTTTGCGGATCACGTCCATCGCTTCCGATGCATTGTTGGCTTCGCCGCAAACTGCGAAGGCCCCATCGGAATGAATCAATTGCTCGAGACCTTTTCGAAACAACGGGTGATCATCGACGATTACGATCCGTTTCGCCTCTGGTGGGTCGCATTTCGGATTTTCGTTAGTCGATCTGGCGTATTTCATCTAGTTACAACCTTGCTTGCGATTGAAATGGGAATTTTGCACAGCCGATCTCCGGTTTCGTCGCTATGTCGGCGCCGCGTGTCATAAGTCCCCAATTAAAGATACGCCGCTCGGCAGATTATCCGATGCAGGAAACTTAGATCAATGCGGCTAATGCTTTGGTGATTTTCGCAGGGAATCGCGTCTTCCGGCCGTTCTTTTTCTTGTGAGGTCGATGTGGCTGGAATGCGCGGTCCGGCAAATAACAAGAAACACAAGTGCCGCCTCGTTTCGGCGAGTCGATCTCCAAACGGCCGCCGATCATTTGAGCCCGGTAGTTCATGATGTGAAAACCGAGGCCGTGCTTCAATTTCGGCTCAGCCGGAAATCCAACCCCGTCATCGATCACGCGTAAAACCATTGCCTGTCGCGATCGTTCCAGTTTGATCACAATTTCCCGAGCTTGAGCATGCTTGTTGGCATTGATGACCGCTTCTCGCGCGATTCGATAAAGGTGCGCGGCAGCGATGTCATCCTCGATACGGAATGACGGTTTGACTTCCAACCGGCAGGGTGTTCTCCAGATTTCCCGGTCAACCAAATCTTGCAAAGCATCGACGAGCCCGGCTGAATCAACGTCGAGTCGATGCAAGGCGCGGGAAAGATTGCGCGTATCGGTGGCTGCATCGTTTACCAGCTCTGCAATTCTTTCGATATCACTTGCGTCGATAACACGATGGTTCTTTAGCCGCAGCGCGACCGAGCGCGCCATGAATGCGACCGCGGTGAGGTGCTGACAAAGCCCGTCATGCAACTCCTGACCCAACCGCTGTTGCTCACGATCGCTCACGGCGAGGATCTCTCCTTCCAGTCCTTTGCGGCGCTCGATCTCGTTTTTTAACTCGGCATTTGCGACGCTTAACGCTTTCGTGCGTTGCTCCACGAGCTGTTCCAACATTTCCTTTGATTTTTTCAACGCCACTTCGGCTTTTTTGCGGGCCGTAACATCGACAACAACTGCTATGGCCGATTGCGTTTTGCCGTCGCGCCCGCGTACCGCGCTAGTGCTCACGTCCGCCCACAGAACGGAGCCGTCTTTACGGACATAACGCTTTTCGAGCTCGAACGGTTTGCCGTCCTGGATCAGGCGCCGAAAGAGACGCATGTGTTTCTTCACGTCATCGCGATGCGTAACGTCCGCGATGCTTTTGCCTAACAGCTCTGATTGCCTGTAACCGAGCATCTGACAAAACGTTCGATTCACAAAAATGAATCGAGCATGCCTATCGTACCGCAAAACGCCCGCCGTCGCTTGCTCCACGGTCGCGCGCATGCGCGCCTCGGATTCGCGCAGCGCTTCTTCGTCGCGCTTGTGTTGAATCGCCTGCACGAGTTGCCGAGCAATTGTTGTCGCGAGTTTCAACTCGTTGTCAGTGAACAGGTGTGGCGCGCTATGATAGATCATGAACTTGCCGATCAATCTTCCGCTGCTGACCAGCGGAATGAATGCAACCGCGCGGATGCCTTCGTTACGAATGGTTGATTTCAGTGACTTCCGAATATCCGCAAGATCGACATCTGCGACACAGACCGGCTGCGGATTCTTCGCGTCCGGTTTCCACGGCGAATGACCTTCCACCGCTCTGCGATACCTTCCAGATAGGCCGCGCCAGGCCACGAACCGCATCATCTGCTGCTGATCGTAAAGTAAAATCGAGGCCCGGTCGCACGGCAGCGCTGTAAGGATCGCATCCAGCGCCGCTTCGTAAATCTCATCCAACGTTTTCGCCTCTTGGTGGCGCTGAGAGAGTTCGTACAGTGCCGCTTGTTGTCGCAGTGCTTTGGATCGCGCCTCTTCGGCGCGCCTATGCTCGGTTAGATCAATGATGGCAGTTTGATAAAGGACTGCGCCATTGTGCACCGACGCGGCGGTCGGTGTGCTGGAAAGGTAAGCATGAATAATTTCGCGCCTTACATTCTTCAACCGGATCTCGGTTTCCACCTGCGTATCCGAACACCGGCAACGCAGCAGGTGAGCTAGAAAGAGGGGGTTGTCCTCCCTCGAGACAAAGACAGTAAACGGCGTACCGATGAAGCGCTCTCGCGGCATGCCCAAAAGCTGAGCAGCTGCCAGGTTAATTTCTACAATCCCGCCCGAGCGATCGAAGCTAACGTAGCCGGTCGGTGCCAGGTGATAAAGATCGGCGTACCGTTGAACGGCGTAATCGAGCTCCTCTGCATTCGAACGTGTGGAGACGTGGTGCGCTGGCCGAACCTTCTTTGCTGTAGCGGCGCCGTCTGTTTTCCTTCTCATGAGTGGCGCTAATAAATTCGCACAAGGTCCCGGTCCCAAGTGTCAGCATTCTAATCCCAAAGCGGGTTTGGTTAAAGCCAAAAGGTGGCGGCCCCACTGTAGCGGCGGTCTATGACCGCTGCGGTTCTGTGCAGCCCAAGGTCCGAAAAAGCTGAGGTCACCGCCCTCGGCTACAACGCTACAGCCTCAGCGTTTTCCTTGCCCATGGCCGCAACTGGCGTTGTTTCTTCAACGGAACACTCAGCGTCCTCTTGCAGCTAGACGTTCTTCGATTAAATCACGCTCAACCTCCCAGAACCTCAGCGACGAAAGCAGGAGCCTGTCAGTTTCTTCAGCCTCGGCGGATTCGTCATCATCGATTATTTCCGGCCGCCATGCTTCCGAACGTTTGCTCGATGGTCGCAATCTACGTCTGGATTTCGACATTCGCCAGCGTCCGCGTCCCGGTCGTGCTACTCCCATCAATGTTCCCTCCTTATGAGCGCTTCCGTTGGTTACTTCGCATCACCATGTGAGGGCGGTTGTGAAAATCGTTCGGCAATGCGCGCTGGCATCTTTCTATTCGAATTGAACTCCACAATTGCTCAAATGGCTCGAACAATCCGCTACGACGGCCACGCAAAATCTGAAACTTCTGCGCGAGATTTTGCATCGGCCTTAGGATTCCGGTAGGGACGCGCCGCTGTGGCGTCCGACCGGCGCAGCGCGCCGACCCTACCGACACACTCAACCGATGGACGGAGCCCAGCATAGTATTGCGCATCGAACGCACGCAGGGCTGCCGCGACAGTAGGTCCGATCCCAAGAATGCCTTCTTCCATGCTTGGCCCCAGCAATGCGATCCAAAGCTCGCTGCGAAAAAACAGTCGAGGACGGCGGGTAGCCGACGGGCTGCCTTGATGTGCGTTACAATAAAGCTTCATTTGTTTCATCGCTGTGGCTGCATAATCCATGACGTGGTGCTCACGCGAAGCTTGACCATTGTTCTTCTTCATTTGCGTGTAGAACGCATGCCTCGCCGGAATTGGATGTGGTTTTTTACTGTAGCCGGATCGACGTCGCTACCCGCTAAGGTTTTCACCGATAGGACAATCCGCCGCGCGCCCGATTGTGCGGTCACTTACAAGGGACGTATATGTTTGAAGCGTGGCGTTATCTCCTACAGTTACATTGTCCGACGCAGATAAACTGGATGCGCTGCGTCGGCTCGATCAGTTTCGCCATTGGCGCTCGCTGGATGAGAAACGTTACTGTCTGGTCTGCGGCAAGATTATCACTGGCCAGCAAATCGAGGTAGCTGGCGGAACACGCGGCAAGGGTTCCCTACGGCTGAGTTGTCCAACCGAGCGCTGTAACTCAGTTCCGATGGATTGGGTGCTGCCTACAGATGAAATTCTCGCCAAGGTGGAAATGATGGCAGCCGAAGAACGCAAAACTGCGGCGCCGATGCCAGCCAATTACGGCAATGGAGGAGCTGAGCGCTCCAAAAGAGCGAACAACGGAATCGCGTCGCTATTGCGGAACTTGCGTTTCACTTGAAACGGGCTTCTTAAGCTGTCCCCTCCAACACCTGCGGGTCTGAGTCCTGGCCGGGCCCGCAGCCTTTATCCGCCGTCCCCCTTAGTTCCGGCCGCGACGGGCACCGTTAGACCGCCTCGACATAGCAAGGCGGCTACCATGTTATGAGGTGTCTTCTAGGATTTTACCCGATCACACAATCATCCAGCGGCCCGATTGTGCTCGTCGATGCAATGAGCAGACTGCCTTTTGCATTATGGTTGCCCATCTCAAACTCGACGATCGGCTCTCAGTTTTAGGTGCTGAAGATCGATTTAGAAACTGGAGATCGCTCGATGATGAGCGCCCTTGCATGATCTGCAAAAGAAAATTTAACGGTCGCCAGGTGGAAATTCGCCGCTTGGGCAATCGTAAATATGAATTGCACTGTCCGACCGATGGCTGCAATTCGACGCCACATTTGTGGATCTACCCAGCAACGCCGCTGGTCTCTCACGTAGTTAGATCAAACGGGTGGCGTGCCTCTGATAAAACACAGGAAGGTCGCGCGCCAGCGTCCGCGCTGCGGGCACAGGGTTACAGGCTATGATTGGGGCCACTCTTGACGAACCCGGAGTAGCCTGTGTGCCAGACGAGGTGCTGATGAAAGATATTTCGCGCCGGCGTCACGACGCCTTCGCCGAGTTGTATGGCCGGCACAGCAAAAGATTGCGAGCAACGATCGACGGCGTCGTTCATGAACAGGCCGAGGCTGACGATGTTTTGCAGGAAATTTTTCTTCAGGTTTGGGAGGAGGCCGCCCGTTATTCACCAAAAGCCGGCAAGCCGCTCGGGTGGATGGTGACCATCGCGCGGCGTCGCGCTATCGATCGGTTGCGCCGGCGCCAGGCTTATTCTCGGGCGAGGGAGCGATACGAGAAACGGGTGATGCAAGATTCACAAAGTCCGCGGCGCGACGCTGCTGAAGGATTCATTTTGAATGATCTCCGGCATTTCTTGAAAAAAAGCATTCGGGCGTTGCCTCAATTACAACGCGAAGCGGTTGAATTGGCTTTCTTCAAAGGGCTGAGCCACAGGGAAATTGCCGCCGCGACGCATGCGCCGCTTGGAACAGTCAAGACGCGACTGGAGCTAGGCTTGCAGAAATTGACTCACGCGCTACGACCGTTGCGGCACAAAGTGTGACGCGCGGAAAATAGTCTGGCGTATCATTAACACTCTGCTTCAGCTGGGTGTAAGCCGTTTTGCAGATGGACTGACTTCGTGTCTACGGCGAAGGCGATGTGTTGATGTTTATGTCAGTTTTCTCCTGCTTGGTGGCAGCGGCTGGAGATTCTTTTATCACCGTGGTGTTACTTTCTTTCTTCTCTGCAGGCGGATTAGTCACGGTGGTTTCCTTTTGTTCGCAAGCAGCTAACAGCGCCACGCCGGCAAGCAGACAAATGTATTTTTTTCATACTAACGATTCGTATTTCAGTCCGACGTGGCCGTCTGTCTGCGTGTTGTTCCACCAGTTCGCTAGTTAAATTGGGGCGTGTCCTGAGCCTATTTATGTCCCGCCGACGCGTGCATCATTTTGCTCTAAAGAGGCAACTGATTCAGGCTCGGTGCGTGAACTATTTTAACAGTATGACCAAACTACAATTGAAAGGCAGTTGGAACGAAGCGAAAGGCAAGCTGAAGCAGAAATACGCACAGTTGACTGATAACGATCTCGCATTCGCGGAAGGTAAAGATGATGAGTTGCTCGGGCGACTTCAGCAAAAACTTGGAAGATCAAAGGAAGAGCTGCGGAGGGAAATCGAAAATCTGTAGATCCGGCTTAGATCCGCGAGCACGGCGTTGTAGCAATGTTTATCACCGCGCTTGGGCAGCGTGCCAGGTCTGGGAAGATTACAACTTCCGAAGTTGTGATATATTCTGCCGATGCAAACTCCTGAGATTACCGCTTATTTGAAAACCTATTGTGGCTGGAGCGCCGGTGTGCGCGCCGTGCTGACCAAATACAATCTTCCATATAGAGAAAAAGATATTATTCAGAATCCGGCCTTCCGCTGGGAGATGGAAACCAAGAGCGGACAACCACTCTCGCCCTGTGTCGAAATTAACGGGCAGATGCTTGCCGATGTCAGCGGTGAGGAAGTCGAACGGTACTTGATCGAGAACAAGCTCGTCCAGCCGAGCGACGCGACGACTGATGTTCCAACCAATGCGCCTTGTGCAACCGAGGAACACGAGGGCGTCGTGAAACTTAATTTGTGATTGGTTAAAAGGGTTACAACGTTAAGAAGTTGAATAGTTGAACCGCTGAGAGGTCAAAGAGTCAGAAAGGTTAAGCCGATTTTAACCTTGTAACTCTTTTAACTGTTTTAACCTTTCAGCGATGAAGTTCTTCGCTCGTCTCCGGTCGCGAAAAAAGAAAAGCGGGAACATTCTTTTCCGCTACGGCTGGAAGATCACGCTGCTCATTTTACTCGCAGCTGCCGGCTTCGCCGTTTTCCTGTTTTACGGAACGTGGGCGCAAACGTTCGACATGAAGAACGTCGGCGAAATGCCGGAGCGTAACACCGTTTATGATGTTGACGGAAAAATTTACAGCCGCCTGGCTGGCGCGAACCGTCTCAAGGTTTCCCTAAGCGAAGTCTCCCCTTTTTTTATCAACGCGGTGCTGGCACGCGAGGACGCTCGATTCTATGAGCACAAAGGGATCGATTGGCGCGGGATTCTGCGCGCTTTGGTCCGCAATATCATGAGCGGTTCAGCCAAGGAAGGCGCCAGCAGTATCACGCAGCAGCTTGCCCGAAACAGCCTGCCACTCGGCGGTCGCACGCTCAGTCGGAAGTTACTGGAAGCAATGGTCGCGCTGCGCATCGAACGCCAGTTTACCAAACAGCAGATTCTGGAGCTTTACGTGAACCGAATTTATTTCGGCAATGGTTGTTATGGGGTTGAGACTGCCTCACAAGCTTATTTTGCCAAGAGCGCCTCGCAGCTGAGCCTGCCCGAAGCTGCGGTCCTGGCCGGCTTGATCCGCAGCCCTAATCGGTTTTCGCCGTTGAAAAACCCGGAGGGCGCGCGGATTCAACGCAACGTTGTTCTGGATCGCATGGTGGCATTAAAAAAACTTTCACCAACTGAAGCCGAGGACGCCAAGCGGGCGAAAATTACGCCGCATGCGAAGCGTCTGCCTTTTATTCAGGAGAATTATGCGATGGACGCGGTGCAACGTGATTTGAATCTCTTGTTAACCCAGGACCAGATTGATAACGGCGGCCTGTCGATTTACACGACCCTCGATCCGGCCGTGCAAAACGCTGCGCAGGATGCACTCGAGAAGCAGCTCACGAAAATCGAACATCAATCCAATTTCCATCATCCGCTCAAAGCAAATTACAAACCGCCTGAGAATGGAGAAGGGGATTCCGCCATGCCTTATCTGGAGGGGGCGGTGGTCGTGATCGACAATGCCAGCGGCGGCATTCGCGGACTCGTCGGCGGCCGCGATTACGCGCAAAGCAAGTTCAACCGGGCGCTGGCTCCGGCAAACCGGCAGGTCGGTTCAGCATTCAAACCGTTCGTTTACACTGTCGCGTTCATTCACGGGCTGTTGCCGGGAGCTGCGATCAGCGACGGCCCGATTCAACCCGGTGAAATCGAGGGAGCGGGAAGTTGGTCGCCCGGAAATTCTGACGGCACCTACGGCGGCACGATGCCTTGCTCGTACGGTCTGATCCATTCACGCAACACCATGAGTGTGCGGGTTGGACAATTCGCCGGGCTCGACGCCGTGCAAAAGGTTGCTAACGATCTCGGCGTTTCTCAAAACGTTCCGCATGGCCCGGCGATCTTCATCGGCTCGTTCGAGACGGACCTGAAAGATTTGACTGCTGCGTATTCTGTTTTTCCCAATGCGGGCGTGCGCAAGCAGGCTTACATCATCGAGCGGATCGACAATCAGCGGCACAAACCGATTTATCTCGCCGCGCATATCTCAGTGCCGACGCTGGATCCGGGCGCGTCGTGGATGACTTCGCAGCTGATGGAACAAGTTCTGACCAGTGGCACTGCTGCCAGCGCGCGGTCACTCGGCTTCAAATTGCCGGCGGCAGGTAAGACCGGCACCACCAATGATTACAAGGATGCGTGGTTTCTCGGTTACACCAGCACGTTGACTTGTGGCGTGTGGGTGGGATTCGATCAGCCGACAACGATCATTCCGCATGGTTACGGCGCCGCGCTGGCATTGCCGGTTTGGACACAAGTGATGAACAAAGCGTCGCAGCACTATCCGGCCGAGCCGTTGCAACCGACCATGCCACTCCAACATGCGACGGTCTGTTCGACTTCCAATCAACTAGCCACCACAGGATGCATGGCGGCCGGGACCGCTTACGACATCGATTTGCCTGCGGACAAGGTGCCAAACGCCGCATGCCAGGTGCATGGCGGTGCGCAATGGCCGTTTGCGCAGCAGCCCCCGGGTCTTCCTCAAAAAGCTGCAGCTTTCCCCGGTCGGTTGTTCAAATCGTTTCGAAGACTTTTCGGCGGACGGTGATGTTCGTCATCCCGAGCCGCGCAGAGAGCAGGGATCTCGCACTCGAAGCAAAGAATCCCCAAAACTAAACGGCACGAGCAAATCAGCTTAGGCGAGATCCTTTACTTCGTTCAGGATGACTCCATCGATCGAGTTTTTCCCAATCTTCCCAAGTATCGATATCAACTTCGCCTTGTGGGAACGCAAATTCCTCAACCCGATTCCGATTTCTCGAAATGATCGATTTCGCGCCGGCTTTATCGCCGAGTGAAAGCAATTCCGGAAAAAACGAACGGTCAAAAAGGGCGGGAACGCCCAGAGTATCCGCATACCTTGAAGCGATGATACTTTTCCTGGTCGTTTCGCGCAGCGCGATCAAGCGTTCAATTATACGTGCGTCCACTGCGGGTTGGTCGCAGACGAGCAACACGCTTGTCTCAACATCTGGCGCACTCTTGAGCAAACCCCGAATTCCGCAGCGAATCGAACTGCCGATCCCGCGCTGCCACTCTTTATTTTGCACTTCTTACAACACTCGCTCGGTTCTAACTCGCGATGAAGCTTTTCATCGTCGCTCCCGGTTACAACGACAACGGGCGAACAACCGGCTTTGCACGCCGCATCGATGATATGACGAATCAGGCTTTTCCCGCGGAGTGGAATCAGTTGTTTGGGCCGGCCGAATCGCGACGATCCGCCCGCCGCTAAGATCACGGCGCCAATTTGGCTTTTGCCGTGCGGTGACATGTCACCGCGTTGAAAACGCCGACGTGTCGGCGAAATCTGTAACACTGTGGATTGGCTTTTTCCTTTCCCGCAGCGAATCGCCCGAGCCGGTTCCGAATACGCGCTGAATTTCGGACACAATCGCAAGCCCGATTTCCTCCGGCGTCTCCGCGCCGAGATCGAGCCCAGCAGGCGCAAAGAACCCGGCGTTGATCGTGACGCCTAACTCGAGAAGGTCGCCCAGCAATTGATTGCGCCGTTTTCGCGGCCCAATCAACCCGACGTAACGCAAATCGAGCGGCAGCAACTTTTGCAGCGCCGCAAAATCGCGGCCGTAATTGTGCGACTTCACAATTGCCGCTGTCCAGTCATCGGGTTCGATCGACAACTCATTTGCATCAGCAACCTCGAATGTTTCCCAACCTAGCGAGTTCGCCAACAGCTGAAGTGGTGCATTATCTGGGCCTCGAACCCATCTCTTTTTCTGATCCTAATGTTCTTTAGATAGAGTTGCCTTGTCCGGAATGTAGTGCTCTCCACTCTGTTTTACTTGTAGAACCTTCCAATTCAAACTGCGGTCGTGAAGCGTCAAACGTACCTTTAACACTGCATCCGAATAAGCGCTGTGGACGTCA
>WNFR01001156.1_pt1 | contig 27364 bp, 27 predicted proteins | sample 5400221 | NCBI WGS metagenome assembly WNFR01 (sample SAMN13153357, study PRJNA577476) | soil metagenome | isolation source: 40 cm soil under Madrone tree | place: USA:California | collected 2016-06-14
CTCAGTTCGTCGCCACCCGCGAAAGCTCCTTCTCGATCGCCGCGATCACCCGGGCGTCGGTCGGCTCGATCTCGGAGGGGAAGCTCGCTGCGATCATGCCGTCGCGGCCGATCAGATACTTGTGGAAGTTCCAGCGCGGCCGGTCGAGCGGGCGCTGGGCCGAGGCCCACCGGTAGAACGGATGGGAGCCGGCGCCATTGACTACCGCCTTGGCGGTGATCGGGAAGCTCGCGCCATATTGGTGTTCGGCGGTTTCGGAGATTTCGGCGGCGTCGCCCGGCTCCTGCCCACCGAAATCGTTGGACGGCACCCCGACGATCAACAGGCCGCGGTCGCGATAGCGCGTCCACAAGTCCTGCAACCCGGCATATTGCGGGGTGTAGCCGCATTGGGAGGCGGTGTTGACGATCAGGATCGGCTTGCCGGCATGCTCGGCGAGCTGGATGTCGCCGCCCTTGAGGCCGGCGAAGTGGAACGCAAAAGCCGTGATGCGGCTCATCGCAGGCGCTTGCGCGCGCGCCGGCGTTGCCAGCAGTCCTGCCATGACGGAAAGGAAAGTCCTGCGGTCGGTGAGCATGATGCGTCTCCCTGTGAGCTTCCTTGGCGTTGTGTGGAGGATAGCAGAAGTTACGAACGGCTTCCATGCGCGAATGGTCAGTTGCGAATGCTCGGGTCAGATGACAACTGCCGTTGCCGTGTCAGATGCGGACCGGACTGCGCGACTGCGGCGGCGCCGCTCGCGCCCCCCGGGGCTGGGGGTGCCGCTGTCCTGCACCGCGTGTTGGAAGACGGGCACGCGATGGGGGCGGCGAGAACAATTTCTTGGTTGCGATCCGCGCGCCCTCGGCGAGCGCCTGGAGCTTTGCCCACACGATACTGGGGTGGATCTCCCTCGCGTTTGCGAAATTCGCAAAACCGCAGTCCGAGCCGGCGATCACGTTCTCACGGCCGACCATCTCGGCGAAACGACAGATGCGTTGCGCAACCAACTCCGGATGCTCGACCAGCACCGTTGAGTTGGAGATGACGCCTGGGATGAGCACGGCGCCGGCCGGCAATTTCACTTTTTCCCACACCTGCCATTCGTGCTCATGGCGCGGGTTCGCAGCCTCGAACGAAAATGCGCCGGCGTGAACTTGCAGGATCAGTTCATCAACAACGAATTCGTTCAATTCTGTGTCGTGGGAGCGCGGACCCACGTTGATGCCGTGGCAGGCATGAAACCGGATCTTCTCCTTCGGGATGCCGCCCAGCGCATGGTTGAGGGCATGGATATGAAGTCTCGACCATTTGAAGCGGTGGGGGACCCACACTTCCGGGTTGAGCCGCCAGTAGGTGAAGAGACCCGGATCGTCGATCTGCAGGAGAAAGCCGGCGTCGACGATCGCCTGGTATTCTTCGTGCAAGGCATCCGCGATGGCGAAAAGATACCGGAGCGTGGAGTCGTAATGGGCATTGCGATGCCAGGCCGCCACAGTGGCGGGCGAGACTGCCGGCATGAAGGCCTCCTCCACCGTCACGGCGCCGAGCGCGGCACGGAAATTCGCAATGTCGCGTTCCAATCGTGCATGACCTCGATAGGCGATCGGGCCGGTGCACATCATGCGGACGGGGTACGATGCGGCCGCGGCGGTCTCGGCATAATAATCCGGGAACGATTGGGCTTCGCGCGAGCACGGCCACGGATTGCGGCCGGCGCGGTGCGGGTCCATCTCGAAACCCGACAGGCGCTCGTTGACATAGGCGACGAACCCCGGCTTGCCGAATTCGCCGTCGTCGACGATGTCGATGCCGCGTTCTGCCTGCTCGCGCACGACGATATCGACGGCTTGCGCCAGCCGCGCCTCATAGGCGGCGGCGTCAACGGGTTCGCCGTCCTGCATCGCCTCTCCCATGGCGAGGAGATCGGCGGGACGCGGGAGGCTGCCGGCGTGGGTGGTGAGAATGCGATCGGTGCTGCGTTTCATGAGTGCCTCGCCGGCGGGCTGGAGGGACGAGAGGGTTCGCAGAGGCGGCCCGATCGGTGTCGCGCGGGGGAGGACGCCGCCGCCATGCGTTCGGCTTCGCGACTGCTTTCAGGTGCTGCGGACATGAGAACGCGGCCGCGAGGCCGGGACGAAGACATCGGGGGCTCCTCCAATAGGACGGATAATCCTACTTTATAGGACTTTTCCGATATAATCAAGGCTCGGGCGAAATTTTTCAATGCATTGGCTGAGGCCGCGTGGAGCCTTCCGTTAAAAAACCGAAGCAAATCAATACGGGGCGCGAGACGGACGGGTCCTTCGCCTCCTCTGAGCAGCTCTCCGCCCGAATGGTCGCCGATCAGACGCGGGAGAATGTCGGTGATGCCGCCGGCGAGACACGATAATCTCGGTTAGGGCGGGCCGGATAATTCGGCGTGCACACGGCATGCCAAAGCAGGGGCTGCAAGGAACTCGCCCCATCGCCCCCTGTCGTTTCATGGGACGTTACTAAAAGCTGACGGCAGAAACGGCGCTTTTGTATAATGTCTTATTTTTCATCGCGGGCGTTTTTAAAGGCGCCCCAGGCCATGCAAGATAAGGTGTCCCGTGTTCACTTCTTTGTCCTTATCTGGAAACGCACTTTTCCTTTATGTTGTTTCTGCCTCTCCAAACCATCGGCGTGGTTCATTCCATCACGGATGTATCCAACGAGTTTCTTAACTTCTTTTTGGTCGGGTGGCCTCATGTAACCTACGGTCCCGTCACTTCTGGTAGTGGCGAAATTCTCGTCGCCTTTGGTAATGGGAAAATTTTCGTCTCTGGCGCTTGTGGTCAGGAATAGCGGTCCAAGCAGTGTTATTGACAGTAAGACGAACAAGGAACGTGGTGTCATAGCTCACCTGATACTTCATCCGGCGACGGCTGTAAGTTACGAAAAGCTAGCAGCTTAACCATACGCGATGCGAAAGGTTCCCCATCTTCTTCAGCTTGCTTGGCAACAGCAGGACGTAACGCCAAATGGATGATCTGCGACAGTTTTCCCTTCTGTTTGGTAGAACCAAGCAATCAGATCTGCCGCCTCCAAAGCTGGAAACTCAGACTTAGGACGCGTCGGAAATAATTGCATCCACTACATGTCATCGCCCGCGAAGAGCGTGTGAAGAAATCAACGACCTCATCCTGAGGAGCCGTGCGCAGCACGGCGTCCTGAGGCTCACAAAGGACGAAGGATGGCCGCGAGTCCTTGCCGTGCATCCATCCTTCGAGACGCAGCCATCGAAATCAGCTGTTGCCGATTTCGACATCCTATGTTGCCGAAGTCGGGCAAGCCCGACTTCGGTGGCTGCTCTTCAGACTGTATGTCCCTTCCCTTGCGGAGGCGACTCGCCTGAGTGAGGCGATTGTGAAGAATAAAAAAGCAGACCTCACTCTCCTTCTCAAGGAACAGTGGGTCTGCTTTCAAGGGAAGCGCGGGCATGCCCGCGCTTGCGGCACTGCTGCTTATGACAGCACGCCGTATTTCTTGAACCAGGCGGTCATCTGGCTCCACGCGTCATCGGCCGCTTCCTTGCGATAGCTCGGCCGGTAGTCGGCATGGAAGCCGTGGGGCGCGCCCGGATAGATCTTGAATTCGGCGGTCTTGCTGGCGGCCTTGAGGGCCGTCTCCATCTGCTTGACCTGATCGACCGGAATGCCCTGGTCCTCGGCACCATAGAGGCCGAGCACCGGCTCCTTGACGTCCTTGGCGGAAGCGATGGCGTTGATCGGCATCGCTTCGCTCGGCGGATCGGCGAGACTGCCGTAGAAGGCGACGCCGGCCTTGAGGTTGCCGTGGGTCGAATAGCGCCACACGGTACGGCCGCCGCGGCAGAAGCCCATGATGCCGAGCCGGTCGGTGGCGCCGCCCTGCGACTTTGCCCACGCGACCGCGGCGTCGAGATCGGCAAACAACTCGGCGTCTGTCTTGGCGTTCACGACCGGGAATAGCGCCGGCATTTCGGTGATCTTGGTAAGGTCGCCCTTGCGGAAATAATAGTCTGGAGCCACGGCAAGCGCTCCGAGCTTGCCGAGCCGGCGCGTCACGTCCTTGATGTACTCGTGCAGGCCGAAGATCTCCATGGCGACCAGGATCACCGGCGGATTAGCGACGCCGGCGGGGCGCGCGAAATAGACGGGCATGTCGCCGCCCGCAACCGCCACCTTGGCTTCGCCTGCGGTGAGGCCGGCGGTGTCGGTCTTGATGGCGTCGGCGCGCACCGGACCGGCGGCGAGCGTAAAGCCGGCGGCGGATGCGGCGGACGCCGTCATGAAGCCGCGCCGCGACAGCGGCGCGACCTTGGTCAGGCCGACGATATCCTGCATCTTGGTCTGCATGTTCATGTTCAAGCTCCCTGTAGGTCTCTTATGGTTTGGGTTCTGCTGTTGGCGAAAGGCGCCGGAGGGTAGTACGGAGAAGGCGCTACGTATAGCGCCGAATTATGCCAGGATGATAGCACCTGCGGGGCGAAGTGGACGGGGCTCGTGATCCGGAACGGGCATGTGTCGGTAGTGTCAGCGATCGAACCGGGATGTCGACCCGCACGGCAGCAAACTGCCTCAAGCATGATCCCGAAAAGTGGGAACCGGTTTTCGGAAAAGATCACGCCCCAACAATAAGCTAAAGCGGGATGACGATTCGAAGAAAAGTCATCCCGCGCTAGGAGTCACGCGGTTTCCCCGACGGCGGCAAATGCTCTACCATGCGGGCGGGTCAATCACAGGAGGGCTTGATGCCGGAAGTTGTGTTCTATGCGCTCGGTGGCCGGTCGATCGAACAGAAACGCGCCCTGATCAAGGATTTCACCGACGCGGTGGTGAAGAACTACAAGGTCGATCCCAGCGCGGTGACGATCACCATCGTGGAGTCGGCAAAGGAGGACAAGGCCAAGGGCGGCGTGCTCTTCAGCGACATGGGTGCAGCGAAGACCTGAGAAGCTTCGTTCGGTGATAGCACTGAACGCGATGCCAGTTTGTCGCGGCCCTCCATGATCTTCTTTCGAGCATTCTTCGAGCCTATCCAGGCGTGCTGACGGTATCCGATTGCGGTCTCCCTCCCCCACGCAGCGGGCGACGGTAGAAGGGGAGGGCTGTGGATCGTTCTGTGCTCTCCAGTTATTCACGGTCCGTTCACGTCGGAAACGCTAGAAAAAGAATGTAGAAGGGTGCGAACACCAAATTGCCGAAAACGCGTGGTTGAAGCACCCTGCGCGGAGGAATAGGCTGCAATGGAACCGGCTGGGACTAATCTCGGACGATTTCCGTCGAAATTCCTGCTGATGGTCGTCCCCGGCTTGATTGCAAGCGGGGTCGTCGCGTCGGTCCTGTACGCGGTCCATGTTTCGCGCGCGCCCTCATCGTCCGAGCTCTTGACCGACCTGACGCCACAAGGCGACGGCCTTTCCGCCGAGGAGCGCCGCGGGCTCACCCGGCAGATGCTCAAAGCCCGCCGCGAAAATCCGCAGGAGCCCGTCGAGGTGCGGCCGACGCCGACGTCGCGGCCAGCCGACAGCGGACCTGGCGAGGGTCCCGCCGTTGACGGCAAAGCAGCCGCTAAGGCTACCGCGGATCGCACGCCCTTAGATCGCACGCCCCCAGATCACGCGCCGCCGGACCGCACGTTCGGCGCTGCGCCATTGCCAGTCGCGCGACCGGCACCCCCGCGAGCGCGTCCCGATGCGCCCGTCATCGCGATGCCGGCCGTGCCTGCCGCCACATCCGGCGCCACTGCACCTCCGGTGGCCGCCACGGCGCAATCCGCGCCCTTGCCGCTCGGGACGACGGACCCTGCGTCGCAGCCGCCCGCGACAGCCAATCCTCCGTCTGGCGTCGAGCCTGCTGAGCCTGAGCCGCGTGGTTTCGCCGCGAAGGTTTTTTCGTCGCTGTCGACCGTGGCCGGGACGGCCGCCAATGCCACCGGCAACACGGTCAACTGGGTGATCGACCTTCCGGGCAAGGCGATCTCTGCCGGCGGCAGGCTGTTCGGAGGCGATTCCCCGGCCAGCAATCAACCGGCCGGGCCTCCACCGCCGGCTGGCGCCGCACCTTCGGCGGGCACTGTACCGCCGCCAGCAACGGCGCCGCCGCCCAGGCGGAATCTCTGACGCGCCCCAGTTGGGCCGTTGCTCTCGCCGCTACGTTCGAGGGCCGACAGTCAGACAATTTTAACCGGCATCGTTCGGCATAAGCCGGGGGGGGTTGCGTTTTTGAAACCTTGCAGAGCGGATAAGCGTTTTTGTCATGTCGCCGCCGCGTCGCAATAAATCTTCTGTTAGGAAAGATAAAAAAGCGGTTCGACACATTAGCGGGGCTAACAGCGAAGGCATCGAAATGAGCGAAGTATGGAAAACAAAATACGGACCTCGACGGGTTCGACGCGACCCCCCGACCGTGACGGAGGCCGTCGCGGCGGCGCGCGGATTGACCGATGATCTGCAAGAGCAAATCGAGATTGCCGCGTCGCTGATGGATATGCCACCCGATCAGGTCAGGCCCGAGGTGCTCAAAACCGCGTCGCGCAAGGACACCAACACCGTTGCCTTTGTCGGGCGCGCCGGCGCGCCGCGCACGGTCGTGGTGGAACGCGTGCCCAGCCGCCGACCCATGGCGGGTAAGGCTGTCGTGAGCAAAGGATTGGCCGGGAAACGAATCGGCCGCTAGCGCGCGTTCCGCGACGAGATCAGATTAGCTCTCCTCCTCATGCCCGTCCCCGTTGTCGCCACCCTACCCTCCCCCGCAAGCGGGGGGAGAGGTACTCTTGATACCTCCCCCGCTTGCGGGGGGAGGGTAGGGTGGCGGCTGGCCGCAGGCGTCCAGGTCCGAAGTCGCGTACTTTATCCGCGCGGCCGCGCATGATCCGGGGCGCCGCGCCTAAAGGCTTTCGAAGTCGCAACGTCATCCCCACATGCGGCCTTCGACACCTTAATCTTCAAAGCCAATGCCTGAAGGCGGCCACCCGGAGGCCAACATGATTTCCTCGCGAACTGTCAGGCTATGTACGGCGCTCGCCATTGCGACGGCAGCACTGGTAACCGCCGCCCGCGCGGCCGACGAACCGGACCTCATCTTCAAACGATCCACCGTGTTCAAATTGCTTACCCCCAACGACAAGCTCGCCACCTACGGCCTCGACGATCCGGAGGTCGCGGGCGTTGCGTGCTACTTCACTGTGCCGGAGAAGGGGGGCCTCAAGGGCTGGATCGGCGTCGCCGAGGAAGTGTCCGACATCTCGCTGGCGTGCCGGCAGATTGGGGCGATCCGTTTCAAGCGGAAATTTGCGCAAGGCGAGGACGTGTTTCGCCAGCGCCGCTCGCTGTTCTTCAAGAAGATGCAGATCGTGCGCGGCTGCGACACCAAACGCAATGTGCTGGTCTACATGGTCTATTCCGACAAGCTGATCGAGGGCTCGCCGAAGAACTCCACATCGTCGGTGCCGGTCATGCCTTGGGGCGGCGGCGATGAGGTGCAGAAATGCGCCGACTGGGTGGAGTAATGAGGGGAGAGCGCAGCGCAAATTAAAGGAGACGAAGCGCAATAAGAACCGGCTGAGCCGGCGACGCGGCGCGCTGGCAGGTTACCCGACGTTTTTTAAGCGAGCAGCGATGCCGCTGCGGGAGCAGTCGCGTGAGAACGCCGGACCGCACACATTACGAAAAGATAATATAGATAAATCGATGATGAATCCTCTGCACACGGGCGGTTCAGCGCGCGTGCGCTTCAATGGCGCCCGGCTGAACTTGGGGGCATCGAGCAGGAGGGTCATCATGGTTCGCAAATTGGTCCTGATACTTGTGACTACGGCTGCGCTCGGCAGCGCCGCCTTCACCCCATCTGTCGCGGCGGCCGGTTGGTATGGCTACGGACACCGCCCCGACATCCGCGCCGATCGCGGCGACATCCGTGCCGACCGCCGTGATCTTCAACGTGACCGCGCCGATGTCCGGCGTGATTTCCGCGATCTGCGCCGTGATCTGCGGTTCGGGCGCTTCGGCGACGCCTCACGGGATCTGGCCGATCTGCGCCGCGACCGGCAGGATATTCGGCGCGATCGAAGGGACCTGCGACACGACCGTCGCGATCTGTTTTTTGATCGGCACGGTTATTAGTCGAGGCGTCGCACGGCCCCGTCGCCTCGAAGCGACGAGGCCGTTACGTTCGATGTTTGCTTTCTGCAATTCGGGGCCGCGGTTTCGGCCAGCGCAAAGACGGGCCGAGCCGGGGATGTCTGGTCGCGTGCGGAGGCGGTTTCGTGCCGGCATGGCTTTTTGCGACGTTTGTAAAATAGGCTTATCTATATTACATAGTCCTATTTCGACAGAGACAGGCCAAATGGGACACCTATTCTCACGTCGGCGGCGCTCGTCGCGGATTGCAATCCCTACTGGCTACCATTACTATGATGGCAGATGACTTTGAATGGGATCAGGCCAAGGCCGCTGCCAACTACAAAAAGCACGGTGTGCGTTTCGAGCACGCGGTTGGGGCTTTGAGGACCCTTTCGCTCTCATTGAGCTGGACGAGAGCGAGGAATACGGCGAGGACCGCTTCCTTCTGACCGGGCTGCGGGTGGCATTCTGGTTGTTGTTTATACCGAACGCGGAGAACGGGTCCGCATCATATCGGCGCGTGAGGCGACGGAGTATGAAAAGACGAAACTATTATCGTGCGGCACAGGAAGACTGACAGGAAGCTCGTTCGTGTGCTCCCGGACGGGCGCGAGAAGGTGCTGCCAGACCCCGGGCCGCTGCCTCGGCGCAGCAATGCAGCCATCGAGGCGGCGGCGCTATCCGATCCCGACAACAAGCCGCGCACGCCGGAGCGCGAGAAGAAGCTGAGGCGTATTCCCCAAGTGAGGGTCATGCGCAAAGCCCTCGGCCTCACGCAGGAGGAGTTCTCAGCCCATTTCCACATTCCTCTCGGCACGCTCAGGGATTGGGAGCAAGGCAAAAGCGAGCCGGACACGTGCGCGCGAGCCTATCTTAAGGTGATCGCGCGAAATCCGAAGGCCGTTACGGACGCGTTGGAAACCGCGCCATGACCGGCGAGTGCGCGGCCGGCTCGCCTGAGGAGAAGGATTCGACAATGACGCGATATAGCGTGCTCAGCGTTCACGCTCAAATGTGATGGTGCCGACGGCTTTTTGACCGGGCCGGACAGCGCTCTCGATCTCTGGGGTGCGAATGGTTGGTTTGTCGCCCTCTATGTTGAAGAAACGCGTCTGATTCTGATTTGCACCGCTGTAGATTTCGTTCGAAGACATATCGACCCGGATCGTCATCCGGTTTCCATCAATAATGTACTTGCCGGAATACGCCAGCATCGAATCGAGCAAAGTGGCCTTCTCGTCAATACTCTTGGCGAGCCTGCGATTAGCTCCTGTAAGAATGATTATCCACTGACTTTCGGGGGTGAGCACCAATCTACCCTTAGGGTTCGGACCGTAAGGTTCGACGATGTCGCCTCCATCAAACTTGGTGAGCCATGAGACTACCTTCCAAGTTCCAGCAATTTGCTTGGCTAGGTCATCCGCAAACGAAAATCCTGGCCGGAAAAAGCAGCAAATGGCAATAACGAGCGCAAAAATCCATTTCATGCGGCTGTCCTTCTGAAGCCACCTCGTAAATTCCGTCAGTAAATATTACACCACGGCGTGCACGAAAACGATCTTGATGTGGTTCGTGGCCCAAGGGCGAAGCATTAGAAGTCGTTCGGCGTTTCCGGTTACCGGGGTAGCCCGGAACTCCAGCTCATTCGGTCGAAATGGCCCTCGGATATCGTGTCTTCTCGTGGCTCCGTGACTCAACTTTACGCCCCATCATCTCCACTGCTGGCAACGCCAGCGCATCCAGCGGCGACGGCGTCGTTTCCTCCGGCAGCCGCCCGAGGCCGGCGCGCAGCAGGGCCCTGCCCACCGCCCGGTTCGCCGTCACCACGCACAGCGGCACCGCGAATGCGAGCCCGCCGGCAATCAGCAGCGCGAAGGGGATCGCGACCGGCGCCACCACCGCAAGGGCCGCAAGACAAGCCCATCCGAGCGCCGTCTGCGGCCACAGCTTGGTGAGGGCGAGCTGTAGCGGGACGGCGTGATCGTCGCGCGCCTGCCCGCCCCAGCCGACGCTGCCGCCGAACACGAGGGTTGCGAGGAACACCGTGTGGGCGAACCACATGATCGGCGACAGCATCAGAAAGAAGATCGTCTCGACCGCAACATTGACCAGAAACATCGGGCCGCCGCCGTAACGGTAGCGCGCCTTCGGACGCGTCAGCGCGTCGATCACGGTGGCGATCTTCGGCGCAAACCACATGATAAGCACGAGGATGAGCACCGCGAGGCCGGCATCGGGCGCCATGAAGGCCGACGGCCGCTCGGCGGTGATGACGCCGTACGTGCCGAGCACCAGGAGGGCAATCCAGGCCGGCGAGCCGAGAAACATCAGGATCGCGAAGGCGAGCTGATAGCGGCTGACGAACTTCAGGCCCGGCAGGGTGACAAAACGCCAGTACTGCATGTTGCCCTGGCACCAGCGGATGTCGCGCCGGATGAATTCCAGCAAGGTCGGGGGATTTTCCTCCCAGCCGAGATGCTCCTCGGGGAGCACCCGCACCTCATAGCCGGCGCGGCGCATCAGCACGGCTTCGATCTGGTCGTGGCTGAGGATGTGCCCGCCCAGGGGCCCGCCTTTGGGCAGCGGCGGGATGTGGCAATGGGCCGTAAAAGGCTTCAGGCGCAGCACCGAATTGTGCCCCCAGTGCGGGCCGCAGTCGGCCTGCCACCAGGCGCTGCCGGTGGTGTAGGACCACATGGCGAGCCGCATGCCGAACTGAAAGATGCGGGCGAAGGCCGAGGTCGACGGCATGCCGACCACGAGGCCCTGCAGGATGCCGATCTCCGGCGCGGCCTGCATGATGCGCACCATGCGCAGGATGGCGGACGCCGGAATGAAGCTGTCGGCGTCGAGCGTCACGGCGAAGTCGTGCGCGGCGCCCCAGCGCAGGCAGAAATCCCGGATATTGCCGGCTTTGAAGCCAGCATTGTCGTCGCGCCGCCGATACGTCACCGCCATGCGGCCGCGCCATGTCTCGGCGAGGTCCGCAAAGCAGCGCTCTTCGCTCGCCGCCACGGCGGGATCGCTGGTGTCGCTCAGCGCATAGAGATGAAAATGCGCACCGACCGGGGCGAGGCCGTCAAGCATAGGTGCAAGATTGCGGATGACCCGCGCGGGGTCTTCGTTGCGGATGCAGGCCAGCAGGGCGATGGATGCGGTGATCGGCTCGTCGCCGCGAATGCGCGCCGCTGCCGGCGTGACGGTCGCGACCGGGTTCCTGGCGAACCGCAGGATCAGAAAGCCGATGGCGGCGTTCCAGAATCCGATGACGGTCCAGGGCAGGGTGATGAGGAACAGAGCCAGCAGTACGATGTCGAGGAGGCCTAGGCCGTCCGCTGCCAGCGCGACGGCGGAAAGCCACATCACGGCCGCCATGGTGGCGATCACCAGGGCGGCGAACAAGGCTCGCCGCCCGGTCAGGTTCGACGGGCGCACAACGAGATCGGGCAGGGCCGCCGATCCGGTTCGGGATCCGGCTTCGACTTCTGTCATGGAAAATTTGCTTTGGAATGGAACCGCGCTAGGTGAGATATAGCGGGTTAACGGGTCGGGTGTCCAACACAAGGGCTGACAACTCCCCTCCCCCTTGTGGGGAGGGGTTGGGGGTGGGGGTCGAGGGATGTGGCACAGCATCGCCACATGGCACGACCCCCCACCCCGACCCTCCCCCACAAGGGGGGAGGGAGCAGAAGCACTGTGCCTTAAAGCAATCTCCTACGACACAGGGGGCGGCGCGTGGTTGATCAGGTCAACGAACAGGCGCACGCGCTGTGGTATGTCGGCGCCCACCGTGCGGAGATTCGCCCCGAAACCTTATCGGCTGACGTCGGTCCCGGCGAGGTCAGGATCGAGGCGCTTTACGGCGGCCTCAGCCGCGGCACGGAACGCCTGGTATTCACCGGCTGCGTGCCGAAGAGCGAATATGCCCGCATGCGTGCCCCCTTCATGGCGGGAGACTTTCCGTTCCCGGTGAAGTACGGCTACGCCACGGTGGGCCGTGTGGTGGCCGGACCGGATGCTCTCGTCGGCCGCACCGCTTTTGCGCTCCACCCGCATCAAACCGCATTCACGCTGCCGGCCGACCGGATTGCGCTGTTGCCGGCCGACGTGCCGGCGTCCCGCGGTGTCCTCGCGGCCAATATGGAAACCGCGCTCAATGCCCTGTGGGATGCGGCGCCGGGCCCGGCGGATCGGATCGCGGTCGTTGGCGCCGGCGTGGTCGGTTGCCTGTGTGCATGGCTGGCGGGCAAGCTGCCGGGCGCAGAGGTGATGCTGGTCGACATCGACAAAAGCCGCGCCGCCGTTGCGGCCGCGCTCGGCGTGGGCTTTGCCCCACCTGAGGCGGCGCCCGGCGAATGCGATCTTGTGATCCATGCGAGCGCTTCCCAGTCGGGGCTTGCCACCGCGCTGCGGCTCGCCGGCAACGAAGCGACCGTGTTGGAGTTGAGCTGGTATGGCGCCGGCGAGGTGGCCGTCCCCCTCGGGGAGGCGTTCCACAGCCGCCGGCTGCGGCTGATATCGAGCCAAGTCGGGCAGGTGGCGGCCTCGCACCGGCTGCGCTGGTCGCATCGCCGCCGCATGGAGGCGGCGCTCGCCCTGCTGGCCGATCCGGCGCTCGACGCCCTGCTTACCCCGGCGGTTGATTTCCATGATCTGCCAGCGGCGTTAGCGAAAATTCTCACCGGGCCGGGTGGTGTGCTATGTCAGCTCGTCCGTTATCCCGCCGCGGAACCGTAGGACTGGGTTGGGGCATGGTTTCGAAGGAGCGCCGCCCACCGAGCTGAGCTGTCATCGCCCGGCTTGACCGGGCGATCCAGTAACCCCGGCCAGGGGATACTGGATTGCCCGGTCAAGCCGGGCAATGACACGTCAAGGGAATCCCACCGTGTACGCCGTCGAAGTTTCCGACCACATCATGATTGCGCATTCGTTTCGTGGCGAGGTTTTCGGTCCGGCGCAGCGTCTTCATGGCGCGACCTTCGCGGTGTCGGCCGCCTTCATGGCCGGTACTCTCGATCCGAACGGCATCGTGGTCGATATCGGACGGGCGTTCGAGGTCTTGCGTCAGGTGCTGGCGCCGCTTAACTATCGCAATCTCGACGACATCCCGGCGTTCAAATCCGTCAACACCACGACCGAGTTCCTCACCAAGCACGTCTTCGACGGACTGGCGGCGGCCGTGAAGAACGGCGAGCTCGGCCGCGATGGCCGCGAGATCGACGCAATCCGAGTGACAGTCGCGGAATCTCCGACTGCGCGGGCATGGTACGAGGGGGCGTTATGGCAGCGGTGACCTTCGCGGTGCCGGGAAGCCTCGATCAACCGACCGGCGGCTATAAGTATGACCGGCGCGTGATTGCGGGATTGCGGCAGCGCGGCTGCGAGGTCGACGTGATCGACCTGGGTGACGGATTTCCGCGCCCGACGCCCGAAATGATCGACGCAGCATTGCCCCGCCTTCGCCGCGTGCCCGCCGGCCAGCCGATCGTGGTGGACGGGCTTGCCCTCGGAGTGCTTCCCGACGCCGCGGCGGCGCTGCGGTCGAGCCACAGGGTGATTGCCCTCGTGCATCACCCCCTGGCGCTGGAATCCGGGCTCACGCCTGCGGAGACGGCGGCCTTACGGGATAGCGAACGCGCGGCGCTAGCGGCAGTGAGCCGCGTGGTTGTTACCAGCCCGGCGACGCGCCGTATCCTGATGGCTGACTACGGCGTTCCGGCGGAAATAATCGCGGTCGCTTTGCCGGGTTCGGTGCGCACGGCTGGTGCTGCGGCCGTGCGTAGGCCGGCAGGAGAAACCAGTAATCAAACCATCAATCAAACCGTCAACCTCTTGGCGGTCGGCGCGGTGGTGCCGCGCAAGGGCTACGATGTTCTGATCGAAGCGCTGGACCAACTCGCCGCTCTCGATTGGCAGCTCGTGATCGCCGGCGATTGCAAACGCGACCGCGCAACCGCGGGCGAATTGGCAGCGACCATCGCGCGCAAGCGCCTTGAGCGGCGCGTGTGCCTCGCCGGCGCGGTGAATGAGCACGAGCTGGCGGCGCTCTATCGCGACGCCGATGTATTCGTGCTCGCTTCGCGGTTCGAGGGCTACGGCATGGCTTATGCGGAAGCAATCGCCCACGGGCTGCCGGTGATCGGAACACGGACCGGCGCCGTTCCGGACACGGTGCCGGCAGGTGCCGGCATTCTGGCGCCGCCCGACGACGTGCCGGCGCTTGCCGCGGCGTTGGGTTCTATGATTGCCGATGAGGCCCTGCGCGAGCGTTGTTCCGCCGCGGCGCGCGCGGCGCCGATGCCGACCTGGGAGGCGGCCGCGCAGACATTTCTTGATGTCTTGCAGATCGCCGCATGAGCGGCTTCTCGCCGCGATGGCTCGCACTGCGCGAGCCTTATGACCGAGCAGCGCGCAATGAGGGTGTGCTGGATGCCGTTGCTGCCACCTTCGCGGGCGCATCGGCGGCCACGGTGACGGACCTCGGCTGCGGCACCGGCGCGACGATGCGGGCGATTGCCCCATGCCTGCCGGCGCGCCAGAGCTGGCGTCTCGTCGACAACGACAACATCTTGCTGGACGTCGCCAAAAAAGCGGCGCCCGCAGGGGCAAATGTCAGCACGGTCGCGATTGATCTTGCCCGCGCGATCGAGCAAGCGCTGGACGGTTGCGATCTCGTGGCGACATCGGCCTTGCTCGATCTGGTATCAGCCGCCTGGCTCGATCGCCTGGTAGCGTCTTTGGTGCGCCTTTCGCGCCCGTTTTATGCGGCGTTGAGTTACGACGGCGTCGTCGCGCTGAGGCCGGAGACCCGTCACGATGCGGCGGTGATCGCAGCGGTCAATTGCCACCAGCGCACCGACAAGGGTTTCGGACCGGCGCTCGGTCCCGACGCGGCGCGGACCGCGCCGGCGCGGTTTCGCGGCGTCGGCTTCACTGTTCTTAAAGGCCGCTCCGATTGGCGGTTTGGCACCGGCGACCGTGAGATCCAGATGGAGATGCTGGCTGGCTGGGCCGGCGCCGCCCGTGAGATCGGCGTCGATCCTTCGATCCTCGACGAATGGCTTCGCGACCGCCGCGACCACGTGACCGCCGGCCGCTCGCAGATGCGGGTGGGTCACATCGACTTTTTCGCGACGCCGACCGGCCGCCGTTGAGCCGACAAGTCGCAGTCGAACAGCACCTCGTTGCCGAGCACATGGGTCACCGTGCTTGGGCGCAACGCTTCCTCGCATCGTGCGATCGGTGCAAGATCGAGGCTTGAGCGGCCCCCGCCGAGAATAATCGGCGCCACCACCACATGCAGACGATCGAGGCAGCGCGCTTCGAGGAAGCGCGCGACCGTGGCCGGGCCGCCTTCGATAAGGATGCGCCACAGCCCGCGCGCCGCGAGGCTGCTGAGGATATCGCGAGGGTCGAGGCGGCCTTGCGCCGCGGGCAGCGCTATGTGTTCGATCCCGGCGGGCGGTTGCGCGCCCGCGTCCTTGGCGGTGATCACCAGGCGGCGCACGCCGTCGTCGCGAAACGCGCGCGCGGCAGCGGGCAAGCGGCCGTTCGGATCGATGACGACCCGCGCCGGATGCGGCCCGGCAACACGGCGCACCGTCAACAAAGGATCATCAACGAGCGCGGTCCCGACGCCCACCACTACGGCGTCCATGAGGGCGCGTAAGCGGTGGAGATGATCGAGGCCTTCGGCGCCATTGATGTAGTGGGAGTGTCCGGTCGCGGTCGCGGCGCGCCCGTCGAGCGATTGCCCGATCTGGCCAACCACAAGAAGATCATCGACCTGACCGGCCTGTAGCGGCCCGAAGATCCCGTCCCACCGGGACGCGCCATTGCAGCGTCCGGCCCGGATCGCCACCATGGCATCACGCCAGTGCGGGTCCTCGGCATGTGGGGGGATGGGATCGATCAGATGCATGGGATACTCGACGCGAATGCTCATCCTAGCAGAAACAACGCGCGGGCGTCCCGCCCGCCTTTTCCGAGCCTTGCCCGCTCCGCAAGCGGAGAAGGGTGGGGGGCGGGCGGGACGCCCGCGCTCCTTTAAGGAACGGTCCCCCCGCGCCCAATGCCGTGATACGAAAACCCTTGCAGGTCCTCGGGGCGATACACATTGCGCAGATCCACCAGCACGGCCTGCTTCATCACCCCCTTGAGGCGCTCGAAGTCGAGGGCGCGAAACTGCTCCCATTCGGTGACGATGGCGAGGGCGTCGGCGCCTTTGGCGCAGGCGTAGGGACCGTCGCAGAATTCGATGCCTGCGAGCACCTGCCGGGCCTGCTCCATCCCGACCGGATCATAGGCCCGCACCATCGCTCCCATGTCGAGGAGCGCCGTGATCAGCGGGATCGAGGGGGCGTCGCGCATGTCGTCGGTGTTGGGCTTGAAGGTGAGGCCGAGGACTGCAATCGTCTTGCCGCGCAGGCTGCCGCCCAGCGCCGCCGCGATCTTGCGAAACATGCCGCGCTTGCGGGCTTCGTTGACGGCCGCGACCGTCTCGACGATGCGCACCGGCGCTTCATAGTCCTGCCCGGTCTTGATCAATGCCACCGTATCCTTGGGAAAGCACGAGCCCCCATAGCCTGGTCCGGCGTGCAGGAACTTCGACCCGATGCGGTTGTCGAGCCCGATGCCGCGGGCGACTTGCTGGACGTCCGCGCCGACTTTCTCGCACAGTTCCGCAATCTCGTTGATAAAGGTGATCTTGGTGGCGAGAAACGCGTTGGCGGCGTATTTGATCAACTCGGCCGTCCGGCGGCTGGTGTAGAGAATCGGCGCCTGGTTGAGGTAGAGCGGCCGGTAGAGTTCTGCCATCACCTTGCGGGCACGTTCGTCCTCGGTGCCGACCACGATGCGGTCCGGGTGCTTGAAATCCTGGATCGCAGCGCCCTCGCGCAGGAATTCCGGATTCGACACCACGGCGGCGTCGGCATCCGGGCGGGCCTCCCGGATGATGCGCTCGACCTCGTCGCCGGTGCCGACCGGCACGGTGGATTTGGTGATCACCACCGTAAATCCGTCGAGAGCTGCAGCGATCTCCGCCGCCGCCGCATGGACGTAGGACAGGTCGGCATGGCCGTCGCCGCGGCGCGAGGGCGTGCCGACCGCGATGAACACGGCATCGGCCTCGGCCACCGGTCGGGAAAGATCAGTGGTGAAATCGAGCCGCTTCTCCCGTGTGTTCCCGACGACAAGACGGTCGAGATCCGGCTCGAATATGGGCATTTCACCCTTGCATAGCCGCGCAATTCTGTCGGCATCCTTGTCGACGCAGGTGACGTGGTGACCGAAATCCGCAAAGCAGGCGCCGGACACAAGCCCGACATATCCAGAGCCAATCATCGCAACGCGCATGAAATATCCCGTGTGTTGGTGCTTCGATCTTCGCTTCCTTTGGTCGCGCCGACCCTCCCCCCGCAAGCGGGGGAGGGTCGGGGGACTCGAACGCGAGCCATCCTCAGATGGGGGCGATCTGCCTGAATTTTGCCGTGGATTGATAGTCGGTTCCGGGCTCGTTGGAAACCGGTGCCCGCGAAAATTCAAGGTGAGGTCGGCAGATGGCGAATGGTCGGATCTCGGGCGTACGGGCGCTCCATATGCAAATGGGACGGCGCCCTCACGACCCGGCATCGCATGCGCGCCGTGCGGGATCGGGCTTTCCTGCCGTACACGATGGTCATTCGTGTTGAGCAAAAACGGCATAGCTTTGCGCCGCCGGGAGGACTAAAGAACAGAAGGCAAGGTATCGGGGTTCTGTAACAGTGTTTGCGTTGCCAGCGTCAGTGGGGCGGAATGCAAATGGAAAACATGCCAAGGGGGCTCGGCGCGTTCGGTACGGCCGACGACATTGCGGTTCAGCGCGGCATTGCGGAATTTCAGGCTGGCCGGCCGGTCGTCATTGCCGACGCCGAGGAAATGATCGTGGCGTTGCCGGTCGACGGTCTGACCGAAAGGACGTGGAGCGCGTTCAGGGTCCTGTGTTCGCCGGTCGCGCCGCGTCTTGTCATTACAAAGCGGCGCGCGCGCGTGATCGGTCTCGAAGTTCCGGGCCCTGTGTTCATCGCCGTGGCGGAGGGCGATACGCGCGACGCGATTTGCTCTCTCGCGGTAGGTTTGCATTGCGAGCGTCGCAGCGCGGCCGGGATGGCTGGCGCCGCCGCCACCCGGTCGATCGATCTTGCCAAGCTGGCGCAGCGTTTTCCGGCCCTTCTGGTGGCCGATGCCAAGGCGGTCGCGCCCGCCATGTTGGCGCAGATGATCGTGGTGCACGCAGATGCCCTGGCACACGTCAACGACAAGATCCTTGATACGTTGGAGGTCGTCAGCGAAGCGCGGATTCCGTTACCGGATGGCGCCACGGCACGATTCTGCGTATTCCGCGATGCGGTGGGGTCGAGCCCGGTTGCTATCATCCTCGGCGAACCGGACTTTTCGAAGCCCGTCAATGTGCGCGTGCATTCGGCCTGCCTCACAGGCGATGTGTTCGGATCGCGCCGGTGCGACTGCGGGGCGCAGCTCAAGCTTGCGATGGCACAGCTGTCCGCCGCCGGCGGCGGCATCGTGCTCTACCTGGAGCAGGAGGGGCGCGGCCTCGGGCTCGCGAACAAGATGCGGGCCTACATGCTCCAGGACAACGGGCTCGACACCATGGACGCCAACATGATGCTCGGCTTCGATGACGACGAGCGCAATTATGGCGTGGCGGCGCGCATGCTCAAGATGATCGGGGCGAACCGCGTTCAACTCCTGACGAACAATCCCAGCAAGCTCGAGGCATTGTTGGAAGGTGGAGTAGAAGTCTGCGCGCGCATTGCGCTCTATACGGAAATCAATCCGGAAAACCGCCGCTACCTCGCCGCCAAGGCAGCCCGCGCCGGCCATTGGCTTGACGATATGCTGGAGGCCGGCACGGATCCTCAACACGAAGTGATAAGATCGCGAACAGGATAGCGGCCGAGCCCCGGAGCAGCGTGCGCCGTCGCAGTCAACCGCAAGGCCGAATGAACCACGCGGACGCGAACAAAATCGGCGTTACCGCCAGGGTAGCGGTCTTTAAGGAAATGCACCGCGCGGCATGACGGCGTTGACCATCGGTCCGTGCAACCGCAGCGGCGAGACCGACCCGGGGTCTTCCGCAGGCGAGGGGTCGAGGAGTTGGGGAATCTTGCGATTGCGATTGTCGATCGGGGTGGCAGTCTCCTCGGGGAGCGACTCAAGGAGGCGCTGGATCTCATTCACCGCCACCGCACCCCTCGCTTCTGCCACCACGTCAATTGGCGCCTTGCGTGCAACCCATAACTTCGGGCTGTCGCTCGAATAGCCTAAGCTCTGCGGACTCGGCGCCGGTAATTGGGGGCGGCCGGACGGGCTTGGCACGTCCGGTACGACCTCAAAACTCCGGGGCCAAGCGGAAATCGGCTTGGAAATCGGCGGCAAAGAATCATGACCGCGGGCGAGGAGCGCCCGAGCCTGACCGTGAACGAATGGAATTCCGTGCAGGAATGAAAGTGAATTGGACGCCATGTCAAAGCCGAAGCTTACCGGGTTCGGCGCCGGCAATTCCGGTTCCATTTCCATGAAAATCGGCGTCCGGGGCGAGAGACGTGCATGCATCACCCATTGCCCGGGCTCGGTCGCGGTCTTGGGGCGGTCAGGAGTCGCCGACACCACGTGGACGACCCGGTATCCGCGGCGCTTCAACTCCCGCAACAGATAGGGCAGGGCCTCCACGGTTTTGACCTGGATGTCATGGAGGAGCAGAATCCCTTTGTGGTCGGCCTCGATGCGCTGCAGGGCGCGCGAATACACCTGCGCCGGCCCGATCCTGAGCCAATCGTCCGCCAGGAAGTCGGCACTCCAGACCTGGAGATTCCGGGACGCGAGGTAGTGCTCGACGCCGTCGGCGCGCAACAGACCGGGAACGCGGAAGAACGGCGCCGGACCGGTGCCGTCGCCGAGCGCTGACGCCACCGAGGCGATACCTTCGTTGATCTCAAATTGCGCCCGCTCCAGCGACATCCTGTGAAATGTCAGAGGGTGGCTGTAGCTATGCGTCCCGATGGTGTGGCCGGCATCGCGGATGCGTCGCACCGTCTCGGGGAAGTTGCGCGCCATTTTGCCGATCAGGAAGTAGGTCGCCTTCACGCATTCGTGTTCGAGGATGTCCAGCACCTGGGTCGAGCGGGGCGGCAAAGGGCCGTCGTCGAATGTGATCACCACCTCGTGGTCTTCGAGCGGCAGAGTCTCGTGGTATTGCATGGAGCCGAGCCGCGGATGCTCGGTGGGATCGACCACTATGGTCCGGCTGGTGCCCAGCGCGTCGGGATTACCGGGGCAATCGCTCGCCCGTGCGAGCAGTGGCCCGAAAAGAATCAGGCCGCATACGGCCGCCAGCACATTACGCATCGTACTTGTACGCATCGTACCTGTCTTCCCCCCAACGGCGGGGGGCTTGGTTACCCCCACCGCCTCGCGACGCCGCAACTACCCTTCATCAGCCTTAACGTCATAGATAAGAAATGGTTTGTACATTTCTCAAGTCGCTTTTCTCAAATCGCCGGCCCGACAACGTGGACAATCCTATAACCCTCTGCCTTTAGGGAACGCAAGAAAGCGGGCAACATCACGGCCGTTTGCCGCTTCGTATCGTGAAACAGGACGATTCCGCCATGGGCGGCTTCGATCCGTCCGAGCATCAGGCGGAGCTCTTGGCCGGGCGACATCGCCCGCCAATCGCTGGCCCACAGGTCGGCGCCGAAGACCACGATATTTCGCGCTGCAAGACGGTTCAGCAGGTGCGGCGTCGAGGCAAAGCCCGGAAAGCGGAAGAACGGCGTTCGTGGCCGTGTGGTCGCATGGCCGTAGAGGGCGGCGTCGACCGCCGCAAAGCCGCGGTCGATTTCCGCCTCGGCGGCGACCGGATTCAAGCGATCGAGCAGCGGATGCCGAAAACTGTGGTGCGCCACGGTGTGGCCTTCTGCCAGCTCGCGCCTTGCCAGTTCCGGATGGGCCGCCGCGTTTCGGCCGACCAAAAAGAAGGTGGCGAGTACGCATTCCCGCCGCAGCGCGTTGAGCACCGCGGATGTCGTGCCAGGCCGCGGGCCGTCGTCGAACGTAAGCACGACCTCCTTGTCGGTGAGGGGCAAGGTCGTGGGAAAGTGCTTGCGGCCGATGCGAGGTGTCGTGGCGGCGTCGACCCTGATGACCCGTGAGGTCGAGAGTGCCTCCGGGTTGCCGGGACAGGGCGGCTGCACAGTTTGCGCCGCTGCCGATTGGGCGGCTAACAACAAGAACGCGGGCAAGGCGAACTTCAGTATGGACATTGGATTGATATGGCGGGGCACGGCTGCTGCCGAGCGAGACATTGGACTATTTGCCGCGCGGCAACGCCGAAGCAACATCCATCGTCGGCAAGGTGCAGGGCTGTCTGCCGCCGTGACGGGGCGTCTCCCGGTACTTTTGCGAGGTCTTCGCTGAGGGTGGCCCGAGGCGCTTGAATTTCCGTGCTTTTTTAGGGGTAGTTCGTTTTGCCAAAACGCCGGTGCGCCTGACGCACGCAATCTCGCCCCGGGGAGAAGCGCCCCCATGATCGCTCCCCTTCAAAAAATCGATGCTGCGCAAGCAGGTTGTTGGAACTTGCCGACGCGTTTGCACTGACTAATATGATTGCAGTGATTGCAGGAGTATGACATGGCCAGCATCACCATCCGTAACCTTGATGATGCGCTCAAGCGCAAATTGCGCCTGCGTGCTGCGCATCGAAACCGATCGATGGAGGATGAAGCGCGAGATATTTTGCGAACGGCGCTGGCTCAAGAGCCGGCCGAAACCCAAAACCTGGCTGACGCCATTCGTGAACTCGTTGAGCCACTCGGAGGCGTCGAACTGGAATTGCCGCCGCGCGGGCCCATGTCGGAGCCGCCGAATTTCAAATGATTGTCTTGGACACGAATGTGCTGTCGGAACCGTTGCGGCCGACACCGTCGGCCGAGGTGTTGGACTGGATGCGATCACAGCCCGGGACCGCGCTTTTCACAACAACCATAACGGAGGCGGAGCTTCTGTATGGCATTGCCTTGTTGCCGCAAGGAAAACGACGAGATTTGCTGGAGTCCGTCGTGGGGCGGATATTCGCGGTGCATCTGGCCGGAAGAGTATTGCCCTTCGATAGCGCCGCTGCGCGAGACTACGCGGACATTGCAGCAGTGCGACGCCGCTCCGGGCGGCCGATGTCGGAACCCGACGCTCGGATTGCAGCCATTGCGAGGTCGCGCGGCGCGGCGCTGGCGACGCGCAATGTGGCTGACTTTGCAGGGTGCGAGTTGGAGGTGATCGATCCGTGGCTCTGATCCCCAATGCCTGGACAGGCTTCGATTTCGGTCTCGGCGAAGACCTCGACCGGCTACGCAGATCCGTTGCTGGATTCGCCCGCGACCGCATAGCGCCGCGCGCCGCCGAGATCGACCGCAGCAATACGTTTCCGCGCGACCTGTGGCCGCAAATGGGCGAACTTGGCCTGCTTGGCATCACGGTCGAGGAGGAGTGGGGCGGCGCCGGCATGGGCTATCTCGCCCATTGCGTCGCCATGGAGGAGGTGTCGCGTGCTTCCGCGGCAGTCGGCCTGTCGTACGGCGCCCATTCGAACCTGTGCGTCAACCAGATCCGGCGTAACGGCACCGCCGAGCAGAAATCGCGCTACCTGCCCAAGCTGATCTCCGGCGCCCATGTGGGCGCGCTTGCCATGTCGGAGCCGGAGGCAGGCTCGGACGTGGTCTCCATGCGCGCCCGCGCCGACCGCAAGGGCGACCGCTACATTCTCAACGGCTCCAAGATGTGGATCACCAACGGCCCGGTCGCCGATACGTTGGTGGTCTATGCCAAGACCGATCGCGATGCCGGCGCGCGCGGCATCACGGCCTTCATCGTCGAGAACGGATTTGCGGGATTTGCATCGGCCCAGAAGCTCGACAAGTTGGGCATGCGCGGCTCCGACACTTGCGAGCTCGTGTTCACCGATTGCGAGGTGCCGGCGGAGAACGTGCTGGGAGCGGTCGGCAACGGCGTTAACGTCCTGATGTCGGGGCTCGACTATGAGCGCCTGGTGCTTGCCGGCGGGCCGCTGGGCATCATGCAGGCATGCCTCGATGTGGTCATCCCTTATGTGCACGAACGCCAGCAATTCGGCCAGCCGATCGGGGAATTTCAGCTCATTCAGGCCAAGCTTGCCGACATGTACGTCGCCGCCAACGCCGCCAAAGCCTATGTCTACGCGGTCGCACGCGCCTGCGACGACGGCCGCGTCACCCGCGAGGACGCGGCCGGCGCCATCCTCTACGCCGCCGAACGGGCGACGTGGATGGCCCTGGAGGCGATCCAGTGCCTCGGCGGCAACGGCTACATCAACGATTTCCCGGCCGGCCGGCTGCTGCGCGACGCCAAGCTCTACGAGATCGGCGCCGGAACAAGCGAAATTCGCCGCATGCTGATCGGGCGGGAGATTTATGAGAAGACGCGGTGAGGGAGGGAGGTAGTAGGAACGTGGGGTATCGACGATGAGCAAGAATACGTCCTTCAGCATCGGCGAGTATTTCAGTGATTTCGTCGAGACACAGGTGAAGGAAGGCCGCTACAGCAGCGCAAGCGACGTCGTGCGCGCCGCGTTGCGACTGCTCGAAGAACAGGAGGCGAAGCTGGCCGCGTTGCGCGCCGCTCTCATCGAGGGCGAGCAAAGCGGCGCCTGCACGCCGTTCGATTTTGAAGCATTTATTGCACGAAAGCGGGCTGCTCGGTCATCGGCTTTATGAGCGGATTTCGATCGACTGGAACCACTTGTAGGGTGGGCAAAGGCGCGCGCTTGCGCGCCGTGCCCACCGGGGGCGCGGCCTTTGGTGGGCACGCTGCGCTCTGCCCACCCTACGACGCCTCCATATGACCGGAACGCGATGTAGTTAGGTCTAGTCGACGATCGCCTGATAGACGAGTTGCCGGAACAGCGTTCGGTGGTACGCGCGCAGGACGCCGCTTGATTGGACCATGAGGACCGCTACCAGTTGCTCCTTCGGGTCGACCCAGAATTGCGTGCCGGCATAGCCTCCCCAGTTGAAGTCCCCGGCCGATCCCGGAACCGGTGCGATGCCGTCCGACGGCCGCACCGCGAACCCGAGCCCGAAGGTATAGGTGGATGCGCCCAGCACGGCGCCGCCGGCCGTAGCGGCGAGAGACACGCGTGACCCGAGATGGTCCGCGGTCATGTGTTTGATGGTGGTGCGGCTCAACACCCGCTGGCCATCCAGCGCGCCGCCGTTTGCCAGCATTTGCGCGAACCGCAAATAGTCGCCGGCCGTCGACACGCCGCCCGCGCCACCGGAGTCATTTGCCGGTTGCTTCGATACGTCGATCAGCCTGATCGGTGCACCGTCGACGGGATCCTTTTCGAAGGGTTCGACCACGCGCCCCTTTTTGTCAGCCGGCACCCAGAAGGCCGTGTCGTCCATCTTGAGCGGCTTGAAGATGCGCTCGCTCATGAATTCGCCGAGGCGCTTGCCGGACGCGGCTTCGACGACACGCCCGAGCACATCGGTGGCAAGGCTATATTCCCAGGTCGTGGCGGGCTGGTAGAGCAACGGAACCTTGGCCAGGCGCTCCACCTGCTCCGCCCCTGAGATGTCGCGCGCGTCGAAATCGATGACACCGGGCTTGAACAGTCCCGCCTTGGTCAAAGCGTCTTTAACGACAAGGTTCTGCGTGAGCTCGCCGTAGGCAAGGCCGGCCGTATGCCGCAGCAGATCCTGAACCGTCATGGCGCGCTCGGCTGCCACCAACCCGCCGCTGGTGAAGACTTTCACGTCCTTGAAGGCGGGCAGCCACTTTGCGACCGGATCGGTCAGCTCAAGCGCGCCGTCCTCGACCAGGATCATGGCGGCGACCGAAACGATCGGCTTGGTCATCGAATAGATACGGAATATGGCGTCGGTTCGCATTGCGTCGGCGCCCTTCGGATCACGCGCCCCGAGGGCGGTTGCATAAGCGAGCTTGCCGTGGCGCGCGACCATCATGACGGCGCCCGGCAGCTTCTTGTCGTCGATCTCCTTTTTGAAGATCGCCGTCAGTCGCGCGAGCCGTTCCGTCGACATGCCGACGCTTTCAGGCGGGGCGTTGGCGAGCTGGAGAGCCACGGCCGGCGCTACGGCCTGCTGGGCGCCGGCGACGAGCGGCGCGCCGAGAACGGCAACGAGGGCAATGACAGGCAGTCCCCATCGTCGCCAAGGCGGTCGTAAGTTCGATCTCATGGGCCTTCCTCCAACAATGTTCTTTGCTGCGCTGATTTCATGGGATGCCGTGGGATTCGCGGGAAACAGCTGCAGGTAAATAATTATACCCGATAAACGCGGCCGCGCCGCGACAATTCGAACTGCGCCACTTCGCGTAAGCAACGGCGGCCGACAGGCCGAGAGCGGCGACGAGTAGGGCAGCGGCGGCCCGCCCGCCCGCTTGCGCGCCGGGGATGGCCAGAACCTGATTTCACCGAAAATTTGCGTCGATCGACAAAAATATATCGAAAAAAGCCGGCTGCTGCGTCATTTCGAGGTGGCCGCTCTGTCGGCGCCGTTCCGATTTCCCGACGCGGAGACAACCCATGCAGCGCTATGATCCTCTCAAAGTCCCGGACCCGGAAGAATGGCTCGCGTTAGATGAGCAAGAGCGCATCGCGCTCGCACAAGATTATCACCGCCGCGCGCGCATTCGCGTGCCAAATGCAGCGGCGCATGCCATGGCCCACGCGATCGTCGAGAACCAGATCGCGCTTGGAGACGAAACGCCTGTGCGCCGTACGGCGCAGCGCCTGATGGACGAGGGCCTCGATCGCCATGAGGCGATCCACGCCATCGGCATGGTGCTCTTCGAATTCATCAATGACCTGATGCGTGCGCCGGCGGCCGACAGCGACCCGAATGCGCCATATTTCGCGGCGCTCGAGCGGCTGACGGCGGAGGACTGGCGGCGATCGGGGTGACGGACTTCGCAAGAATGGTTCGACATGGCCGGAGCGCCCTAAATTTCTTATCGCTCGGCTGCAACCAATGGCCGCCTGCCCGGTTTAACGGTTACACTCGTGAAGCATCCAAGGAGATTCCGATGTTAAAAGGAGTAGTTGGACTGGTGACGGTCCTCTTCGTTGCGGGTTCGGCATACGCGCAGGAAGCTTCCCACGCGAGGCTGACCCCAACCGAGCTCAATGTCTTGACCGATGCGCGCATCGCCATGACCAAGGCGGCGTTGCAACTGACACCGGAGCAGCAAAAGTTTTGGCCGCCCATCGAAGAAGCGATCCGCAGCAGGGCCGAGGCCCGGCACCACCGGATGGCTGCCCTTAGATCGCTCGCGGAACAGGCCGGTCAGCGCGACTTTGATCCAATCACGCTCATGCGTGGACGCGCCGAGAACTTGGCTGAACGAGGGGCCAACCTCAAGAAGCTCGCCGACTCGTGGCAGCCGCTCTACCAGACTCTCAATCCAGACCAGAAGCAGCGGATGCGTCTCCTCGCGATGCATGTCGTTCGCGAAGTGAGAGGCGCCTTGGAGCGCCGTCGCATGGCGGAGATGATGTCGGAGTCCGAAGAGGGCGACGAGGAGTAGAGCCCGGCCTCTGTAACACCAAGTTTCAGACAATAACGACGGGCCACCGGCCCGTCGTTAAGACCGGTAGACATACGGCCACGCTGAGGCCGGCGTGATCGCAGGCAAGCGAAGCTGGTCGGAGCGGGTCGCTCTAATCGTCGATGACAATCCCCCGCGGGATGCGGCCGACCGGTATGGCAACCGGCGACTTCTTGCCCTTTAAATCCACAACGGTGATGTCATCGCCGCCGCCGTGGGCCACATAGAGCGTCTTCCCGTCGCGAGTCATCGCAAGGCCTTCCGTGGGCTTGCCGACCGAGATATAGCCTTTGGTCTGGCGGGTCGGAACCTCGACAACGGCGATTTGAGCGGCATATCCCAGCGTCACGTAGGCGGTCTTGCCGTCCTTAGTCATCACCATATCGACCGGCGTCACGTCGCTCTTGCGCGCACCGGGCGGCACGAATTCGATTTGCCGCGGCGCGGATTCAAAATAGGTAAAGCAGGACTTCGAAACTGGCGCCGAACAAATCCTGCCAGCGTTGGCGCAGATGATCGAACAGCGCCGTCTTATGCTCCAACAGCTTGTCGAGGCAGCGGTAGAGGCCATTCTTCTCCACCAGCGCATAATCGGCG
>WNFR01001158.1_pt1 | contig 27340 bp, 24 predicted proteins | sample 5400221 | NCBI WGS metagenome assembly WNFR01 (sample SAMN13153357, study PRJNA577476) | soil metagenome | isolation source: 40 cm soil under Madrone tree | place: USA:California | collected 2016-06-14
TTTCTCTCGACGCGCTACGTGGCAGCCCTGGAGCATTCGATTCGCGTATCATGCACGCTCGCGCCTATCCCGGGGCGGCCCGTACCGCCAGAAATCTCGCGCATCTGAACGAAGGAAGCGAAATCCGCGAATCGCACCGGGCCTCCGACAAGGACACGCGCGTGCAGGACGCCTACAGCCTGCGCTGCACGCCGCAAGTGCACGGCGCGGTGCGCGATTCCCTTTCGCAGGCCCGCGAAACGACTCAGGTCGAACTCAACAGCGCGACTGACAACCCGCTGGTTTTCGTAAACGAAAAAGGCGAAGGCGACATCATCAGCGGCGGAAATTTTCACGGCCAGCCATTGGCGATGGCCGCCGACCAGATTGCCATTGCCGTCGCCACGCTGGGGGGAATTTCCGAACGGCGCATCGAGCAAATGACCAATCCGCTGACCAGCCTGTTGCCGGCATTTCTGACTCCAGAGCCCGGGTTAAATTCGGGCTTCATGATTGCGCAAGTCACTGCCGCAGCTTTGGTAAGCGAAAATAAAGCACTGGCCACGCCGCACTCCGTCGATTCGATTTCTACCAGCGGCAATCAGGAAGACTACGTGTCGATGGGAATGAGCGGCGCCCGCCGCCTGGAACGGCTGCTGCGCAATTTACAGCACATCCTGAGCATCGAACTTCTCTGCGCCTGCCAGGGGATTGACCTGCTCGCGCCGTTGCAGACAGGAACCCTCGCTCGACAAGCCTACGACGCGGTGCGGACAAAATCGGCGAAGGTTACTGAGGACCGCGCGCTCGCCTCCGATATCAATACGGTCTCCGACTTGATTGCCTCGAACTTCTTCGCCAGCTTACTTCGCTAGCGAGTTCGAGACTAATTCCCGCCACTAAAAGAGCCCGATAGCCACCGCTACCCTCTTGTTGTACGTATTCATTCTAACTGCGCCGTGGAAAGGTGGACCACCGCGGGTGCAAGCCCCGCCCGGGAACTGCTTCGCTCCGCCCGGTAGCATAGGGAAGCCTGAAGAAAGGCAAAGCGTGGCATTTAGGCGGGCCGCGCTTGAGTGGAGAGGTGTCGAGCAATTTTCCTACACCAGTTTAACGGAGGTTTACATATAGGTTTACATATAGCATGACCGCCCGTTGAAGGGTCACAGTTTGCTCCTGCAGACGGCAACCCATAGACTGCTGGGCAGCAAATTGTGACCTCACGCACACAAATATTCCGCGCTGAAGTAGGACCGACACTGCGTCTGGCGATCCCGCTAGTGCTGGCTGAACTCGGCTGGATGAGCATGGCGGTCGTGGACACTATGATGGTCGGACGGCTGCCAAACAGTGCCGTGGCCATGGGGGCGGTCAGCCTGGGTTCCGCAGTGTTCATGGTGCTGGCACTTTTCGGCGAAGGGCTACTACTGGGTCTGGACACGCTGGTGGCGCAAGCGTTTGGCGCCGGCAAGCGCGAAGACTGCCACCGTTCGCTTATTAACGGCGTGTACTTGAGTGTCGCGCTGACGCCGCTGCTCGCCGCACCAGTCTGGCTGATGCCGCAATTTCTGCGCGCGATCCACGTTGATCCGGCCGTGGCGTGCGAAACAATTCCCTACACCAACGCGCTGACCGTGGGCCTGTTTCCCCTTTTGCTTTACTTCGCGGTGCGCCGTTGTCTGCAGGCCATGAACATGGTTCGCCCGGTGGCGTTCGCCCTGGTGACGGCAAATATTATCAACGCGCTTGGCAATTGGGTTCTGATTTACGGCAAATGGGGTTTCCGCCCGATGGGCACAGTCGGCTCAGGTTGGTCGACGGCGATCGCTCGGGTGTACATGGCCGCTGTTTTGATCGGCTATTTATTTTGCTACGACCGCAAGCATCGCACTGACCTGCTTAAGACGCCGGTAGATGTCGATCTTGGCCGCATCAAACAACTCATCGCTCTCGGCATGCCGGCCGCGCTGCAGTTCACTCTGGAGAGTGGAGTATTCGCCGCGGTCACGTCGCTCATTGCGCGGCTCGGTGCGGTGCCGCTGGCGACGCATCAAATCGCGCTCAACACCGTTGCGTTTACCTACATGGTGCCTCTTGGCATTTCGTCCGCCGCCGCAGTGCGCGTCGGTCACGCCCTGGGCAGAGGTGATCCTCGCGGAGCAGGAGCCGCAGGAGGCACGGCAATTTTTATCGGCGGCGCGTTTATGACGCTGGCCAGTGTTGTGCTGCTTGTGGTGCCGCGATGGATTGCGCGGATCTACACCACGGACGAAATGGTTATTCGAAACACAACCACCCTGCTTGCCGCAGGGGCTGCTTTTCAGCTGTTCGATGGAATCCAGTCTGTAGCCACTGGGGCTTTGCGCGGCGCCGGTGATACGCGTACGCCCATGCTTTGTCACTTCACGGCGTATTGGATCATTGGATTGCCGCTTGGCGCATGGCTCTGCTTCCGCCGCGGTTGGGGCGCGCTAGGCCTCTGGGTCGGCCTAAGCCTCGCGCTAATCTTAATTGGTATCGTCCTACTGTACGTCTGGCGCAAGAAAGTGCGGCAACTCTGTCAGGAATAATCCGCTTCGTTGCGTCACCGCGCTCCTTCACGGGGCGAAGGAATACGTCCACTTCACCGCAGATCGCGTTTCCCGCACCTGCGGTGGATTTGCAGGCGCAAGACTCGCGAACTGTGTTCCCACGTTATAGGTGTTCTGCCACTCTCGCGTGGACACTCGGCCCCGCGTATCCGAGCAGCACTCCCAAGGCACTGCGGTTCACCCAAATCCGTTTCTTTATCCTCATTCGAATTGCCAGAGAGGACCGTCAATCGGTACTTTCGAAATTGATCATAGTCGAACTGCGCGGCCATGCTGTAGCCGAATACAGCACACCGTATTCGGCCCAAATGCAGCAGTCACAATTAGCGGAGGACTTGTGTCGGGGAAGGCGTGATTTTGTTGGTTCTAGAGATTCGCAGGATCGCGAACCGCTTTAGGAGCCTGCTGGCTTGCCACGAGCGTCACATCTTGTAGCGGCCGAGGTCTTCATCCGACAAACCTTCCAGCCAGTTGCGCAACTGCTCGTTGGTGGTGCGTTCGGTGAGCGCGGTCGACACTTTCGAATTCTTTAAGACCTGTTCATCCACAAAAATTGGGCAATCCATGCGTAACGCAAGCGCGAGTGCATCGCTTGGGCGGGAGTCAATGGTCATCATCTGCCCTTCACGTTCTACCCAGATCAGCGCGTAAAAAGTATCGTCTTTCAGTTCGTTGACCACGATCTTGTCCACGCGAACATCCAAGCCCAAAAAGACATTTTTCAGGAGGTCATGGGTCATGGGACGCGGCGTTTGCACCTTCTCGATTTCCAGCGCGATGGCATTGGCTTCGTACACCCCAACCCAGATCGGCAGAATCGCATTCCCCTGCACGTCCTTCAGGACCACGATCGGCATGTTGGTAACGGGGTCCATCATCAGGCCACGAATCTTCATTTCCATCTCCATCGCGCCCTCCATGCTGAACTTCTATCATCCGGTCAACGCGGACACAATACGCATTTTTTACTTTAACCGATATGTTCTCCGAGCAAGCTGTTGGCCGTGCATCCGGTCACCCGTGCTCTCACGTAGCACCCCAACAAATCCGGCGCCAGAGAGGTCAGGCTGACCACCCGGTTGCATGAAGAATGCCCGTACCAGGAGTTTTCTTTCTTCGATTTGCCGTCTACGTGTACTTCGTAAACTTCACCGACCAGCGATTGCAGTGTTCCAGATTGAATCACTCGCTGCTTTTCTTGTAACAATCCCAGACGGCGGCTCTTTTCCTCTTCCGGAATCGCGTCCAGCATGGTCGAAGCCGACGTATTCGGCCGTGGCGAATACTTAAACGAAAACACTCCGTCGAATTTCACCTCATCCAGCAGAGACAGCGTTTCGTCGAAATCGCTATCCGTCTCACCCGGAAATCCGACAATCACGTCGGTGGTAATCGCTGTCGGCCGCTTGGCGCTTCGAATCAGTGCAATTCTTTCCAGGTACTCATCGCGGCTATAAGTCCGCCGCATCGCGCGCAGCACCCGCGCCGATCCGGACTGCACCGGCAAGTGCACATGGTTGCAAATCGCAGGTTCCGCATCCATCGCGGCGATAATATCTGGCGTAAAATCGCGCGGATGCGAAGTCGTAAATCGCACGCGGCGAATCCCCGGCACCCGGGCCGCTTCGATCAGCAATTCGCTAAAACGCATTTTGCGCGGCGATGGGTCCGCGTAAGAGTTCACGGTCTGTCCAAGGAACTGCACTTCCGTATAGCCAAACTCCGCAAGCTGCTGTAGTTCCGCCAAGATCCGCGCGCTGTTTCGGCTGCGCTCCGGCCCGCGCGTGGACGGCACCACGCAGTAGGCGCATGCCTTGTCGCAGCCCTCGATGATGGTCAGATAAGCGCGCCAGGGATTGTCGCGGCGCGTCATTTCCGTTTCGAACGTCTCGTCGGTGTCGTTATCGAGCCCGGTGACGCGTAACTCGCCTGCTTCAACCTTGGCCAGCAATTCCGGCAGCCTGCGGTAGCTCGCCGAGCCGCATACCAGGCTCACCCACGGGGCACGCGAAAAAATATCTTCGCCTTCTTGTTGAGCCACACAGCCCAGCAATCCGATCTTCTTCCCTTCACCCTTCAATCCGCGATATTCACCCAGCCGCGAAAAAACCTTTTGCGCAGCTTTCTCCCGGATACTGCAGGTGTTGTACAAAATTAGGCCCGCCGCTTCCGGCGTCTCCACTTGCTTATATCCCCGCGCCAGCAACAGCCCGGCCACCTTCTCCGAGTCATGCTCGTTCATCTGGCAGCCAAAGGTTTCCAAAAAAAATGTTCCGTGCGCGCTTAGAGACGGGCGTAGAGCCACAACAGGCACTTCCGCCACGCTCGCAGCGGGATTCGCGAGCGCTTCCACCCGAATGTCGATGATTCGACTCATCTTCAGGACTTTATCATATCTACCAGAAGCGTAGAGTCAGCGAGAGGACTTCCCCGCGATAACGGTTTTGCGCTAAGTTGGGGGCTAAGGGGGCATTATGTCGTTTGTCGACACCACTAAACTCAACGTCATAGAACGCCTGCCGGTATGGCACGGACGCTATTTCCACTCGCAAAGCATGACATTCGCGCACTATGAGTTCGTGTCTGGCGCTTCCATCCATGAGCACTCGCACCCACAGGAAGAAGTCTATGAGGTGATCGAAGGTGAACTCGAAGTGACGATAGACGGGTTGTCGCAGATTGTCCGGCCGGGCCTAGTCGCAATCGTGCCGGGTGATGTTCGTCATTCGGTCCAAGCTCGCACTGATGGCCGAGCCATCATAGTCGACTACCCGCTGAGGCGCGGATTCGATTAGCTACATTCCGTGCAATAACTGGTCGCGAGCACTCGCCTGAATCACACCATTCTCGCAAACCACCGCTATCTTCTTGTACTACTCGACCTGCACCATTCGTTGCTTCCGCTTTCTTCGTATGCTAGGTTGCTAAAGTCCAGCAAATTAACTCAAACTGAGGAGCCAACATTTCTTTTCTCCTGATTGCGGCCTTTGCCGCTGATCTCGGCAACATACTCGAACAGACCGGCTGGGTGGCCCGCGGCGTTTTAGGATTGCTGCTGTTGTTTTCGGTTGTCTCTTGGGGAATGATTCTGCAAAAGCTCAGCCTGTTCGGCCGCATCCGCAGGCAAAGCGATCAGTTCCTGAGAATTTTCCGAGCCACGCGAGGCGTTGCCAATCCGCAAGCGCTGGCCACCGCAGGTTCGCCGTTCGCCAGCGTTTATGCCGCCGGATATCGCGAGCTGCAAAGCCAGGTGGGCTCCGCTCCCGGCAATCCGCATCCTCCTGCGCTTAAAAGTGTAAGCGCCGTTACCGTCAATATGCAGCTTGCCTCCGCGGAAGAGATTCGCCGCGTGGAAAAAGGCATGACCTGGCTGGCCACCACCGGCTCGGTCACTCCATTCATCGGTCTCTTCGGCACGGTTTGGGGCATCATTGACGCTTTTTCCGGCCTCGGAGCTGCGGGCTCCGCCAGCCTGCGCGCGGTAGCACCGGGCATTTCAGAAGCACTGGTCACCACCGCTGCGGGACTTTTTACCGCTATCCCCGCGGTAATTTTTTATAATAGTTTTGTGGGCGACATCCGTGAGCTCGGGCAACGCCTAGACACCTTTGCGCTCGAAGTTACCGCGCAGATCGAAAAGACTTTCAGTTAGGTCCGCGGCCAGGTAAGCGCGCCGCTTAGAAAATATATGCCGCAACTCTCAAAACCAACGCAATCGACGCTTTCCGAGATCAATATGATCCCGTTCATTGACGTCGTACTCGTTCTGCTCATCATTTTCATGATCACCGCGCCGATTCTGCAGTCCGGCATCGAAGTCGACGTACCGAAGACAAAAACGGTGCACGAAATCACTGAGCAGCGTTTGGTGATCACCGTCGACAAGGCTCAGAGGGTGTACCTCGGCAACGACCCCATCAACATTCACGAACTGGGCAACAAGGTTCAGTCACAGCTGAAGAAGCCGCAGGACGCGGTTTATCTTCGCTGCGACGAGACGGTTCCTTTCGGCATTTTCGCTTCCGTAATAGATGCGCTCCGTCAGTCGGGCATCAACAACATTAGCATCGTCACTCAGCCGCTGACGGATCGGAGTCGATAGCGGTAGAGCATGTACACGGCTGTCGCCAATTCGGAACAACTCAGTTTTAAACCGTATCTTACGGTTTCGGGGATTCTTCACGCCGCATTGATCCTATTGCTGGCTCTCTCCGCCTACTTCCACTGGCAGGGCAATCGCTGGGCTGGCCCGGGAGGCGGAAACGAAAGCACTAAAGTGACGCTCGTCGCCGGAAATTCCGGTCTGCCGATGCCGAAAATTCCGTCGGTGAATGAGAGTAATGTCGTGGATCCTTCCAAGAGCCTTTGGAAAAATGACGTCAAGCCCGAGCCGCCACAGCCCAAAAAGGAAGAAATCGTTCCTCCAGACCTGAAGAATGTGCCTGATTTCAAGACACTTGAAAAGCCCAACAAGAAACCTCCACCTCCGCCGCGCCAAAACAAAGCCTTTGAACCGAAGATCCCCAATCCGGAGAACGCCGTTCCCGGCAAGAATCTGGGCGCGCCTAACATCACTACGGGCGCCGGTACCAATCCTGGCTCGTCCTCAACTCCGGGCCTGGCCATCAAGTCCGAAGGTGGCGGCGACTTCGCTTCCCGCTACGGTTGGTACATCGAGTCTGTGAAGCGCCGTATTCAGGCCAACTGGTTGCAGAATACGATCGACCCCGGCGTGCGCGCTGCGCACACCGCTCACGCTGTGGTTGAGTTCACGATTTTCAAAGATGGCACTGTGAAAGACGTTCGGATCTCGCAAGCTAGCGGAAATCTCTCCATGGACAATTCCGGTCTTCGCGCGATTATGTCGTCGAACCCTATGCCGGCGCTGCCACCGGATTATTCCGGTTCGAACGTCAGAGTGATTTTCGATTTTGACCTGAGTATGACAAGATGACACACGCAACGCCCGCCCAGCTGTCCAAGCTTGAGCTCCACGGAGGAAATAGTGTTTCTGCACCTGCGATGCAGTAGTTTGCCTGCACTTCTATTCGTTTGCCTCTTCGCGGCTGCAAGTACCTCGCAGGCGCAACAGCAGGATTGGTTTCGCACCGGCACCGGCCTCGGCGTAGAAAAACCGCGCGTTGCCGTCGCTGATTTCGCGCCTCGCGCCGACACCGCGAAACCTCACTCCACGCTCTTTTCCCAAGTCGTTCGCGATGATCTCGGGTTCAGCGGCATTCTCGATGTGGTCAGCCCCAGCTTCTATCCCCAATCGCAGCCCAGCGTTCCATCCGAACTTCGCTTCGTCGCTTGGTCTGATTCTCCAGTGAACGCGCACTTCGTCGCGTTTGGCAATCTCGCTGAAACCACCAGCGATGTGGCCATCCAGGCCTGGTTTTACGATGTGAGCAATCCAACGTCCCAGGCGGTCATTGCAAAAATTTATCGCGGTGCGCCGACCGACGCGCAAGTCCGCAAGTTCGCCCATCAATTCGCCGACGAAATCATCATGCGCCTTTCCGGTGGCTTGCCCGGCATTTCCTCTACTCAGATCGCGTTCGTCAGCTCGCGCACGGGCACAAAAGAGATCTGGACCATGGATTACGATGGCGCCAATCAGCATCCGCTCACTTCCCTTCGCTCCATCTCACTCACGCCTCGCTGGGCGCCCGACTCTTCGCGCATCGCCTTCACTTGCTATGCCAAAGGCAATACCGGGCCGGCCAGTCCACAAATCTGTATGTATTCGGTGGATGCAGGCAAAGTCATCAGCTTCCCGCACTTCAAGGGAACCAACAGCGCGCCAGCCTGGTCGCCGGACGGTTCACAGCTGGTCTTCTCCTCCTCTATGGGCGGAACTCCCGAGCTCTACGCAGTCAACGGCAGCGGCAGCGGCCTCAAACGCCTTACCTTCGCGAGCGGCGCCAGCACTTCGCCGGTGTGGAATCCCAAAACCGGCCAGTCGATCGCTTTTGTCAGCGACCGCAGCGGCGTCCCCAAGCTCTATCTCATGAATTCTGACGGCACCAACGCGCAAAATCTCGATCTCCCCGACAAGGGTTACCTGATCGACCCTTCCTGGGCTCCCAACGGCCAGCTTCTCGCCTTCAGTTGGCGCAGGCCCAGTAATAATTACGACATCTACATCATGGAAGTCGCCAGCCGCCAAATTGTCGAGTTGACCCACGACGCGGGACGCAACGAGCGTCCCAGTTGGGCGCCCGATGGCCGGCACATCGTTTTTGAATCCACGCGCTCTGGCACCCGGCAGATTTGGACCATGCTGGCTGACGGAACTCAGGCGCGGCAACTTACCACCGCCGGCCACAATGAATCACCGAACTGGTCGCAGCGCTAAGTGCCAGTTTCGGTTGCTCCAAACATACACGATAGAATATATCGTGATACGACATTTCATCCATGGTTCAGTTAGTGGTAATATAATCAGGCTCGAAGAACAATCCACGGGAATTCATTTTGTTGAGGAGGAATTTAGCATGACTGAGGTTGCCCGACCGTTCTACCGCACTTGTGTCATGATTGCCTTCGCCGCAGCTTTTCTTACCTCGGGCTGCAGCAAGAAGCCGGTTATCAGCGGAACGCCGCCGCCCCCCACGGCCGCGCCATCGACTCCCACCGTCACGCTGACCGCCGACCCCACCTCCATCAATAAAGGCGAGTCCTCGACGCTGCACTGGTCCTCCACCAACGCCACGCAATTGACCATTGCGCCGGAAGTCGGCGCTGTGGCTCCCGAAGGCTCGACCAAGGTCTCCCCGTCAGATTCGGCAACCTACACCATTACCGCCAGCGGTCCGGGTGGATCAGCCGATTCCACGGTCCGCATCACGGTCGCGCAGCCTCCCACTGAACCCCCACCCTCCACAGATATGGATACGATGGAAAAAATGTTCCTCCGCGAAATACAGGACGCCTATTTCGACCTAGACAAAGCCGACATTCGTTCCGATGCTCGGGCTGCTTTAAGCAAGAGCGCTGATTTCCTCCGCAAGTATCCGCAGATCAAGGTCGTGGTCGAAGGCCACTGCGACGAACGCGGTTCGACGGAATATAACCTAGCACTCGGCGATCGCCGTGCCGCCGCCGTCAAACAATACATGGTCTCGCTGGGCATCGGCGCTGATCGCATCAGCACCGTCAGCTACGGCAAAGAAAAGCCCTTTTGCATGGAGAGCAACGAATCCTGCTGGCAGCAAAATCGCCGCGGCCACTTCGTCATGGCCAAGTAGTCGGTACGGCAGCATAGCCACTCTTGGCCGTGCGCGGTGCCGCCCGCACCACGAAGCACACGACACATAGGAGGAGAACTTAGATTCTCCTCCTATCTTTTTATCCCTCTTGGCCGTAAAACCACTCCGTTCAGGGAGTGGATTATAAGGCTGTCTTCTCTGTTACTCTTTTCTTGGCGTAGGGCTCGGATCGAGCCTTCGCGTAAAGTGTCCTGCCCGAGTGCGGAGCGCCCCGCAATACTTGCCGGTGGCAGTCGCGAGAAGCCTCTTGCTTTAGGGAGAGGAGTGGTCACCGCTTAGGCTTATCACAATCCGTTTGCGAATCACGGCATCCACGACCCTCTTGCTCCCGCGCTCCTCTCTGGTTAAAGTTGAGTTAGAGCCTAACGTCGCGCTTTGCGTCGCTGTCTTGACCAAACCCAGTTGGCCCGTTGGTTGGCCCGCCCAGATGGCTCGCTCGACACCGAGGAGGAGTTCTTCATGCGTTTTCGCAATCTCGCTGGTTTTGGCGCCGCGCTTCTCATCGGCGCATTATGCGGCAGCCTGATCGGTCCGCGGCCTGCCGAAGCAGTCGCCCGCGAAATCATTGAGCTGCAGCGTGACGTCACTACCTTGCTGCAAGGGCAGAAGGATATCGCTACGCAGGTCACGCAAGACCACACCGTGATGCGCACCCTCATCGAGCAGTCCAACGACACCGTTGGCAAGCTCAATGGCACCATGAGCGGCCTGCAAAAATCCGTTCAGGACGTGCAAGCAAACTCTGGCGCGCGTCTCGACACCATGTCCACGCAAGTACAGGGACTTTCCGACAATCTGGAAGAAATAAAATCTCGTCTCGGCAAGCTCAATCAACAGCTCGTGGATCTCCAGGGCACGATGCAGAATATTGACTCCAAAATCTCCGGCGGCGCAGTAGCTCCGGGCGGCACCGTACCAACCAGTGCTCCAGCAGGCTCGTCGCCTCAGCCGACAGGATCCCCGACGGCTAGCTCACCCGCCAGTCCCGCGCCCAATGCAGATACACTGTACTCGAACGGTCTGCGCGATATTACCAGCGGCAAATACGATCTGGCCCGCTCCGAATTTCAGGACTATCTGAAGTATTACGGCGACACCGATCTAGCTTCCAACGCGCAGTTTTATCTCGGCGAAATCGCCTACTCACAACGGCAATATTCGCAGGCGGTTGCCGAATACGAAAAGGTTCTGACCAATTATCCGAAAAGCTTCAAGCTCGCTCCCGCGCGCCTAAAAAAGGGCATGGCGCTCATCGAACTCGGACAGAAGTCATCCGGTGTAAAGGAGCTGCGCGAAGTGGTGAAACGCTACCCCGGCACGGAAGAAGAACGCCGTGCCCGCGCCAGACTAAAGGAGCTGGGCGTCGCAGCTTCCGCCGCTTAAGCCGATCCCGTCATCTCTGCGCGTTCTTCTTCTCGGTTGATTTTCCGCCGCAAATTCTCTGCAACTCGAATTTCCTGCAGCTCACTGACAATAAAAAGACTCCGCCCTTTCAGAAGGATTCTGAAGATGCCGGTGGGATGCTTCCGCGTCGCTTACGCGCCAGCTGCCGTAAGCTCTTGTTTAGCCACGCTTTCCGCGTCCTTTGCGGCGCCCTTGGCATCTGCATCTGGCTTCAATAGCTTGATCGTCTTGGCCAAACTCAGCGGCTTATCGCCTGCAGGCATGCGACAAGAACTAGTGTCCGTTCCCACGCGCACGCCCGTCACATTCGATTTCACGCACTCAAAATTCAACCCGACGTTGTGACTCGCCTGCAATGCCGCCAGGCAGTCCACGCGTTGCAGAAAATTGACGCAGGCCTGTTTCAGCGTCGTATCCGCACTCAATACGTGCATCGCTCGCAATTTTGTTTCGAGCTTCTGGTCCAGTGCTGCGTTCGCTGCGGGCGAATCTGCGGTTGGCTTCGCGTCTTTCTTTCCGATCCATTTCAACGGGTTGTAGGAATGGGATGATGAGCCGCCCGCCGCTGCTCCGGCCGCACCTGCTCCCGCAGGGCCCTGCGCCGCCGTCCGCGCCGTCGCAAAAGACAACATCAACACCATCATTGACACGCACTTCGCTATAGGCATGCACTTCGAATCTGTTCTCAAGGGGATTTTCATGGGGACTCCTTTGTCCACCGTGCGACTGGTTTCTCCGTCAGAATTCCACGCAACAAGTTCTGGGATATGTACACTTCCACTAGGCCACGTTCTGCAGTTCGCCTCCAGCGCCGGCAAAAAAGTACTCCCCCAAAGCGTCACCTTGTTCGCGCGTACAGGCCGCGCACACTCGCAGGCAAATGCGGTCAGGATTTGAGCAAGGTAAACCGTTTCCGCTATCATTTCACTCGTTAAAAGAGTCGGTTCGATAAGACAAAAACCATGCAGGTCACACTGACATCGATTGAAGCTCGCGTTCTCGGCGCCCTGATTGAAAAAGAGATCACCACGCCAGAATATTATCCGCTTTCATTGAACGCGCTCACCAACGCGTGCAATCAAAAATCTAATCGTGATCCTGTTATGCATCTGGAAGAAAGCGCCATCCGCAAAGCTCTCAATCACCTTGAATATCAATCCCTGGTGCGTTCGGTCAGCTCCATTGACAGTCGCGTTACCAAATTCGAACACCGTCTGCAGGAGGCCTTTAATTTTTACCGTCCGGAAGTCGCCGTCATTTGCGAGTTGCTGCTGCGCGGCCCGCAGACCCCGGGTGAACTGCGGACTCGCGCTTCGCGCATGCACGCTTTCGAAGATCTCGAAAACGTACACTCCGCTCTAAGCCGTCTTGAAAAGCGCGAACCGCCTCTTGTGGCGGTGCTGCCGCGGCAGCCAGGCACGAAGGAGGCGCGCTACGGGCATCTTCTGGGCGACGCGCCGCCAGTTGCACCTTCGACGCCGGCGCGTGTGGCTACAATAAGCGACAATGACAGTGCAACTGCTTCGTCTGCGGAGCGCGTCGAAGCCCTGGTTGCTGAAATCGCCGAACTACGCAGCCAAATCTCCGATCTGCAGGCACAATTTGCCACGTTCCGAAAACAATTTGAATAATTCGACGCGAGCAAGCCTGGTTTCCGGGATAATCCCTGTTCGCGGATGCCCAGTTTCTGATTCACGCAATTTCACTTTTTATACTCCGCGTGCTATCTTCACCGATTCAGGGAGGGTGCTCATGTCAGTGAATAAAGTGATTCTGGTCGGGCGTCTTGGCCGCGATCCGGAGACGCGTTATACGGGCGGCGGTCAGGCGGTGGCCAATTTTTCCGTCGCCACCGACGAAACCTACAAAGACAAGGCTGGTGAACGGCAGAAGCGCACCGAATGGCACAAAATCGTTGTGTGGGGCAAACAAGCGGAAATCGCACAGCAATATTTGAAAAAGGGCTCACTGATTTTCATTGAAGGAAGAATTCAGTCGCGTGAATGGCAGGACAAAGAAGGACAAAAGCGCACCAGTTTTGAAATCGTCGCCACTAATTTCCGCATGCTCGGCGGGCGCGGAGATGGCGGGGCTGGAGCAATGGGCGGAGGCTCACGCGCGGAAGAACACGATCAGTCCGGGCCGGTGGACGACTTCGGAGGTCACGGTGGCGGAGGTGGAGTTTCCGGGCCGGAAATTTCCGACGAAGATATTCCCTTTTAATGTTTAACCGCCATCGAACTGATTGAAATTGTAGTAGGAACGGCTACGGCTCGTTTCGTTTTCGTTCTTCGTCAAGTTTGCGCAGGAACTCTTCAAACTTCGGTTTCTGATCGTCAGTCAACACTGCCCGGATCTTGTCCCGGGTCTTCTTCCGTACCGCTTCGATCTGCGGGTCTATGGCGGCATGCACCGTTTTGTATTCACCTTGCGCCTGATCCAGGATATCCGCGACCCGTTTTTGCTGATCGGGATTTAATCCCACATCCTGGGTCAATTTCTCCCTTTTCTGCACGCGCTTTGCCTGGGCGCTTAAGACGGCCGGTTCGGCGGCATAGCCACGATGCGCCCATGCGTAGCCCAACACGCCGCCCAGTGCAGCGCCCAGAACGAAGACGATGGCCAGCCAAAGCGTGGCTTTTTGTCGAATCGAGGGCTCCGTCATTGCTATCTTTCCGCCGAGCTCAGCAGGAAGTCGTCCTGAATGGTGCCCCCGCTGCCTTCCACCAGTCCTTCGTTGTACTGAGCGGCGCTAGCGACGGCAACGGTCGCATGATGAGGCTGTCGATAGAGCCAGCTTCCAGCAACCAGTAGGGTGAGCGAGGCCAGTACAGAAAGCCGGTACGCCAGGCGGGGTACGGCTGCCCACGTTTGCGAGCTCTTTTCCAGTTCCAGTTCGCGATCCGCGATGGCCGCCATCACGCGAGCCAGGAAATACGGTCCCGGCTGCGCGCCGGTGTCCTCGCGTTGAAACATCCCGCGAACTTCCAGCAATTCGCGGGCAGAATTACGGCAATCGCTGCAATGGTTTACGTGTTTGCGTGCGCCTTCCGGCAATCGCTCCAGAAGAAAATTCAGCGCAACAGCATCCGGCGCAACGGTATCCCCGGCACAGTCATCCGATGCGACGACGCCATCGGATTGCTCTACGCTCGAAATTCGCTCGAGCGCATCATGAAACTCCACACACTCACGTTTGTATCCGCGTGTAAGTAGCCACATATCGTCCACCTCCCCACTCGCTCCGCTTTACAAGAAAAAACCTTTCACTTCTTTTCGCGCCGACTGTACTCCACGATGCGTCTGCGCGCTCGAAACAGCCGAACCTTCACCGTGTTGGCATTCAAACCCATGGATTCCGCGATTTCTTCGACCGAGAAACCTTCCACTTCTTTCAAGACCAGCATGGCGCGATCACGTTTATCCAATTGGCCCAGCATGCTTTCCAGCCGTTCGCGCATGGCCATACGGTCGCTAGTGTCCGGTCCTTTTGTCGCTTCCCGCTCAGTCGCCGTATACTGCCGGGACTGCTCTTCGCTGAAATCCGACTCATAAACCAGTGGCCGGGCCTTTCGTTTTCTAAGTAAGTCCCAACATTCGTTGACAGTAATTTTGTAAAGCCAAGTACTAAAAGCTGCTCGCTGGTCGAATCGCTTTAGCGAAAAATATGCCTTGACGAAAACCTGCTGTGCAACGTCTTCAACATCCTCCTGGCGCTTTAAGATACCCCTGGCCACCGCAAATACGCGCTGCTGATGGCGTTGAACCAGGATTTCAAACGCCGCTTTATCGCCATTCTGCGCCTGGCGGACCATAGCCCGCTCGTCGACGCTGCCCCCTGCGGCAGGTTTAACGCCTGAGTTAGGCGCTTGACTATCGGGACGCTGCTCATCTGCTTCCATCTTTGTGACGCGTGCCATGGTTTCCCGGTTTCGTTGTTCTTTCGTCCCGTTTTCTCCAGGGAGTAGGCCGCAACAGGCGTTTCACGCGGTCCACTATCAGTTTATGCTTGCTTCAGTTCTTACCTATATGGAATAATGCCTGCATGATTATTGGTGACCGGCTTCGCGCTCTGCGCGAAGAAAAGAAACTCTCCCAGGGCGACATCGAGAAACGAACCGGGTTGCTGCGTTGCTATATCTCGCGGGTTGAAAATGGCCATACAGTTCCGGCCATTGAAACACTCGAGAAACTCGCGCGTGCTCTCGAAGTGCCTCTCTATCAACTGTTCTACGACGGCGAAGAACCACCTCAATTGCCGAATCTCCCGAAGCGTAAGTCAGGTGACGACATCGCTTGGGGCAGTGCAGGCAAGGATGCCCGTTTCCTGAACAAGCTTCGCCGCTTGTTGAGCAAGTCCGACGAAGACGATCGAAAGCTTATTCTGTATATGGCGCAAAAGGTCGCCGGCAGATAATCTTCCTTCGCTTTTGTCTTACGAATCATTCGATTTAGCCTTTATCCGAAGGCCGCAAGTTCCCGCTGCGGCCTTTTTTCTTTCTATTCCCACTCAATCGTTCCTGGCGGCTTCGAAGTAATGTCGTAAACCACCCTCGTCACGCCCGTCACCTCGTTGACAATGCGTGTGGAAATCCGCTCCAGCACTTCACCAGGCAATCGAGTCCAATCCGCGGTCATCGCGTCGTCGCTATTCACTACCCGCACTGCCACCGTGAGGCCATAGGTCCGTCCGTCGCCCATAACCCCGACGCTCCGTACGGGCAGAAGCACGGCAAAAGCCTGCCAGGTTTTTTCGTATAATCCCGAGTTGCGGATCTCTTCCCGGACCACCGCATCCGCTTCGCGCAGCAACGTCAAATGATCGGCCGTCACCTCACCTAGTACCCGTACGGCTAAACCTGGACCTGGAAACGGATGTTTCATCAATATCTCATCCGGTAAACCCAGTTCCCGGCCAATGCGCCTGACTTCATCTTTGAACAGATCGCGAAGCGGTTCGATCAGCGCAAAAGGCATATTCGGCGGCAGGCCACCTACATTGTGATGAGTCTTTATGGTCGCCGATGGGCCCTTAACCGACACTGATTCAATGACATCCGGATAGAGGGTGCCCTGCACCAGGAAGCCGATCGCTTCCTGTCCGGACCCGCGGGTCAGGTGCTGAGCTTCTTCTGCAAAGACAGCAATGAATTCCCTGCCGATCCTTTTGCGCTTCTCCTCGGGATCGGAAATGCCCTTGAGCTGAGCGAGGAAACGGTTAGTGGCATCCACGCCAACCACGTTCAGGCCGAGTCGCTGGCGATACATCTGGAGAGTGTCTTCGAACTCGTTTTTACGCAGTAGGCCGTTGTTCACGAAGATGTTTGTAAGCCGGTCGCCCAAGGCGCGGTGGACCAGCGCTGCGGCCACAGTCGAGTCCACACCCCCGCTCAGGGCGCAAATGGCTCGCTTGTTGCCGACTTTCTTTCGAATCGCTTCGACGGTCTCCTCGATGAAAGCTGCGCCACTCCACTTAGGCTCGGCTTTGCATACGGTGAAGAGAAAATTTCGCAGGATCGCTGTTCCCTGCTCGGTGTGCTTCACTTCCGGGTGAAACTGCACGGCGTGAATCCCTTTTTCGGAATTCTCGATAGCGGCGATCGCGTTCTCCGTCAATCCAGTGGAGCGGAAGCCGTAAGGAAGGGCGCGGACGTGATCGCCGTGGCTGTTCCAAATTTTTGAGGTGCGGGGCAAACCTTCAAAAAGTTTGCCGCAGGAGCCATCGGCGGCGGAAAACTCCGCGCGACCGTACTCGCGGCGTCCGGCGGGTTCGACTGTCCCGCCGAGGACCTTGGTAATCCAATGCATACCATAACAGATGCCCAGGACCGGAACTCCGGTAGATAAAACGCCGGGATCGCCCTTTGGGGCATCTGCATCGTAAACGGAGCTGGGACCACCGGAGAGCACGATACCTGCAGGCTGGTAAGCCAGAATCTCTTCCACCCGAGAAGTGCACGGCAAGATCGCGCTGAATACGCGTTGTTCGCGAATGCGGCGCGCAATCAACTGGGTATACTGGCCGCCAAAATCGAGCACGACGATGCCGCCAAGTTCGGACGTTGGTTTGCCGCTCTCGTGCTGCATTTTGGTTCCGGTCTGGATCTCCGCCATCGGCGATTCCCCCACGCGGCTAGCTAAGAAACGGACATCTAAGAAACCACCACATTAAGCAACTTATCACGCACATAAACTATTTTGACGATGCGCTTGCCGTCGATGTGCTGCGCAATCGCATGCTCGGCCAGGGCAAGTTTAACCACATCTTCCTGGGCGATTCCGGTGGCGACACTTAACTTGCCGCGCAGTTTACCATTTACTTGCACTGGTACTTCCACTTCATCGTCCTTGGCAAGTTCCGCGTTGGCTACGGGCCACGCGCTGGTCCACAGGCCGTTCGGATGGCCGAGCATCTCCCACATTTCTTCCGCGATGTGCGGCGTCATGGGAGCCAACATCAGCGTGAGCAGCTCCAGCACTTCTTTCTGAACTTCCTCACACACGCCTTCTTCGAGCGGCTCACAGGCGTAAATCTCGTTGGTCAGCTCCATGATCAGCGCAATGGCCGAGTTAAAGTGCCAGCGCGTTTCAAAATCGGAGGTTACCCGCTGCAGAGTCTGATGCGCTTTGCGCAGCAATCGTTTTTCTTTGGCGGACGATGCTGAAACCGGAGCCGCGCTAGCTTCCGCTTTGCGGACCGTGCTCGCGTGGCGTTCTATCAGGCGATACACGCGGTTCAGGTAGCGCCATGCGCCGTCAATGCTCTCTTCGCTCCACTCGAGATCTTTTTCTGGTGGCGCCGCAAACAAGGTGTACAGGCGGCCGGTATCGGCACCGTATTTGTCGGCCATTTCGTGAGCGCCGACGACGTTGCCTTTGGATTTGGACATGGCAGTGCCGCCCCTGAGAACCATTCCTTGGGTAAAGAGGCGCGCAGCGGGCTCGCTGTGGTCGATCAAACCCAGGTCGCGCATCACCTTGCACCAGAAACGCGAGTACAACAGGTGCAAAATCGCGTGGGTAATTCCGCCGATGTACTGGTCGATCGGGAACCAGTATTTCACTTTGGCGGAATCGAAAGGGCCGTTCGAATTGTGCGGATCGCAGTAACGATAGAAATACCAGGAGGAGTCGACGAAGGTGTCCATGGTATCGGTTTCGCGACGCGCTGGACCGCCACACTTGGGGCAAGTGGTGTTTACGAATTCGGGAGTCGTGGCGAGAGGTGAATCGCCTTCGCCGGTTAGATTCGGATTCGGGGGCAGCACTACGGGCAAATCTTTATCGGGCACTGCGACCAGGCCATCTGTCGGACAATAAATCACCGGGATAGGAGTGCCCCAATATCTTTGACGGGACACTCCCCAGTCTTTCAGGCGGAAGATGGTTTCTTTTTTTCCGAAGCCTTCGTCTTCCGCAAACTCCGCCATTTTTTCTTTAGCCGCTTCTGTCGTTAAACCGTTAAATCCAGGGGAATTTACAGTGACTCCATAGTCCGTAAAGGCTGTAGTCGGTGCTGATGCGGGGATCCCATACTCACCATCGGGAAGCGACGATGGGACATCCGCAGAAGTATCCCTAAGGTCATACAGACATTGGGGGACCACTACTGTGCGGATGGGCAGATTATATTTTTTGCAGAATTCAAAGTCGCGTTCGTCGTGAGCGGGAACTGCCATGATCGCGCCAGTTCCATATTCGAGCAGCACGAAATTCCCCACCCAGATGGGAAGTTTTTCTCCGCTGAAAGGATTTACGGCGTAACGTCCGGTGAAGAATCCTTCTTTTTCGGCGGTCGCCAAATCTTCGGTCTTCACCGACATTGATTTTATTTGTGCGAGCCTTTTTTCGGCCTGGTCCCGAACCGGAGAATCTTCCAACAGCTTTTGCAGCAGCGGGTGCGTGGGAGCGAGAATCAGCGCTGTGGCCCCGTAAATGGTGTCAATGCGCGTGGTGAAAACTTCAATTGAGCCTGCGCCAGGAAGGTCCGCGACGGCAAACTTGACCCGCGCGCCTTCGCTCTTGCCGATCCAGTTGCGCTGCATGGTGATGACGCGATCGGGCCAGCCGCCTTCGAGCAACTTCAAATCATCGAGTAGCTGTTCGGCGTACGCAGTGGTGCGCAGAAACCATTGTTCGATTTCCCGTGTCTGGACGAGCGTATCTTCGTGCCGCCAGCAATATCCATTAACGACCTGTTCGTTGGCGAGAACTGTGCAACATCTGGGACACCAGTTGACGCGGCTTTTTTTGCGATAAGCCAGGCCCTTTTCTAGCATGCGCAGGAAAAACCACTGGTTCCATTTATAATATTCCGGCTCGCAGGTGGAAATTTCGCGACGCCAGTCATAGCTGAAGCCGAAGCGGCGGAGTGTCTTTTGAAATTCTTCGATGTTCTGGTTGGTCCAGGTTCGGGGATGAGTCTTATTTTTGATGGCAGCGTTTTCCGCGGGCAGGCCGAAAGCGTCCCAGCCCATCGGGTGCATGACGTTGAATCCGCGCATGCGTTTTACCCGCGCGACAACGTCGCCAATGGCGTAATTGCGCATGTGCCCCATGTGCAGCGTTCCACTGGGATAGGGCAGCATTTCCAGGGTGTAATATTTGGGCTTCGCGGCGTCGACGTCACTTTCAAAGACGCGCGCCTCTTGCCACCGCTTCTGCCATTTGGCTTCGATCCTCTGCGGGTCGTAACCCGATTGTGGAGTCAGCTCCGCCACGCGTTATCCTTTTTTCTTTTTCCGCAAATTTCGTTTCGCAAGATCCTTGGCGGTCTTGGCCGCTTCTTTTCTATGCGCGGTGCGCTTTTTCTTGAGCGCCGAAGTAAGCATGGTAAATCCCTTTTCCGCGGGCGGGCCTTCTTCCCCAGAGAGTTCCCACAACTTGGCGACGTTTCGGCGGTCGTCGCCAGGCTCTTCGACGGGCGTTTCGAGAATGAATGGGCGGCCGGGCAGTCCGGTGGCCGGGCTGGCACCTAATTTGGGATGGCGCAGGATTCGCGCAAAGGCCGCTGATTTAATTTTTCCGTGGCCAATGTTTTCGTGGCGGTCGACCTTTCCGCCAAGCGCAATTTTGGAATCGTTGACGTGCCAGACATAAACATTATCGAGGCCAACGGTTTGTTCGATCTGCGAAATCGTGGATTCGAGGCCGCTTTCGCTGCCAATGTCATAACCCGCAGCATATAGATGCGCGGTGTCGAGACAGACTCCCACACCGAGCGAGGAAAGACCGCGCGCGATAGCCGCTACTTCTTCCAGGCGAGAACCGACCGCAGAGCCCATTCCAGCAGTATTTTCGATCAGGATGCGCAGCTTGCCGAGTTGCACGCGGCGGATTGCTTCTTTGACGCTATTTACGATGGTGGCGATGGCCGATTCGATTTTAGCTTCGCCCCGCGCCCCGGGATGGACCACGAGAAAATCGGCGCCGAGCGCGATTGCCCGCACCAACTCATCGTGAAAAGCCTGGATGGAGCGAGTGCGCAGCATCGGCTGGATGCCGGCAAGATTGATCAGATAATTCGCGTGAATGACCAGCGGACCAAGAGCTAGCTCGTCGCGTCGGGCGCGGAACGCCGCTGCGTCAGCTTCTGGAATTCGCCCCGGACCGCAAGCCCAAGAATGTGGGCCGGCGGAAAAAATCTGCAGCGCGTTGCAACCGAGTTTTCGCGCGGACTCGAGCGCGTTGGGGTAGCCTCCGGTGATGGAAGCATGAATTCCGATGCGCAGGCTTCCGTCAATCCACGGCGGGGGAACGGGTTCGGAAGGAGGCTCGGGACGGTATTCATCCTCGGGATCGAACTTTTCGTCGCGAACCTCTAGCGGGTCCATCTTCAGCTCTTCCAATTCGGAAGCGGGTTTGGTCGGGATAGTCTTGGGCTCGGGCATTCGTCAGTAGGGCACTCTCTTGTGTAAACCCTCTATTTTATCCGACCTGCGGGCTTTCTCAAAATGGGGGTTCAAAGGCATCAAAGGCACCCGAGAGTGGCGTTCCGGGGGAGACTGCGGGGGTTCAAACGAAAGAGCAGTGCACCGAGTCCACAATTCCAGCGATTCGGCGCAAGCATTGCGTGCGCTAGCCAGCGATCACGTTGTCCGGCCTTGGTATGTTCAACGACCGAACATTGAATACGAGACGTGGCGTGCGTCTCCAGTCGCCTTTTCCGGCTGGGACGGTTGTCGCTCATGCGAATCTGTGAAATGCGATCGGTCGCGTAAGAGGTCGTCGAGGTTTTCCAAAGCGTTCGCCATTCGGCCCATATGGATCGCGAGTTCTTCGGTCACGGTCGAGGGTTTCACCGAGACGCGGCGTTCACGGCTGAGAGCCAGCAAGAATGCGGCGACTCCCAACAACAGGCCACCCGCGATCAAGAGTTCAAAGGCCGTTATGTTGGATAGGGCCATTCCTGGAACTGCCCACGCTGTATTCAATAGCATGTAACGTCCTCCTTTTTTGAGGGCTTCGCTGGGCGCTGTTGGGCTTGCCAATCGCCGGGTGGAGACCGGTTCGGCTGGTTGGACGCGAGTCTTGAGTCCAACTACTGTTGCCGAGCTTTCGGAATTAGGCCATACCCTATCTCCTGCATAAGGCTACTGCTCCGGTTGCGGTGACGGACACTTTTTTGCTGGCGGATTGGTCTGGTGGCTCGGTATAATCTTCATAGCGATTTCACTTTCCTTGTCGTTCCGCCCTCGTTCCTTTGTGCTGGCGAACTGACGCAAAGGACATGAACATGAAGATGTCCGTCATCCAAATCGTCTCTTTCGTCTAATCCGCGCGCGTCGCGGCTGAGACTCTTCCCGCTCCTCAACTATAAATATCTTTGGGACTCCGCTGTCCGCTGGTTGTTACAGTGCGCTCGCGCGGAATGCACAGGACTTTATGGAAACACAAGACGCAGTCGCCCTGGCACAGCCTTCGCTATGGAGTTCGATTCGCGAAGCCGTTCGCGGTTCGCATCAGGACTACACCGCAGGCAGCTTAAATCGGGCGATCTTGCTGCTGGCAATTCCGATGGTGCTGGAAATGGTGCTGGAGTCGTTGTTCGCGGTGGTGGACGTGTTCTGGGTGGGCAGACTTGGAGCGGACGCGATCGCGACGGTGGGACTGACGGAATCGCTATTGAGCTTGGTGTTTGCCGTGGGGCTGGGATTGAGCCTTTCGACGACGGCGATGGTAGCGCGTCGCATCGGGGAAAAAGATCCGAGTGGAGCGGCGGTTGCGGGAGTGCAGGCTATTGTGCTCGGCCTGGGCGTGTCGCTGGCAATCGGAGTGCCCTGCTTCTTCCTCGCCCCGCGACTGCTACAGGTAATGGGCGCGTCGCCGCAAGTGGTTACGGTTGGTTCGGGCTATGCGCGGATCGCACTGGGCGGCAGTGGCGCGATCCTGATGCTGTTTCTGAACAACGCAATTTTCCGCGGCGCAGGCGATGCGGCCATAGCGATGAGATTGTTATGGGTGTCGAACATCATCAATCTCATTCTTGATCCTTGTTTGATTTTTGGCCTGGGTCCATTCCCGAAGCTCGGCGTTACGGGAGCGGCGCTGGCCACCTTCACCGGACGCAGCATCGGAGTCGGCTACCAGTTTTATCGGCTACTTCGTGGAACTGAACGCATTCGAGTCCGGCGCCAGAATATTCGCATCAACTTTGGCGTGCTGGTTCGGTTAGTGCGCGTATCACTGACTGGAATTCTGCAATTTGCCATCGCACATACCAGTTGGATCGGGCTGGTGCGCATCGTAAGCATTTTTGGTTCAGCCGCGCTGGCCGGATACACAATCGCGATTCGCATCGTCATTTTTGTGATTTTGCCGTCGTGGGGACTGAGCAACGCCGCCGCTACGCTGGTTGGGCAAAACCTTGGCGCGAAACAGCCGGAGCGCGCGGCGAGTTCGGTATGGCGAACCGGTTTTTACAACATGATTTTTCTAGGCGTAATTGGATTGCTGTTTGTGGCGTTCGCCGAGCCGATCGTGAAGCTTTTCACGCACGACCCGCAGGTGGTTCCGCTGGCCGCGAGTTGTCTGCGCATCATCAGCTACGGAAACATAGGCTATGCGTACGGAATGGTTATGCTGCAAGCGTTCAATGGGGCCGGAGACACGGTCACGCCAACCATCGTCAACTTTTTTGGCTTTTGGCTGCTGGAAATTCCACTGGCCTACTTACTGGCAATCCCATTGCGCATGCAGGCACGCGGCGCGTATATTTCCATCGTTGCCGCGGAATGCGCGATCGCCGCGGTAAGCATCGTTTTGTTTAAACGAGGATACTGGAAAAAACAGCAAATCTGACCGGCGTAGCGTTGACATGGGATTTGCCGATCCGGATTTTCTCGTCGCGAGCTGGTTTGCCCCGACATCATCGCTTCCGCTAAACTCAATGGTTCCACGCAACTTCACGGAGACGTCATGCTCGTTGTCATGCGGTCGCACGCCACAGAGGAACAGGTTCGCGCTGTTTGCCGGCAGATCGAATCGCTTGGCCTCAAAGCGCATCCCATCCCGGGAGCCGCGCGCACCGCGATCGGAATCACCGGCAACGATGGAGCTGTTGATCTTGGGATCCTGGAATCGCTGCCTGGTGTGGCCGAGTGCATTCCGGTCAGCAAACCTTACAAATTGGTGAGCCGGGATGCCAAGGAAGAAGACTCGGTCATTCGAATACCCACGCCGTTGGGCGAAGTGCTTGTTGGCGGTGTGTACCTGGCCCTGGTGGCGGGTCCTTGCGCGGTGGAATCAGAAGCTCAGTGCATGGCCGTGGCCGAGAGGCTTAAACCCACCGGCGTGAAGCTTTTTCGCGGCGGCGCGTACAAGCCGCGCACTTCTCCTTACAGTTTCCAAGGCCTGGGCGAAGCCGGACTGAAAATTCTTGCCAAAGTACGCGAAGAATTTGGATTTGGCATCATTACCGAAGCGGTCGACAACGAGTCGCTGGACCTGGTGGAAAAATACGCCGACGTGATTCAGATCGGCGCTCGCAACATGCAGAATTTTTCTCTTCTGAAACGTGCCGGCAAAGCGAAAAAACCTGTGCTGCTGAAGCGCGGAATGTCGGCCACACTGGATGAATTTCTGATGGCCGCGGAATACATTTTGTCCGAGGGAAATTACAACGTGATGTTGTGCGAACGCGGCGTGCGCACGTTCTCTGATTTTTCGCGAAACACACTCGATCTTGCGGTAGTGCCGGCCGTGAAAAAACGCAGTCATTTGCCGATTCTTGTGGATCCGAGCCACGGTACCGGCAAGCGCCACAAAGTTCTGCCGCTGTCCCGTGCGGCGGTCGCCGTCGGCGCGGATGGCCTGCTCGTTGAAGTACATCACCAGCCGGAGAAGGCGCTTTCCGACGGCATCCAGTCGATTTTGCCGGAAGAGTTCGCGGAGCTCTCGGCGGAGATTCGCCAGATCGCGGCGGTGCTCCGTCGCGAAGTCAACTAGTCATAACGATGTTCGTTCTTATCTTGATTCGCTTATGAATCGGCCGTCCAAATTTCGCGTCGGTTTTCTATTCGCAATTTTATTTGTCGCGGCGATTATCGTCATAGCGCGTGAGCATCGGCCGTCATTCTTACGGCCGGGATTGCGGCTTTACGCCTATGTGAGCACGGCCGACAATGCCGTTTCGGTGGTGGATCTGGTAAAACTTGCGACCGTTGCGCACGTGCCCGTCGGCAGCGCCGTCTCCGCGATGCGTGAACACCCCACGCGGGCGGAGGTCTGGGGCGTCAGTTCCAGGGGAGGATTTGCGTGGGTGCTGGACTCGCGAACCTCGCAAATCGCGGCGCGCATTCCTGTGGGCGCGCTTCCCTATTCGATGGATTTCTCGCCGGACGGCAGGCGGTTGTATGTGCCGGCATCTGGAAACAACATTCTCACGTCGATCGATTGCAACTCGCGGCAAGTGATTGCGCAGAGCGCGACCGGAAAGCAGCCTGTTGCGGCTCGCGTATCGCCTGACGGCAAACTAGTGCTCGTACTCAACAAGAAAGACGCGACTGTCGGCATCTACGACGCTGCAACGCTGCAATTGCGCAGTACGGTCAAGGTCATTCCTGACCCCGAGGACGCTACCATCCTCGACGACAATTCCGCGGCATTCATCCTAAGCCGAACCCAGAAGCGCCTTTCGGTTATCGATTTGCGAAAAGGTCTGCTGCTAACCAATCTTGAACTCGCCGGAATTCCGTCGCAGATGATACTAAAGCCCGATGGCGGCGAGCTATATGTGCTGTCGCCGGAGTCGCACGGACTGCAGGCGATCAATACCTGGACCCACGAAGTGGGTGATTACGTGGTGCTGGGTTCGGCGCCGACGCGCGGCGTATTGCTTGCAGACACCGGTCAACTTTATGTTTCAGACGCGGCGGCAGGCAGTGTAACGCCGGTCGACATCAGTTATCGCCGCCTTGGGCGTCCCATCGCTGCGGGACAATTGCCGGGCGCGCTGCGGTTTGATCCCGGAGACACGGCGCGCCTCCTGCTCGTCGTTAGCCAGGCTTCAGGAAGTCTTTCGGTGATTCGCATCGCCGCGGACCGCACGAATGACCTAAACTCGTCGCCGCCCTGCTGTCTGCTGACGATAATTCCTGTGGGGGAGCAGCCGCGGGAGCTGGCGGTGAAGTTGTTTTAAAACAACTCTGTGATTGAATCGCGCCACTTTTTAGTAGCACCGGCACTCAAGATCAGCCCCGAACCTATGGCGCCAACGGCTCCGTCGGCCACGCAAAGTGTTCTTCTCCGAGCGCGACTTGCAATGTACCTTCGGCGGGAAGCACGTCCACCGGTAATCCTCCATGCCAGAGCGCGACGCTGAGCTGCAGGCGCAAAACTCCCCGCAATTCAAAAAGTTCTTTGCTAATGGCCAATTCCAAAATCTGCTCGAAGGCTGCTTCGGCGGACCCCGCGGGATTCAGCAAACAGATACGGTCCTGCTCCACGGCGTACTCCACTAATTTTCCGTGCGACAATTTGGCCATCACGGTTACGTCGGTGTTGGCGTGAATCGTCACTCGGAATTCGGCATCTTCAAGCTCTGCCAGCGCGTCAGGAAACGCGTCCAGCCGGATGCAAAGTCGTTCCGGTTCGAATCCGTAGCGCAACTCGCGAAGGTAGAAGGTACGGCCGTGCATCGCTCCGCGACGCCTTTCCGGCGAATATAATCCCGCGCCCAACCATTCGAAATACGAAGTGTCGCGGCCATTGACATCCACACGCAAATATTCCGAGGGCGGCAAATGCAAAGCGTGCTCGGGCTGTCGCTTGATGGGCTTCGCGAGTTCGTCAGGCGCAATCTTTCCTAAGGCACGATAGATCCCGGTCAGATGCTTGCGGTACAGCGCGTCGAATTCAGCGTCGTTCGCGGTGCTGTGCTCCGGTCCATACCACCAGCACCAATCGCTGCCCTCCGCGGCGAGCAGCGATTCCTGGGCGTCTTGCAGCGCGGCCTCGCTCGGCGCGTCCTTACGCCCTTGGGCCTTGGCGTCTTCTGCCCGCGCGTAAGCCTCGCGGGCGTCCCAAAGAAGATCCCACGCCTGCACATCCTCGGAATGTCCGATCCAGACGTCGAAGTTCGCGTTGATCCAGGACCCGGGAAAAATTGTCAGCGTTTCAGAAATTTCTCCGGCCGCGGCGATTGCCTCGCTGGCGGTTAGCGCGCGGAAATCCGGATCGGACTGAATGCGTCCGTAGAATTCGCGCAGGAATTCGCGGCCGTTCCCGGGATAGTATTCCCAGGCATTTTCTCCATCCAGAAAAAGGCAAACCGTAAGCGGTTGCTTGCTCTGCACGCGTTCGCCAAGCGCACGCAAACGGCCGTGAAGATCGGCAGCGCCGGCCTTGGCATCCATCCGGCTATAGACGAATCCGATCAAGTCGGAAATATGGTGGTCGCGAAAAAGTCCGGTAATTTCTGACTTTGGTGTTTTCAGGCGCCAGGGCCTGTAGAGGCGATCGGCGTTCGCGGCAAGACCGGTGGCGTCGCGAAAGAATCCGAGATTAAGCGTACGACCGAGGACTCCCTCGTCCGTGCCAAACCACGTGAAGCCCTCTTCGGCGGCAATGGCCAGAGCTTGATCGGAAACGGAGCCT
>WNFR01001160.1_pt1 | contig 27336 bp, 20 predicted proteins | sample 5400221 | NCBI WGS metagenome assembly WNFR01 (sample SAMN13153357, study PRJNA577476) | soil metagenome | isolation source: 40 cm soil under Madrone tree | place: USA:California | collected 2016-06-14
GCCGCTGCCGCGCCGGCGCCCGCCGCGCCGCCGGTCGCCGCGACGCCCGTGAACACCGTGCAGCCCGCGGCGCACGCGACACACACTGCGGCGCCGACCTTGAACACCGCGCCACCCGCGGCGCACGCCAAGCCCGCGCCCCCGGTCGCGGCGACGCCGACGGCGCCCGCAACCGTTGCGCCGGCCGCAGCCCCGAGCAGCGGCGTCACGACACGCCCGCTGCGCGCCGTCCACTCGGCGCCAGCGACTCCACCCCCGGCGCCCACCGCGCCGTCCGACGCGAGCGCCCCCGCCGCACCGATCGAGCTCAAACCGCCGGTTCGACGGCCGGCGGCATCGCTGTCCGCAGAAGGACAGCGTGGGATCGCGACGCTCTTCGACAACATCCGCGCGCTCGCGAGCGGCCGCGCGACACGCGTCCTCGTCTTCGCCGGCGCCGCCGCCACGGACTCCGTGCGGGCGGTCACCGAAGGGCTCGCGCGCCACGCGCAACGGCACGGGATGCGCGTCTTCGTCGCGGAGCTGACGCGGACGGGCGGCGGCGCGATCCTCGTGTCGCGGATGCCGTCGCCGCCGCAGCCGCTGACGATCGGCTTGGACGGCGGCGCGGCACCTGGCGAGCTGAACGCGTGGGTGAACGACGCCGCCGGTGACAGCGATCTCGTCGTCCTCGAGGCGCCGCCGCTCGCCGACTCGATCGACGCGGCGTTGCTCGCGTGCGCCTGCGACGGCCTCGTCATCGTCGCCGACACCGAGGTCACGCCGCGCGGCGCCCTGCACATCGCCGCGGAGCGCGCCCAGATCGCCGGGTGTCGCACGCTCGGCGTCGTCATGAACGGCACGAGGGAGCGGCTGCCGATCTGGATGCGGCGCCTCTTCGGCACGGATGGAGACGCGTGATGGCGCCGCGACGCAAAGCGCTGATGACGCTCTTGAAGCTTACCGATCTCGCCGTCGTGACGGCGGCGCTGGTGATCTCGGTCGCCGTCGATAGCAACGGCAAGGCGATCACCGGTTGGCCGGCCGTCCTCGAGATGCGGGTGTCGCTGCGAAACTTCCTGTTCGTAGGCGCCTACCTCGTCGCGTGGCACTTCATCTTGAAGATGCGCGGCCTGTACAACTCCTATCGCCTGTCGCCGGCGTCGCGCGAGCTCGGTGACATCGCGATCGCGGTGCTGGTCGCCGCCGCGCCGCTGCTGCCGCTCAGTTTCTTCATCGGTTTCGATCACCTGGACGAGCGCGACGCCATCACGTTCGGCGTGGTGAGCTTCGTCGCGCTCGGCATCGAGCGCCGCCTGCTGCGGGCGGTCGCGCGCCGCGCCCGCGGCTGGGGGCGAAACCTGCGCGAGGTCATCATCGTCGGCGACGAGAGCTGCGCGCTCGACGCGGCGGTGAAGCTCGTGCAACGCGAAGGGCTCGGCTATCGCGTGATCGAGATCCTCGGCACCGGATCCGTTTCGCCCGACGCGAGCGACGGCGACGGTGCGTACCTCGACGGCAATGCCCTGGTCAGCGGCAACGGTCACGCTCGTCCCGCTGCACGCGGCTACGCGAACGGCAACGGCAGGAACGGCAACCGCAGGAACGGCAACGGCAGGAACGGCAACGGCAATCGTCATGCGACCACGAGCGCGCATGCCAGCGCGCACGGCCGAGGTCCGGAGAGCGTGCTCCATAAGCTCGAGGAGCTGCTGGCGCAGCAGCCGATCGACGAGGTGTTCCTCGCGATGCCGCTCGACCGCACGCAACCGCTCCTGCAGCCGCTGATCTCGCTCTGCGAAGAGCAAGGGACGACGTTGCGGGTGGTTGCGAGCCTCGCCGTCCTCGACTGGTCGCGCGCCGCGATCGACACCCTCGCGGGGCAGCCGGTGTTGACCATCTCGTCCGGACCTCCAGACACGCTGCGCCTCGTCGTGAAGCGCGCGCTCGATCTCGGTGTCGCGACGGTAGGGCTCGCGCTCTTCCTGCCGCTCTTCATCGCGATCGCGATCGCCGTGAGGCTCGACTCGAAGGGACCGGTGTTCTTCGCGCAGGACCGCGTCGGCTTGAACCGGCGGCGTTTCAAGGCGCTCAAGTTCCGCACCATGATCGACGGCGCCGAGCTCTTGCAGCCGCAGCTCGAGCCGCTGAACGAGGCCGAAGGGCCCGTTTTCAAGATCGAGGCCGATCCGCGCGTGACGCGCGTCGGCCGCGTGCTGCGCCGCCTCAGCCTCGACGAGCTGCCGCAGCTCGTGAACGTGCTCGTCGGCGACATGAGCCTCGTCGGTCCGCGGCCGCTGCCGGTCCGCGACGTGAGCCGCATCGACGTCCGCTGGCACAAGCGGCGTTTCAGCGTGAAGCCCGGCATCACGTGTCTCTGGCAGATCAACAGCCGGGAGCCGAAGTTCGACGAGTGGATCCGCGCCGACATGGAATACATCGACAACTGGTCGCTGGCGCTCGATCTGAAGATCTTGGCCAAGACCTTGCCCGCCGTGATTTCGGGGCAAGGCGCGCACTGAACGTTTAGATCGGAAGGAGAACCATACCTTGCGCCCCGACTGCGCGCCCGTGACCGTGATCATTCCCTGCTACAACGAGGAAGACGGGCTTCCTTCCCTGCTCGCGCGCCTGCGCCGCATGCGCGGCACGACCGGCGCCGAGGATTGGCATTTCCTCTTCGTCGACGACGGCTCGACCGACGACACGTTCGGCCTCCTCTTGCGCGCGGCACGCCAGGAGTCGTGGATCGAGGTCGTCCGCCATCACGAGAACCTCGGCCTCGGCGCGGCGTTGCGCACCGGATTCGCACACGCGAGCTCGCCGATCGTCTGCACGATCGACAGCGACTGCACGTATCCGCCGGAGAAGCTGCCGGAGCTCGCCAAGCTCGTCGACGGCGGCTCCGAGATCGTCACCGCGTCGGCGTGGCACCCCGACAGCGCCGCCGCGGAGGGAAGCCGCCTACGCATTCAGCTCAGCCGGATGGTGTCGGCGCTCTACAAGCTCCTCATCGGGCAGGACGTCTATACGTTCACCTGCCTCTTCCGCGCCTATCGCCGCGACACGATCCAGCACATCCGTTTCCGCTCGAACGGCTTCGCGGCCGTCGCCGAGATGATGCTGCGCGCGATCCTCTCCGGCTGCAGCGTCGCCGAGGTCCCGATGCGCCTCGAGAGCCGGCGCTTCGGCGAGTCGAAGCTCAAAGTCAGCGACGCGATCATCGCGCACATGCGGCTGCTGTTGATGACCGCATTGATGGTCTCCGCGCGCCAAGCGCGTGAGCTCGTCGGCGCCGGCAAGCTCGTTCACTGAACCCAGAAAGGACGTCACATGCGTATCGGACTCATCGGACTCGGCCGTGCCGGCGGCGTGCACTTCGATGCGTGGCGGCTCGTGACGGGCTCGCGAGTCGTCGCCGTCTGCGACCCGTCGCCGATCGCGCGCCGGCGCGCGCGCGACCTCGGCATCCGCACGTACTCGGACCCGGGCGTGATGCTCGAGAGCCGCGAGCTCGACGCGGTCACGATCGCCGCACCGCCGGCGGATCACGCCGACCTGGCGGTCCAGTGTCTCGAGCGCGGCCTGCACGTGCTGTGCGAGAAGCCGCTCGCGCTCACGACGTGGGACGCGCTGAAGATGCTCCAGACGGCGAGCCGCCGCCGGCTCGTCCTCTTGCTCGCCACCAAATTCCGGCACGTTCCCGAGCTCGCCGCCGCGCGCGACATGATCGCGTCCGGCAAGATCGGCGATCCGGTCGCCTTCGAGGTGAGCTTCTGCAGCCCCGTCTACATGTCGCGGCGGTGGAACTCGCAACACGCGCGCGCCGGCGGCGGCGTGATCATCGACAACGGCTGCCATGCCTTCGACATCGTGTCGTATCTCTTCGGGTCGGTGACCCGGGTGCAGGCGTACCTCCACAAATCGCAGCAACGTCTCGCGGTCGAGGACGGCGCGACGATTCAAGTCCGCGCCGGCGACGGCGTCATCGGCAAGCTCGACGTCAGCTGGAGCCTTTCGACCGGACGCGACAGCTACGTGACCGTGTACGGCTCCAAGGGAACGATCGAGATCGGCTGGCGCAACTCGCGCGTCAAGCTCGGCGCGAGCGACTGGCAGCCGCTCGGCGGTGCCTACGACAAGATCGATGCCCACCGGCGCATGCTGAGCTGCTTCGTCGAGACGTGCACCGGCGGCGGGACGCCGTGGATCAGCACCGTCGAGTGCCTGCGCACGGTCGCCGCAGTCGAGGCGGCGTATCGCTCGATCCACTCCGGCGGCTGGGAATGGGTCGACATGAAGGGGATGCGCGAGCGGCGCGCAGGAGCGCGGCCGCGAGCGGCGACGTTGGCGCCGGCGGCGGCGACCGCCGGCGCATGAGCGGCGAGCGACCGCCGCCCGCGTCCTCCGCCGCAGCTTCGTCCGCCGCTCCACGCATCCATCCCACGGCGCTCGTCGAGACCGGGGTCGAGATCGGCCCGGGCACGTCGGTGTGGGACAACGTCCACATCCGCGGGCCGGCATGGATCGGGGCGGACTGCATCGTCGGCGAGAAGACGTACATTGCGTATGGCGTACGCATAGGGACGTGCGTCAAAATCAATGCGCAGGTCTATGTGTGCACCGGGGTCACGATCGAGGACCGGGTCATGATCGCCGCCGGGGTGATCTTCACGAACGACCGCTATCCGCGGGCGTTCGCGATCGACGGCGACGGTCTCGCGTCGTCGGAGCCGAACGAGGACACGTTGCAGACGACGGTACGCGAAGGCGCGACGATCGGCGCCGGCGCCGTCATCGGACCGGGACTCGAGATCGGCGCCTACGCCATGGTGGGAATGGGCGCGGTCGTGACCGGCGACGTTCCGCCGCACGCGCTCGTCTACGGCAACCCGGCGCGAGTTCGGGGACACGTGTGCGTCTGCGGCGAGCCGCTGCCGCCGCGCGACGCGTCCGCTGCGTCCCACCACTGCGCGCGCTGCGGGCGCGCCCGCCGGCTGATCGAGGTCGGATGATCGATCTCCTCGCACGCGACGCCGCCTCGGGGTACGGGATTACCGCCCTCCTCGAGACGGAGAAGATCCCGTATCGCCCGGTCACGAGCATCGGCGATGCGACGGCGCCGCTGATCGTCGCCGCGTGCGACCTCGCGCCGGACGAGATCGCGGCGCTGGCGAGCCGTCGCACGCTCGTCTTCCACGGCGGCACTCGGTTCGCGCGCGACGTTCTCGGCGCCGCCGACGCGAGCGACGTCGAGCGCGCCGCGACGCTCCCGCTCGGAGCGCCGGACCCACCCGTCCCACCTGCGGCGCCGCGGCGGGAATCTGCGACGGCGGCCGAATCTCGTGCCGACGCTGCAGGAACGTCCGGCGGCGCGCCGTGGTCGCCCCGCACGCTGGCACTCGCTCGCACGCTCGGAAAGACGACACTCCGGCTGCCGCCGGTGGCGCTCTGCGCGACGTCGTCATTGGCGGAGGCCGCGGTCCTCGCCACCTTTGCGGACGGCATGCCGGCGATCGCCGCGCGCGGCAACTGCCTCTGGTCGGCGGCCGACCTCGGCGGCGCCTTCACGGCACTCGTCACCGAGCGCGCGACGACGGCGCATCGCGGCCCGGACGCCCGCGCGCCGCTGCGCGCGGCGGCGCGCCGCCTGGTCGAACAGGCATACTACGCGGCGCCCGACGCCGTGCGCCGCCGCGTGCAGCGCCATTGGTACGCCGCGCTCGAGCGTCGTCTCGCCGCGCTCGGTGCCGCCGCCTCCGAGTACCCGATCGATCCGACCGGCTGGCTTCTCGCCGAGCTCGTGACCTCGCTCGTGCGCGAGTTGGGCGGCGGGCTCGCGCGCGTCGCGCGCTGGCCGGCGCCGTACGCCGCCGCCGCGACGCTGACCCACGACATCGAGCCGCGGCGCTTCGCGTACACGCGCGGCCTCGCGGCGCTGCTCGATGCCGTCACGACGAGCGGCCACCCGGCGACCTTCGGCCTCGTCGCCCGCGCGAGCGCGCGCTGGCTCGACACCGCGACGGTCGCGCGCCTCGGCCGCCACGGCGTGCTCTGTCACGGCCTCGCGCACCGCGGCGAGAACGTCTTCGGCCGCGACCAAGTGCGACGCGACGTCGAGACGGCGCGCCGCGATCTCGAGCGCCGCCTCGCCCGACCGGTCCGCGGCTATCGCAGCCCGCGTCTCGATCGCTCACCGGATCTCTTGTCCGCGCTCGACGAAGCGGGCTTCGCGTACGATTCGTCGTATCCCGACGTCGACCGCGAGAACATCGCGCACTTCGGTAGCGGCGTCCGCGTGAACGTCCCGTACCGCCCGCCGCTCGCGACCGACGGCGGCGGGATGCGTCCGAGCCGCTGCCTCGAGCTGCCGCTCACGGCGCCGGACTGCATTCAGCCGCTCTTCGCCGGCGCCACGGTGGAGACCTTGCGCGCCGACGTCGTGTCGAAAGCGGCGTTCGTCCGCGCCACGGGCGGCCTCTACGTCGCGCTCGTGCACGGCGGTGTCTTCGACCGCGACGACGAGCAGCGGCGGACGGCGCACCTCGAGTTCGTCGCCGGCGAGCTGCGCCGCCCCGACGTCTGGCTCGCGAGCGCCGACGAGATCGCCGACTGGTGGTGCCGTCGCGAGGCGCTGCACGTGACCGACGACGGAAAGACCGTCCGGCTCGTCAATCGCGGCACGCGGGCGATCGACGCTGTGCGCGTCGTCGTCGAGCGCAACGGGGCGGAGCGGACGGTCGATCTTCCGCCGCTCGCGCCCGGGGCGTCGTTCACGATCACCGCCGGCGAGCCGAACGACGACGTCCGTGCCGAGAGCGCGGCCTCGGCCGCGCCGCGACGCGTGGTGCCGGCGGCCTGAGACGGCGATGGCGACGCACGGCACGCGGATCGGCATTCTCGGCGGCGGTATCGCCGGCCTCGCGTCGGCGCACTATCTGCTCGCGCACGGGCACACGCCGGTCGTCCTCGAGGCCTCGGACCGACTCGGCGGGCTCGGCACGCACTTCGCGCATCAAGGCACGACGCTCGATCGCTGGTACCACGTGATCCTCGACTCCGACGCGGACCTCTGCGGCCTCCTGCGCGATCTGCGCATCGACGATCGTCTCGTCTGGCGCGAGACCGGCATGGGCTTCCACCTCGGGGGCAAGCTCTACGGGTTCAACAGCGCGATGGACCTCCTGCGTTTCCGCGCGCTGTCGCTGCCCGACCGCATCCGCACCGGCCTGGGCGCGGCGTACATCACGAAGGTGAAGCGCCAGGCGCTCGACCTCGACGACGTGCAAGCCGGCGAGTGGCTGCGCCGCATCTTCGGGCGCAGCGTGTTCGAGCGCATCTGGCTGCCGCTCCTGCGCGCCAAGTTCGGCGACCATGTCGACACCGTGCCCGCGTACTGGGTGTGGAACACGCTGAATCGCGAGAAAAACGGCGAGCAAGAGGTGAAAGGGTATCTGCGCGGCGGCTACTGCGGTCTCGCCGAGCGGCTGCGCGACGGTATCGTCGCGCGCGGCGGCGAGGTGCGGCTCGAGAGCCCCGTCGGCGCCGTCGAGGAGAACGCGAAGGGCGTGCACGTCGACGTCGCCGGCCGCGACGAGAAATTCGATGCGGTGATCTCGACCTTGCAGCTGCCGCTCTTGAAGCGGGTCGCGCAGGGCGCGCTCGCCGACGCCGTGCCGCTCCCGGACCTCCAGTACCAGGGCGTGGTCAACGCCGTCGTCGTCTCGCGCCAGCAGCTCGAGCGCTTCTATTGGACGATCGTCGTCGATCCGCAGTTCCCGTTCCAGGGCGTCGTCGAGACGACGCACGTGATCCCCTCGGAATGGATCGGCGGCCGCCACCTCATTTACGTGATGAACTACTGCGACGCCGGCTCGGAGCCGTACCTACGCCCGGACGACGTCGTGAAGCGCCAGGCGCTCGACGGCCTGAGCGCGATCTATCCCAACTTCCGCACCGCCGACGTCGAGGGCGTGTACGTCTTCCGCGCCCCGTACGTCGAGCCCGTATGGTCGGTCGGATATCTGCGCAAACGCCCCAAGCCGCGCATCGCCCACAGCCGCGTCTACGTCAGCACGACCGCCCAGGCCTATCCGCGCGTGACGGCCTGGAATACCAGCATCGGCCTCGCGCGCGAGACCGTCGACGCCCTCACAGGAGACCTCGGATGAGCGACCCGATCAGCCTGCCCTCGGACGCCGACAAGACCGGCCGCGACTTCGGCGAGGAAGAGCTCACGCTGCTGCGCGAGGTCATCGAGTCCGGCACGCTGAACTGTACGAAGGGCACGCAGGTGAACGCGTTCGAGCGCGACTTCGCGGCGCGCTATGGCATGCCGCACGCGCGCGCCGTCACCTCCGGCACCGCCGCGATCCACACCGCGATCTCCGCGATCGACCCCGAGCCCGGCGACGAGATCATCACCACCGCGATCACCGACATGGGCGGCCTGTCGCCGATCCTCTACCAGGGCGCGATCCCGATCTTCGCCGACGTCGACCCGGTCACGTTGAACGTGACTGCGGACGCGGTCGCGTCGCGGATCACGTCCCGCACGCGCGCGATCATCGCGACCCACCTCTTCGGCAACCCGTGCGACATGCAGGGCATCATGCGGATCGCGACTGCCCAGGGCATCCCCGTGATCGAGGATTGCGCGCAGGCGTTCCTCGCGACCGACCACGGCCGTCTCGTCGGCACGATCGGCGCGATCGGCGCCTTCAGCCTGCAGCAAGGGAAGCACATGACGACCGGCGAGGGCGGGGTGGTCGTGACCGCCGATCCGCAGCTGGCGCGCTGGATGACGCTCTTCAGCGACAAGGCGTGGGGCTACGGCGATCCGAAGCCCGACCACTACTTCCTCGCCCTCAACTATCGAATGACGGACCTCCAAGGCGCCGTCGCGCGCGCGCAGCTCGCGAAGCTCGAGAGCGTCGTCGCGCGCCGACGGCGGGCCGCCGAGCACATGACGGAGATCCTCGCCGGCACGCCGGGCATTACGCTGCCGCGCGCGCGCCCGGAGGCGACGCATGTCTACTGGAAGTATCCGCTGATCGTCGATCCCGCCGTCGTCGAGGGCGGCAGCGACGCGCTCGGCGCGGCGCTCAAGGCGAACGGCGTCTTCTGCGCGCCGCGCTACATCCAGAAGCCCGCCTTCCAGTGCCAGGTGTTCACCGATCGCAAGACGTTCGGCAAGAGCCAGTTCCCGTATTCGCATCGCGAGCGCGAGGACGGCACCAAGATCGTCTACGACGCGGCCGAGTACCCGCGCACGATGCAGGGACTCGAGCGCGTCGTCGTGCTGCCGTGGAACGAGCGCTACACGGACGAGCACGTCCACTTCATCGCGCGCGCCGTGCAGGTGGCGGTCGCTACGCTGGCGGTGCGGCCCCGTGCCAAGCGCGCGCCGTCGACGCAGGCGACGGCGTGAAGGGGTTGCGCGCCATAATGAAGGAGACGTCACGCTCATGCGCGGCATGGTGATGCAGACGCCCCGCGTGTGCGCGGCCTGGTGAAGGAGACGCCGCGCTCGTGACCGACACCCGCCAGTTCGCCGTCTTCTCCTGCGACCTCGACACCGTCGATCGTCATTTGCAGGGGTACGGCATCGACGACCTGCCGGCGTGCGACCGCATCTATCGCACGGCGGTGCCGCGGCTTCTCGAGCTGCTGGACGAGCTGCGCGTCCCCGGTGTCTTCTTCTTCATCGCGCGCGACGCGGAGCGTGAGGCGCCGCTCCTGCGGCAGATGATCGCCGCCGGCCACGAGGTCGGGAGCCACTCGATGACGCACCCGCAGCCGTTTCGCACGCTCGCCGACGCGGCGCTCACCGACGAGATCGACGGCTCGCGCGCGCGCCTCGCCGCGGCGAGCGGCAGTGAGGTGATCGGGTTTCGCGCCCCGGCCTGGGACGTCGACGACCGCGTGCTCGGCCGCATCGCCGCTGCCGGCTATCGCTACGACGCGTCGGTCTTCCCGACGCCGGTCCTGATCGCGAGCCGCCTCTCCGCGTATCGCCGCAGCGCCAACAAGGGCTCAATCTTCTCCATGGATCTCGTCGGCCACGCGTTCGCGCCGGCCGTGCCGCACGCGGCGAGCGCCGCGACCAACACCCCGGGTGGACGCGGCCTCGTCGAGTTTCCGATCTCGGTGACGCGCTGGCTGCGGTTGCCGGTGTACCACACGTTCCAGTACTTCGTACCGCCGCGGCTGTTCGCGCGCGGCGTGCGGGCGCTGCTGCGCTCGGGACGACCCGTGTGCTACGAGTTTCACGCCGCCGATCTCCTCGATCTCGCCGCTGACGACGTCGACCCGCGCATGGAGCGCCACCCCGGCATGCGCCTGCCGCTCGAACGGAAGCGCGCGCTGCTGAAGGACACGCTGGCGGCGATCGCGCGCGAGCGCCGCGTCGTCACGTATCGCCACGCGTTGGAGGAGTGTCTACCTTGAGGAAGCTGCGCATGGGCGTCGTCGGCTGCGGCGCCGTCGTGACGATCCATCATCTGCCCGCGTTCAAGCGCTGTGAGCGCGTCGAGCTCGTCGCGCTCGCCGATCGCGACCGCGCGTGGGCGGCGAAGGTCGCGCAGAAGGCGGGGGTTCCCGAGGTGTACGACGACTTCACGCCGCTGATCGGCCGCGTCGACGCGGTGTTGCTGGCGACGCCGAATACGACGCACGCGACGATCGCCTGCCGGCTGCTCGAGGCCGGCGTGCACGTGCTCTGCGAGAAGCCGATGGCGACGACGCGCGCCGACGCCGAGCGCATGTTCGCGGCAGCGGCGACAGGCGGTGGGCGCGTCATGGCGGCGCACAGCGCGCGGTTCAACCCCAACGTGACGATGCTGAAGGACATCCTCTCCGCCGGGTGGCTCGGCGATGTGCAGGAGATGTCCGGCGGGCTCGGAAGCGCGTACGCCGTCGCCGAGCGTCGCACCGAGTTTCGTCGCGAGCCGGGCCTCGCCGGCGGCGGCGTGCTCGTGGACCTCGGGATCCACCTCATCGACGTCGCCGTCTGGCTCGCCGGCGCGCCGCCGATCGCCGTCGATTACGACGCGAGCTGTGCCGATGGCTGGTGCCTCGAGACCGATTGCGACGTCACGATCGAGTTTCCGCATGGCGCCGGCGCGAGCCTGTCCGCCAGCTACACGCACGGTCCCGACCCGATGTTCACCGTGCGCGGCACGGCGGGGTGGGCGGCGGCGTCGCTGTACGTCCCCTCGCAGCTGACGCTCTTCAGCGAACGCGCCCGCATCTGTCGCCGCTCGGGCATTCAGCAGCTGATGCTCGACGATCGCACGTCGTACCAACGCCAGCTCGAGCACTTCGCGGACGCGATCCTCAGCGATCGCGACTTCGTCGTACGTGCGGACGAGGTCCGCACCGACCTCGACATCATCGAGCGCTGCTACGAGATCGACCGAGCGCGCGCCGGAGCCGCACGCAGCGGACCATCGCACGGGGCGCACGCGGCGCGCGCCGCCGACACGGTCGCGGAAGGAACCGGCACGTGACGCCGCGGATCCGCGCCCTCGTCACCGGCAGCGACGGCTTCATCGGCTCGCGGGTCGTCGCCCGATTGCTGCGCGACGGCATCGACGTCCGTGCGCTCGTTCGCCGCGGTCTCGCCACGAAGCGAGCACGCGACGACACCGCACCGGACGGCGCGCGGCTCGAGCGTCACCGCGGCGACGTCTGCGATCGGCGCGCCGTGGAGCGCGCCGCGGAAGGATGCGACGTCGTCTTCCATTGCGCGTACGGCGGAGCGTCGCTGCAGGACGCGCGCCGCATCAACGTCGAGGGCACGCGCCACGTCGTCGACGCGGCGGCGCGCGCGGGCATCCGGCGCGTCGTGCACCTGAGCTCGATGGCCGTGCACGGGTACCGCTTTCCCGAGGTCCTCACCGAGGAGTTTCCGCTGACGACCGGCGGCGACGCGTACTCGATGAGCAAGGCGGAAGGCGAGACGCTCGCGTTCGCGATCGGCGCGGCGAAGGGCGTCGAGATCGTCGCCTTGCGGCCGAGCCTCGTCTACGGACCGCGGTCGCCGTATTGGGTGGTCTCGTACTTCGAGCGCACGAAGAACGAGCAGATCACGCTGATCGACGGCGGCGCCGGATTGGCGAACCTCGTGTGGGTCGACGACGTCGTCGAGGCGATGATCACCGCGTGGCAGCATCCCGCCGCGGCCGGCGAGGCGTTCTTGATCTCGGGTGAGCATCCCGTCACCTGGCGCGAGTACATCGGTCGCTTCGCCGAGATGTGCGGGAAGCCGATGCCGCCGAGCATCCCCGGATGGCGCGCCAAGATCGAGGCCCCGTGGCGCCGCGTGTGGGGGACGCTCACGCAGCGACCGCGCGGCCTCTCCGGCATGGATCTCACGCTGATGCCGAACCGCACGACGGTGTCAATCGCGAAAGCGAAGCGCGACCTCGCGTATGCGCCCGCAGTTTCCTTCGACGATGGCATGCGAGCGTGCGAGGCCTGGCTGCGCCAGCAGGGGTACCTGCCGCCGCTCTCCGTCGCCGCCTGACCATCACGTCGGCGCGGGTTTCGGCAATAGTGACCACGGTGGAATGACGCTATGATCGAAGTGTTCATTCGTCAGTCCACGCACTTGGCTGAGACTCGACACGTGCTGACACCGTCGACTGCAACGGCATACGCTGGTGAGAATGACACACGCCAACCCGCGGCATCGGCGGACGCGCCGCCGATCGTCGATGTGCTCGGCGTGCCCTTCGCGGCGCTCTCGCGCGACGAGGCGATCGCGCGGATCGGCGCGATGGTGCGCGGCACGGGCGCGCATCAACTCGTGCTCGCGAACGCGCACACGCTGAATCTCGCCGCGGCGGACCCGGCGTACCGTGACATTCTCCGCGCCGCCTCGCTCGTCCTACGCGATGGCGTCGGCGTCGCGATCGCCGCCCGGCTTCGCGGCCGCAGTCTCGCGTACAACTTCGTCGGTACCGACTTCATGCCGCTGCTGCTCGCGCGCATCGCCGATCCGCAGCTGCGCGTCTTTCTCTTCGGCGCCGCTCCCGGGGTCGCGGCCGCCGCCGGCGAGGCACTGCGGCGCGTGTCGCCCGCGATCGCGATCGTCGGTGCGACCGACGGCTACGGCGACTTCGACGCGGCCGCGCGGCAGGTGCAGGCGTCCGGCGCCGACGTCCTGCTCGTCGCGCTCGGAAATCCCCTGCAAGAGCGCTGGATCGCCGCGCACCTCGCCGAGCTGAACGTGCGGCTCGCCGTCGGCGTCGGCGCGTTGCTCGACTTCCTCGCCGGCCGTGTGCCGCGCGCGCCGCGCTGGACCCGGGCGCTGCGCTGCGAGTGGCTGTACCGCTTCTGCCTCGAGCCTGGTCGGCTCTGGCAGCGGTACCTCGTCGGCAACGCGCAGTTCCTGTGGCGGGTCGCGCGCCGCGCACCGACGGAACGGCGATGAGCGCGGCTCGCGTACGGGTCCTCGCGCAGCACGCGGGAACGCTCGGCCGGGAGCGCGCGCTGCAGGAGCTGGTGCGACGACTCGACGCCGCGGGGCTGCTCGCGGCTGCGGCGCCGCGCGCCGTCATTCACGTCGGGCACCGCTGGCGCTCCGATCTCGTGGTCGCGACGGCGCGCGCGCTCGCGAGCGCGATCGCGGAGCGGTCGACGTCGACCGCCGTGATGATCGCGGACGCCGGCGCGACGTCCAACGGCACCGCGCCGCGCGACGCGGCCGCCGACGTCGACGCGTCGGTGACGATCGCGGGTGTCGCTGCGCACGCCCTGCGCGTCCCGGAGCACTGGTTCGGGTCGTTCTTTCTCGTGACCGTCAGCGGCGCGGGCCCCGATCCCGCGACGCGGATCTCCGCCGTTCTCGACGCGCAAGCGGAATCCCTCCGCCGTCTCGATCCGACGCTGCCGCCCGCAACCGCGGCGTACGAGGCGCATCGCCTCTTCGCGTCGGACCTCGCCGTCGCCTGCGCGACGGCGTGCCTCGCGGACGCGACCTCGGAGGCATGCTGGCTCGCCGGGGCGAACGACGTCGCGGTCGAGATCGCGCTCATGCGCGCGAGCGGCTGCGACCCCTCGCCCATGCCGTACGTGCGGATGCTCGCGAAGCACGAAGTGCTGCCGGAGGTGGAGGTGGACGGCGCGACCGCGCCGCTCAGCGGCTACGTCGGCCCGGCATGGCGGGCCGAGGTGCACGCGGCACGGCAACGGTTCGCGACCTCGCGCCACGCGGTCGTGCAGGACGTCATCGCGGTCCGGCGCAACCTGAAGCGCATTCCGCCCGCCGTGCGGCGACGGCTGGCCAATTGGAAGCGGAGCAGCGGGTGAAAGCGTCGCACAGCCTCACCGCGAACTTCCTCTTCTTGATGGCGAGCAACGTGCTCTCGCCCGTCTTCTCGATGGTGCTGGTGCTCGCCATCAGCCACCTGCAGGGCGTCGAGATGCTCGGCAAGTACTCGCTCGTCATGACGATCTTCATCGTCGGCCAGTCGTGCGCGACGCTCGGGCTCTCGATCATCATCACGCGCGAGGTGTCGAAAGCGCCGCAACTCGCGGGTCACTATTTCCTGAACGCGTGCGCGCTGACCGGCGGCTTGATCGCGCTCGCGCTGGCGGCGCTCGTGCCGGGCGCGTGGTCGGTGCAGCACGACGCCGAGATGCGGCTCGCCGTCGCGCTGACGCTGCTCTCGCTCCTGCCGTCGGTGCCGATGGCGTACGGCGAGGCGGTCCTGCTCGCGTTCGGGCGCGCCGCCGATTACGTGAGCGTCGGCCTCGCGGAGAACGTCGCCCGCGCCGCGATCGGGACGCTGCTCGTCTTCTCCGGCTACGACGTCGCGGCGATCGCGGCCGCGCTCCTCGCGATGCGGATTCTCGCGTCGATCGTCTTGGTGGTGGTGCTGCGACATCGCGGCGTCGCTTTCACCGCGAGGTTCGACCGCGCGCTCTGGCGTGAGCTGATCGCACAGGTGCCGGTCCTGGGGTCGATCCCGATCGTGAATCAGATCTATGCCCGCTCGGACATCCTCCTGCTCACGTCGCTCGGCTCGTGGCGCGACGTCGGACTCTACAGCGCCGGGCTGCGCTTGATCGATCTCGCGCGCACGCTCCCGATGGCCTACTCCAAGGCGATCTACCCGATCCTCTCGCGGCTGTACGGCCAGCGTAGCGACGACTTCGCGGCGGCGAGCCGGCGGTTCGTGCGGCACGGACTCTTGCTGGTGACGCCCCTCACGGTCGTCCTCTGCGGTTGCTCGCCGGTGCTCATCACCGCCTTTTACGGCGCGTCCGTCGCCGGTGGCGAGCCGAGTCTCGCGACGCTCTCGTGGACGCTCGTGCCGCACACGATCGCCTGCGTCCTCGCCCAGGCGCTCTTCGCGGCCGGCCGGCAGGCGATCGATCTGCGCGTGAACGTGATCTCGACGGTGCTGAGCATCGCCGCGAACCTGACGCTGATCCCGTGGCTCGGCGCGACCGGCGCCGCGATCGCGATGCTGCTCTCGATGAGCGTGTACGCGAGCCTGCAGTACTTCTGGACGAAGCATCACGTCGTCGATCCGCGCGCGCTCGAGTGGGTCGCGAAGATCACCGCCGCCACGCTGGTGGGCGCCGTCGTGACTCTCGCGCTCCTGCGCGCGAACCCGGTCGTCGCGGTGGTGGTGGGTCTCGCGGTCTACGGCGGCGCCGTCCTCGCGTTCGGTCTCGTCACCCGTAGCGAGCTCGACGGATGGCGCACGCAACTCGACTCCATGCGTGCGCGGTATCTGTGGGGGGCGAGCTGATGGCGGTCGCCGAGACGATCCCGCGCCGCACCAGCGGCATCAGAGCGGTGCTGCAACAGACCCCGACGAACGTGTGGGCGATCGCGGGCGGAGCGCTGATCGGCTACGTCGTCATGACCGTCGGCGGCTGGCCGATGCGCTGGTTGATGTTCACGCTTGCCGGCGCGATCGCGAGCGTCCTCATCGCCGCCGGCCACGTGCGACGCCAGCTCATGGCGTACTTCGTCGTCGCGCTCTCGTTGAACGTTCACTACTACATCACCCAGCCGGAAGAGATCATGTTCCTTGGAATGTCCGGGCCGCGTTGGATCTCCATTCCGCTCATACTGATCCCTGCAACCGGTTTGGCATTTTTCATCATCGCCGATGCGGTGTACGGGCGGCGTCGCATCGACTGGGGATTCTCGTTCAGCAAGGCCGTCTTGCTCCTCTTCCTGACCGCCATGGTCTCGACGCTCGCATCGGCCCAGCGTCGCTACGGGATCTATGTCCTCATCGAGATGATGCAGTTCATTTTCATCTACCTGGTGGCGATGAATCTCGTCGCTGACGAGCGCGACATCCAGGCGATCGTTCGATTCTTGCTCCTGACGTTCGCGATTCAATGTACGATCTTCATCGTTCAGACGGCGTCTGGGGCAGCATTCACGCTGACCGGCCAAGTCGCACGCGCGACCGAAGGTGGACTCGTGCGCGCCAGCGGCACTGTCGGCACGACACCCTCGGGATACGCGATCTTCATCGAGCCGTTTCTCTTCACCCTGTTCGCGCTCTGGCGAACCCCGAACCCAGGGTTGTCGCGCCGATGGATGGGGCTCTGGATCGCGATCGGCAGCGCCACGCTCGTGCTCACGCTGAACCGGACATCGTGGTTGACGCTGTTCATTGGCTTCGGGATCGTCGAGCTTTTGTGCCGCAGACGAAAGATTGCACGCCCCCTCTCCATGCAATTCCTGCTGAGCGTGATCGGCGTCGCGATCTTGCTGACCGTGGTGTTGATCCCGTTGATTCTTCCGCGACTGCACGCCGACCACAGCGACGATTGGACGATTCGAAAGAACCTGATGCGGATCGCCATCAACATGATCATGCGGAATCCGATCATCGGGGTGGGACCGGGCGCGTATGTGTACCACTTACGCGAATCGGCGCCGGGCGACGTTCTCGGCCAATGGTTGTGGGTCGTGCACAACGAGTTCTTGTTGACGTGGGCCGAACGTGGAACGTTGGGTTTTCTCGCGTGGCTTCTGTGGCTGCGCGCCGGTTTGCGCGAGGCAATCCGCGCCAGCACCGTTCCTGCCGTGCCGTTTCAATGCCTCGGCATTGGCTGCGTCGCCGCGCTGATCGGGCTACTCTGGGAATACTCGTTGAATATGTGGCCGGGTTTCTCGTGTTACGCCGTGCTGTGGTTCCTGTTCGGAGTTCTCGTCGCCGGCAACCACTTGTACGAACGAGCCGCCGAGACCGATACGAAGCGCTTCGCGCTCTCCGAATCGGCGGGCGCCGCAGCGTAATATGTTGAAACTCGGCGTTGTCACCCGCGATGGCGTCCGGCGCCCGCGCACGCTCTTCGGACGTCGGCGCTACGTGAGCTTGCTGCTCCTGCGCGAGCTCGCGGACGACCCCGTGACCAGCGCCGACGAGTACGACCGCCTCGTGGAGCACGCCTGCATGCCGAACGGCGTCTGGAAGCTGACCCGCCACGGGCGCTTGGAGGTGCTCGATGACGCGGTCGTCGAGATTCTGTGCCGTCGCTACCCGGCAGGGAGTGCCCTGACCGTATGCGACCTCGCGGCATCCACCGGAGCGACGAGCGTCGAGTTCTTCCGCGCGCTCGCGCCGTATTTCGACGTGCGATTCACGGCGAGCGATCTCTACCGCGACGTCGTCGCGGTGCGCAGTCGCCGCTGGCCCGCGGCCATCGTGTTCGACGGGTCCGGAGAGGTGATCCAGTACGTGTGCGGCCCGTTCGTGCTGCCCCGCGCACCGGCGGAGTCGCCGGCCTATCCCGTGAACCGCGCGCTGAAGGCGATCCTCCAGTCGCGGCTCGTGCCCGTCGCGCGCGCGGTCCTCGACTCGGTCGATCTGACGGGGCTCGGTCCGTTCGATTCCGTCGACGTCGCCGGCCATGAGGTCGTGAAGCTGCCGATACTCACGCGGGACACGCTCACTGCCATCGCCGCGCGGAACGGCTTCACGTTCGAAGAGTGGAACGTGCTTGAGCCGCTGCCGGCACGCGCGCACGTCGTGCGCACGATGAACATCTTGACGCCGGAGCATTTCTCCGACGCGGCCCGCGTGCGCGCGATTCGCAACTGCGTCGCGGCCGTGCTTCCCGGAGGACTCTTCATCGTCGGCTCGTCGCCGGACGCGGACGCAACGACGATCAAGGCGTCCGTGTACGCAGTCGAGGGTGGGCAGCTCGTGCGACTCCGGTCGCTGAACGACGGCTCCGAGATCGACACACTCGTCGCCAAAACGTATCCGGTCGTCGACGCCGCCGCGGACGATAGCAAGCCCGCGGTCGCGGCAGGGGCAGTCACGCGATGAATACCGCCGAGAGCCATCGCGCGGTCGCGGCGCGCGTTCGCGCCGCCGCGCCTGCCCGCGGACACTCCGCGCTCGACGTGTCGCCGAAGAAGCGGCTCGCGTACTGCATCAACTGTTTCCCGAACTACATCGAGGCGATGATCTATCGGGAAGTCCTGGCCCTCCGCTCCCGCGGGTACGACGTCGTCACGTTCTCGATTCGCAAGCCATTGGAGGCCGAAGTACCCGAGGAGGCGCGCGCGCTCGCGGCAAGCACGCGGTACATCCTTCCGATCCGCCCCTCGCGTCTCGGGGCGGTGCATTTTCGCGCGCTCCTCGCCAATCCCGCACGGTACCTGGCGACGCTCGTCGCAGTGGTGGGCGGGACCCACGAGCGACTCCGCGATCGCTGGCGGAGCTTCTGCCATTTCGCCGAGGCGGTCGTGATCGCACCGGAGGTGCAGCGGCTCGGGATCGAGCACATCCACGCACATTGGGCTGTCGGTGCCGCGACGTGCGCGATGGTGGTGTCGCGGCTGATCGACGTTCCGTTCACGTTCACGGCACACGCCTACGACATCTGGCTCGATCGGCTGCTCCTTCCGGAAAAGCTGCGCGCGGCCGAGACGATCGTGACCTGTACCGACTACAACCGACGCCATCTCATCGACGCGTACGGTACGCCGGCGGAAAAGGTGCGCGTCGTCTACCACGGCCTCGACCTCGAGCGCTTCCAGCGCCGGACACGTCCTGCGAACGCAACGCCGGTGATCTTGTCGATCGGACGACTCGTCGAGCAGAAAGGGTATGAGGACCTGCTCCACGTGTGTGCGGATCTCGTGCGCCGCGGTCAGACCTTCACCTGCGAGATCATCGGCGACGGTCCGCTGCGCGCACGGCTCGAACGGCTCGTCGCCGAGCTGGGGTTGCAGACCGTCGTGCGGCTGCCGGGGCGACTGGTCGGCGACGGCGTGCTCGACTGCTACACGCGCGCCGACGTGTTCGCGCTGTTCTGCGTCGAGGCGAGAGATGGCGACCGCGACGGCATCCCGAACACGATGATCGAGGCGATGGCGATGGAGCTGCCGGTCGTATCGACGCGCTACTCCGGCGTTCCCGAGCTCGTCGTCGACGGCACGACCGGGGTGCTCGCCGAGTGCGGCGACCGCCGTGCGCTCGCCGATGCGCTGCTGCGATTGCTGACGCGACCGGAGCTCAGAGCGACGATGGGGAATGCCGGCCGGCAGCGCGTGATACGCGATTTCGCCACTGCCGCGTGCCTCACGAAGTTGGAGTCCGTCTTCGGGAGCGGCGCGGGTCGCTCGTCCATCGCCTCATGATCGTCGCCCCGACAGACCGCCAGCAGCCGCTCGTCTCGGTCATCGTGCCGGCGTACAACTCCGCGCGTTCGATCGAGCGTTGCCTCGCGGCACTCGCCGCGCAGAAGACCGACCACCCGTTCGAGGTGCTCGTCGTCGATTCCGGTGACGACGAGACGTGTGCGCGCGCCGAGCACGCGCTTCCGGCCGTTCGGCTCGTGCGCTTACCGACGCGCGCCGTCGCGCCCGTGGCGCGCAACGCCGGCGCCGGAGCGGCGCGCGGCGAGATTCTCGCCTTCATCGACAGCGACGCGTACGCCACCGACGGATGGATCGACAACGTCGTTCGCGCCGCTGCGACGGGCTACGACTTGATCTGCGGCTCGATCGCGAACGCGAATCCCGACTCCGCGGTCGCGCGCGCGGAGCAGCTGATGATGTTCAACGAGTTCCTCCCCGATCTGCCGCCCGGGCCGTCATGGTTCGCGCTCTCCGGCAACATGGTCCTGCCGCGGCGGAGTTACGACCGCTTCGGACCGTTCGTCGGCGTCCGCGCCGCCGAGGACGTCGTCTTCTCACGACGTCTGCTGACGGCGGGCGGCCGCGTGCTCTTCTATCCCGCGCTGTGCGCCTTTCACGACAATCGCACGCGCTTGCGCCCGTTTCTCCGCAATCAGTTCATCGTCGGCAAGCACACCGCGATCGCGCGCCGTCTCGTGCGATTCGCGGATACCGACCACTACTGGGTCTTTGTCGCGCTTCTCCCCATCGCTCCGATCGCGAAGCTCGCGAAGATCGCGGGCCGGATGCTGCGCCGGAAGCCGGGCCATCTGCTCATGCTCGCGCGCGAACTGCCACTCTTCGTCGCAGGTCTCTGCGCGTACAGCGCCGGGATGACCGCCGGCGCGCTCAGCCGCGTCACCACGACGGCCGGCGCCGCATACGAGCGCCGTGCCCTGCGCGAGGGCGCCACGGGCGTCGAATCGAAGTGAAGCGCCGCGTCGACCGACCGGTCACGCTCTGGGTGACCAGATTGTCCCGCCTGTCATGTTCTCGCCAGCAGAACGCCTGGGCCTGCGAACGAGGGCGCTGCCTTTCACGTCGTACCGTGCTAGGCACGGCACTTGCGATGTACGGCAGGCGCGCCTGTTCCAAGGCGCGCGGTGCCTTCGCACGGTACGAAGCGCGTCGAATCGCAAGCCAAAACCACACAAGGGGTCATGGACTTATGCCGCATCACTTCACATCACTGGATATCGTCAATCGCGCTGGATTGACGCACATTTGGCGCCGCTGCACGGATCATGCAGCGGCGCGAGGGGTGACGTTCTTCCTCTTCGCGCTTCTGCTCGTCGGCGTGCCCGCCGCGCGCGCGTCCGCTGCGACCTACTTCGTGGACCCGCAGAATGGGTCGGACACGAACAACGGCACGTCGGCAGGTTCGCCGTGGGAGACGATTCCGGGAACGCGCACGACCGACAATACCGGATTCCTGCGGAGTCAGTGGGGAGGCATCACGCAGGCCAACAAGATCGCGTGCGGCGACACGATTCTTCTCAAAGGCGGCACCACGCATTCGACGACGACCGTCACTAAAGGCGGAGCGGTGCGTATCGATCCTTCGTACTACGCGAATACGTGCACCGCGGCTGCTCCGATCACGATCCGCGTCGCGACGGGCTCGCAATGGTCCGGGTCGTCGGGTCCCTACGCGATCAACGGCGCGGGCATGGTCGTGACGTCGCTCAACTACTCGAACGCCGACGGCAGCTGCCAAACTGGCGGCTATTGCGCGCTCGTGACGATCGAGAATCTCGATGGCGTCATCTTCGGAGGAATCTCCGACAGCCAACGGATCATCCTCACGTCCGTGGCGAAATCGCTCAACGACGGCGCGAAGACCGCCGGTCTGATCGTGCAAGGAAAGGGCGCGGGCATCGGGAAGCACATCCAGCTCGCGTGGCTCGACATCTCGAACAAATCCGCCTACGACAACGGATACGGGCTTGAGGTCGTGGACGTCGGGCTTTCGTGGGTCCACGACATCCTGATTCACGACTGGCAAGGCGGCGGCGTCGACACCTCGATGATGACCACCTGGCATCGCGTGCAGGGCCTGGTGCTCGAGAAGGTCACCGTCACCAATACAGGCAACCGGAGCAACTCCGTGTACCCGGTGTCCGACGACTACTACTTCGCGGGCGGCGAGTTCAGCGACGCGCGCGCGGGCGGCGGCGTGTGGTGCCTGAACTGCGTCGGCGCGAACGGCTACGCGGACGGATCAAACTCGTTCGGATGCAACGGTGTCAACGAGGACGGTCTGGTTCGATTTCGCGACAGCGCATTCTACGGCAACGGGCGCAACACGGCCCTGTCGACGGGCAACGGGATCGAATCGGCGGGCGACTCGGTGACGACGTGCGCCACGGGCAGTACCGGCAATGCCCTTCCCGAGCAAACGGTCGTGACCATTCGGGCCGTCATCTACGACAACCGTCGCGCGGGCCTGAGCATGCCTCACAACGCGGGATCACACTACGCATGGCACGATACACTCTTCCGTGCCGGGAGCACCGACACAGCCTTATCTCACAATGAATGTGCTTCGTCGGTCGGCGTCTTCAACACCATCATCGACATGGGATCGAGCACCTCGACGGCGTTCGGCATCGTCAACTGCGGCACAGCGGAAGGGAGCAACAAGACCGCCCCCGTCCTGCAAAACACCCTGTGGCATGGTCCTAGCGGAACCGAGCAGTTATCGCAGTTCAGAACGTTTTGTCGCAATAACGACAATACCTGGACGACGACTCCCTGCTCCAACGGCAGCTGCCCGTCCGGCCAGACTTGCCGGACTGACTATTCGAGCTCCGTATTGTGCCAACCGCCGTGCACGGGACAATCATTCGTCTCTCCGATCGGTGCTGCGCTCGGAAGCGGCAACGTCCTAGGCACGCAGGATACGAAATTCGTCTCCGCAGGCGGCGGGTGCGACACCGACTTCAGCGACGGTGCACCTAATTTCAAGTCGTGCGATTTCCATTTGCAGAGCGGTAGTCCCGCGATCGATCCGGCCGCACCGCTTTACGTGCTGTTGGCGAACGGTGGCGGCAACAACGCCTCTACGATCACGGTCAAAGCAAGTACACCCGAACCGGAGCAGATGAAGAACATCGGTAATTATAGTGCGATCAAGCTGGCATGGGGCTCGCGGCCGCACATCGCGGATCCGAGGACGTACTTCGTGGGTCCGCAGAATCACCCGTGGGCGATTGGCGACATCGTTCAAATGGTCGGAACGTGTACGAACGGGGCGGCGCGCTATGGAGCCGCGGGTCGTGCACGCATCGTGAGCATGACGTCCAACAGCATCACCGTGGACGATACGTGCACGTGGGCGGACGGCGCCGGTGTCCATTGGCCGTTCAATGGGGCATCTCCGGACCTTGGGGCGTTCGAGTTCGGTCTCTCGACCGGCGTTGCGGCACCTACACTGCTCTCCGTCGACCCCATTCAATAACGCGCGACGGGACCAGGTCCCATCGTCATCTCATGTGGCCGCGCTAATGGGCCGGCATGGACGCGTACGATCTCCAAACACCTATCTCGGAACTCGGTTTCCGCCTGAGGCGGCAGACTGCTGAGGATCGTCGGGTACAGCGGCGATTCCGGGTTCACGAGCACTACGTCCGTATCCACTAAACTCAACGGAGCGCCCCTGTTTATGTTTTCCAACTCCGCCGGACTCGGATTCCGGACGCCTGATATCAAGTCGCTGCGGCCGGTTTCCGCGATTGCCACGTTGACGTCCCACGGAAACCTCGTTGTCCGGAAGCCGCGCCGTTGCAATGAATAGGATGCCACCTCGCAGATCCGACTACCGATTGGCGCCGATTGGACCCACCGCTCGAGCGCCTTTTCGGAAGAAGACGTCTGCTGGATCGGAAGCCAGCCGAGCGGGGACGCCGCACCGTATGCGTACCCCCAGGCAGTAGCCTGAACCAGCACGGCGCCAGTCACGGCGAGCGGCGCTAACCATCGCGCACGCGCTTGCAGAGCCGCCAGGGCGAGCCCAGCATAGGGCAGGAGATTGACGAGATACAGCATCAGATAACGCTGTTGCGGATTCCAATCCGATATGACGGTCATCATAAAATATACCGCTACTTGGACGAGACAAATCGGGAGGAACAGCTCCCTCAATATATTGTGTCGTTTCATGACGATACCTACGCCCGCACAGAGTATCACTATGAACGATGGCGTTGATGCCGGCATGAGTACCCAGCGCTTCAATGCATCGATGATAGATTGATGCAGCAGTTGCTGATCGAGCGCTTTCATTGCGACGACTTCGCCTGTCCACTCCAGATAACTGTGCCCAGCCATCCACGGCTCCACTATCTGCCACGCGGTCGCAGCGGCCGCGGGGATGGCAAAGCGCACGGCAACGCCGCTGTGACGATGATACCATAAGTACCCGAGCATGACGGGCCATATGAGCTCAGCTTCGTGCCGTAAGAAAAGAGCGAACGCGATTGCGCATCCCGACATGAACGCGAAGCGACGCGCGCCCGCCGCCGATTCCACGGTTGCTTGCGCGGTCCAATAAACCGCAAGCATCACGAAGAACAAGTAATACACCTCGACGAAGTTGGAGCCGACGAGGCTTGCGTGCGTCCAGTACAACGCCAGCAATAAGGCACTCCAACCCGCTGCCGTTGTGTCGCCGTACAGCGTACGTGTGCTGCGAAACATGAGATAGATGGTACCGAGCTCGCAGACGAGTCCGAGAAGGCGCGCCCAGAACAACGGAGCGGGCCAGACTCCGATCAGCGCGCCCAGAACGTACCAGTGAAGCGGCGGCCATATGCCGGACAGCCCTTCCCATTGAGGGTGCTGCGCCCAGACTATCGCGCGGAGGAGTCGCACCGTGCCATCCCCTCCCGGAATCGATCCGAAAGCGAGAGGAAACAGTCGCAATACCGCGCCTACGAGCAGCACAACGACGAGCCATCGCGTTTCGGACATCTTTTGCTCGAGTCGCGCCCGAGCGTCTCGACTGCGGATCAGCGACGAGGTCTTCGTACGCGGATACGATGTCGTCTCACGTTGAGGCTGCCGTTGCAGCGTCATGACCGGACGGAAGCGACGCTTGCGAGCGACGATGGTGACATCGCCGTGAGGATAGCGGCGTGACCAACGATCGCCGAGCGCGCCATGCGGCGCGAACGCACACACGCACGAGGTCGGCAGGTCGCATTCACTATACCTAGCCGGCATGCCCGTGGCTCGGCTACATTGAGGCGTGACGTTCTGCCAGATGGGGTACTCTGTGTTGTTCGTCTTCACGGCTCGCGACAGTTGCATCCATCACGGCGCCGGATGTCGCTCACAAGTGGCTGGATCGCGGGCCGTGACGTTCGCGAGGCGGACTTGATGAGCCCACCACCCATCTCGGTTGTCATCATCGGCCGCAACGAAGGAGCGCGGCTGACGCGATGCCTACGCTCCGTTTACGCGATGAATTTTCCGCGTGAGAAGCTCGAAGTGATCTACGTAGACAGCCGGTCGCGCGACGACAGTACCGCACGTGCTGCGGCTGAGGGTGCACACGTCATCGAACTGCCGCCCGGTCCGACGACGGCGGCACGCGGCCGCAACGCAGGCATCCGCGTCGCGCGCGGCGAACTCTTGCTGCTTCTTGACGGTGACACGGTCGTCGCGCGGGACTTCCTCGCCCACGCGATCTCCTTCCTCGACGGCCATCCCGACGTCGCCATCTACTGGGGGCATCGCCGCGAGCTTTATCCGGAGCGGTCGCTCTACAATCGCGTCTTCGATCTCGATTGGGTCATCCCGGTCGGCGAGACGACCTTTTGCGGCGGCGACGCCGTCGTTCGGAAACGCGCACTTGAGGAAGTCGGCTCGTTCCGCGACGACCTGATTGCCGGCGAAGAACCCGAGCTCTGCGCCAGACTTCGCGCCGCGGGCTACCGCGTGTGGCACGCGGACGAGCTGATGACCGAGCACGACATCGCGATCACGGACTTCACCGCGTATTGGCGGCGGTGTTATCGCGGCGGTCACGCGTACGCAGAAGTCGCCGATCGTACGGGGGGCGCTCTGTTCAAACGAGAGAGCGTGAAGAATCACGCACAAATGGCGATCTACGTCCTCGCGCCGCTCGCGCTGGTGGCGGCTTTCGGCCGTGCTGGATTCGCGGTCGCGATCGCAGCCGCGGCGCTCACGATCGTCCGCACCGCGTGGCGCGCTCGCTGGCGCAAGGCATCCATCGCGACGACACTCCTCTATGCAGTGCACACGCACGTCTGCCAGCTGCCGATTTGGCTCGGACAACTCCGCTATCTCCGCAGCCGTCGCCGGCAGACGCTGCGCCAGATCATCGAGTACAAGTAACGGTCACCTCCGGATCCACTCGGAGGCTTGCAGGCGCATGGCTTGCTGCGGAGCTGTGTGCTCTTCGCCGGCGCCGCGCAGTATCAAGCGCACCTTCAGCTGGAAGACATGGTCTCTCGATCTGCACAAAGGCTGCGGCGCCTGGGCGACGCCATTGTCACCTGGTTTCTCGGGAACCGACAGATAATCAATGCGACCACACAACCATCCGCTCCTCGCGATTCACCGCGCTTACGTTGTATCAGTCTGACACATTAGTGCGTGTCCGCACGTACTCCGCGATTCGCCTGTTGACACACTGACGGCCAGTCTGGACCAATTCGCACACGTGACCATCCGCACCTGGGCAATACTCCGCAACTGGGGCGTTCTTGTCGAGCGCTCACGACGCAAACCCGGAGAGATCATGACGGACACCCAGGAATACACGTGCTCAGTGGTGCGGCGACGCACGACCGCGCTTGGGTTGATCGCCGCGTTTCTATGCATTAGCGCGACAGCACCTTCGCTCTGCTGCGCAACAAACTATACGGCGCATACGCACATGAAAGGATGTTGGTCTTTTGAGTCGGGGAACCTTCTCACTGACACCTGCGCATCTGCGCACATGACAAACGCGACAATACTCGCCAACAACGGGGCGGCCACATCGATCAGTTCGAACGCGCAATGGGGAAACTATTCGCTGAATCTTGATGGCGTAACTCAATATCTAAATGCCGCGGAAGCTAATTCGCTGGATCTCGATATCACGGGGACCGCGGGGGTAACTTACGTCTGTTGGACCCATCCTTCGGTCCTCGGCTCGGCCTGCCAAGGGGGAACCAATGCGGGCTCGGTATGCTCAGTCGATTCACAGTGTCCAGGAGGGGGCTGCGGGCCGACGTGGCGTTCGTTGATGAATAAAGGCAACGACCAAGACCCATCGATCTACTTCGCATATGACGGCAGCAATTCGAAACTAGAAGTTGTGATTCGAAAGGCCGACAACAGTGGCACTGTCACCGCAGAATCGGCGAGTGCTACGACAGCGAATGTCGATAAGCACGCCGCGTTCACGTATGATGGATCAACTATTTGCGTGTACGAAAACGGCAGCAGTTCACTCGCAGGCGGTACATGCATAGCTTATTCCTCCGGAATTCGTAACAGCAACGGCAACTTCTATATTGGCGCCTACGAGAACAGCGCTGGAGGCGTCAAAGATTTCTTCAAAGGGACACTCGATGAGTGCGCCGTGTTCGACGTCGCGCTTACCGCACAACAGATTTGTGATATCGCTCGATTCGGCTTGGATGGTACCCACGCGGATCGGCTTTTCG